>Ga0208373_1000235_pt1 | contig 105870 bp, 96 predicted proteins | sample RifOxyC2_FD_184036 | JGI IMG/M metagenome (GOLD analysis project Ga0208373, IMG submission 184036) | Soil microbial communities from Rifle, Colorado - Rifle Oxygen_injection C2 (SPAdes) | ecosystem: Environmental > Terrestrial > Deep subsurface > Rock core/Sediment | place: Rifle, Colorado... | reverse complement strand
GCCCGACCAGCTGAATATTCAAAGTTTAATCCAGCGCCTGCAAAGCAGCCCGCAAATCACCGAAATAATTTTAGCCCTCAACCCGACCTTTGAAGGCGAAACCACGGCGCTGTATTTGCAAAAAGTTTTAAAAGAATTTAATATAAAAATCACAAGGCTCGCCCGCGGTTTGCCCACCGGCGCAGACATTGAGTACGCCGACGAACAAACGCTCGCGGAAGCCTTGAAACATCGTTTTTGAGGATTTGAGGAGATGAAATCATGAATAACAAACTTGATGTTTGGAATATTACCGGCATCATACTTGCCCTGCTCTTTGTTTCATCGGCCATTATGGCCATGACAGTGCTGGGAATATTAGATTATTTCCTAGCTCTAACTTTAAAAATAAAAATACCGGACATCTGATAGAGCCCGGTATTCTATTTTATATGAAGTTTAAAAGTAAATCGCTATCCAATCTTTTCAATCTTAATTTTGGAATACGGCTGGCGATGGCCGCGGGTGCGCTTGTAGCGCGTTTTGGATTTATACTTTACCACCGTGATTTTTTTGGCCTTGCCGGTTTCCAAAATTTCCGCGCTGACCTGCTCGCCCAATGAAGGCGCGCCCAGAGACTTGATTTCGCCAGAGTCGCCGTCGGCAATGAGGAGTGTTTCCAACTTTACTTTTGTGCCCGCTTCAGCCGGCAATTTTTCAATTTTTAATTCCTGGCCTTCTTTGACCTTATACTGCTTGCCGCCGGTTTTGATTATTGCAATCGTTGACATACACAAAAAATAAACTAAATAAACTTCTCTTATACTATCGTATCATCTTGAAAGTGTCAAGAAAAATAATGCAGACCATGATAATCGCCAAAACGCCGATGGCGATTATTTTGCCCTGGCTTTGCAAAAATAAAGCCAATATTCCAAAAAAAATGGCAAACGCGTAGTAGATGAAAACAGTCTGCGGCTGGCTCAAGCCCATGGCCAGGAAACGGTGGTGCAGATGTTTTCTGTCTGCCGCGCGAAATGGATTTTGCCCGGACCATAGGCGGCGCACGATCGTCCAGGCAACGTCTAGAATCGGAATACCCATAATGAGCAGAGCAACGGCGATTTTTGCGCCGGAGATGATTGCCAAAACCGCAATGACGTAGCCCACGAGCAAACTGCCGCCATCACCCAGAAAAATTTTGGCCGGATAAAAGTTAAAAAATAAAAATCCCAGGCACGCCGCGGCAAACAGCATGGCCAGCAAACCGACGTCGGGCTGATAGTAATGCGTCGTCATGGTGAACAAAAAAATAATTATGCCGCTGATGACGCCCAAACCGCTGACGAGTCCGTCAACGCCATCCAAGAGTTTGGTCGTATAGGTCATGCCTAACAGCCAGACAAACGTGAGAGCGGCTGAAACAAAACTGCCAAAATAAAGCAAGCCGCCGACCGGATTAGTAATTTTCACAATGGTAATGCCGCCGGCGATGGCAACGAGCGCCGCGAGAACGGAGAAAACAAAGTGCCGACCGGGTGTAAGATTAAAAACATCATCTAGCACGCCGCCGACAAGCAAAACAAGCGCGCCGCAAAAAAATGCCGCGAGCTGCATACCGGTTAAGCCTCTGGACAAAACCGAGCTGAGGGAAAATAGCAGCGCAAGGAAAAAGCTGACAAAAATTGCCGCGCCGCCCAAGAGCGGCACGGCTTTTTCATGAATTTTGCGGGGCAGATTCGGCGTGTCAACGACGGAAAATTTTACGGCCAGCCGTTTCACAAGCAACGTGGCTGCAACCGAAATAACGACTGTAAGTATAAAAACAGAGAGAAAATTCATAATTAAACCGCTTTTAGTATCTTCGTATACGGCACGCCGGTTTTCTGCGAAATCGCTTTTGCAACTGTCGGCGCGCTAATCTTTTTCTCAGCAGTCGCGGCGGCCTGTTGTGCGGTCGTCTTCAGTATCTCAATAGCGCCGTTTAGAACGCTTTCGCCTTCCTGGCGCTCTCCGGCCGCGCGCGCGGCCGTGGCTAATGCCTCATAGTTAAACAAAACAGTGTATTCTTCTTCAAAGGCAATCGCCTGCGCGGCTAAAATAAGAAAAAGTTCATCCTGGTTTGGCTGCGCCACCTCAATAATGCAGCCGGCGAGAGCAGGAGAAAATTTCTCGGTTGCGGTCGTGAAGAAAAAGAGTTTTTGCGCCTGCGCCGCGGCTCGCCACAATTCCTCGGAAATATCTCGTATGGTCAAAATAATATCGCCGGCGATGAGCGCTTCATTGATGACAACCAAAAATTTCTTTTCCAAGGGCATCTCTCCGCCCTCGGCTGTTAGTTTGTCCACATCTAAAACAAGAATTTTTTTGTTGCGCAACGCAGCCGGCACGTCGTCATTGACGATGCGCTCGGCGAGCGCTTCAATGGTTTCATACCGGCCGCTCCCCCGCTCTCCGGCCAAAATGAGCTGGCGGTTGCCCTCGCTTACGGCAGTAAAAATTTTTTCCAGCGCCGCCGGACGCTCAATGTGGACGCCCAAACGGCCGGCGCGAATGGCATCGGTAATGTCAGTGCAAAAATGATTTAAGAGCGGCGTCGCTACCGCATTGGTTGCGCGCTGCATACGTTTATACAACCGTTGCCGCTGCCGCCGGTAACGGCGCAATTTTTTGCGCGCGGCTATTTCAGCGGCATTCAGCCAGGCAACCGTATGTTCAATGCGCGCGGGTGTCAAAGAGAATTCATCGCACAACCGCTGCAACAATTGGCCGTAAATAAGCAGCGGCGCGATAACATCCTGACCGACGACCCGCTGATGTCCATTTGAACGCGCCGCCACGTACCCTTCAATCAGAGCTTTTTTCAGTTCCAAACTTACTACCGGAGTCCCATATGTCTCCGGCAATGTCTTTTCAAGACTTTCCATGGCGCTCTTTAGTTTGGGAACTATTTTTCCGTGGTAGATATCAAGCCGGGTGAAAAACTCCGTTACCGCCCGGCTGTGTTTGTTTTTCCTTAGCTTCGCCGGCGGTTCAAGCAAGACGTCTAAAACGTGCGCGGGCAAAATTTCGCGATGCCCGTGGACGACAGCCAGCACGCAAGCTTGCTCCAGTATCGTGAGCAAAACTTTGTCAAAACTCTGCGCCACGTCAAAATTAGTGCGCAGAGAGCGCAACTCGCGCCAGTTGTTGGGAACGCGCTGAACTTGTTTTTGGAGTTTCTGCCACTGCCAGTACTTCAAAAGTTTTACCGGCCGGAAACGCTCCTGGGCGCGCCGCAGACGAACATAGGCAAACAGCAAACACAAAAGCCCCGCCCAAAAAAATAAAATTTTTGCATCCTGTTCGCGCCAAAATGTCAAAAGTTGACCCAGATACATTTGACCGTTCGGGGCAACGGCATTCGCGCCAAGCCACAACAGCAGAGAAACAAAACCGCCCGCGCCCGTAGCAGTTAGCAATGTCAAAACGATGGCATCAAAAATACGGCGGCTTTGGCGCACGATAATTTTTGCCGGCGTCAGGTCATAACCCCAGTACAAAAAATCATTTTTGATAAAAGTGCCCAAACCAATGCCGCCGCATTCGTTGCAGATTAGCTTGTCGTTGATTCGCCCGCGGCCGTTGCATTTTGGGCAAATGACGAATTGGGAGGATAGATTAGGCATTTTTTATTTTAATTTTTTATTCTCTTGTTTAGGCGGCAAAAAATTTTCGCCGGAAACTACTTTTTTGCCGGTAAGATTTTCAAAATCTTGGCGCGTTTTGCCGGCGAAAGATCCGCCGGTATGCGCAGCTGCGGAGTTTTCCTTATAGCCGCTGGCTAAATCTTTTTCCGCCACCTGACGAGTTGACAATTCAGCCAAAGCGGTAAATACCAGCTCGGATTCAGTCATGTGGTCGCGCAAATTATGGCCTTTTAAATTTTTAATTTCTTTATGCCGACTAACCGAAACTCCACTCCACTCTTTGTGGATGATGTTGGTTAATTTGGAAAATTCTTCTTCTTGGCTTACTTGATGGCTAGCCCAATAATCGGTTAATTTATTCCTAATTTCCTGTCCGCGCAGACGCTGTTCAATCCATTTAGCCGAGTGTCCCAACGCTTGCCAATTTTCACGGGCGCGGTTAACGGCGATTTCCGGGTCCGCCGTTTCTTTTAGCCGTTCAAAACCGACTTTTGCCAGCCAAAGCTTAAATGGCTCGGCTTTGGACGAAGGAATGGATTGGATTAAGCGAAAAAGCGTTTCGGCATCAGCCATATCAAAAAGTCGCATTTTGCCATCCTTAGCTAATAATTTCAAACTGTGACATTTTGTCACGCTTTCATTTCCTTCTTTTTTGAGCCGTTCTTTTAATTTTCGCCAGTAGGCGCCGGGGTTGATACTGCCGGTTAAAATACCAACCACATCCACCACGCTAAAATACCATTTTTCTTCTTTTTCATCCCATACGCGCCTAACCGGCTCATTTTCAAAAACAACGATGGATTTTAATTTATTTTTTTCCGGCATAATTTACTTATGATTAATGAAATTCATTCTTCTCTTTCCACTCTATCTCCGCCCTCCACCCCAACCCTCCTCCCGCTTCGTTCCTCACGAGCGGGGGGAGCTATGGATTAGAGTTTTATCTAATTTATTAGCTCCCCTCTACCCCGCAGTATTGCGGGGAGAGGGGCTGGGGGAGAGGGAGCAAGTGACGAATTGGGAAGAAAGATTTGACATTTATTATTTTGTTATTTACATGGCTGGACCATAATTAGATCTGTCGGCTGTATCCAACCAGACATATAATTGTCATTCTGTGCGTCGCTGTTACAGCTTACTGATAAAGACCCGCAGCCAGCACTCAACGCACACATATAGCGCAACGTACCTGACACACCACAAGCCGGGACCCCGGATACCCACCCGCTACTTTTAATGGCTGGAGTATTATAAAGGCATGATGCTGGAAGAGTTGTGACTTTATTTATATACAATGTGGCAGAACCGTCGCAATTATAATCATACGATCCGTCTCCTCTGTTCACTGAAAAATAATTAGATTGTCCTGGGTAAGCATTGCCATTACTGTCATAACAATCAGTGTTATTTGCCACCCAACTGCCTGCCCCCTGACAGCTGCTAGTGTAATAAGTGCCGGCTCCATAGCCGTCACCATCGTTATCTTTGTAGCCGGTAACCAGCCGCCATACTGACGCGCTGCCGTCATTACAATCAGTATTATTGATTGATTTACTGCCCGTTGTGCAGGCACTACCACTTAGAGGTGATCCTGTGCCATAGCCATCGGTATCGGCATCGGTGTAGCACACCTGGGTCGAACTAACGCAAACCCCAGACACACACACTGAACTACTATCGCACGTCAAACCATCATGGATATTTGATATAGCTCCGGTACCGCCTGCCGCTACCACTATTTGTCGACAAAAATTGGGGTTGCCTCCCTCGCTGTAATAAGTGCCTGCCTGGTACGACTGCGTGGCAATGGTTGCCGCATCAACATATCCCTTGGTCGCTACGGTATTATTATCATCTCCCACCGCCGGCGTTAAGGTGCGTATTTTGCCGTTAACGTTTAATTTAAAAGTTCCAGGGTCGGTAGTGCCAATGCCGATGTTGCCCGTAGCATTATCAATTACTAAAACATTTTTTTCGCCTGTCGGGTCGTTATTCCAAATACGGAAGTCTTGAGTAGCCCGGTCATGATATATTGCCCAATGTTTATTCGTGCCGGCGATACTTTGGATATCAATTTCTGAATTATCACCACTCATTTGATAAAGATGAAGTTGCTTGTTGGCATCGTCCGTGCCGATTCCGACATAATCACTGGGAGTGGAAAGGCCTACTTTTAAACCATAATCCGTCCAGCCGCTATTATTTGAAGCGGCAATACTGACATTACCGTCCGGCGGATTAGCTGTCGGGCCGGTCCAGACGGCCAAAGCTTCTTTAATTAAAACAGCGCCAACCGTACTCACAACCGTCAGCGCGATTAAATAAATACTGCCTTGAAGAAATTTTTTAAGCATAGGAATATTATAATTGTTAAATTGTTACATTATGGCCACACAAAAAATTTAAAATTATTTAACAGGGTGAATCTTCCCCGCTATCCCCTCTTTCCCTACCAACCCAAATCTCGTGCTGTCCAAACTTCCACTTGATAAATTGCCAAAAATTAAATAAGCATCCGGCGGAATTACGCCGTTATAATCGTGAATGTAAAGTTCCAGCATTTTCTGCCGGCCGGCCGGAAGTTCATAAGGCGCGCCGGTTGAGACGGTCAAAATTTTGTTGTTTATAATGATATTATAGCCCCCGCGCTGATTTTGTTCCAATTTAAACTCGTCGCCGGGCAAACCCTTCACTATTTTTATAATCGGCTCGGTTCGGCCGGATAAATTATAGGCGATAATATCGCCGCGCTGGACCGGATTGCAGTTATAAAAATTTCTTAACAATTTCACCGTTTGTCCCTCTTCTATCACGCCGCTTAACGATTGCCCGCGCACGATTTCATCCGTTTGCTCGCTCACGCAGGTTAAATCAATTTTTTCACTTTTATTGTTGTTGAATTTTAAATAGACAAAAACTACCAGTTCAGCTATAACAATTACGGCAATAAAACTGCCGAAGTAAAATAAAAATTTTTTAGTAAATTTTTCCATAGATAGTGTGTATATTATAACACAAAATAGTATAAAAGAAAAAAACAGAGTTCCCTATCGGGAAACTCTGCCGCAGCGCTAAAAATGCTAAATTTTTTATCTTTCCAATTTCCCTAATTCCTCAAACAACTTCCTCTCTTCCCGGCCTAGCTTCTTCGGGATTTCCACGTTGAGCGTTACCAGCTGGTCGCCGCGCCCGCCGCCGCGCAAAGAGTATGCTCCGCATCCGCGCAGCTTAAACACCGTGCCGGACTGTGTGCCGGCCGGAATTTTCAGAGTTACGTCGCCGTCCACCGTGGCAACTGAAATTTTATCACCGAGCACGGCTTGGGCAATAGAAATTTTCGCACCAGTGAGAATGTCATCGCCGTCGCGCTCAAAACCGCGCTCCGGTTGTACCCGTATCGTTACGTATAAATCCCCGGCCATGCCGCCGCCCGCAAATTCTCCCTGACCGGCGAGTTTTATGGTCTGGCCGTCGTCAATGCCGGCCGGAATTTTTACCGAGAGCCTGACGTTTTCACGCTGCAACCCGGAGCCGCCGCACTGGTTGCAATTTTTTTCCGCTTGTTTGCCCTCGCCGCGGCAGTCCGGACACGCGCCGCGCGTTTGAAAACTACCCAAAATAGTACGCTGAACCTGCGTTACCACGCCGGAGCCTTTGCAGGTTTTGCAAGTTGTAATCGGCGTACCCGGCTCGGCGCCATTGCCTTGGCATTTGCCGCAGGCGGCGGTTTTAAAGAGTGAAATTTCTTTCGTAGCGCCAAAGACAGCCTCGCGGAACGGTATTTCTATCTGCGTCTGAATGTCGCTTCCCCGCCGCTGGCGCGAGCCGCGGCCGCCACCAAAACCAAAAATATCTCCCAAGCCGCCGAACAAGTCGCCGATGTCGCCGAAGTCAAACTGCACGCCGCCCATGTTGCTAAACCCGCCGGCTTGGCCGCCTTGCGCGGCGCGCACAAAATCCTCCCAGCGCATACCGGTGCCGGCAAAACCCTGCCCCTGAAACGCAGCATCTCCGTACTGGTCATATTGTTTCCGCTTGTCAACATTTCCTAAAATCTGGTAGGCCTCGTTTATCTCTTTAAACTTTGCCTCATCCCCGCCCTTTTTGTCCGGATGAAACTCGTGCGCTTTTTTGCGAAAAGCTTTTTTGATTTCTTCGGAGCTGGCATTCTTGTCAACGCCGAGCGCTTTATAATAGTCTTTGGGCATGTTTATTTTTTATCATCAACAATTTCCCCCTCCACCGGTTCGTCTTTTTTATTATTTGCTTGCTTGTCCGCCGCAGCTTCAGCGCCAGCTGAAGCGGAGGAGGAGCTCGCCGAAGCGCTTTGCGCGGCGGCATACATCCCTGCGCCAATCCGCTGCGCGACCTGACTTAATTCTTCCATGGCTTTTTTGGTCGTCTCGCTGTCAGCGCCCTCTTTCACTTTTTTCAAACTCTCAAGTTTTTCTTCCAATTCTTTTTTGTCTTCTGGCTTTATCTTCTCACCGGATTCTTTCAAAAATTTTTCTGTGGTAAAAACAACGGCCTCGGCCTGATTTTTGAGTTCCGCCTGCTCTTTTTTCTTTTTATCCTCTTCAGCGTGTGCTTCGGCGTCCTTTTGCATTTTTTCAATTTCTTCTTTGGAGAGACCCGAAGATGAGGTAATGGCAATATGCTGCTCTTTGCCTGACGCCTTGTCCCGTGCCTTCACGTTCAAAATACCGTTCGCGTCAATATCAAAACTCACTTCCACCTGCGGAATGCCGCGCTGCGCCGGCGGAATGCCGTCTAAAATGAAGCGGCCGAGTGTTTTGTTGTCAGCCGCCATGGGCCGCTCGCCCTGCAGGACGTGGATTTCAACCGAAGTCTGGCTGTCCGCGGCCGTTGAAAAAATCTGCGACTTGGAGGTTGGGATGGTGGTGTTGCGCTCAATCAGCGGGGTTGAGACACCGCCCAATGTTTCAATGCCCAGCGTCAGCGGCGTAACGTCAAGCAAGAGTATGTCTTTGACGTCTCCCTGCAAAACGCCGGCTTGCACCGCCGCGCCGAGCGCAACCACTTCATCCGGATTAACGGAAATGTTCGGTTTGCGCTTAAAAAATTCCTCCACCTTTTTTATCACTAAGGGCATTCTGGTCTGCCCGCCGACTAAAATCACTTCTTCAATATTTTCTACTTTTATGTTAGCGTCTGCTAATGCTTTGCGGCAGGGTTCCATTGTCTGTTCTACCAAATCTCCCACCAATTCTTCTAATTTCGCGCGGGTTATTTTCATTACCAAATGCTTTGGTCCGTCCGCGCCGGAGGTGATAAACGGCTGGTTGATTTCCGATTCCGCCGTGGTAGAGAGTTCAATTTTCGCTTTTTCCGCCGCTTCTTTGATGCGTTGCAATGCCAAGGTATCTTTAGACAAATCAATTCCCTGCTCTTTTTTAAAGTCAGCCACAATGTAGTCAACAATGCGTTTATCAAAATCTTCACCGCCTAAATGCGTGTCGCCGTTGGTCGCTTTTACTTCTACCGTGTCATCGCCAATATCTAATACTGACACGTCAAAAGTGCCGCCGCCTAAATCGTACACGACTACCTGCTGGCCTTTCTTTTTATCAAAACCGTAAGCTAAAGCGGCCGCCGTTGGTTCATTAATAATGCGCTTGACATCAAGACCGGCGATTTTTCCCGCGTCTTTCGTAGCTTGCCGCTGGCTGTCGTCAAAATAGGCCGGCACGGTAATAATCGCTTCGGTGATTTTTTCGCCGATTTTTTCTTCCGCGTCCGCTTTTAATTTCGCGAGTATCATAGCGGAAATTTCTTGCGGGCTGTATTCTTTGCCTTGCATCACAACTTTTACGCCCTCCCCTGCTTGTCCGCCCTGCGAAGCTTGGGCGGACACAATTTTGTACGGATATACTTTGATATCGCGCTGGACTTCTGCGTCGGAAAACTTCCGGCCGATTAAGCGCTTAACCGCGGTAATGGTGTTTTCGTGGTTAGTTACGGCTTGCCGTTTGGCGATTTGGCCGATAAGCCGTTCGCCGGCTTTGGAAATCGCGACAATAGACGGGGTTGTGCGCGCCCCTTCTTTATTTTCCAAAATTTTTGGCTGGCCGCCTTCCATGATTGCCGCGGCGCTGTTTGTCGTGCCCAAGTCTATTCCTAAAATTTTTGACATATTTTTAATAGTTAATTAGTTTACTGCAATAAAAAATTTGTGCTTATTTTGACTAACGTCTCTATTTCCGCTACAATGCAGGTATATGGGTCTTTCAAAGGAGGTGATTTATATGAGGCCCAATCCTGAATTCTTTGGGAAAATGTTCCCCGAAGAAATAATGGATCAACTGCCGGATGATTGGCAGAAGATTCATGAACAAGTCTTTGGTTGTCCTGACGAAACTCAAGTCCGGGACAACCATTTTTTTTATCTCTAACCTCTACTAGCTAACCCCTAATCACTTCTTCGCCTTAATCTCAATCTTCTTCGGCTCGACCGCATCTTTTTTGGGAATGGAAATTTTTAGCACGCCGTCTTTAGCTTCAGCCGAGGCCTTGTTGCCTTCCACGTGCGCGGGCAAGGGAATAGAGCGGTAGAAACTGCCCGAGCGGATTTCCTTGCGGTAGTAATTTTTGTCCTCCACCTCGGAGCGTTTCTCGCTCTTGCCTTTTATCACCAAAACATCGTTTTCAATGGAGATGTCAACTTTTTCCGGGTCAATGCCGGCTAATTGCGTCTCCACAATCAGGTTGCCTTTTTCCTCATACACGTCCACGGCCGGCATAAACGCATTCTGCCGCGACAGCGCCAATGACGGGAAGCCCCAGTCATCGTCAAATCCGTCAAAGAACGGATTCCAACGAATAAGATTAGTCATATGTCCTCCATATTCAACGCTTTGTTTAAAGGCAAAGTCGTTGAAGTTAAAAAATTATTATCAATTTCTAATTACCCTAATTTCTAATTTCTAATCAATGCCCAATATCATAATGACCAATTTTGAAATTTAAGTATTGGGATTTGATTAGAAATTAGAATAATTAGAAATTAGAAATTAGAAATTTTACTTCTTCTCGCTATAAACAACTACCTTCGCCGCCTGTATCACTTTGTCCCCTATTTTGTAGCCGGTCTTTACCACCTTCGCCACGGTATTCACCTGTTTTTCATCTTCAATTTCTTCTTTTTCAACCGCTTCGTGCTCGGCCGGGTTAAACGGCTCATTCAAAGGATTGATAACCTCAACCCCGTTATTAGCCAGCATATCTTCAAACTGCTTGATAACATACTGTACGCCCGCAAGCCACTGGTCATGATTTTTCTCGTCAGCGTGTGCAATAGCGGTTTTTAAATGTTCGTAAATGGGAATAAACTCCAGTATCAAATTCGCCTTCACGTAGCGCGCAAATTCTTCTTTTTCCTTAGCGGTTTGCTTTTGCAAATTCTGGTAATCCGCCAGAGCCCGCTTGTATAAATTTTCAAAATCCACTACAGCCTCCTTTTGTGGCTTGTCTTCTTCTTTGGGTAAATTTTTTTTGTCTGACATAAAGTTAGAGTTGTTCTTTAATGCAATTGACAAGCCCCCAGCACTTGTCGTAATCCATGCGCATCGGTCCGATAATGCCGAACATACCGCTGCCGGCCTCGTGTTTGTACTTGGCGAGCACACTGCCGCAGACCGAGCCGAACGGATTGTCTTCGCCAACCAAAATTTTTCCTTCCATGGGTATGGATTTGTAAATTTTTTGGATAATGTCTTCCATCTGGTCAATGATGCGCGAGACGTCAATGACACGCTGGGCTTCAACAAATTCCGGCTGAGACAGCAAATTGGAAATGCCCGTGAAATACAAATTATTCTGATGAAATGCCCAAAAGACCGCCAGACCGGATTTTTCCGCCAGCTCTCTCGCCGCCTGCTTGAAGGAACGCTCGTCGGTGTGTTTTATTTTGGCGCTCACGCTTGCTTTACGGCCGGATAAAAAATTATCAATGTAAAACTGATAGGCGCTCTCGGTAGGAACGCGGCCGGCCGAAGTGTGCGGCTGAGCAATGTAGCCTTGTTCTTCCAATTGCGCCATTTCACTGCGTACGGTGGCTGAGCTGTATGGCAGTTTAAATTTTTCCACAAGCAAACCTGAACTGATGGGTTCAGCTGTTTTTATGTATTCTTTCACGATAATTTTGAGCAATTCCTGCTGTCTGGGCTCCATACTCTCCAGTATAAAAAATTAGCACTCCCTTGTCAAGAGTGCTAATTCTATCTGTTTTTTACTGCCTGCTGAAATACCACTCCAGCACCCTTTTGGCAACCGGCACGGCCGCAGCTGAACCTTCCCCGCCCTCTTCAATGAGAACGGTAATGACGATTTGTGGGTCGTCATACGGTGCAAATCCCGTGAACCAGGCGTGCGTGTCTTTCACCGAAGACCACTGTGCCGTGCCGGTTTTGCCCGCAACCGGAATTGAAATTGCACTCAAAGCGCGGCAACTGCCGTAGGTAACGCAATCGCGCATGCCGGCGCGAACGGTACTGATGTTTTGGGAATCAATAAAATCGTGGCGGATAACCTCCGGCGTGATAACGCGCGCCGAGCTGCCATTACTGTTCAAAAGCTCCCTTACCACGTGCGGCCGATACAGTGTGCCGCCGTTGGCGAAAAAAGCGGTGTAGGCGGCAACCTGCAGGGGTGTGGCGATGATATCGCCCTGGCCGATGGAGATGTTGTAGGTATCGCCGATGTACCAGCGCTCACCCTTAGCCTGCTCTTTCCAGTCTTTGGAGGGCAAAAAACCGGACGCTTCATTGGGCAAATCAATGCCTAAGGATGCGCCCAAACCGAAGAGCCGGGCATAGTCGGTGATTTTTTGTACGCCCAGACCGCTGAAATCCTGATACCCGCCGCCAATAGTGTAAAAAAACGTGTTGACCGACCAGGCAAGTGCCGAGCGCACGTTGGTGATGCCGTGCCCGCCGGCTTTCCAGTCCGGGAAAAACCACTCGTTCACTCTGATACCACCGGCGCTGTTGAGCGTGGTGTTTGGAGTAATAACGCCCTCCTGCAGCGCGGCAGCGGCCACAATCGGCTTGAAGGCTGAGCCGACGGCAAAACTGCCGGCAATGGCCCGGTTAAAGAGCGGCTGATTTTCATCAGTGATAAGTTTTTGATAAATGGCGGGGTCAATGCCGCCGGAAAAATCATTGCTGTCAAAACTCGGCAAACTAACCAAGGCCAATATGTCGCCGTTGCGCGGGTCCAGCGCGATGGCCGCGGCGCGTTTGAGGTGGAGAGTTGCAAGTTCGGCGCGCAATTCGGTTTCCATTTCCTGTTGCAGGCCGGCATCAAGCGAAAGGGTTAAATCATAGCCGTCGCGGCTTGGCTGCAAACTAATAACCCGTTCCGCCTGACCCAGCGCATTGACCTCCACGTAACGCTTGCCGTTGACGCCGCGCAATTCGGTTTCCCATTGTTTTTCCAAACCGGTTTTGCCCAAGGTATCGTTCAACGAATAGGAAGTGCCCAAAGCGTCATGCTCGGCTTGGGTGATGGTGCCGGTGTAGCCTAAAACGTGCGCGAGGGAAAGTGCAGGCAACACGTAATGCCGGCGCGATTGCACCTCAATGGAGAGTCCGGGGATGCCTTCAAAAAGAAGCTGTAAACGCAACGCGGCATCGTGCTCAATGTCGTCCGCGATAATTTGCGGCTGATAAGACTCAAGCGTCTTCGTTTCGTTTCTTACTAATACGTAGTCAATGTCCTGCTCGACGGTCCCGCCCAGCGTTTCCCCGATAATTTTGATGACGTCCTGCAAATGCTCTTTGTCCGAATAATGAGCAACGTCAGCCGGAATAATTTGCAGATAAAATACCGGTGTATTGTACGCCAGTATCTGCCGGCGCTGATCGTACACAACCCCGCGGTCAGCCGCTATGACACGCTCTCGGATGCGGTTGGCGTTGGCTAAACCCTCGTAGTAACCGCCCTGCCGCGTCTGCAGGTAGGCGGTTTTGCCGAACAGTAACGCAAACCCGCCGACCAAAAAAAACGCCAGCCAGAAAAGTTTATGCGCCGAGATATTGCGCCCGACCTTGTCTCCGGGGGCCTCGGCTTCGCGCTGGCCCAAAATCCCCTCTTCGGTCCAGCGCAAGCGGTAGCCGGCGGAAAGTTTAGCGTCAGCGATGCCGCCTTCGCGGATACGAAACGGGTTCGCGTCTTTGTTAAATTTTTTTTGATAGCTACGAATCATTGTTGACGCTGGATTAAAAACGGCTTTAATTTTTTACTGAAATAATCAATGGCGTAAAAACTAACGGCGGCGATAATGGTGTTTCCAAGAGTTTGCCACAGAAGCGCGCGCGCGAACGCGGCGGTCCAAACCGGCGCGTACAAGGCATTGAAAATGAAAAAATGCGCGCCCCAGACGAGCGCCGCCTGCAGGCTCAGAAAACAAACAGTTGCGAGCGCCATGAGAGCGATAAATGAGTAGACCGATTTGTTGGTAAAAAATTGCTGCAAAAAGATATGGGAAATGACGACCGCGATGCAAAAAGATGCTATAAATATGCCGAAAGGGTAAAGCGAGTACAGGTCAGTAAGGATTCCGAAAAAAAGCGCATAAGCGAGAGAAAGACGAACATCAACTAAAAGCAAGACAAGAATGGAATAAACGAGCAATACATTAAAACCGGCGGCCAGGGCGGGAGGGGCGGAAAAAAAACTTACCTGCAAAAAAAACAGCAGCAATGAAATAATAATAAGAACGGCTTTTTTAAACATACTTAATCAGTGATAACGGATACGACGTGAACGGCAGCCAAATCAGCGGCCGGGTCAATGACGGCCGTCTGAAACAAATTATTCGGTTCGTTTTGCACATTCTGTACAAAACCGACGAAAAGTCCAATAGGCACGCTTGCTTCCAGTCCCGAGGTAATGATTGAGTCCCCCACCTGAATGGCTTCAGTCTGCGGCACGAAATCCATACGTACCGTCAAACCCAAATCGCCCTGCGTCAGACCGCTGGGCCCCGGCCGCTCGGCAATGGTTGCGGCAAAATGACAATTAATATCGGTAATCAAACAGGCGTGCGCGATGTGCTCGCCAACCGATACGATTTTTCCGACCAAAATACCGCTGTCCACAATTACCGGCTGACCGGGCCGAACGTTGTCCGCGCTGCCGGCATCAAGCGTAATACTCTGGCTGTTGTCGACAGCGCTCATGCGGCTGACGACGTTGGCGAGCGTTTTTCGATAGGTATGCTTCGCGTAAAACTGCAGCTGCGCGCGCAAAGCTTCGTTTTCGTCTTTGAGTAAATGCAGCGAGATGTTTTCAGCAGTTAGCTCGCGGTTGTGCGTCTCCAAACGCTTATTTTCCGTTTCTAAATTGCGCGTTTGGTTTTCCCCTTCCACTATTGACTCAAGGCTTACGCCGCCACGAAAAAAAATCCCGGCCACGGGATTCAACAGAGTCGTTGCCGAACGCTCTGCCCAGCTGAGCAACCCGGCGTAGTGCGCAACGATAATGACGAGCGCCGCGACGGCGATAGTCAGAGTTTGTTTGTTGAAAAAATGCCTCATTTTCTTACAAATTACAAATCTTATGCAAATATACCAATACAAAAAATATATCGTTAATAAAATTTGTATATTTGTAAAAAATTTGTAATTTGTAAGGGCTAGTTGCTGGCGCTGCCGGAAAAAATATTCCGATACACCTCAATATTTTCCAAAATTTTTCCCGTACCGCGCACTACGCAGGTGCCAGGGTCATCGGCGATGCGCACCGGAATTTGCGTGGCCCGGGCGATTTCTTTGTCCAAACCGCGCAACAGCGCCCCGCCGCCCGTGAGGATGATGCCGCGCTCGTAGATGTCCGACACCAATTCGGGCGGCGTCATCTCTAAGGCAGCCTTGATATTTTCAATGATGTGGTAGACGCTGCGGCCGAGCGCCTCGCGCACCTGTCCGTCGCTTATCATAACCTCGCGCGGCAAACCATTCACTAAATCGCGGCCGCGCATGGGCATGACCATTTCTTCGGCCAGCGGCGCGGCCGAGCCGATGCGCTTTTTTATCTCTTCGGAAACCTGTTCGCCGATTAACATATTGAACTCATCGCGCGCGTACTGGACGATATCACCGTCTAACGTGCCGCCGGACAGACGCAGGTTTTTCCACGTTACCACGCCGCCCAAAGATACAACCGCGATTTCGGTCGTACCTCCGCCCAAATCCACAATCATATTGGCAGTCGCCTCAAGCACCGGCAAGCGCGCGCCAATGGCTGAAGCGAGCGGCGTTTCCACGAGCAAAATTTCGCGCGCGCCGGCGGATTTTGTGGCATCTTCCACCGCCTTTTTTTCCACTTCGGTGATGTCTAATGGGATGCCGATAACTACCCGCGGCCGCGGAATTAAAGTAAAATTTTCCGCGTGCACCCGGTCTATGAAGTACTTGAGCATTTTTTCGGCCACTTCAAAATCAGAAATCACCCCGTTCGTGAGCGGATGAATGGCCATGATGTGTTGCGGCGTTTTGCCGAACATTTTAGCCGCGTCCGTACCGACAGCCAGCACCTCGTCAGTGCGCGAGTTCACGGCCACGACCGAGGGCTCATTGATAACGATACCCTTATCATTGGTGATGATAAGGGTTGAGGAACTGCCTAAGTCTATGCCCAGGTCTTTAGAAAATTTACCGAAAAATTTATTAAACATTTTTGTTTTTATTTATAACCTGAAATCTTGCTCAGTTTCACCAGCTCTTTTTCTTCTTCCCCACGTTTTTTTACCTCAACGCTGTCGCTATTGAGACTGCGCTCGCTCACGACTAACCGGATGGGACAGCCGATTAAATCCGCGTCAGCGAACTTCTCACCGGCGCTCGCTTCGTCACGGTCGTCAAAGAGCACTTCCATGCCGCTTTGCTGCAAATCTTTATACAATTTTTCAGCCGTTAGTTTAATTTTGTTGTTTTCGGCAAGGTCTTTCGTATTCACCTGTATAAGCTGTACGCTGAACGGCGCGACTTCTTTGGGCCAGACTAAACCGCGCTCGTCATGTCTTACCTCGGCAATGGTACCCATCAGACGGCTCAGCCCGATGCCGTAACAACCCATAATTACGGGCTTGCGCTTGCCGGTTTCATCAAGGTAGGTGTAGCCGAACGGCGCCGAGTATTTGTCTTTGAGTTTGAAGATGTTGCCCACTTCTATGGCTTTTTCCATACGCAAACTCTTGGTGCCGCAGTTGGGGCACTTGCGCTCCAAATCATCCAAAATTTCACGATTTATCGCGATTTGGCATTCCTCACAGATGTAGATTTCATCCTCACCGGCTGGCGTAATAGTTTGAAATTCATGCGAGTATTTAGAAAAACTTCCGCCCGAGGCAAAGGTTAGATAAGTTTTGTCCAATAGGCCGCAGCGTTCAAAAATTTTAAAATAGACCTTTTGCATTTCTTTGTAAAAACTGTCCAAATCAGTTTCATCAGCGTGAAACGAGTAGAGGTCTTTCATGATAAATTCGCGGCCGCGCAACATGCCGGATTTCGCTCGTTTTTCATTGCGGAACTTATCCTGAATCTGGTACACGTACACGGGCAAATCTTTGTAGGAGAATACATGTTGCGCCACGGCCGGCACCACCACCTCTTCGTGCGTCGCGCCCAGCGCGTACTCGCGGCTGTCACTGCCTACCAGTTTGAACAGTACGTCAAGATTTTGCCAGCGGCCTGTTGTTTCCCAGATGCTTTTAGGCGTCAGAGCCGGCATCAAAACCTCCTGCCCGCCCACGGCATCAATCTCTTGCCGAATGATAGCTTCAATTTTTTTCAAAACCCGCAAGCCCAGCGGCAGATATGTGTACACACCGGCTGCGAGTTTGTCAATGAAACCGGCTTGCATCAAAATGCGCGCGTTAAAGCTCAGCTCGTCTTTAGGCGCTTCTTTATTGGTTTTGGTAAAAAGGGTGGAGAGACGCATAGGTTAAATGTTTGTAGTCTTATTTTACCGCCCAGCTCCGGCGCTGTCAATGAATAATGCAAACAAGTTTTTTATTTCACCACAACATTCACCAGCCTATTTTTGACCACAATAACTTTTACAATTTCTTTTCCTTCTGTCCATTTTTGAACTTTTTCGCTCGCTAACGCTTTTTCTTTTGCCTCCGCGTCAGTTATGTCAGCCGCGGCTTCCATCGTGTCCCGCAATTTTCCGTTTACCTGAATGGCTAATTTTATCGTTTTATCTTTAATTAAATTTTCATCATAGCTCGGCCAGGATTGTTTAAAGATGCTTTCTTTGTTGCCTAATTGGGAAAATAATTCTGCGGCGATATGCGGCGCGAACGGCGCAAGTATGATTAAAAATTTTTTAAAATCATCTTTGCTAATCCCCTCTTTTTGCGCTTCATTAACAAAAATCATCATCGCCGACACTGCCGTGTTGAATTTCATCTCCTTAATATCTTCCGTAACTTTCTTGATAGTTTTGTGCAACCGCGTCCGTAGAGACGCATTGCAATGCGTCTCTACATTATTTTGCGTCTCTACTTTTTCCCGCAGAGACCAAACTTTTTCCAAAAACCTTCTCACTCCCTTCACGCCTTCCGTGCTCCAGGGAATCGTGTCTGCAAACGGGCCCATAAACATTTCATAAAGCCGTAAACTGTCCGCGCCGACGTTATTAACCACCTCGTCCGGATTAACGACGTTGCCAAGTGATTTTGACATTTTTTTGCCGTCTTCAGCCAAAACCATGCCGTGCGACACGCGCTTGGCGTAGGGCTCGCTTATCGGAACTAATCCGCAATCATATAAAAATTTGTTCCAAAAACGCGAGTATAATAAATGCAAAGTCGTGTGTTCCATGCCGCCATTATATAGATCAACCGGCAGCCAGTATTTTAATTTTTCGGCGTCCGCGAACGCTTTATTATTTTTCGGATCGCAATAGCGCAGGAAATACCAAGACGAGCCGGCCCAGTTCGGCATGGTATCAGTTTCTCTTTTGGCCGGACCGCCGCACTTTGGGCATTTAGTATTAACCCAATCTTTTATGGCCGCCAAGGGCGACTCGCCCGTATCCGTTGGTTCATAATGTTTAACATCCGGCAGTTCCACCGGCAAATCTTTTTCAGGTATGGGAACCCACTTACACTTTTCGCAATATACCATTGGAATCGGTTCACCCCAGTAATGCTGTCTGGAAAAAACCCAGTCGCGGAGTTTATACTGCGTTTTTAATTTTCCGCCGACTTTTTTGGTAATGACTTTTTTCGCCTCTTCAGAATCCAGGCCGTCAAATTCGCCGGAATTAACAAGCTTGCCAACGCCCGCATAAGCTTCTTTTCTGATATTTCCACCGGAAATAACTTCAATAATTTCTAAATTAAACTTTTTCGCAAATTCAAAGTCCCTCTCATCATGCGCCGGCACCGCCATAATCGCGCCGGTGCCGTAAGACGCTAAAACATAATCCGCAATCCAAACCGGAATCTCTTCGTTATTCGCCGGATTAATCGCTTTTATCCCTTTCAACTCCACGCCGGTTTTTTCTTTATCCAATGAAGTGCGTTGTAATTCAGATTTATTTTTTGCTTTTTCAATGTATTTCTTTACTTCTGAATAATTATAAATGTTTGATTCTAAATTCTTAATGAGGGGGTGTTCCGGCGCAAGAACCATGTAAGTCGCGCCAAACAGCGTATCTGGCCGAGTCGTAAAAACAGTAATATATTCTTTTTTTTCTAACTTCTTACCCGCCTGCAACGCTATGCTTTGCATTGCGGGCAGGCTTCTTACTTCAAACTTCAATTCCGCGCCTTCGCTTTTCCCAATCCAATTAACCTGCTGGGTTTTTATTTTGTCCAAATAATCAACTGTGTCCAAATCTTTAATCAGCCGGTCGGCGTACTTGGTAATCCCAAGTATCCACTGCTCTTTTTCGCGCTGTTCCACTTCCGCGCCGCAACGTTCGCATTTGCCATCAACAACTTCTTCGTGCGCGAGCCCGATTTTACAGGATGGGCACCAGTTAATCGGCATTTTCTTTTTGTACGCCAAACCTTTTTTATAAAGTTGCAAAAAAATCCACTGCGTCCAGCGGTAATATTTGGGGTCAGTGGTATCAATTTCCCGCGACCAGTCAAAAGAGAGCCCCAAATTTTTCATTTGTTTTTTGAAAGTGGCGATGTTTTGCTCGGTTGCGATACGCGGATGAATTTTATTTTTTATAGCATAATTTTCCGTAGGCAAGCCAAACGCGTCCCAGCCCATAGGATACAGCACGTTATAACCCTGCAGGCGCAGCATTCGCGACATGATATCCAGCGCGGTGTACGAGCGCACGTGCCCGACGTGCAGGCCGGCTCCGGAGGGATACGGGAATTCAACCAAAATATATTTCTTTTCTTTTTTGGCAAAATCTTCCGCCTGATTGAGTTTTTGCTTTTCCCAAATTTTCTGCCAAGCGTTCTCCCCGCCGTTCTTTTGAAAATCATCGTATGTTTTATATTTCGTCTTAATCATATTTTTTTGACCGCCAGTTGACATAAGCGGGTTTTTCTTTTATTTTAAATGCCGTAAGTTAACAAACTCACCAGTGCGAAAGCGATCGCGAGATAGAACGCGCCTTTGCCAAATGGCAGAAGCGATTCAATGTCAAATGCCACAGTGAGCATCAGCAAAACAACACCCGTAACCTGTAATACCATTTTTATCTTTCCCCAAAGGTTCGCCTCCACGCTGTAACCGTTGTGCTTGCGCCACCAGGCTGCCGCAACAATCATTATTTCCAAACCGATAATCAGCATTGCGGACCAAAAATCAATGTAGCGCAGAACGATGGTAAAAATCATCGCGGCGATGAGGAGTTTATCGGCCAAGGGATCGTATATCTTCCCCCAATTGGTTATTTGATTTCTCGTTCGCGCGAGCGAGCCGTCAATCGCGTCCGTAAAAGCAACCAACAAAAAAACCAACAAGCCGATAAAGTACTGTTCGCGGTACATTACCAATACGACCAACGGCGTTGCCAAAAAACGAAACATCGTTACGTAATTTGGCTTGACGCTATCGGGAAATAATTTCAAAACAGTCGCGGCTAAAAAACGATCGTAAAAATACAATTTGTCCGCTACCTGATAATTCTTGTCGTCATGAATAAACCACATTGAATTATGCTATAATAAAGCCATGGAAAAAGCTTATTTTAATTTTCTGCTGATACTGGCGCTTGTCTCCGGCTACGGGGCGTTTATTTACCGTTTGTATAAACTGGATTATTTAGCCGTTATCTTAACACTCTTCTTGGTTGTTATTACTTTTATCTTACTAAAAAAAGCTGTTTTTAGCAAGGAAACGCCATTTGATATATCAAAATACCAAATCTCAAATATTCCTGCCTCGCCCGCAGACAGGCAATACCCGATTTTTCTCGTTGTTTATTATTTCTTACTTCTTACTTTTAACTTTTTCATCCTTTTCCAATCCAAAGCCACAGAATCCATTATCTCCCCCTGGCAAGTTGTTCCTTGGTATTTTTGGCTGACCTTTACTGTCAGCACAATATTACTCATCGCAATTACTTTAAAAAATTCACTACCGCGTTTTCTATACTTCTTACTTCTTACTTCTTACTTCTTACTTTGTTCAAGTATTGCTGTCATCATCTACGCCATCGGTTTTGGTTTTGACCCGTTCATCCATCAAGCCACGGAAAAATTAATTGACGCGGCCGGCGCGGTTGAACCCAAACCGTGGTACTATCTCGGCCAGTACGCGTTGATTGTCATTTTACATAAACTGACTTTTATCCCCATTGTCTGGCTGGACAAACTGCTCGTGCCAGTGCTTGCAGCTTTAACTTTGCCTTACGCCCTATATCAAGCAGCAAAATCATTTACCGCGGATGAGCGCGTCGCTAAATTAACTACCCTATTCGTTCTTATTTTTCCTTTCGCAACTTTTATTGTTACCACTCCGCAAAATTTAGCGAATTTATTTTTAATTCTCGTCATTCTGTTATCTTTAAACAAAATCAATTCGGACGCGCCGCAACGCATCTTTACTTCTTACTTCTTCCTTTTTACTTTATCTTTTGCCGCCCTCGCCATCCATCCCATTGCCGGCATCCCCGCCGTCTTATTTGCGGCTTTAACGGCTGCCCGCCAGTACCTAACTAATAAAAAAATACTTCTTACTTCTTACTTCTTACTTCTTACTTTGGCCGCGCTTTCTCTCCCGCTTGCTTTTTATCTTAACAACCAAAGTAATTCAATCATTAACGCCGCAGGCGACACCACCGCCAAAATTAGCTGGCACTGGCCGCAACTCTTCTTTTCCGACACCGGCAATTTTCTCCTCAACTTTGTTTATCTTTATGGCTTTAATATTGCACTAATTATAATCCTCTTTATTTTTTCAGGCATTTTTATACGCTATAAAAAAAATCAAATATCCAATAGCTATCTGCTCATGTCTTTATCCCTGCTCATTTCTTATCTCCTAACTAAAACCATTAGTTTCAGCTACCTCATTGATTACGAGCGTTCCAACTTTTCCAGCCGCATTTTAATCATTGCCGTTTACTTTGTTTTGCCGTTTATATTACTAGCGCTGGTTAGGTTGATTGAAAAGATTCTGCAGCAAGAACTAACGGTAAAATATTTATTTTTTTGTTTTCTTGCTTTTTTACTCTCGTGTTCCCTCTATTTTTCCTATCCGCGCTACGACGATTATTATAACTCGCGCAGTTTTTCCACTTCGCAGGCGAATGTTGATGCGGTAAATTGGATTAACCAAGACGCCGGAGACGGCAATTTTATCGTGCTTGCCAACCAGCAAGTCTCCGCCGCCGCCTTGCGCGAATTCGGCTTTAAAAAATACTTTCCCTCACCCCGTCGCTCCGCTCCTTCCCCTCTCCCAGGGGGAGAGGGGGCAGGGGGTGAGGGCGGTGAGGTCTTCTATTATCCCATTCCTACCGGTGAAAAATTATATCAATATTATTTAGACATGGTTAATAAAAATGCCGAACGGGCAACCGCGCTTCAAGCGGCGGATTTGGTCGGTGCGGATACGGTTTATTTTGTGATAAATAATTATTGGTTTGGCTTTGAAAAAATTTTGGCGGAAGCACGCATCGGTGCTGACGTGGCGCAAAGTATTTATAATGGACAAATTTATATTTTTAAGTATAGAAAATAAAAAAGCTGCTATACAACAGCAGCGACAAAGCATAACAGAGTGATTACTTATTGGATGCTAATTTATCATTACTATAATCAATACAATGATAGCACCTAATAATAGAACGGATAAACAAATATTGCCCATACCGTCATCTTCTCCATTACATTGAAGATAGGTTCTTTCGAACCAATCCTCAATGCGTTTAAATATTTTTTTCATCTTTTTTCCTTTCCCTCCCGCAAAAAAACGCGCGGAAGAAATGTAATGAACAAATCAAAATAGTATAACACATTTCTTGCCTTTCAACAAGGACAAAAATAAAATATAGCTAATTTTAGCTATATTTTATAATTTATATAGATTAAAATATTCAAGTATATTATATAGTTACTCCTAAAAATAACTCTGCAGCCTCAATTATTTTTTTTGCCGCTATTATTTTTATAATCGCTTTGCAAGCTCTTTCTTGAGCTTTCTTTATGAATGTCTCATTATTTAGAGTTTGAAACGCATTTGTAGACATTTCCTCTATACTTTTTAATTCCTTTTGATAGTCTTTATCCGCTCTTTCCCAATCGCATATAGCTTGCGTTTTTTTTGTTCCTGCGTCTCGTTTATTTTTAAATTTAGGTTCCGGCATTAATTTCAAAATTTCTTTTTCTTTTTCCTCAACTTCCTCTGGATTCCAGCCACACTTTGCTATAATAGCATTAATAACTTGTAGTCTGTCATTAGGCGATAACTCCTCTGGAGATATTTTGTCTGTGTCGAGAATCGCTAAATCCGGCAGTGATTTTTCATCTCCTGCGGACAGTTCATTTTTTCCTTTGGGTTTTATCTTCTGCCCGACACCCCTTTCCATTAAACGTTGCCTTATTGTACTTGCGTGGTCTGACTGTTTAGGAAATTGTTCTATCATATACATATATTTATTTTAGTAACATTTTTTTACTGCGCAAAAATTTTATTTATTCTCTTCGTCCCGCTCTTTTGACGTTTCTTCCGCCTGTTTTAAACTATCCATAAAAAACGCTAAATTTTTTGCGAACTGCTCTTCACTTGATGCTGCCAATAATGGTTCGCTAGCTTCAAGAATTGACTCTCTCAATCTGTCTATGCAAACGATAAAATTATCCCTACTCTCTGATGATTCTTTAAAAAAAAGTTCTTCAGTATTATCAGTGTTTTTTTCTAATGCTCTTTTTTGCTCCTCACTAAATTCTTCATTAGATTTTATGCATTCTCTGAACCAATTAAACGAAACAGTGCTAAGCCGCTCAATCATTTTTTGTCTTAGGTGTTTTATAAAATCTGATTTTTTCTCTTCGTTTAATTTTATCTTCTCCTTCTCTTTCGTTGCCTCAAAAAATTCCTTTATTTCATCCGGCTTGAATACTAAATTAATATATATTTTTTGATCTTCTTTATCGTCTGCTCTCATACTGTCCAAATTTTTTTCATCCTCATCTGCAAATTTTTTATCAATATCTTCCTGAGCGCTATCTCCGGAAACTAAAAAAACTTCATAAACAAGACGCGGCGGTTTAGAAGATAGTTCATTTTGCTCAATACGCTCTGGTGTCAACCAAGACGGTTTTTTCTTTCTGGGAAAAGATACTTCCATGGTATATCTACTTTTTTCCAAAAATTTTATGTCTATATTATCTATATTATAAGTGCCTAATCCTCCAAAAATCATTTTTGCACTTTCCCGATTGTTTAGTATTTTATATCCAATTGTATCTAAAATTCTCAAACTAAGAAAATTTTGCATATATCTTCGGGTCTCTTCTTCTTTTTTTTTCTCTCTTTTCTTTTTTTGCGCTTCTATTTCTTTTATAACAACATCTCCAATATCTACAGTATGTTCTCCATATATAACCGAATTTTTTCTAATTATTGCTTTTTGCCTTTCTTCTAAGTGAGAATCACTCTGCTGATCATTAATATGTTCTTTAAATATAATCGGGCCCTTTCTAATCTTTATTCTTTGCCTTTCTTTTTCAGGTTCAGAATCCGACTCTGGAGTATTTTTATTAGATTGTATTTTTTCAAAATCCATATTTTTATTTAAAAAAATTACTTGGCATTTTTAATAAATGCTTTTTCGCGCCGCTGGCGATGAAAATTTATCGCAAACCGATGCGCTTCATCGCGGATACGCTGGACTAATTTAAGCGCTTCGGAAGTCTTTGACAAGCGGACTGGAAACCGCTTGCCTACAGTATAAATTTCTTCATTTTTTTTGGCAAGAGCGATCAATGGCACATTAATTCCCAGTTCCTGCAGAACGCCCAAAGCTGACGATAACTGCCCACGCCCGCCGTCAACGATTATTAAATCTGGGAGGAGTCGAACTCCTTTCAAAGGAGTTCGACTCCTTTCCTTAATCGCGTCTTTAGATGAAAGGCGCTCGTACCTGCGCCTGACAACTTCGCGCATAGACGCAAAATCATCGTTATCTTTAACCGTGCGTATTTTAAACTTGCGGTAGCCGCTTTTGTTCGGCTGGCCGTCAGTAAATTGCACCATACTCGCGACGATTTCTTTTCCGCCGGTATGGGAAATATCAAACATTTCCATTACCCGCGGCACTGCCGGCAAATTGAGCGCCTGTTGTAATTCCATTAAAACCGCGTTGCCGACGCGCGCGCTGATTTCCAAGTTTTGTTGCAATAAATTTAACAGCTCTTTCTTTGCGCCTTTTTGCGGAACGGTAATAATAATTTTTCGCCCGCTTACTTTGCTTAAATATTCTGCCAGCGCTTCCCCGTCCGCAAGTTCGCGCGGCAAAATTATTTCTTCCGGAATTTCATTATTTTCGTAATACCGGCGCAAAAATTCGGACACCTCTCCTCCTTCCCCCTCTCCTTGGTAAGGAGAGGGGTTGGGCCCGCTCGCAACGCTTCGCGTAGCGATGCGGGCGAGGGTGAGGTCAAAACGAAATTCTTTGCGTCCCGACACCAAACCCTTGACAATATTAAACATTTGCACCACCATTTCCCGCGGCGTAATTACATAATTAATCACGTCCTGATCATAACCTTTGGGCAAATCCACATTTTGTTTTTCCCGCAAATGCTCCAGCGCCAAAATCTGGTCACGCCGCGTTTTTGCCTGCTCGTATTTTTGTTCCGAAGAAAGCCGCTTCATATCGGCCCGCAAAAATTCTTGCAATTCTTTGACTTCCCCCCGCAAAAATTTTTCCGCAAGTTTTATATTTGCCGCGTAATCTTGCTCGGAAATATTATTGATGCAGGGCGCGCTACACAAATTTATATGATAAAGCAAGCAAGCTTGCTTCGGCAATCTTTTGCAGGTGCGCAGTTTTAAAATTGAATTTGCCCAATATTGCGCTTCGCGGCGCGTCTGCGCCGAAGTGTAAGGGCCGAATAAACGACCGCTTTTTAAATCTTTAGCGGTGCGCGCGACTATTACGCGCGGGAATTTTTCGTCCGTAATTTTTAAATAAGCGTACCGGCCGGAGCTGCTTTTTAGGTCAATATTATACGGCGGCTGGTTTTGCCTAATTAAGCTTGCTTCCAGCAAAAACGCCTCTACTTCGTTTTTTGTAGTTATTACTTCAATGTCTTTAATCTTTTTTACCAGCTCACTTGTTTTTTTGTTTTCTTGCTCTTTTGTTTTTTTGTTAAAATAAGAGCTAACCCGCTTTTTCAGCGATTTGGCTTTGCCAATATAAAGCAGGTTTCCTGACTTGTCTTTAAACTGATAAACGCCGGGTTTGTCAACTATATTTTTGATTTTTTCTTTAAGTATTGGCATAAATCATATATTCACCCTATTACAATAAATGAGGTGTTACCCACCCCATTTCTTATCTCTTGACTTTTTGTTATAATAAATATAAAGTTAATTGTTCTGTGATTTTTTTAAAAAATCAATAAAATTACAAAGGATGAAATACCATGAAAAAACTTTTGTATATTAACCCTTGTAAAAAAAGCGAGAGTAAAGTTACAAAAAAATCACCAAAAAACACTTCTGAATTGTTGGGACCATCGGGGGTAATCACAATTGTGGATAACGCCCTTCATCCAAAAAAAGATGGAAAAAAATAATATTGTTCTTTAGGCTAAAACATTGTTATAAGCTTGAAAATACCGGCCCCCAATCGTCTTTATTTGGGGGTCTTTTTCTTTTTTAAGATTTAAGCTATCTAAGGAAGAAAAAATGTTATTAATTAAATTGCTTTCTATTTTATTATTTGTTACATATTGTTTTACCTCATGGTAGGCATCCTTAAATGATTCTAAATTTTGTAATCCTTTGGCAAATTCAAGTTTTTTGTTTTCCCGATAATCACGTAAAATTTCTCTCTTATTCTCATCTTCTTTTAAATTTTTTTCAATAGTTGCCAATAGATTAGTCGCTAATTGTATTCTTAAATCCTCTTTCATAAATTCTATTATTTCCTCTACTTGTTCCAGTTCCTTGCCGGCAATTAATTTTTTTAACTGCTCTTCTGGGATTCGCAGTGTTACCTTAGGCACAGTATTCAAAGACAAAGTTGTCCTTATATCTGTTTGCGTTTCATCAATAAGTAAGTCCCGCGATTCTTCCTCATCTTGCTGTAAATCAATCGTTTTTACGCCAGCCATGAGTAATGGTTTTTTTTCTTCACCTTTTACTTCTTTATTATACAAAACTAAATCAATATTTTTCTCTGTTAGTTCTTTTGCGTCTGTTGAACGCCACTTGGCAATCACTTCTTGATTAAACAATTCTGCCACAACTTTTGAGTTATCAAGCATATTTTTAATTAAATTTTTTTCGGAAAATTCTGTTTCTGACTCTCTTGTAGTTTCTCTTCCATCGGCTGATTTAGAAACTTCCAAATTTGATGATAATTGAATGCTTTGCTGCTCGCCAATAATGTTATCCAGCCAAATTACCGCGCTCCGTAACGCTCGGAGCCGTTGAGGCTCCATCTCTGGCCACCGCGCCTCATTATACAGCATACCATGAAGCTGTTGTGATAATAACATCAATTTTTCCGCAGGCATTTTCAACACCTTCTCTCTAAGCACCTCCAAGCCCTCTTCTTTGCTGGGAAAAATTTTTTTCTGTCTCGGTACTTTTTTTAATTCTGACTTTTTTTCTGCTGCTTCTCCAGCAACACCAAAATTTTTGAGTACATCTTGTATACCACTAAAACTGAAAGGATCTTCTTCTTTATTTTCTATACTATTTTTTTTCTGTTTACGGTTTGCAACTTCTTGTCGCTCCTGTTCATCTAATTTTTGCAAAATTCCTTCCCATTCTTCCGGACTCATTTCTTCTAAATTTTTATCTGCATTTTCTGGCGCTGGTTTTGGTTCTTCACCCGATAAATATTCTTTCATATAGTTATTTTAAATATTTGCTTAAATACTGGGAAGTATAGCCTTTATTCAATCCTACCACTTCTTCCGGCGTCCCGCAAGCGATCACTTAAGTCGTCGCGCATCAAAACCAGGGCTTGAAAAATGCCGCGAACTGTAGTACTATAGCAAATAGTTTTGCGGGATCGTCTAATGGTAGGACGCCTGACTCTGAATCAGGTAATCGTGGTTCGAATCCACGTCCCGCAGCCAAAAAAAACTCCGCTCATAAGGCGGAGTTTTTGGTGTAAATTTTTAATCAAGATACTACTTTGCCGCCAAACATTTTTAAAATTGTATCAACATCATTACCGGTTACCGGCGGCGTTGCGGCTAGAGCTTCCGGCTGCGCCGCGCCTAACTGCGCAATCGGGGCTGGTGATTCTTCGGTCGCTGTTTCTGCCGCCGGTTGGGCTGCAGTTGCCGCCAAATGCTCGTTGCCTATTTCCAATGTTTCATCCAAAATCGTGCTAAAAGCGAGCGGCGAACCAAGCACTTCGGTAAATACTTTTTGTAAAATTTCCTGAACGCTCGGCTGCAGCACGCGGTCCTGGTGGAATTTGTATTTGAACGCCAGGCAGAGCCGGCCGTTCTCATCGCGCACCTCGCAGACGCGCAGAATAAACGAGAGCGAATGGTTATACTTTTTAATATGCACTAACACTTCGCTCCACTTCTCCCGCACGACGGCAAGCGGAATCTTGGCTGCCGGCACCGCGACTGGCTGCTGTGCCATAGGCACCAGATGCGTCTGCGTTTCCTCAACCGCGTTCGTGAGGCTGACAATGGCAATTTCCAACGGCAGCTGCGGAATAAAGGCCGTTTTCAATTCTGTCTGCGCCGCCAGAAACGCTCTGAGCATGACCACGAAACGCTCAATGCTTGCGGTACGCAGAACCGGCGCAAATTTTTCCTCCACGCTTTGGCCGAAATCGCGGGCAAATTTTTCTCCAAGCGATGCGTGTATTTTTGACAAAAGCAGACGGCGCAGACTCTCAATAAGGTCGGTGCAGAACTGACGCAGGTCCATGCCATCGTCGCTCAATTCGTTTACCAAGCGAATGGCGCCGGCGGCATCTTTTTTTTCCACCAGTGCGATGCAGTCCGCGACCGCCAAAACGTCGGAGCGTGGGATGACCAAATCCGCGTGTTCGCGCGTAACCTCCTGGCCGCTGACCGAGAGAATTTGCCCCAAAAGGCTTTCGGCGTCGCGCATGTGCCCGCCGCTGTGCCGCGCAATAGCTTCCAGCACCGCCGGCTCAACGCTGATGCGCTCCTGCGCGGCAATGTAGGTAAGTTTTTGAATAATATCAACTGCGCTGATGCGTTTAAAATCAAAGCGCTGACAACGCGAAATAATAGTGGTGGGCAGTTTGTGCACCTCGGTGGTCGCCAAAATAAATATGACTTTCTGCGGCGGCTCTTCCAGTGTTTTCAACAACGCGTTAAAAGCCGAGGTTGAGAGCATGTGCACTTCGTCAATGACAAACACTTTGTAGCGGCTGCCGCTCATCGCAACGCGCGCGTTGGCGATGATGTTTTCGCGCACGTTATCCACGCCCGTGTGCGAAGCCGCGTCAACTTCCACGATGTCCAAACTCACGCCGCGGCTGATGTGTTCGCAGGAATCGCAAACGCCGCAGGGCTCAAACGCACCTTCGGCGCGCCGCTCGCAGTTGAGCGCTTTAGCAAACACGCGCGCCATGGTGGTCTTGCCGGTGCCGCGGGGTCCGGCAAAAAGGTAGGCGTGGGCGATGCGGCCGGTTTCGATTTCATTTTGCAGAGTAATTTTAACGTGGTTTTGGTTCACCACCTCGGTAAAATTTTTCGGACGGTATTTTTGATATAAGGTGGACATAAAAAAACATTTGACTTTTGACGTAAGCATTGGCATTGTACTAGAGGAGACAAAAAAACGCAAATAAAAAAGTGGGACCGTCCCCCGCTTTTTTTTATCCTCAATAATTGCCAAAAATTACAAATTGCCGCTCATAATATTTTCTACTGCCGCCCAAGTGCTCTCGCCGTGTTTGGGGACCAAAATCACTACCTCGTCCCCGTGCCGGCCCTTGAAATAGGTAACGCTCGCCGTGAGCACTTTCCACTTCACGCCGTCATTTTCCACGTAGTATTCGGCATTTTCGCCGGCAACCAATGCGCCGACTACCCGCGTGCGTTCAATCGGACCGATTTGTTTGTAAATAAATTTTCCCGCCGGCGTAATGGTCAATTTTAAAATGTCACCCTCCACCAGTTTTGATTTGGAGGCGTAGTTGGAGGGCATATTATACTGTTTGCCGTCCGGACCTATCATGCACTGACCGTTAAAAACGCCTTCAATCACGTTACCGCTCCCAGCATCGTCATCGGCATTTTGAGGAACCGCCGTCAGCACGCGGCCGATGCGCGCGCGCACCTCGTCCTCGCTGATGCCCCCGCTCAAAAGCTCGCTCACCCGCTGGCAGTTTTCCGAGATGTTACACAAGAGTTTCTGCACCAGTTCCAGTTTCGTTTTGGCTACGCTCACCGTGTCCGCCGCGTCAGTCACTGTATTCTGTTCAGCCGCCGCATCAGCGGAAAAAGCAATGATTTCTTCAACCACTCCGGCGCTTTCGCTCTCCGGCAGCTCATCCTCGCTTCCGAACAGTCCGCGGTGCGCTTCCCGCATCGCTACCTGCATTGCCTCGGGGTTTATGCCGGCAAGCTCGTTTGCCAGCGCCCCCTCGCTGATTGGTTCCGGCGCGCTTTGTTCACGGTGAAACAACGTGTACTGGCCGTCATCGCTGGCCGGCCAGGCAACGCCGCCGGCTTGAGTTTGTTTGTCTGTATTTTGGTTCATATTTTTGTTTTTATTTATTAAAAATTTTGAAAAAAATATTATTCTTTTTTAATAACGACTCCCCAGTAGCTGTCCGCCTTCAGGCCGTCGGTTATTTCCCAACCGCCGGGCCCAATGCCGGCTTGCAACACGCCGCTGCCCTGTACCGTCATATTGCCGGGCAGATGCAGGCTGCTGGAAAAATTGCTGCTGACACTGCCAGCCTGCTTTTGGGCAAGGAGCGAATACGAACTCAATTCATAATCGCCCTGCCACAGCCGTTGCCAGAAACCGGACGACTGCTTCACGCCGTGCACTTTAAACGGCAGTTTGTATTTGAAGCGGACGGTAATGGTTTGGCCCGGATCAACCTGCGTCCAGTTTGCAAAGACGGTTTTATTAAACTCGTTGTATATCTGTACGCCGCTGTCTTGGTCAATGACGGTATTTTTTTCAATCAAAGCAATATCCGGTTCCGCCGTTACGCCGTCGGCCGGGGGGTCGAAATAAATTAAATCCGGAACCGCAAAACCGCTCGCCGCAATCAGCACGCTGCCTTTGGGAACATACAGGCGCAGGTAGTTGACGTTGCGGACGCCGGCATACGGATCGCCTTTAGCGGCAGTGTGCTCGCGGGTTATTTCCACCGTGTCAATGATGCTGCCGTCCGGTGTTACCTCGGCCGTATGCGCTATGGACTGGCGAATTTTGCGGTCGGTTTTTCCGCCGGCAATGTTGGTGTTGATGACGGCCGCATAATCCTGCGCTGTATCGCGGATGCCGCCGTCCCAGCCGTGCGCGGTAATAAAATCTTGTATTGCCTCATCGTGAACGTTGACTAACAGGTGCTTTTCAACCAGCGCCTGCGCCATGACGTTGACGCACGCCGCAAAATTATCACGCGTAATGCGGTTCGGCAGTTCGGCAACTATTTTTTCAACCAAATCCTTAATAACCGCTTTTGGTTTTTTCGGGTCAGCCACGTCCTCGCGGTTTTGCGCCACATCGTAAAAATTCTCATTAGTCACCACCGTGCCGTACTGCGCGGTCATGTCGATGGGACCGATAACGGCGAGCAACTCCTCCACGAAGGTCGGGTCAATGGCGATAACGCCGTCAACAGATGAGCCCCAGCCGCTCTCAAAGAAGCGTTCAATTTGCGCGGCGCTGCGCGGCCAGTCCGGCCACCAGTTCGCGTCCTGGAACTCCCACAGCGAATTAATCAAATGCAGGGGTTTGGGAGCCGAGAAACGCTCAGCCAACCCTCCTTGCAAATCGTAGCTGCCGCCGGCCGGCACTTCTATATTTTTTATGGCTCCTTTGCGGAAATCAACCAGCGCGTAACTGCCGATGAAACCGCCAGACGCCCGCATTTCTGCATTGTTTTGAAAAATTAAAAGATAACGGGTATCCTGCTCGTCACCCAAAAAAATGGCCAAGGCGTGCGCCAAGTCAGCTGCTTCCCGCGCGCCGGAAACCATGAGGCCGGCGTTTGTCTGCAGCGCCGCCGCTTGGCGCGCAATGTCTGCGGCGTGCGCGTCCGGCAGCGCAGCCACGCTTTCAATATCCACTGACTTGATACGCGCCGCAAAATCATCCAACGCCTTCGCCGCCAATTCAGTTTCAACGCCGAATGCCCGCAGACGCTGAGTGAACGGCAACTCTGACGCGGCATCGGCGTCACTCTGTCCAGGCGTCAAATACGGCATTTGTAAACTCGCCAACGCTAAGGCGAGATGCTTGCCGGCTTCGGCCGCAGACTGCCCGGAGCGCAATAGCGCTTCGGCCGCCGCAGCTGCTTTCGCTTTTTTACCGGGCAAAATAGTTGCCAGGGAAATTAAATCTGAATAATCCTTCAGTGCGACGCCGGCGGTGCTGAAACTTTGTGCCGCCGCGCTGAAATCATCAGCCGCACCGGCAAAATTTAACGCTTCACCGGCAGTGGCGGCGTTTTCCAAACTGCCGAGCGCCTGCTCGCTCGCGCCCAAAACTTCGCCTTTGAGATTATGAAAAATGCTGAGATAGTGGGCGGCTTTGAGCGGCACAATGAGCAAAACAGCTAAAGCGGCAAAGACCGCCACCTGCCGCCGCCATGAGTTGGGCGGCAAAAAACGCCACGTCCGCAACGCCGCCAAAGCACTGTTTCCGCCATCTTTTATTTTTGAAACTGATTTTACTGCGTTCTTTTTAACGAAGTTAACAAGTTCATTTTCCTTTTGTATTGTATAAACGCCTGTCTTTTTGAGCGTATGCGCGAAAGCCGCGATATGTTCGCCCACACCGCTCACGAAACCAATGAAGCGCGCGGTAAATGTATTCGTACCGACAAAAAGCGCTACGTCATGTATAGTGTACCACACGTATCTGCCGACAGTAGCACCGGCAGAATAAAAAATACGGCCAAGCCGCCACAGAGCAAAACCGGCGAGCATGATGACATTGATAACGAACAGCTGCCCCAGCATCCGCTCGTGCCGATGGTAAAAACCGGTTCCACTGTGGCAGAGTCTCCTGCTAAGGGACTCCGCCGCAAACGATAATTTTTGCGCGCGTGCGGGAACGTCGGGAATTTTAATGTTGCGCGCGCGCGGCAAGGAAAAATGTATGTTCTGAAAAAACCGCCTTTCTCGCGTCTCCTGCGCCAAGTCCCGCGCCTCCTGTTCCTCGGCAATTTTTTTCAAATCAACCAGATACGGCGAGCGCTGCGACTGATTTTTCACGGCAATGGATTTCACTCTTTTGGCGAGCGGCGGTGTTTCTGCGGATTGATTTTGCACTATCGGCTGCGTCTGCTTACGTATCGCTGGCATCTTTTTTCTTTTCGGCTTACTTTCTGGCTTTTGCACTTCTACATTCAAAAATCTCTCAATCTCGACAATTGCGGCTTCATGGTCTTGTTGCTCGGATTTTAGTTTTGCCCGCGCGCGCGGCGGAGTTTTCTTTATTCGTTTTTTGACAGGCATGGGGAATAGTAAAAAATATCAACAGTTGTGTTTATTATAACACAAAAAATAATTAGTTGCTCGCTTACTCACTAAACTCCCCCACTTGAATTTTGCGCAAGTTGTCGTTGGTAATGCCCAGTGAAAGGAAGCGCATCACATTGTAAGCGGTGTTCCCATCACCCAAATAGTAGCGTTTGCCGTCTGTTGGGTTGATATACCAGGCCTCGCCGTGGGATTCAACCTGTAGGGCGATTCTACCTTTTAATCGATTAATTAAATTTTGGTTATAACTGAATTTTTCTTTGCTCGTTGGTTTATAGCCGGATAATATTTCTGATTTGTCGTCAAAACCGTCGCCGTCGGTATCGGCTTTGCTCGGGTCGGTGCCGATGGCTATTTCCAAATTGTCCGGAATTTTATCGCCGTCGGTATCCGCAAGAGTATAAATTTTATCCTGAATGCCTATCGGGATGGTTTCCAAATCTTTATTAGTGATGCCTAACCCCAAGGCGCGCATAATATCGTAGGCGGCGAGCCCGTCTTGCATATAAAACTTATTCTCCGAATTCGGGTCAACATACCAGGCCTCGCCGTTAGCTTCCGTCTGCAGGAGAATGCGGCCCTTAACGCGCTCGGATAGCGCTTTATCCACTTTTTCCACGAGCCGTTTTTCCATGTCAATCACTTTTTGCGATAATTCGGAAATAGTGCGCTCCAGCTTTAAAATAAGACTATCCACGGACTTGCCTGTTTGATCGCCGACAGTATCTTTCTGACCTGGCGAAACATCTTGAGGTTGGTTTGATTGTTCAATCGCTTCGCCCTTAATGGCTACTTTAAAAGATCCTGAATTATCAGACTTACTGCTGTCGCCGATAAAAAATTCAACTGTCCGATAACTTGAGCCCAGGTTTGCTCTAAAAACATACTGGCTACCCTTAATATATTTTTGCGGCCAGATATCGGCAACTTTCCGGTTATTAATTTGAAGACCATATTCTTTGGCAGGTACTGGATTAATAGGATTTCCATTATTGTCCGTCAGTATGTAATAAGCGTCGGAAAGGCTTTTACCGTTAGCTTGAATTATGCCATCCATCATAATTTCTATAATGCCTTTATACTTAAAACTTGACTCAACCGGATGTTGGGAATCATTAGTAACGGCATTAACAATTAACCATTCATTATAGCCAGTTGGCAATTTGCCAAGCTGATTGAGATTGTTATAAAATGTTATTTCGCCCTCATTGGCGACATAAGTATTATTACTAATATCATTAACGGTAATTGTTTTTGTATAGGTATTATTGTTTTCGTCTTTTTCGGCAATATTATTATCAGCATCAACTTTAGCCAGCAGTGAATATGTCCCTGGGTTGATTTCATAAAATGAAACAGACCCGACTTCACCTGAATTTATTGTCTTAACGCCTTTGGCATATCCCCCGTATAAAACAGATACATCGCCAAAGAACGCTTTATTTGTTGTTTCCGTAAGTGCCACGGTAAATTCATCGGAAACAGCGTCAGGCCCTAAATTGCCAATTATCACTTTTATTTCGCCATCGTCGGCGACAATATCTTTAATAAAAAGTTCAGAATTCTTATCTGTTTTATTTATCTCTGTAGTAGAGCCAATGGTAATTGTTTTTCTGTAAGTATTATTATCTTCATTTGATTCATCAATATACAAATCGTCGTTTTTCATCTGAAAATCATTTGCACTGGCATCCCAGCTGCCGGCAACTCCGTTGCTATCTACCCATGCCCGTAATACCAAGCGGTCATAAGGAAAGGCAAAACTGTTAATTGGAATGATTATCTCATCGCTTGCGCCGGCCGCTAAAGAATTTAAGCTGTAAGATTTATTGCTTTCCAGCCAAGAAACAAGCGTCCGTTCAGTGCCGGCGCCATTAGCCACGGATTGCCGCACAACTATACCTTCCGCACTGGTCGCGGCAGCGGTGCCTTGATTTTTGACTTTTATCCGCAACGATCCGGTAAATGCCTGCTGCGCCTTAGGTGTTTCTGGAAAAAAATATGCATCGGTAATAACCAAATCCGGCTTGCCAGTAGAATCATTAGCAACAGAACCAATGGTAATTGTTTTTGTATAAATATTGTTGTTTTCGTTTAATTCTGCGACTTCGTCTATTTTATCTATCTCAGCAGTGACTGATATCGTCTGCTCGCCTGATATACTAAAGACGCTAAGCGGGTATCCAACTCTTGGATCCGGTCCTCCAGTTATAGTGTCACGAGTACGAGTATTCAAGCATAAACCTTTTCCCGGAACATAATATTGGTCGCTATGTGTCTTTCCGTTGGCTGCAACAATAATACGAAAAGTATTGCTTATGGAAGAAAAGTCCCATCCGTCATTGCAATATTTTATCACTATTTTGTCATCAGAAATATAAATATCCTTAATAGTTAAATCCGGATTTTGCGCAGTTAATTTAGTTAACATAGTGGAATCCGAACTGTCGGCGCCGACAGGTAAACAATTTACTCGGTAATAATAATCAACATCAGCCGTCAAATCGCTTAGCGAAGCATAATAATGATATTTATCATCATTAAATGTTAGACTTTGAATAATCTGGCCGTTAGTACGCTTCCCATCGCTTGGATGAACACCAATCATATAATCTACACTGCAATTCTTCGCTACATTATTGGTAGTCCAATAAATTTCCGCGGTAGTGCTGGAAGTAAAATTGGGCGTGCCAAGCGTAATTTTAAATTGTTCTTCCGCCCGAGAATTAAGCGGCATAAAACCGCCCAGCGCCAAAGCGAAAACGAGTGCGCCTAAAAAAAATTTTTTGAACATAAATTTAATCATACCTTAATAAATTATTAAAAAAATATTGGATTGTTATTTTATTTATTATACCACACTTCTCACCTTTTCTACAAACTTTTCCTTGCTAAACCTTTCCGCCTGTTTTTTACACTCCGCGCTCATTTCCGCCGCCTTCTGCGCGTCAAGCCACTGTATTGCCTTAACTAAATCTTTCAACTGATAATTTTTTGGAATTAAATAACCGGTTTCTTGGTGTATTATCGTTTCGCGCAATCCTCCGTCGTCAACGCCAATCGTCGGCTTGCCCGCGGCCGCGGCTTCCAGCGGTGTCATGCCAAAATCTTCTTGCTTGGGAATATAAATATTGGCAATGCAATTACCGACTAGTTCGGCCAATTTTTCATCGTCCACGAAACCCAAAACTTCAATGTTGCCGTGCCCGACCGCAAGCTGTTTAATTTTTGGGAGTTCCGGCCCGCCGGATGCGATTATCAACTGCTTTTCCGGCATCAAATGAAACGCGCGGACAATATCATCAACGCGCTTAAGCTGGTCCAAACGGCCGAAAGACAAATAATAACTCCCTTGCCCGCCCAGCGAAGCTTGGGCGGGTTGCTTTCCAAACTTTTCTAAATCAATCGGCGGATAAACAACTTCACTATCAATATTGCAATAAAATTTTAACCGCATCTGCACATTCTTAGAATTTGCCAAAACCAAATCCATTTTTTTAATTCCCCATTGATAAATCACGCGCGCTAAATACACAAAAAATAAAAATATCGGCTTTAAATCAAATGAGTATGTTTTATAATAATAATCTTTTAAATCGTAAGCATAGCGCACCGGCGTATGGCAATACATAATTTTTCGCTGACTTTTTTTGCAACGCCAAGCGGCGGACAAGCAATTATTGCCCGAAAAAATTATAACGTCATAATCTTTGATAAATTTTGTCCGCCAAAAAAAATTCCACTGGGCGGTTACATAACCCAAACCTCTAATTTTTGTTTGTTTCCCTAAGGTTATTACTTTGCCTGGCGCCTCTGATTTTGCGAAAGAATTTTCCTCATCCCAATACTCGGTCAAAATATCAGCCTGCAGCGCCTGCGCCATAACCAAAACCAAGCGCTCCGCACCGCCCTTAAATTTAAACCTGTCATGAATAATGAGAATTTTTTTATTTGACATAATAGCTTTTTATTTAACCAGAGCAAATTTATACAATCCCATTTTACTTTCTTCATCCAGCATAATAATTTCCAATTCCATCCCCAAATCTCTGAATATAACATTATTCAAATAAGCAAAATCTCCAGGCGCAAAAATAAAGCCATAGTAATAAACCGGTACATTATTTTTCAGCAAGGCGGCAATCGCCTGATTCTTCTGCTCAGCTGACAAATCAGTGCTGATGACTTTGCGCGCGGGCCAAAAATATTTGTCAAAATATTTGGTGGCAATCACCGCGTCATCCGGCATCAAAGTTAACACCTGCGCCGCGCGCGCTCCATCCAGGGCAATGTTTTGCGCTGTCGCGTACAATCCCTCGCCTTTGCCAAACACCGCAGTTTGAAAATTTAACATTGTCAAACCAGCTATTAATAAAACCAGCAAAGCATATTGTGCGTACTTATTTTTTAAAAATTTTACTAGCCAAAAAATAAATTCAGCTGCCAGCGGCAGGCTTAAAATATACATGGGCAGCCAATAGCGCGTATATGAATTGCCAATAGTAATCGGATTTAAAGCAATGCTATCCTGAATGGCCCAGGAACCGTAGTACACACCCAATATCACACTCGTTAAAATAAAAATGCCAAAATATAATTTTTGCGCTTTGCTTTTTTCCTTCCATTTCCAAATAAACAATATGCCGCCCAACAACGCCGGCCAAAACAGATACCAAAAAATTTTAACATAATAATTTAAAAAATTATGCCACACCGCCCGCGGATGGAAACCGAACGGTAAGACAAAATTCCGTAGAGACACAACATCTTGTGTCTCTACCGTGTCGGCAACAATCGTATTATTAAATTCATCGGCGACAACTTTATTTTCCCGTTGCTCGTAACCGAAGTTCAACGCTCCACCATACAACGCATGATTACAATAAAACATCGGCGTTACTACTAATACCAAACCGCAGAAAAACAAAACCGCCTTGCGCCAATGAATCTTTTTCCCATACGCCGCAACAATGATAATACCTGCCGGCGCTATCCAAATCAGTTCGGACGCGCGCGTCATAATCGCCAGACCAAAACAAATTCCTGATGAAAAAATTAATAACCATTGTGTAGAGACGCGATATATCGCGTCTCTACTGATAATAAATAAATAACCGCCAGCCAAAACCAAATCCACAAACAGTACGTTATGGAACAGCCCGCGCGAAGCGTAGTACCAGTACGGTGCGAGTGAAAATAGAAGTAGCGCAGAGAGCAGCGCTTTTTTTTCAGCAAAAATTTCACTAACAATGCCGTAAAAAAATAAAACGCCGAGGACAGCCAAAAGCGGCGTGAGAAACGGCACAAGCCACATTCCTAAAAATTTTGCAATTACTCCGTAAATTAAAATTATTCCTAAAAAACTCACTGGCTTCACGACCCCGTTGTCCGAACGCACCGAGCGCGGCACCACCGCGTCGTTAGCGATTACATTTAGCGGTTCAAAGTATTGCAAAACCTCCTCATTGGCAACGCGTTCAATCCAAAAATAATTCGCTGTTTCATCTGGTGAGGCGAATGATGTACTGCTCAAAGTGGTATACACCGGAAACCAAGCGTAGATAAATAAAAAGACAACTGCCGCAAAAATCAAAGCGATAAACTGCCGATTATTTTTAAAGTATTTCTTAAAATCAAAAAACATAATTACAAGAATTTGTATATTTGTAAAAGATTTGTAATTTGTAGGATAGGAACTAACATCAAAACACTAACGTTGTTTAGGTGTTACCCAAAACCCCAGCCGCCACTTGCCGCCCAGCGCCAGCCGCGTTTGCGCCTCCAGCGCCGGAATGGCGCCGAAAATTATAATGCTGACCGGCAAAATAAGCCACTGTATCACCATAACAACGGAGCCGAAAAGATGAAATCCTTTCGGATGACGCGGCAGAAGCAGAGTGGAAATAATCGCCGATAGCGCCAGTCCGGCCATGGCAAGCATCATCAGCGTGCGCGTAATCGCCGGCAAATTACCCGATAAAACGGTGGCCGTAAACGAACGGCCGCCCAAAAAAAGCGGCAGCCAGCCGACAACGGCAATAATTAAAGCATTCGTCGCCCAGGAATGAAAGCCGTAAACTTGCGTAAAAATTCTGCCGATGACGTTGCTTTTTTTCATCTGCGGCCAGCGTTTCGCGGCGTTAAAAATAATATACGGAATATTCTCCACGCCCCAGCCCCAGCGGCGCTGCTGCTTGTATAAATTGCGCATGGTTTGCAGCATAGTTCTGTCCATCACCACGTCCATGGAAACCGGAAAATACAACGGCTCAACCCGATAATTGCCGTTGTAGTGGCAATAGCAATGCCAGAAAATGCGCGAGTCTTCCGAAACCATATTGGTTGACCAGAAATCAATGTCCACCAGCGCCCGCCAGCTCATGGAGTGTGACGAGTAGGTGGCCAGTTTTTCGGTGCGAATCTGCTGCATCATCTGCCAGAACGTATTGCTCATTGCCGCTACGCGCGCAAAAAACGGCGCGCGCCACAGGTTATTGTTGTACACCGGTACCGGCTGATAACTGGCGCGGTAGCGGTCCGGCACAGTCAAAAACGCATCGGTAAGCCGGTGAAAGTAGCCCGGGTACACAATCGTATCAATATCAAAGACGCTGGCAACGAGCATATCCTCATTGAAGCCATGCGCATCAATAATGTCGCGTTTCACGGCGCGGCCGGCCCACGCCTGATTTGCGCCTTTGCCCGTCTGCTCGCCGGCAATCCCGTCTGGATGAACGGTATGATAAAAATAACCGAATTTATTTTTATATACTTCAATAACCTCGCGATAGCGCGCCAATATTTCCGCGCCCGCGCGTTCTTCCGTGGTCAAAACAACTATCATGTTTTCCGGCGGGTAACCGTCATTGAGCAGCGATTGCAGAGCCGTGCGCACAATTTCTTTGTCTTCGTTATACACGGGTAAAATGATAACGTGAAAAATTTCGCGCCAGTGCGGCAGCGCCTCGCAGCGCGCGCGCCAGTCAATTTTCAAATTAGCCTTCATGGCGCGGTAGGCCGCAATGAGATGCAACCCCAAAAAGAGCACAAGCAAAAGCCAGTACACGTCAAAGGCGATGACAAAAAATGCCACCCCCACCGGCGTAAGCCAGGAGCCGAGAATTAAAATAAGCAGTACGCCCCACGCCAGCGCCGCCGGCAGTATTTCCAAAGCCCGATACAAAAAACGATCCCTCCCGGCGAGATCGGCACTGGATGCTATTTTTAAATAATCTGCTTGTAGCATATCTTTGTTATATTCTCACCACTTTCCCCTCCTCCAGCCTCCCCTGCTGTTCGCCGTACTGCGGCTGAGCAGGAGGAATCTGCTGTTTTGCAGTACTATGCACGGCCGCCGGTCGCTCAGCGATTTTACGGCCGCGGAAGTCAACCGCACCCTGTTGCATGGCTTGCAAAAGCGACACATCCTCAGCAACCTCAATGTCCTCTCTGGCCTCAACCTCGCTGGGCCGCATGGTTTTAAAATCCATTCTGTTTAAGGGACGGCTGTTTGGCTCGCGTTTACTTTCCGGCTGCGGTTGCAGTGCTGGTTGCGGTGCTGGTTGCGCTGTTGACCGCGGCGCCAGCTGCTGGTTCGGCCTGCGGTTTGCCTCCGGCCGGTTTACTTCCGGCCTGACCGGCTGTTTGCCGGATGGCGAAGAGCTTCTCGGCGGTACCGTTATATGTTGCGGCTCGTCGTCGCCCAAGCCGTGCCAGCGCATAATCTTTTCCTCAACGACCTCGCGCGAACCGGCGTAGCGCTCACGCGAAACTTTGATGACTTTTTCGGTGTTGCCGGTTTCCTCGGCGACGGTTTTTGGCGGCAGGCCGGTAGCGGAAAACGGCTGGGAGGCTACGCCGTCAATCATAAGTTTTATGTAAAAATTATACTTGGGCAAATTAACCAAATCGGTTTCCAGATACTGGGGTTCAAACTCTTTTATCAAAATTTCCGCGTCCGCCGCGCCGACGCGAAACAGAACCAGCGTGCCGACGTTGCCCTGCACCGCCGGCCAGACACTGGAACTCTCGTTCAGCGCGAGCTGAGCGATGTACTGGTGCGCCATGATTAGGTTCAGACGGTACTTGCGCGCTTCGGACAAAATGTTAGAAAAACTTGACGTAGCGAAATTCTGAAACTCGTCAACGTAGAGATAGAAATCCCGGCGCTGGGGCTCGGGCGTATCTACGCGGCTCATGGCCGCGAGTTGCATCTTGGTAATCATCATCGCGCCGAGTAGCGCAGAGTTGTCCTCGCCGATGTGGCCTTTGGACAAATTCAGGAGCAAAATTTTACCGCTGTCCATAATCTCGCGCAAGTCAATGCTTGATTTGACCTGGCCGACGATGTTGCGAATCAGCGAACTGGACAAAAACTGGCCGACTTTGTTCTGGATTGGCGAAACTGCTTCGGAAGCAAACTTGTCCGCGTAGCCGGCGAACTCATTCACCCAGAAAGCTTTCACTACCGGGTCCTGAATTTTTTCAATGACTTTTTTGCGAAACGGCTTGTCCGAAAGCATACGCGTTACCGCCATGAGCGTTGAACCCGGGTAATCTAAAATGGCTAAAATGGCATTGCGCAAAATGTACTCCAGCCGCGGCCCCCAGGAATCGGCCCAGAGTTTTTGGAAAATGCCAATCAGGCCGGAAGCGACCAAATGCCGGTACTCGGACGCCACGCGCTCCACCACGTTGAAGGCTATCGGGTGCGCGATATCGGCCGGGTTGAAGTAAATAACGTCGTTGATGCGCTCGGCCGGAATGTACTTAATGACTTTTTCCACCAAATCGCCGTGCGGGTCAACAACCGCCACGCCCCGGCCGGCCCAGATGTCATTGATTATCATGTTTTCCTGCAGAACCGACTTGCCCATGCCGGTTTTGCCGATGATATACATATGGCGGCGGCGGTCATCTTGTTTGATGCCAAAATGCTGCCGCTTGTTGCGGAAATTGGTTTCGGCAAAGACGGTGACGGGATTATTTATATCCATGATTTTAGTTTAGAGTTTTAGTTTATCGCTACCCGATTGGTAAATTCGTCGGCGGCCCGGCCGGAGCTGCTTCGTCAACACTCCCGGAGGTATCTTTTTGGTTCTCGCCGGAAAAAATATCTTCTGTCATTTGCTGCTTCAGCTCTTGGCTGCGTTCTTGCCCTGAAATGCCGGCCGGTATCAAGCCATTTTCCCTGATACTCAAATCCTGCTGCAGTTCCGATGCCGTATCCGCCATAGCCGTCGTTCCCTCAACCGGCAAATAACTCGGCGCCTCGGATTTGCGCGAAGGAACTTTTTGCAGCATCGGCGCCTTCGCTGACGTTTCCACCGGAAAGTGCCAGATGGTAGCAAGTTCTTCAATGTTGAGCTGAAACGACAATCTGCCCTGCCAGTTACTGCGGTGCTTATAGGCTTTCATCAACCTCATTTTGCGGGCATTCAAGCGCTTTTCTTTCCAAAAATACTTTGCCGTGGTAATCGTAACATTCATGTCCGGCTTGAGCGCATTCAAATCCTCAATGCTGAACTGCTTCATCACGCCGACAAATGAGTTGGCGCGCGCGGTGTTTTTTACCTCTTTTTCAGCTGCATAAATAAACCGAATTTTTACATCAAAAACTAACTTTGAAACCTTCAACTGGATAGCTTCAATAGCTTTTTTCTGCAAAGGCTTCAGGTTCAGCATGTCAATTTTTGATTCCTCTTCTTCCATGTCTTCAGCCTCATCCGGCATGATAAAATCGGCGACTTTTCGCAGAGATGCCAGTACCGGGTCCAGCAGCCGGTCAACGAAATCCTTTTTTTTTCCCGACTTTGGTTTGTAGCCAATCACCTTATTTATCTCATCATCGGCGCCTTTAGGGAAATCCTGTCCGACCGGCGTGAGAATTATCTGGTACCAGCACTGCTCGCCCTTGCGCAAACTGCTGAAGAGCTCCATGAGCGCAGCCAGCGGGTCTTTAAAATCGCCGGAGAGCTGATGCTCAAACTCGCGGTAGGTGCGGATGGGATAGTAGCTGCTGTTGGCTAAAATCCACTCCCCGCCCCAAATGTCGTAGTTATCGTCCGGAAACGTGTCCGGCATATCCGTCGCGTAGTCGTCAACTTCGGTGATTTCAGCTTCCGGATACTCGGCGTAAACAACCGCCTCAATCAAGTCGCGGTACTTGGGCATGGTGCGGACAATATACTGCGTGTAGCCCTCAATACTGACGATTTCAAAACTGAAACTGTCTTGCGTTTGTCCTTCCCAATAGATTTCCAGTAAATTCCTCGTAGTGTGCGCGCCGGCCAAGTGCGCGAAGAGTTTCTCCACCGCCGCCGGCGTCTGTTCGTTAGCACCTGGCACGTCCAAGGCGAGCAGAATAAATTCACGTCTGCTGCCGTAGATGCCCCGGATGTACTCTATCCAAAAAATCCAGGCCGACCAAAAAATAAACCCGGCAAAAGGAATCCAGCCGATGTACAAAAAAAACTTCGCCGCCAATACGTCCGCCGGCTGGGAAAACACCGCGAGAAGTCTATCTAAATTAATGACAATATCCATAAAAAATATTATACCACATCTATGCCCCTATTGACAAACAAAAAATCCTGGCTTTTTTTGCCGGACTTTTTGTTATATGCAATCAATATGCTATTGGAATTTATGCTTGAGAAGTACGCAGGGTGTAGCCATTTTCCTCGCGAACAAACTGTTCGCGATTCATGAGCGCCAAGCCGATGGTTGCCGGCTTCACTAGGCGTTTCGCCAGCACCCGTTCAATGATTTCTTCTTTGGAAAGGGGCGCGTTTGTTTCACGCAGCACTTGCGCCACGACGTCGGCAACCGTGCCGTTGTCATAGCCCCATTCTTTGAGCGCGTATATGCCGCGGCCGATGAGAATGTACTTGTCGTCCAAAATCAGCTCGTTGTGAACGGTGGCCGGATTGGCTTTTTTGTGGTCAAAGGCAATGTCATTGATGTGCGCGGCGATTTCTTTGAAATGCAACGGCTTGCCGGTTTGCTTCATCACCAAATAAATTTTGTGGTTGATGGTTTTTGGCGTTACCTCGGGCCAGTGTTTCAGGCCCCACTGGCCGAATTTATTTTGCTCAACGCCTTTAGCGCTGCGCAAAAGCGAGTATAGCGCCTTATGTTCGTTGATGAAATCGTAGTTTTCTTTGTAGCGTTTGTTTTGAATAACCGGAGAAATGTCAAAGTTGTTGCTGGCGGAAAATTTTTCCTCATGCCGCGCATAAACTTCACTTTCCTTAAGCAGGGTGATAATTTCTTCGGTGGTGAGGACGCGCTCAAGCTCTTGCAGTTTTTGCAACAAGTACTCCAGCACTTCGCGGATGTGCTCAATGCTTGCGAATTTCACTTTCCACAAATTATCGTAGTGGCTGTTTTCTTTCACGTGGTCAAACTCGTCGGCGAGCAACTTTAACAAAACAAAATCGTAGTGATTGCGCAAGACGTCTAAATCAACGCTTTGCTCGCTCTTCGCCAATGAAGACAAATGGCTCAAATTTTCGATGAGATACTGTTCCTCCATGATGCCGCCATGTTCTTCCAAAAGCGACGTCACGATATGCTTGAGGCTCGCGACATACTCTGCAAACTGCTCGTGTTTTTTGATTTTGGCAATGGCGCTCGTTTCAATCTGGCGAATGCGCTCGCGCGTAAGCTGGTACTGTTTGCCAATCGCTTCCAGCGTCACCCGGCGATTTTTCTCCAAACCAAAACGGCTCACGAGCACATCGCGTTCTTTTTCCCGGAGGGCACTGAAAAAATTCTCCAAAATGACCGAACTGTCCAGCACCGCCGCCTCTTCTTTGATGGTATTGTCTATGATGGTGTCCAAAATTGATTTGTTTTCCATACGGCATATAATATCATATTTACTGAAATAAGTCAAATATAGACGCATAAAATTATTATTTTTTAGCTAATATAAAACGATATATCATAACTATCAAAAAAAATTTGACAAATTTCATATTCTTACTATAATGAAATTAGCACTCTCAACTTTAGACTGCTAACACCCGACAACTATGCTAAACAAACTTACCACCAAATCGCAAGAAGCCCTGATTGTGGCACAAAACATCGCTTTGGAAAACGGCCAGCAGCAAATCTCGGCCGTGCACCTGCTCTATTCTCTCATCATTCAGCCGGAAAGTTTGGTCAAAACGGTTCTAGACAAACTGCAGGTTGGCATTGATACGATTAAAGCGAACCTCGCCGCGGAAATTGAAAAACTGCCCAAAAGTCCCATTGAGGCATCGGTCGGCACCGTGCAGGGAACGCAAGAAGTCGCCCACGTTTTAAACGAAGCTAAAAAGGAAGCCGACAAGATGAAAGATGAATACATCTCGACCGAGCATATCTTCCTGGCGCTTTTAGCCGTCAAAACGCCAGCCTTCCAGGTGCTTTCTGACGCAACCATCACCTACGACGAGGTGCTCAAAATTCTGGCCGAGGTGCGCGGCACCCAGCGCGTTACCTCCCCGGAACCGGAGGCGACCTTTCAGGCGCTGGAAAAATACGCGGTGAATTTGACAAAACAGGCACGCGAGCAAAAGCTTGATCCGGTTATTGGCCGCGACGATGAAATTCGCCGCGTCATGCAGGTCCTTTCCCGGCGCACCAAAAACAACCCTGTTCTCATCGGCGAGGCCGGCACCGGCAAAACCGCCATCATTGAGGGCTTAGCCCAGCGCATTGTGGCCGGCGACGTTCCGGAAACTTTAAAAAATAAAGAACTCATTAGTTTGGACCTGGGCTCGCTTCTGGCCGGCGCGAAATTCCGCGGCGAATTTGAAGAGCGGCTCAAGGCCGTTTTGAAAGAAATCAAAGCTCAGGACGGCAAAATCATTTTATTCATAGACGAGTTGCACACGCTGGTAGGCGCCGGCGCCACCGAAGGCGCGCTGGATGCTTCCAACATGTTAAAGCCGCCTCTGGCGCGCGGCGAACTGCACGCCATTGGCGCGACGACGACCAAAGAATATCAAAAATACATTGAGAGAGACGCGGCTCTGGAGCGCCGCTTCCAGCCGGTGCAGGTGCTAGAGCCGAGCGCCGAGGACGCCGTTGCCATTTTGCGCGGCATCAAAGAAAAGTACGAAGTCTTTCACGGCGTGCGCATCACCGACAAAGCCGTCATCGCCGCCGTAGATCTCTCCCAGCGCTACATCACAGACCGCTTTTTGCCGGACAAGGCTATTGACCTTATTGATGAAGCCACCAGCGCCCTGCGCATGGAAATAGACTCCATGCCGGAGAATTTGGACAAACTCAAACGCGAAATCACGCGCCTGGAAATTGAGCGCGCCGGCATTGAAAAAGAAAATAAAAACACCACGGTTGACGCTGACACCAAACGCAAAAATACCGCCAATATAAAAAAAATAAATAAAAAACTCTCTGAGCTCAAAGAGCAGGCCGGCCAGATTGAAATCCACTGGAAAAATGAAAAAGAAATTATCTCTTCCATTCAGGCCGGCAAGAAAAAAATTGACGAGCTGAAGCAGGAGGCCGAGCGCCTGCAGAACGCGGGCGAGCTTGACAAAGTGGCTGAAATCCGCTACGCGCAAATCCCGCAATTGGAAAAAAATATCAAAGCCGACGAGGGAAAACTCGCCGCCATTCAAAAAACCGGCCAGGCCATTTTGAAAGAAGAAATTGACGAGGAAGACATCGCCGGCGTGGTTTCGCGCTGGACCGGCATTCCGGTTTCGAAAATGCTTGAATCCGAGTCCGCCAAACTGACGAAACTTGAGCCTGAACTAAAAAAGCGCGTCATCGGTCAGGATGATGCCATTACCTCGGTGGCCAACGCCATCCGCCGCTCGCGCGCCGGCATCAGCGAGGCCTCGCGGCCCATCGGCTCGTTCCTCTTTGTCGGCCCGACCGGCGTGGGCAAAACCGAATTGGCCAAAGCGCTGGCCGGACTCATGTTCAATACTGAAGATGCCATCATCCGGCTGGATATGTCAGAATACATGGAAAAACACTCGGTCGCCAAAATGATCGGCTCGCCCCCGGGCTATATCGGTTTTGAAGAGGGCGGACAACTGACCGAAAAAGTCCGCCGCCGTCCCTACAGCGTCATTTTGTTTGACGAAATTGAAAAAGCGCACCCGGAGGTCTTTAACATGCTCTTGCAAATTCTTGATGACGGCCGCCTGACCGATTCCAAAGGCCGGGTCGCGAACTTCAAAAATACCATTGTCATCATGACCTCAAACTTAGGCAACCAGGTAATACAACAGTACTCCATCGGCTTTGCGGATTTGGGCGACAAACAGAAAGCCGCTGAAGTGCGCACTGAAGAAATGCGCGATAAAATAATGAAAATTCTCAAAGACCACTTCAAACTGGAGTTTTTGAACCGCATTGACGAAATCACCATCTTTAAATCCCTCACTGAAGAGGTGCTCTCAAAAATCGTGGACATAGAACTGGCAAAAGTCCAGCACCGCCTGAACGCGCGCAACATTAAATTGCTCTTCAAAGACGGCGTGAAAAAAATGGTCGCCAAAGAAGGTTTTGACCCGCTCTTTGGCGCCCGTCCGCTGAAACGCGTTATTCAGAACAAAATCTTGGACGAACTGGCCTTGCAAATTATTGAGGGAAAAATCAAAGACAACGACAAAGTGGAAATTATCCTGACGCCGCAGGAGAAAGTGGAGATGAAGGTGCGGTAATCACCGACACCAATACAATATACCCAATCCCCAATGGATGATTCAAATACGGCGTGAACATATTTGTCACCACAAGCATTGCTAAACCTGACAACAACGCTATCGTCGTCAGTTTCTGTAATCTTGAAGCTTGAAGCTTTAACCTCTTCAGACCATCCACAAAAATTTTAACTAACAACACCATGTACAAAAGCAACCCAACCAATCCCAGCTTCAGCCAAATGTCCAGATACCCCCACTCAAATGCGTAGGTCGTGTACTCCCCGCTCGGATTCTGCTGTAAAATGCGCGGGTCCTGCGTGATGTAGGTAACTTGCGCGCCAAAGCCTTCGCCAAAAATCGGGGCTTTTTTAATTTTGGAAAAAAGTATTGGCAGAAGGTTCCAGCGGCTCGCCACTGCCGCTTCGCCGGAGAGTTTACTGATGCGGTTGGTAAAAACCTCGGCATTAAAAATACCGGGACTCGGATAAGGAAATGCCGCGATACCAACAACGAGCGCAAATCCCAACGCCGCCACTGTGATTAAGAGCATTCCGTGCAATAACAACTTCTTCCACTCACGATAAAAAAACAACAAAACAAAAAAACAAAAAAACAAAAGTGCTACCGCGAGACCAACCCAGAAACTTCGTGACAAACTGATCAATGTTGTCGCAGTGCAAAATATAACTCCCACATAATTCAATACTATAATTTTTCTTTGTTGTTTTCTTGTTTTGTTGTTTTCCTGCCTCTGCAACAGTAAATAAAAACCTGTTGCCGCGAACACCAGCATCCCTATCACAACATACACCTGACTTTGAATAAATATCCGGCTAAACCCGCCGCCGGTGGGCGTGATTTCCCCTACCCCGCTTACGCGCACCCATTGGTAAATTACCTCGGCTGTGCGGCTGAATTCGTGGGAGAAAATAAAAAAGAGCGCCAGCGTTTTGAGTGAAAGCCAACTTATGGCGGCAGTAAAAACCGTAAAAATATTTTTTAAAAATTTTTCTAAACTCTCCGCGTTTTGTTTAAAAACGTAAGCGAAGGGAAAAACAATGCCAAAGTACACCCAGCCGTTGAAGTCAAAAAATAAATTTTCAAAGCCGTTGTGGCGCAGATAACCGTTGATAAGTCCCCAGGCAATCGCTAAGAAAAGCAGGCTATAATAAAAATATATGCTCTTTGCATTACCCCGTTTCATCCACGGCTCAAGCTCAATTTTTGGCGCCTTGGAAACATCAATCCAGTCCAAAACGACTTTGCCCAGCCATGCCGACATGACAACGAGGAATAACGCCATGCGCAGGGAAATCAGCGTGCCTCCATAGTCGTAGGAGAAAAGATAACCCTTTGAGCCGATAAAAAGTTCTGCCAGCAAAATCAAAAGCCCGTACTCCAATTTTTCCACTGAAAATAAAAGTGTAATAACGGCAACAGCAAAAAAACCGGCGGCGTTGACGACCGGATATTCAAAACCGAGCAGAGATACGGCTTCGACTAGAATTATTAACAAAAAATAAAAACGAAAATTTCTTAACATACGTATAAAATATTGAACATTACAGCTTCGCCTGACTCTTCGGCTTAAACTTAAATAATTGTGCAATCCAGGCTAACACCAAGCTGTCCATACTTGCCAATTGCAAAACGAACCAAGCCAAACGATTGTGGTACTTTTTAAAATACGTCAGCAGGCCGCGGTTGAAGCGCTTCTGTTTTTGCAGGCTCATCTGCTGAGCGGCGCTTCTGCCTTCGTAGTGGATAACGCGGCTGATTGGCGTATACACGATTTTTTCACCCAACTGTCGCAGGCGCTTGCATAAATCCAAATCCTCCCACCAGACAAAATAATCCTGCGACCAGCCGCCGATTTTTTTCATAACATCAGTGTGGATAAAAACGAACGCGCCCATGATTTGCTCCGCCTCCTGTTCGCGCGTGTAGTCAAAATCCTTGGCTAAATATTTTTTCAAAAACGATGGCTTAAAAAAATGGTGCAGCTTGTACAGAATCCAGATTTGCGACCAAAAGCCCGGGTCGCGTTTAATATTTGGCTGGCGCTCACCGTTCGGATACTGCAGCTGGCAGGTGCAGGCATTGATGCTTTGGTTTTGTTCCATGAAATCAAACAAAATTTTGGACGTGTTCTCCACAAACTCCATGTCTGGATTCATAAACAAAACGTACTTTCCGCACGCGCGCTGCAGCCCTTGATTGTTGGCTTGCGCGAAGCCGAGGTTTTCCTGATTAAAAATAATTTGCACGTTGCTGTGGTCAAAGGCAACACCACGCAGCATCTCGGATGAAGCGTCAGTGGAGTGATTATCAACAACAATGATTTCGTAATTTATGCCATTACTAAATAAAAAAATAGACTGTAAACAGCGGTACAGCAATTCGCGGACGTTCCAGTTGACGATGATGATAGATAAATCCATGTGCAAATTTCTAATTACTAATTAAAAATTAGATATTTAGCTTGTGTTTTTTCCTAATCTCCGCCACCGCTTCTTTATACTTTTCAACTTTAGCCAGTTTCACAAATGGCAGGCGGTAGACGATTTTGGGCAGCCAGCTTGACATAGTGCCGTGTGTGGTCAAAACCGTGAACAGAAACTCCGGCACCCACACGCCGGTTTGGCTGTGCTCAAGCATCGTGAGCCACACATCCCAATCTTGCAGGCGCCGGATGTGTTTGTCCCAGCCGGGGAAATACCTGACTCGCACCAAACTCGTCGTGTGAATAAACGGCAGCCGACGCAGCTTCTCGGCGCTGAATTCCCAGAGCTTGAACTTCTTTTTTCCGTAGACAAACGAAGAATAAGCGTAGCTTTTTTCCGGATTTTCCTCCAGCGCCTGCTGCATTCGCGCAAGCATCGTCGGCGCCGCGACAACATCGGCATCCCAAAAAATAACGCAACCACCGTGGTGCTCGCGAAAACCACGGTTGCGCGCCGCGTTTGCGCCCTGGTTGTTTTGCAAAATTATTTTGAATCTAATTTTGCGGCTACAGAATTTATCTTTAAACTCGTCAATAATGTGCGCTGTGTTGTCAGTTGAACCGTCGTTGACGATTATCACTTCGTAATTTCTGTACGTCTGCGACAGTAAAGAAGCCAGCGACGCGCGCAGTTCTTCAGATTTGTTGTAGGCGGGAATTATTACGGAAATAAGTTCGGACATAATTTCTGCAATCATAAATCTAAAATTTCTCTAATTTTTCTCGCTTGCTTCTCCCCATCAAAACTGCGCACCCACTCCCGGCCCTGCTGCCCCAGCCGGCGGCGCAAAAATTCGTCTTTACATAATTTCAAAATGGCATCGCGTATTTCTGTTGTACTTTCAGGATTGACCAAAAGGCCGTTCAAATCCGGCTTGACCGCGTCCCGCACCCCGCCGGAATCGCCGGCAATCACCGGCTTGCCGTACGCGTTTGCTTCCAGATACACAATGCCAAAGCCCTCTACATCTCCGTCAATGTCGCGCGCGGGCATGATAAATATGTCACAAAGTTCGTACCACGCCTGTACATCTTCGTCGGATGCGTCAGCAATCAAAATAACATAGTTAGATAATTCTAAATTCTTAATTCTTAATTCTATATTCGAACATTCCGGTCCGTTGCCGACTACAACGTAAACTAAATCTTTACACTCTTTCAAAACCTCCGGCAGCGCCTCTAACACTTTATCAACTCCCTTTCTCTTCACTAAGCGTCCAACCTGAAGCAAAATGATTTTTTTCTCCAAATTATACTTTGTTATCAATTGTTTTGTTGTTTTGTTGTTTTGTTGTTTTGTTGTTTCCACGCCCGGATTTACCACCACGACCTTACCCGCAAACGCATTGCCAAAATTTTTTTGTAAAACTTTCGGCACGTAGCTATTCAGCGCGATAATGTGTTTGGCATTAGTTAAAATTTTTTTTGCCAGCCTTTTTTTGCGCGGAATTTTGACCGCCAGAGCAATATCCATGCCATGCAAAAAAACCGTGTAGTCAATGTTTTTAAAACACGAAAGCAGATACGCAACCGTGCCCAAAGGCAATAACTGCCCGACCAAAACCGTTTTCACCTGATATTGTACAACCGCTCGCCACAAATGCCAGAGAGAAAAAAACCAGTGCGGCCGGCACAAATTTTCACCGGCCAAAACTTTGATGCTGGCATCCGTCCAGTATTTTACAATGTTGCCGTACACATTTGCCACGCCGCCCCGAAACGGCGGATACTCTAATGTGAACAAAAGCGTATTGTTTTTTGTTTTTGCCATAGTAGCTGCCTACATCCGAAACGAACGCGCTATGCTTTGAACGTCTTCTTTGGTATAGCCGCCAACTGCATACAGCAAGCCAAAATACAAAGCACCGCCCAGCAAAATAAGCACAAAGACGTTCAGCGCGCCCTCAAAATAGATGAGCGCGGCAGACATCGCAACAGCGGCGACGAGCGCTTTGCCCAGAGTTTTGCCGATGCTCACGTAATCGTAGCGAATGAGTTTGGGCACCCAGACCATGCCTAAAGCCAAAAGCAAAACGTTTGTCACCAAAACGGTAATACTGGCTCCGACTGCCTGGTAACGTGGGATTAACACAATATTCATGGCAATGCTGACCGCAAGCACCGCGGCCATGTTCAAACTGTTGATTTTTTGCCGGTCGCAGGCGTTTAGCAGTGAGCCAATCGGGTACGCGGTGAAAATAAAAAACAAACTGGCGACCACGATTTGCAGTGGCAAAATGGAGCCGGCATATTCGGCTTTAAAAATCAAAATGATTTTTTCAGCCAAAATAATAATGCCGGCTGAAATCGGCAACGCGATGATGATGAGATAGTTCATGGCGCGCTCAAACATCTGGCCGAGCTTTTTTTGGTCATGTACGTAGTAAGTGCTCATGGCCGGGTACAGCGATGCTACGAACGCCAAGGGCAAAAATTGCAGGGCAAAGGTGATCTTGAAGGCCACGCTATACAAACCGACGTAGGTATCACCGGCCAAAAGCGAAAGCAGCACACTGTCAAAGTAGGTATAGAGCCGCTGAAAAATGCCGAAGAGGGCAAACGGCAGGGCCATAGCAATAATTTGTTTGAGCAACTCGCCGTTGAAAGCCGGCAAAATATTGATTTTCCATTTAAAAACAACTAAGCCTCCGGCATACAAAAAATTAGCGAGTGAAGCTATAACCATCACCGCCATCAGCCAGCGCAAACCAAAACCCGCGAACAACACCCACGCTCCCAGACAGAGCGCGAGCGACTGGTATACAACGACAGAAACGCTCTCATATTTTAAATTATGGAATCCCCGGCTGACACCAAAAAATGTCAGCGTGAACGAATCCAAAATCATAGCAACCGAGGACAAATACACCAAATCTTTGGTCAGCTGCGGGTAGTCCAAGAGGTTGATGAGCACGACAACGGTTGCCAGCGAAAAAATCATAAGAAGCAACTTGAGTCCGAGCGTAACGCGGATATAGCGCTCGGCCGCGTCTCTGTGTTTAGCGACCTCGCGAACCAAAACTGAGGTCATGCCCACGTCAATGAAGATGGCAAAAATAGTTGTGAACGAAACAGCAAAGTAGTACTTGCCCAAATCCTCCGGGCCGATGGTGCGTGCCACCATGATGAAGTAGGTAAAAGAAACAGCCTTTTGCAAAATCAAGGCCAGCGTAAAATAACTCGTGTTTTTGGCGATATTTACCACTTTCATAACTCCTACGAATTACTAATCATGTACGAATATACGAATTCATTATAACCATACCAAGCTAAATTAGCAATTATTTTTAAACTAAAGAACGCCCCGATGAGGCGTCCTTATTGTTTACTTTTTACCCATTACTGTTTACCGTTTGCTCCATTGCGGTGCCTTGCGAGCTTTCTTCAATCCAGGCTTTTTGCGCTCTTTGCGGCGGGAATCGCGCGTGAGGAGTTTTTCGGCTTTAAGCACCGGTTTAATGTCTTTATTTTCAGCCAAAAGCGCGCGGGCAATGCCGTGGCGGACCGCTTCGGCCTGACCGACTTTGCCGCCGCCTTTCACGACGATGGAGATATCAACGGTGCCGTCAACGCCAGCTGCCACGAGCGGCATACGCACGGTGCGCTGCAAAAGTTCGGTCGGAAAGTACACTGCGAACGGACGGCCGTTCACGGTAATGACACCGGAGCCGTCTGCATAGAGGCGCACCTGCGCGGCAGCGCGCTTGCGGCGTCCGATTGCCGCAATGTAGCTGCCTTTGAACTCATGTGATTTTTGTGTTTCTGCCATACGGATTATTTGATAATTAGACGCTTCATCATAACCGCGCGCAATTTATTTTTGGGCAGCATATTCCAGACGGCTTTTTTCAAAACCTCTCCCGGATTTTTTGCAAACAAATCTTTGAGCGCAATCGCTTTTAGTCCGCTCGGATAGCCGGAAAAATGGTAATACATTTTATCCGTAAACTTAGCGCCGGTAAATTTTGCTTGCGTAATATTCACCACGCTGACGGTATCACCGGCATCAATGTTCGGCTGATACTCCGGTTTATTTTTGCCGCGCAATAAAATAACGATTTCGCTCGCCATTCTGCCGATGGCCTTGCCGGTCGCGTCTATAGTATGCAATTGTCGTTCTATTTTATTCATAGCCTTATACCAATTCAATTTGGACAATGCGCGCGCCGTCGCCCTGCCGCGTGCCTAATTTTACCGTGCGCGTGTAGCCGCCCTTGCGGCCTTTGTATTTTTCATTGAGTACTTCCATCAATTTTTTAACTGCCTTTTTCTGCGGCAGTAACGCTAACAGTCTCCGGCGCGCTGTCAGGTTGTTCTGCTTGCTCGCCGTAATGGCGCGCTCAACGACTGAACGGACTACTTTGGCTTTGGCTTCGGTCGTTTTTACCTTTTCATACATAATAACGCTCGCCGCTAAATTGCGCAGCATCATTTCACGCGGCCCTTTTTTCCGGTCTAATTTTTTGGTGGTATTGCGGTGGCGCATACAAAAAATATTTTATTTTCCGTCTTCCTCTGTTGTTTCTTTCTCGCTGTCTGTCGCTTCTCCTTCTGATTTTTTAGTTTTCTTTTTTTTGCTTTTTTTAACTTCTGCCGCATCTTCGTCCGCTCCACCGGCTTGTTCCTGCAAAAAACTGAACTGTTCAACCAAGATATCGACCGCCGCTTTGAACGCCGCGCGGTAATCAATCGTGCCATCGGTCGTGATGTCAACGATGAGTTTGTCCCAATCAGTCATCTGGCCAACGCGGACGTTTTCGATGCTGACGCGCACTGCCTGAATTGGGGTAAAAATAGAATCAAGCTCAATGTAGCCGACTTCTTTTTCGCGATTTTCCTCACGGTTTTCAATGGAAACGTAGCCGTAACCGTTACTGACAAAAATTTCAGCTTCAAAACTTCCCTGCTTGTCGGTTATCTCGGCAATATGCAAGTCTTCATTAACGATTTCAACTTGGCTGTTTTTGCTGATATCTTTGGCGGTGAGTTTTTTTTCACCCTTGGCTTTGAGTTCCAGTTTGATAACCTCGCCCGCGGCGCCGGAAAAAATTTTTAAACGCAATTTCTTGAGATTTAACAAAATCTCCAAACCGTCCTCTTTGACGTGCTCAAGCGCGGCAAACTCATGGTCGGCGCCTTTGATTTTCACGCCCACGACCGCCGCTCCCGGCAGTGATGACAAAAGGACGCGGCGCAGACTGTTTCCCAGCGTCGTGCCGTAACCGGGAAAGCACGGTTCAACGATGACGCTTCCCTGGTGTAGCGCCTCACCGGCGCTAAAGGTTACCTTTTTAGGTAAAACTACTTTATGCATATAATTTATTTGAGTAGATTTAATGGCTGCAAATTGGCGGGCTTAACGGCGCGAGTAGTACTCAACAATTGCCTGCGTGCTGATGTTTTGCTCGACGTTCTCCGGCTTGGGCGCGTGCAAAATTTTGGCTTCACGTTTTTCAATATCCAAATACAGCCAGCCCGGAATGGCATCTTTTCTAATTTCGGCAAAACGTTTTTGAAAATATTTTGCCTTGGCGCTGTGCGGCCGCAGCGTAATCACATCCCCCGGCTGCAAAATGGCGGAAGGAATGTTGACTTTTTTGCCGTTTACCAAAAAGTGCGCATGATTAACCAACTGCCGCGCTTGCGGACGGGTCGTGGCCAGACTGAGCCGATAAATCACGTTATCAAGACGCTGTTCCAGTCGCAACAACAAATTCTGGCCCACGTCGCCAGTCGTTTTGGCCGCTTTAACAAAGGTGAGGCGAAATTGTTTCTCGGTTAAAATATTGTAGATAACTTTTGCCTTTTGCTTTTCAGCCAGCTGTGCGCCGTACTCGGTCTTCTTTTTGTGTCCCTTGGGACCGTGAATGCCCGGCGGATAGTTGCGCCGCACCGTCGGGGATTTCGGCGATGTGCCCAGCTGAATGCCATAACGGCGCGCTATTTTTGAACGGTATCGTTTCATACAAGTATGTTAAATACGGCGCGGCTTGCGCGGCCGGCAGCCGTTGTGCGGAATCGGCGTCATGTCTTTTATGGAAATAATATTGAGCCCGTTGGCGTTCAGCGCGCGTACGGCCGACTCACGGCCGGTGCCCACGCCCTTCACAAAAACATTTACTTCGATAAGTCCCTGAGCTTTGGCTTTATCAACGGCGGCTTTGACAATGACCTGCGCGGCATATGGCGTTGATTTTTTCGGGCCCCGGAAACCGCAGGAGCCGGCCGACGCCCAGGAGATAACATCCCCCTTCTGATCGGTCAAACTTACAATCGTGTTGTTGTAGCTGGCACTGACGTATGCGCAGCCGCTGCCGACGTTGCGCCGTTCTTTTTTCTTTTTTTTCTTTCCTTTGGCCAGCGAAATCTTGGTTGCTTTTTTTTCTTTGTCCGGCACAGCGACACCTTCTTCAGTTGTCTCTGAAATTTGCGGTGTCATTTCGTTTGTTTGCTCTTCTGTCATGGCGGGTAAACTCAATAATTTACAAAATTAAGTCTTTTGTGACGATAACTTCTTGCCGCTGGTGGCGGTTTTGCGCACGTTGCCGCGCACGGTGCGCGAATTTGTCTTGGTGCGCTGGCCGCGGACAGGCAAACCTTTCGTGTGGCGCAGGCCGCGGTAACAGCCGATTTCTTTCAGCCGTTTGATGTTTGCCATAATATCGCGGCGCAGGTCGCCCTCAACGCGGTGCTGTTTTTCAATGACGACGCGCAGTTTATTAACCGCTTCTTCGTCCAAATCTTTCACCCGCGCGTCGGGATTAACGCCCGTCTGCGCCAAAATCTTTTTTGACGTGGATAAACCGATGCCAAAAATATAGGTGAGCGCTATCTCAACCCGTTTTTCATTGGGAATAGTTGTACCGGCAATGCGTACGGCCATAACGATGCATGATGAATTAAAAATTTTAAACTACCCTTGCCGCTGTTTGTGCTTTGGCGTTTTGCATATCACGCGAAGGCGCCCCTTCCGGCGGACGACGCGGCAATCTTTGCACATTGGTTTGACGGATGATTGAACTTTCATATATAGCCGAATTTATAGACGGTACGTAATTCGCCCTTTGGTCAAATCGTACGGACTCATGGCAATTTTTACCCGGTCACCGGGCAAAATTTTTATCTTAAACATGCGCATCTTGCCGGAGAGGTGGCACAAAATTTCATGCCCGCTGTCCAGCCGTACGACAAACGTCGCTCCTGGTTTAAGCTCCAAAACTTCTCCTTGGGCTTCAATGAAATCTTTGGCGTTGGCGACAGCCGCCTGCGGCTCTTGATTTCGATTACGCTTTTTTGACATTCAAAAATATAAGTAAAAAAATTCTATCCCCCTACCAAAAGAGGGAAGAATTCTTCCGGTGTGCTCTTAATAAAGCTTATTTGTAATAAATGCACCGTAATTATATAGGGTGTGTGAAATTATGTCAACCCCCGTCCCCTACCCATAATTTGGGGGAGAGATTAGGGGTGGACGTTACAATGCCCGCAATTTTGCCAAAATGGCGTCTTTAGTCGGCTGGTCAGATACGATATTGAGCAAACGCTCATAATAACTGCGCGCCGCGGCCTTATCCCCATTCGCCTCGGCAATGAGCGCCAGACTGTACATGGCATTTGCATGATTGGGACTTGCCTGCAAAATATTTTCAAAAATTCGGCGTGCCGATTGCACATCCTGGTTGTCGGCTACCGCAGCGGGAGCCGTACCGCCCTCGCCCTCGTTGACGCTGAGCGTGCCCGTGTCAACAGCGTTCGCTTCTCCCGAAGCTGCGGTAATATCGTCTGATTGCTGCTGGTTTAAACCACCCGCCGAAATGCCGCGGTTAAAAAACATCCTGCCCAGTTCAAAACGATAATCCAAATTTGTCGGCTCAAAACCAACGGCCTGTGAAAGTTGCTCAATGGCTTTGGCGTAATCATTGCGTCGTTCGTAAACAATAGCGATGCCGTAGTAAGCTGGAGTTAGGTTTGATTTTTCCTCAATGGCTTTTTGATAAAATTTAAGAGCCTCATCGTAGAAGTGTTTCTTCTCCGTATCAGCGCTCTCTTTGTTGGCGTACGCCATATTAATGAGCGCCAGACGAACGTATGCCGAGGGATTGTCCGGCTCAAGCGCGGTAATTTCGGTATAGTACTTTTCAGCCCACTCCAGCGCGCCGCTCACATTGTAAGCGGCCGCGTTTTCATAGAGCAGTGCCAATGACTCTTTATTTACGGCGCTGCTGGGCGCCAAGTCAACAGCGCGCTTGCCGGCGGTAATTGCCAAACTTAAATAATTCTGAACGGCCGTAGCGTCAGCCGCACCGCCTTTCTGCGCCTCCTGATTGGCTAAATTCATATAAAGACGTGAGAGCTGCAGGTAGTACTGATCCTGATAGTCGGCGGTGGCGATAGCGCGATTAAGATAATCAACGGCGTTTTTACTATCAGCGCTCTGTACGGCCCGGTAGGCGTAAACATCTGCCAAGTAAGTTTTGAAACCACTCGTAAAAAGTATTACCACGCCGGCGCTCACGAGTAAAAAGAGCGAGGAGAGCGCGAGAGCGTACTGGGGAGAGGAGCGAAACGAAAGACTCACCTCTTTAAATTTTTCCGGATACCCCGTAATAATGAGTGCGAGCGCAAAACTGCCATATAAAATAATGCATAAAATTATGGTGCCGGAAACGGTTAAAAATAACGCGTTTAAAACTAGAATTATCAGCGCCGAAAATATTCCCAAAAGGAGCGTTTTGTGTTCCTGGGCTTTTGATTTGGTTAAATAGATAAAAGCAATGCTCACAACAATGAGAGCTATCACGAACATGCAAAACAATCCCAGGGCACCGACGGTAGCTAAAAGCTCAAAGCCGACTCCCTGCGCCGTATCAAAGCGGACATTCCATAGCTCACTGATATTAAATCCCGATCCGCGATATTTCACGAACGCGTAGTCAAATGTCGCCGGGCCGCTGCCAAAAAGCGGATCGTGTTTGAGGCTTTCTTTGGCGATATTCCATGACAGCGAACGCGTCAGGCTGACTTCGGTCGGCAATTGCGCTGTTACCAAATTAAAATTGCCGCCAACCAAAAAAATAATCAAAACCAAAAAAACAACGACCGGCAGCACTGAATCGGCTTGCTTCAATGTCACTATTTTTGAAAGAATAAATATGAGTACTATCACGATGCCGATAACGGCTATGGGCCAAAAAACAAACTTGTTTAACAAAAAAAGTATGAAAAGCCCTGCCAGCACGGCGATGCTCAATAGTGCTTTGAGTAAAATAACAATAATTTTTTGTAAAAAACTCTTGCCCTCGCCGTACATCACTGCCGGAATGAACACGGCAAGCAGGGGCAAAACCGCCGCAATATACACGCCTAAGCTGGAAGAGCTGCCGATGGGGTTAAACGAGGTGACCCGCGTGAGAGAAAAAGGCAGGACAAAAATGCCCGAGATCTGCAGGGCGGCGTAAGCAATAATCATGACCGCGCTCAGCGCCAAAGACCAGGCGAATATCCTGATACGCCGCTCGGTTATGTTGTTGATAACAAGGTAATAGAAGGTAACATACACTAAAAAAGCAATAAATGTTTTAGTAGCCGAACCGGAAACGCCGATAAAACTGGAGAGCATATCAACGGAAAAAAGCGATGAAATTAACAATATGACTGCCAAACCAAAAATCGGCAGGTCAAGCGGAGTGCGTATGACTTTTAACTCCCCCCGGGCCACGCCCTTGGTAACCCAGGCGACTAACGCTATCAGCGCCAGCAAATAAAACAAGACGACTTTTTCAAAAACAAACCCCTGCACGGCCAAACCGGTAAAAAAAGGCGGCACTAAAAAAAATATCAAGGTGATGCTCGTTGTAATGAGCGCATCGCAACATTTCACCAAAAAAAATTTTTCCGGTGAAGATGACGAAAAAAATTTTGCCATAAAACAATATTAATGATGATGACAGTGGTCAGTATACCACACAACCAAAATGAATGTCTAATTTTTACTGTGCCTGCCCTTGGCCATGTCCGGCTGAATCATCTTCCAAATTCGTTGTCTTCGGTTTGACCGCGGCGGTAATGACGCCGCCCGTTGCCGCATCCGTTGCGCTGAAATCAGTTTGATTGAGAACGGTAATGATTTTGCCGCGATCGCCCGCTGCCGGTATCAGACTCACGGCGAACCGGAGCAACGCAGGCTGATCTAGACTGCCCACGACCGGCGCCATCCACGTCACCGTTTTGTTGCCGCTGTCGTAGGAAACCGCGCCGACACCGGCGACAGAAACATTTTCCCACTTCACGCCGTCCGGAAGCGTTGCGGACACCGTCAAGTTTTTCAAGTCATGCATGCCCGCCGCCGCGCTCCAATAAACCTGGTACGTGGTTTTTTCACCGACTTTCGGCGGCAGGGGGCCGGCGCCGACTGAGGCATTGCTGATGTCAAAATAACGCAGCTGCGCGTTGAATGTGGCATCCGTGTTGAGCTGGTTGATCAGTTCCAGAGCGTGCGCGTTGCCGCTCACCGGCGCACTGTCAATGCTGTAATCAAGCGCGGTGTGGATTGCTAAATCCCCTCCGGCCGCGGCAGCCGCGGCTGCGTCTTTCACTTTTAAAGAAAATCCAAAGCTGCCCTCCTGGTTTGGCGCGATACCGGCTAATTCGGGTATCTCGGCTTTGGTCCACAAAAGCGAGTTGGCGCTTCGCTCCGCGTTGTGTTCGCCGTTGAGCGCGCTCCAGTCAACCAGCGCGGAATCCACCGTCGCCATAATGACGACGTTTTTCAGCGCAGCAGCGCTGACGTTTTTATAGTGAATGACGTAGTTAAGCGCATCGCCGAAATTGAGCGGCTTGCCGGCGGTCGCGCCGTTCAGCGAAAGCGTCAGACTCAATGCGCCGTCCACGACCACGACCGGCACAACCTGTTCATAGAATACGTGGTAGATGGTTTTATGCTCAATAACGCTCTGTCCGTTTTCTTCGTGTGTCAGAACTACCGCTTGCGGCACCGCTAATTGCACCGTAAGTTTTTCGTCACCGGCGGGTTTTTTCGCGTATGAACCTTTGATGGCCAACTCCTGCTGCGTTTCCTTCGCATTGTTCACCAGCCACACGCCGGTTTGATTGTCGCCGCTGACGACAAAATGTTCACTGCTGGTGAGGAGGACGCTGAACGCGTCAAGATAGCTCTCGTGCTCTTTGGCGTAGCGCACGGTGATGGGCATTGCTTCCGCGACATTGATAAACGACGGCGCCTCAATGGAAAAGCTGATGCCGGTAGCATTTACCGTTGTCGTAAAACTAGCGTCAGCGCGAAATGTTGAACTGAAATTTTCTGGACGATACGACAGCGTAGCGCTGAAATTTTCTTGCGCGTTTATCAGTCCGACAACCTTGCCTTTGACGGCGATGCGGCCGGAGCGTTTCGTGTCCACCTGGTCAAGCCGCCAATTCAGTCCCTTATCGCTGACCGGCGCGGGCGCGGCATCAAGAAAAATAAAATCGTCCGGCGCCTGCAGGCGTATTTGCACGTCGCGCAGGTTAAAGGCGCTCAAATTTGTATACTGTAATTCATAAACAACTTCTTTTCCAACGGCCACTTCTTGCGGGCCGACAATGGCAAAGCTAACATCTTCGGTGCGCAAGCGCTCGCCCTGATGCAAAAGGTAAAATCCAGACCAGGACACCGCCGCCAGCACACCTAAAAATACTACGAATGTCCAGGCGAGCCGCTTGAGAGGGTCAACGCTGCGGCGGTGCAGGCTGCCCTTAGCCGCAGGCAAATTTTCCGCCTGGTAAATTTCCTGCAGACTCTTGTTAATGTGGTCATCGCCTTCCCGCTCTTTGAGCAATTCAGAAAAATTTTTTTCCGGCTGGCCAGCGCTTTTGAGTTGTATTAATTTAGGCATGAAGTTACTTGGTTACGTAGCTAATAAGTAACTATCTCTCTTTTGCCACCTGATAGTAGTTTAGCACAAAAGCGGCAATTTCGCCGAAGAGCGGCGTGACTGTTGACTCGGCGTACTTGGCGTCTTTGGGGTCTTCAAAGTAGGTAATCATAGCAAAAACCGGATCGTCCGCCGGCGCGAAACCAAAGAGTGAGTGGTTGGTCCGGCTACTGTAGCCCCGGCTCGCGGCTGAGGCGATTTGCGCCGTGCCGGTTTTGGCCGCTACGTAGTATCCTTTTACCTGCGCCCGCTTCGCGTGCCCGTTCTCCACTACGCTCACCATCATGCCGGACACCAGCGCGGCGGCCCGCGGCGAGATGACACGACGAATTTTTTGCGGCTCGCTCTTAAAGTGTTCGCCGGCCGGCGTAATGGTTTCAGCAATAATGTAAGGTTTCATCAAAACGCCGCCGTTCGCAATAACGGCGATAGCCGTTACCATTTGCAGGGGAGTTGCTGTAATGCTCTGGCCGAACGCCGAGACGGCCAGGTTCAAATCGGCGCCGTGCATAGGGTCATAGAGTGAACTGATGTTGCCTGGGGATTCGGTTAAAAGCGTAATGCCGGTTTTCTGGCCAAAACCGTAGGCATTCATATACTTTAAAAAATTATTGATGCCGACCTTGCGCGCCACGTACACCGCGCCCGTGTTAATGGAATTCTCCAAAATGCCGGTCATGGTCACCTGCCCGTATGCCCTATTTTCGGCATTTTTTATCGTTTCGGTGGCGATGACAACTGAACCGGGGTCCACAAACGTGCTGTCTGGCTCAACCACACCCAAATCAATGCCCATGGACATTGTCAGCGGCTTAAAAATTGATCCTGGTTCATACGCCTGAAAAATTCCCACATTGTTAAAATAATTCAGTTGTTTTGTTTTGCCGTACTCATTGGGGTCAAAGTCAGGATAAGAACACATCGCGATAATGGCGCCGGTTTTGGGATTCATGATAATAACCGCGCCTGTATCTGCCCCGTGCCGCAGGGCTGACTGGCTGAGCTTGCGGCAGGCAACGTCCTGAATAGTTTTATCAATAGTTAAAATAATGTCGCTCCCGTCAACGGCCGGGCGCACCTCGCGGTCGGCGACGATGCTGAGTTCGCCGCGCGCGTCCCGTTCAGCTTTGATGGCGCCCATAGCGCCGGCAAGCTGGACGTTGAAGTAGCCTTCAATGCCGTAGGAACCTTGGGTGATTTGATTGTCGGGGTTGTCAATCACGTAGCCGAGCACGTTGCTGCCGATGTTATTTCCCGGATAGTAACGGTAGCTGCTCAGCGAGTAGGCGATGCCTTTGATATTCAAATCCATTATTTCCTTGAGCTTAGCTTTGTCCACTTTTTTTACCAGCGGTTCATAGGGGTCGCCGGCTTTGGAAAACTTTTCTAGAAGCTCGGTCTGATAGGCGGCTAATTTTTCTTCCTTTTCTTTTTGTAATTTTTCCTCCAGCACCAGCTGCTCTTTGGCAAGTTCTGTCTGCGCCTGCCCTTCGTCAATGACCACCTCAACGCCGGCGGCCGGCGGGTTGGTCGCAACCGCCTCCTGGAATAAACGCTGACGAATGCCGGTTTCAATCTCAATAAGCAGCTGCGCCTCGTCGGGCTCTTCGTACACGAACGGTAAAAGCGCCGGCGCCAATGTTTCAGCCGCTTGCGTTGCGTTTAAGATGTCTTGGGGAACCACGTACACGAGGGCGAACTCTTTATTGGCAGAGAGCGGGTACAAGTCTGATTTTTCCGCCTGTGTGCGCACGAAGATACGGCCGCGGTTCGGCGTTATGTCTTCGGCCACGCCGTGCTGCTGCAGCGCGCGCGCCGCGTACGTTTCGTAATTGAGCACCTGAACGTTAAAGAGCCGGGCCGCAATGGCCAAGGCAAACAAAAAGATAACCGCGACTAATATATTGGTGCGATTATCATGAGCCTCGTTTTTATTGGCACGCGTTTTGTGAGAGCTCCACATCATACTACCGCATCGCTACGCCGCTGCTTTTGACTTCCAGGTACTCAACGTCGCCGGCAGCCACCATGCCCAGTGCCGCAATGTGTCCGCTCACCTGATCGTAGGATTCGCCCTGCATTACGGCGAGCTCCAGTTCCTGATTTTGTTTGGTCAGTTCCGTCAGGCGCTCTTTGGCGCTGTTGAGCGCAAATCCCTGCGTAATGAGATGATTGCTCAACATCAAGTAGGCGCAGGCGGCGACAGCCGCGCTGATGAAGAGAAAGACGCCCGCAGTGGCGGCGTTTATTTTGAACGGCAGTCTGAATGAAATGCGCGCCGGGCGCCGCAGCGCAGTCTCGGCTTGCGGCTCCTCATCGTTTGGGTCGGCCTGATTGAGCGCGTACGCAGAGTCTTTTGCTTGTTGTTCCTCCTTGTCCATAAGTTAAAAGTTTAATTTTTCCGCCGCCCGTAATTTCGCGCTCCGCGCCCGGGGATTGCGCGCGATTTCTGCGGCCGTTGCGGCCACTACTTTTTTGGTTAAAATTTTTAAACGCGGCTGATGGTTACAAACGCACTGCAGAACCTCCGGCGGGCACACGCACGCACTCGCTTCGCGTTTGAAAAGCTGCTTGACGATTCTGTCTTCCAGCGAATGAAACGAAACAACAACCACTCTGCCGCCGGCCGCAAGCGCGTCAACAGCGGCCGCGAGTCCTTCTTGCAAACTCGCCAGTTCATCGTTGGTTGCAATGCGCAGCGCCTGAAACGTCCGCGTGGCCGGGTCAATTCTGCCCCGTTCGTAATTGTTCGGCACTGCCGCCCTGATAGCATTTGCTAATTCTTTTGTCCGGAAAAACAGCCGGTTTCTTACAATCGCACTCGCGATTCTTCCGGCAAAACGCTCCTCGCCGTAGTTTCTGATTATTTCTTTTAGTTTCTCTAATTGCCATTTATTAATAATGTCTTCCGTTGCTATATGCCCTGCCTCGCCGGCAGGCGGGTGAATTCCAAAACTCATGTTCAGCGGCGCATCCAGTTCAAAGCTAAATCCGCGAGTTCGGTCCTGGAGTTGAGCTGATGATAGGCCACAATCAAAAACAATAGCCCGAATTTCTTGCAGCTGGTTTTTTTCAATAATTTTTTTAAGGTTGCGAAAATTGTCATGCGCTAAAATTATATTTTGTCCTAATTCTGAATTTTGAATTTTAAATTCCGCGTTCCGAATGGCCATTTCGTCGGCGTCAATTGCCAAGACCGTACCGCTATCGCCCACCGTTTGAGAAATAACGTTCGTGTAGCCGCCGCCGCCCAGCGTGCAGTCAACAACCGTATCACCGCTCTGGACGCGCAGGAAATCCATTACCTCCTTGAGCATAACCGGTTCATGACGGTAATCCATACGGCAGAATTATTACTTCTATCTTGCCAACGCCAGCAGCATATCAGTTTCATTGCCAATCGTTGCCACCAGCACAAAACAGACCGGAATGACAACGACGGCGAGCACGAAGACGAGGTTGGGCAAGATATTCTTCTTTATATTAAGCATAGAGATATTCCCCACAAATCAACAAATTTTTTCACGAATATACAAATTCCGCTATAGACCGCTCTGCATTTTTTATTATTAATGCAATTGTTCACCCGAATTCGTTATATTTGTGAGTAGATTTGTTGATTTGTGGGATATTTACATTCCTAACTCGCCCAATCCTTCAGCGATTCTTCCGCTGTTTTTCTCGGTCGCCTTGCTGTACTTCTTCCAGGCACCCTCCTCCCAAATTTCAATGCGGTTATAGAGTCCGGCGACAATGGCTTGCTTTCTTAAATTCGCGTATTGGCGCAGGTATTCGGGCAGTAAAATTCTCCCTTGCCGGTCAAACTCGGCTTCCATGGCGCCGGCGAGCATGAAACGGCCAAAGGCGCGCGTATTGGCTTTATTGATGGGTGCGCCGGCAATTTGGTCTGCCAGTTTCCTCCACTCTTCTTTGGAAAATAAAAACAGACAATTATCAAGACCGCGGGTCACCACGGCCCCGCTCTGTAGCGTATTCCGAAACTTTGCCGGCACCGCCATGCGGCCCTTATCATCTATCGTGTGGGAATATTCACCGAGAAACATTGGGGGAATAATAAAAATTAAGAAATAAGAATTACGAGATGCCATTCAGGCCTAAAGGAGAATGGTTATGTTGCAACCAAGCACGGCTGCCGCAATACTATAGCCACTCCCCTTCCGCGCCTCAATGGGCGGAGATTACCCCGAATATTTTTTTCGGAGCTCCTCCCTAGCAGAAATTTTGTTTTAAAAAACTTTGTTTTTGCCTAAGCCTTTTTTAGCTTGGGGATACAAACCTTCTGGCTGAGGCTTTTTTTTATTTATTTTTCTTAAATTCACCACTCTTCCCCACTTTCTGACATTATGGTTTTATAATACTCCACAACTACGCTTTGGTCAACCAACTTTATTATGCAATAAAAATAATAAAAATCTCCGCTTGTTGATAAAGCGGAGATTTTTTTAAAAAAATTTATTTACGGATGAGCAAAGTAAAATGCTATTTGAACACACATTACACACACGTTATGCACTGTGCACTTGCCGCTTCGCATTTATCGGCATCGTAATATTGGGCTCTCTATCATAAACTGGTTCAATTCCGCCACGCAGACTGCGGGGCGGACTTTTCTTCGGTATTTTTTTTAATTTTTCCCAACCTTTCATAACCATTTCTTCAATAGTAGCAAATTCGTCTGTGCGCAGGCTCGCAATTTTAATATTTAAAGCGTAGCTAAAAGCGTTTGCCGTAGCAACGCCGATGCGTGTTGCCGTAAACGGACCCAGGCCATTAACTACAACAATACCTTGAATTGATTTTAAGTCTACATTTTTCTGGACTTTCAAAGGTTTCGGAAACCTCTTAGAGGTTTCCGAAACCATCTTATTGATTTCAACCAAAAGCTTTTCTGATTGCTTATACTGGGCCTTAATTTTTTTGTGCGCTAAAACAGTTGCTTCTTTGGCCAAAGCAATACTGATGTGCGTGCCGCTGGTTGTATCTATATATAGAGTCATGCAGCTACTATAACAAAAACTGACAAAAATACCAACTCTATGCAAAAAAAATGCTGGTGGTATAATGAAACTATACAAAATTTAACCATAACTTCTATGGCAATATCACCGGAAAATTTACAAAAAACGACGCCGGAAAAACAGCCAGTCGCTCTGGAAATGTCCGAGCAAGGCTATCCGGAAAAATTGGAAATGCTAAATGAATCGCTTGAAGAGCGGGGGGAGCTTTCCCGTGGCCTAACCGAAGTTATACACGATGAAGTGTATGTGAAGAATCCAGAAAAATGTGGGGAACTTTTAGACCGCTGCGCTAAACCAGATGTTGGTTTATTAATAAGAAACAAGCTATCCGAAATGCTACGACATGGTCAATCAAGCAAGTATATGGGAGAATCGAGCTTCGGCCAACGCTATGACCGCCGCAAAGTAAACGACAATAGCGTAGAAAAAACCACCAGAGAAATATATGAAGAAGACCTGCAAAGGCTTGAAAGTAAAGGCAATGAGTTAATCAAATCAAAAGATGAATTCACCGCGCACCAAAAAAGCCAAAAAAAGGCTGTAGAGTTAATTGAAAGTATCAGTGATAAAACCGAACGCGCTAACCTGCAAGAAAAATTAGCGACTGAAACAGCGGACCGTGAAAGTTTGATTGCCGAAGACAATGAAACTCTGCAAGAACAGCTTAACGTCTATCGTGAACCACTGGAACACGAGCAGACGCAATTAAACGAAGTTATAAGCCGGCACAATGAAACGCTCCAATTCATCAATACCGAAGCAAAAAATTTACAAGATGCCATTAAAAAAACTGATAAGGATATAGCCACGGCAAGTAAGTTAACATTGCTGGGTGATACAGGTCAAAAAATCGTTGAAAGTCTTAAGGCGCAGAGAGAAGAAGCGCAAAAGCATCTGGATGAATTTCGCGAAAAAGAAAAAATTATTCGGGAAAGACTTGAAGGAATGAAGGCGAACAAAACAGAAATTGATGCGGAGCTGAAGCGAATGAATAATATCAGCAAAACTAAAGACGAACAGGAAGCAGAAAAACGGGAGAAAAAAGAAACCACAAAACAAAAAACCGCAGAACAACAACCGCAAGTTTTAACGAGCGCCGCACTTGAAACACAAAAAAACACGATAACGCCTGCCGCAGAGACGGAAGAAGAAACCGAATATGTTGAAGAAGATAATGAGATCACTGATGCACGTCAGGCAACAAAACCTACTTTTAAAAAAATATCGTCTGATACAAAAAATACTACTACAAAAGAAAATGCCACGAATGTTTTTCATTTTGGAGAAGAATCTAACAATGAAAGTACTGCTGAAAAAGAACAACAGCTTAGCATGACTATCCAAGAGTGGGTGAATACTTTTGGTGAAGATATGCAGAGTAGAGCAATATTGCGTTCATATTTTAAAAATCAGGATAAAACTCTCATAAAACTGGATACGGCGACTTCCGAAAAGGTAGCTATTCCAAACATCGTTCAATTTCTCATTGATACCGTTGACAGCTATAAAGGCCGCCCCGTGGGAGCATTTAATAGTGTGAATAAGCGATTAGCTGAAATCAAGGCGGAGCGCGCTCAAGCTACCGCTTAAAATCTTAATTTGTTAAAATTTTACTATGTCTGACGTTACTACCAACTTGCAAAACAATCTCACCGCCATTACCGCAGCCAATGCCCGCGCCAAAGAAGCATTAGCTGAAATTGACGCACGCATTATGGAAAGCGACCTGCGCTATGCGCAAATGATTGTGGATGGCGACATTGCTGTACTGAAGCAAACCAAAGCAATTTTGGCGCGAAGAAACTCTTAGCTTGAGATAAGAAATCATAAAAATAAAACCGCCAACTAAAGGCGGTTTTTTAATCTCAACAAAATTTATATTTCAAATTTTTACACTCCCAACAGCTCCTTCAACGCCGCGCGCTCGCTCGTGATGTTTTCCAGACGATAATCTTCATGGGAGCGCGCGTCAGCGTCGCGCACCATGATAGCCTGCGGCGTCAGATACACCCAGCCCAGCGGCTGGCTGTGGTTGCCGACGTAGGAAAAAGACGCCACTTCAAACGGGCTGCTCTGTTGCCGCGCACTGACTAAGACTGTCGCGGCGCTGCCAATGTACAGCCGAAACGGCGCTTCAGCGACAGGCAGCTGCTGCCGCTCGCCGGCACGTTGCGGCAGACGCATAATAATATTTTTTAAAATAACATTGTCCACGCTCTCTAATTCTTTAAAAAGTTCATACAAATACTTGGCAATGTGCACGTGCGAAATAATGCGCTCCAAATTCAAATCAGGATATTTTTTGTGCAACTCCAGAGTAATGCGCGCGTCAGCGGGATTTAAAACGCCATTGTGCAAGAACGTTTTGAACGCCTCAATATTGGGGCCGCTGATGCCCTCGCTCGTGTCAGCCGGAATGCCGGCCTCGTACATGTAGGCTGACGCGCGCACCGGCAAACTACCGACGATTGCGGCTAACTTTTGGTGATATTGGCGTACTGATTCTGTATAATTATTCATACAAACTTAGAGTACACCTCAATTTTTTTGCCCGCCAAAATATCAAACAAGAACATGTCACCGATTTGGCGGCGGTAGTCGTACTCGGCAAGTTCCATAAGCGCCCAGTTTATTTCCCAACCTAAGCGTTTTTCAAAATCACTGACGAATTTCTCCACCCGGACGCGGCTGGCGTGCCCGACCATAAGGAGGTCTATTTTGGCGTTGCTTGCACCCACGAAATTGCCGGTTAGAACAACGTAGTTGATGGCGCCTAATTTGGCGATTTTATTTTTAAACTCGTCAAGTTCAACGAGCTGCAATTTTAAAAAAATGCTTTTTATCTCGTCAAAAATAATAAACTGCGTATCGGCGCGATAGTGCTTGATTTTAACATTTTTGTTGTTGACATCGCGCTCTTTGGTTTCCTCAATGACGGCACCGGCCTCGACGAGCTTGGTAATTTCTTTGTTCACGCCGCGGATGACGGCGCCGGTGACGGCGGCGATGTCAGTCGCGCTGAAATTTTTAGCCGCGTGCATCACGAGCAGCTTTAAAATTTTAACCCGCACTGCTGAAGAAAAAAGTTTGGTTAACATAGCTTGGTCCTTTCAGTTCCCTGTTGTTTTAGATAGTTTACCACAACCGGGTATTTTGTGTTCCCTGTTAATTTATAGTATACTATACTTATTATAATTATTGCAAATTTCGTTCCCCATGTACTATAAACTCTCCCGCCTCCTTCTCACCCCAACCTCGGCCAGGCCGTCAACTACGGTTGAAGTTTTTATCGCCAACCCCCAAATTGACCAGGAAGCGCTCCTGGGCAAGCTATTTTTTTTAACTGAAATTGAATCAACCAAACCCGCGGCGCTCAAACTCGTACAGTTTTTCAGCGCTGCTCTGCCGCAGGCTTACTACCAGAGTGAAAAACTAAGCCTGCGCGAAAAGATGGGCACGCTCAATATCGCCGAACTCTTTGAAACCGCGCTTACCAAACTAAACGCCGAGTGCGAGACATTCTGCAAAAAAGAAAAAATAAAACTTACGCCCAAAACTATTAACATTGTCTGCGGCGTCGTGTACAAAAATAAACTGGCCTTCAGCGGCAATGGCTCGCTGAAAGCCCTGCTGGTCTATGCGGAAACAAAAGCCGCAAACGATGAATTGAGCGCCAAAAAAATATACAAAATCACTCCGCTTGAGGTAGCTTCACCGGATGAGAAAAAAGGGGGGGCGCAAAAGCTCTTCACAAATGTCAGCGAGGGTACCATCCCGCCGGAAGGCTATGTGATTTTTACCAATGAAATCCTGCCCGAATATGTCACTAATAAACATTTGAGCAAAATAATCACCACTTTGCCGCCCACCAGCGCCGTTGAACAGATAAAAAATCAATTGCACAAAATCAACAGCTACGTGACGTTTGCGGCTCTCATTATAAAAAATTCAACCACTCCGCACGTGCAACGCGCCATTCCCAAGCTCAACGTCAACGTGACCGCCCAAAATTCGCTGGAACAGATGCAGGAAATTGAAATCGAAACCGAGCGCCACCTGGCCTCAAGCGGCGTGGTCCGCACGCGCCGGCTGTGGCTTTTCATTAAAAATGCGTTTCATAAACTGCCGCTCGCGCCGCAGGAAAATTTAAGGATGGCAATCCGCGACAAAATATTTTTCACCAAAAAAAGCCACCGGCGTTTCCTTACGCACATCGCTGCCGCCGCTAAAAACATCTTTGATATTTTTGCCGGTCTCGCGGTCTACAGCTGGCGTTTTCTTTCTCATCCGCGCCAGAGTGGCGCGGCCTTTGCCGCCGCCGCCCGCTCTCTGCACCGCCGCGCGCAACAAATGTTTTTAAAAACGCTGCATTGGTTCGTACGCCTCTCCTCCCGGCACAAAGCGCTCTTAGGAATTTTTGTCATCTTCAGCGTACTGTTCGTCTACAACGTCTACGCGCTCGTTTACAGCAAAACGCAGACGGCTGCCCAGAAAAACTATCAGGAATTGACGCAAACCATTCGCCAAAAACAAAACCAAATTGAAGCGAGTCTCCTCTACCACAATGAAACTGGCGCGCGCGACCTGTTGAATGAAACTCAGGCGCTCGTGAATGAACTGGCAAATTATCCGGCCGCGGACCAAAAACTAATCGCCGAGCTGCAGCAAACAAACGGACAGCAGCTGGAAAAAATCAGCCATGTGGTCGCCGCCGCTGTGCACGAACTGACACAATTAACCCGGCTTAATGCTCACGCACAACCCCAGGCCATTGTTGCGCAGGCAAACACGATACTAATAGCCGATGCGCCCAACCATGCGCTGTACCGCCTGCAAAATTCCAATGCCGCCGCTGGCGTCTTCTCGGATAACGCCCCAACCATTGCCTTCGGAACCGGTTTGGACCCTGACACGGCGCTGTTTTTGTCGGCAAACGGCGGCATTCTCGTGAGCGATGCGGCCACGTTCGCTGCCGTGGACACGCCGTTTGCCGCGCACGACAGCGACATTACGAATGTTACAAGCTACAACGGACGGCTCTACGTGCTCTCGGCGACTGAAAACAACATATTCCGCTTCGCGGCGAATTACCAGAGCAAAACAGCCTGGCTCAAAGAAGACTTAAACATCAATGACGCTGTTGACTTTGCCATTGACGGCTACGTCTATCTGCTCAAAAAGGACGGCGGAGTGACGCGGTTCCTCTCTGGCTACACCAACGCGTTCCGTCTCGCAGACATTGCCCCGCCGCTGTCCGCACCGACGACTCTCCGGCTCTCCGGCGACAGCGAAACCGGCTTTGTCTACATTCTTGAACCAAGCCAAAAAAGAATTGCGGTTTTTGACAAAAAGGGCGCGTTTATTCTGCAGTACAAAATTAATCTGACCGAAAACATCGCGAGTTTTGCCGTTTTGGAAAAAGAAAAAAAAATTATCCTATTGGTCGGCGCTTCACTCTACGAATTTGACGCGAGTAATTTGGAATAACCTCTCTGCGTAAACAAAATTCGAGGCACGTGTGAATGCCTCGAATTTTTTTTGTTTTTTTTTAAAATTTAAGCCCTGCCCATTTTGGCGGAAGTCGCCGCCAAATAAATAGCCGACAGACCGACTAAGCCGTAAATGATGCGCGAAATTACCGTCATATCGCCAAAAATTGCGGCAACCAAATCAAAACTAAAAAAACCGACCAGCCCCCAGTTGATACCGCCGATAATTACCAAAACAAGGGCTGTCCAGTCCAAGCCGTTCATTTTCATAGAATGTTTCTCCTTCGCTAGGTTTAAAAATAAACGCTATTTTTCAATTCAACCTTTATGCGTAAACAACGCGCATCTTGAAAAATGTACCTTTTTATTTAGTATAGCACAAATTTGGCAATACAAAAAGCCCCGCGGCAACCGCAGAGCTTTTTTTCGTTTGTTATGGTAATTTATTTCAATGTCACCTGACCGCCGGCTTCTTCGATTTTTTTCTTCATCGCTTCGGCATCTTCTTTTTTAACGCCAGTTTTTATTACTTTGGGGGCGCCATCAACCATATCCTTAGCCTCTTTGAGACCCAGGCCGGTGATTTCTTTCACCACTTTGATGACGGCGATTTTATTGCCGCCGGCGCCGGTCAACTCAACGTCAAACTCGAATTTTTCCTCGGCAACTTCAGCGCCCGCGCCCGGAGCGGCCGCCATCATCATGGCCGGAGCGGCTGCGGATACGCCGAATTTTTCCTCCAAAATTTTGACTAATTCGGCCAAATCAAGCACCGACATTTTTTCAATCTCTTCCACCAGAGATTTAAATTTAGCCGGCACTGCAACTTCTTTTTTCTCCTCTGCGGGAGCGTCTTGTTTTTCTTCAGACATACGCCGTAGTGTAAATTTATTAAATTATAATTTTTATTGCTTTTTTTCTTCAATGGCCTTTAACACAACCACCAAACCGCGCAAATTGCCAGCCAGCACGTTCACAAATCCCGAAACCGGCGCCTGGATGGAGCCGACGAGTTTGGCGTACAACTCAAGTTTGGAAGGCAGTTTCGCCAGCGCCTGCACCGCACCGGCGTCAATGAAACGCCGTTCCAAAACGCCGCCAACAAACTGCATGCCGGCATGCGTTTTGGCAAACGTGCCCAAAGTTTTTGCCGGAGCGACTTCATCCTCATAACCAAATACGGCTGCGACCTCGCCGTCTATCTCGCGCATCGCGACACCGGTGATGTCTGTTTTTTCAAACGCCTTGTCCATGAGCGTCTTTTTGGCAACCACATATTCGCTGTTCTGTTCTCTGAAGCTCGCGCGCAGGCTATTGATGTCGTTGGCGCTCACGCCGAAAAATTTTGTAAAGATAATTGATTTCGCGCGACTGATTTTATCAGCCAAATCTTTAACAATTTGCTGTTTTTTCTTCTTTGTTATTGCCATAAATTTGTGGGAATAATAAAAAACTGTGGGTTTTCCACAGACAAAAATGCTAAGGTTAGCTTTTCCTCGGCAGGTCTCACATTCTTTACGAAATGCCCGCTGTCTGTGGAAACTTGCCCCGTACCCATATATTTATGGGGTTACAGGGTTGAATTAACTGTATAGTAACATACGGATAAAATATGTCAAATGTTAGCATTGCGTTCTTATTTATACACCTTCAATTACGAAACACCCCCATCCGCCCCGTCCAATAAAAAAATCGGCGCTCTAAATATCAAGCGCCGACCATAAAAGATAAAAAACAAGTCAATAATTAACTCACTTCACCAATCTCACATACCCCGTCTCAAACGGCCCGTAGAAACTGGGGTGGCCGGGAGCGTGATCCGGTTTAACCGGATAGACTCTAAATTTGTAAAAAATATTATATCGCGGCCCGGTCATGAACTCCGAGCTGATGGCTGGGTTCTGCGTTGACCAGGCGAGATAGTTGGACATAGAGTATCCCAAATAACTCAGGCTCTGGTTCGCTGGATTAATGAGATATACCTGAAAAGAGGAAACATCAGAGTAGTTGATATTCCACTTAATAACAAAATTGTCATTTTCTCCCAGACGGATAAGGCCGCTGCTCGCGCAGTTCTCCCAGCTGTCCGGATTGTCCGTGATAATCAGCTTGTTTTCCGCAACCGGCGGCAAAGCCGCCAGGGAAAAAGACACCGGACTTGAATGGGTGTACGGTCCCTCGCGGCTGCGGGAGTAGATGAAATAGACAAAAAATTGGTAGTTGTTCCCGCCTTCGGGCCCGTTGCGGAGAGCGCGGCTGATGTGGGAAAAATTGCCTCTCTGCCAAACCAGATAATTGTCATTTATCTTCTCCGGCTGGCCGAGATAAACCGGAGCTTCGCCGTTTTTAGAAACATACATATGAATTTGGCGAATGTTTGTCTGGGGAAATACCCGCCAGCTAACGCACAGTTCCCTACCCTTCAAATCGTCACAGTCGGTCTGGCCGCTGATGTCATTTTGGCTGTACAAATTATCCGTAATCAATATTGGCCAGGGAGTGGGGGTAGGCGTTACCGTCGGCGTGCAAGTTGGAGTAACCGTCGGCGTCGGAGTGGGAGCGATGACTGCTTCAATCGCGAGAATAATACTCTCACTGGCTAGGTTTCCGTCCGAGGCCCAAATAGTAATTACATATTCTCCCGGCTGAACGATGTTTAATTGCCCGCTCCAGACAACTTTGCCGTCATCCGACAGACTATATTTTTTGGTGATAATATTTGAATCATCGGCCCATGCAATAACCACCTTGTTGCCGTCATTGTAATCGTCGGTGGCGGTTATCTCCACCGCGTAGTTTTGGCCGGCGTAGAGCGTAAGCGCAGCGCTCGCTCCGTACCGGTATTCGGTTTGTCCATCTAATATCTTCACCACTACATTTTTCGGCTGCTGGTTTCCTGCTTGGGGAGTCGGGGTGCTGGTCAGCGTCGGAGTGGGAGCCAGCGTGAATGTTGGCGTTATCGTCGGCGTCGGAGTCACTGTGGGAGTATTGGTGGGAATCGGGGTCATCGTCTGACTCGGCGTGTTGGTCGGAGGTAACGTCAATGTGCTAGTCGGCGTTGCGCTCGGCGTGTTGGTTGGAACTGGCGTGAGCGTGGGCGTAATCGTTGCCGTATTGGTCGCCGTTGGATTCGGCGTTACACTCGGCGTGTTGGTCAAAACTATAGTTGGCGTCGGCATTGGCGTAGTCGTCAGTGCCGGCGCGACTACTGGAACATCTGTCGTTGGCACGGGCAACGGCGTCAGTGTCGGTGTCCAGATTGGCGTGCTCGTGCTGGTTGGGATAGATGTGTTCGTTACCGCCGGTATCGCTGTTGAAGTAAAACTCGGCGTCGAGGTTAGTGTGGGCGTCCAACTTGGCGTGAGCGTCGCAGTCCAAATAGCCGTCGGTGTCGCTGTCGGTGTATTCGTCGGTGTGGACGGTACCGATGTCGCAATCAACGTTGGCGTAAACGTGAATGTGGGCGTGCTGGTCGGAGTCGGTGTACTTGTTGGAGTAAAAGTTGCGGTGGCCGTCGGCGTGAACGTAAACGTTGTCGTCGGCGTATCTGTCGGAGTCAACGTAGGTGTTGGCGTGAATGTCAATGTGGGTGTTCGCGTCGGCGACGGCGTAAAAGTCGGCACCGACGTGTCCTGAATAATTGTCAATTGATTGGTGTACACCAACGTCCAGTCCTCGTCAGGCGCTTCTTGGTTACTTCCCTCCAATATGTAAATCTTCAACTCCCACTGGCCGTGTCTCCACTCAGGGTAACTGCCCCTGATTTGGAGCGGCACGTAAAACTTAAGCCATCCCCAGCCGCCAACCGGCGGCTGTCCGGATGTTGATATGGTGGACGAGGTAATTGTGCCGTTGTTCTCATCTCCCGCAGAAAACCACTTGAATTTGCAGCTTAAGACCGTGTGCACGTTATTTATCTGCACCCAGCCGTAGGTATGGTCCTCGGTGTGGTAGAATGTGGTCCGGCGTTCAATGGGGTCAAAGGGGTCGCTTGTCTGTACGTCCCGGCAAATCGCGCCGTCGGCGAACCGCCACACGATATCAGGGTTCCACTGAATATTGAATGAATCAACATACAATTGGCCCCAACCACTCTCGCCGGCATTACGGATGAGAACGCGCACCTGCCAGGCGCCTAACTGTTCCAGACCAATATACCCCCGGATGGAGAGATAAGGATGAACGGAGAAAATCGGGTAGTACCGCCCTGCGCCCGGATCCGGTATTGACACTATTTCCGTGGCGTAGACGCCACCGTTCGGTGCAATCCATTCATACTTTACTTCCAATGCGCGGTACACGTTGACGAATTTTGCCCACGCATAGGCGTAGTAATCCGTGTGAAAAAACTCACTGTCTCTCCCCACGGCTTCGTAGTAGCCATCGATGTTGTAGGAGAGGGCTGATGTTATGTAGTGTTCGTGCAACGTCCAGTCAGCCGTCGGCGGCGCCGGCGGCGCTGGGGTGGGGGTAGAAGCCGGGGTTGGCGTAGTGTCCGGACCGCCGGCGATGACGAAATCCGGCTCGGTCGTGGCATACGCTACTCCGGTTACGGTGTCGTAGGTGATGTAGCCGCGCGCGAATGTCTGTACGACCAACTGATGGCCGTTCGCCGTACCTGTCGCGTAATATTCATTACTGCTCGGCGCGCCGTAGTTGGTGTAGCCGTAGTTGGCGTGCCAAAAAGTGAGTATCTGTCCGTGGACTGGAAACGCTTGTCCAGCCGCCGGATTGTCCACTATCTGCCACCAGTGGCCGTCCGGCTCTATGAAATCCTGGAGCCAGACGACGTTGGGGTCGTTGGGGTCATCCGGCCACGGATGAACATACGCGCCGAAACTGCTGTTGTTCCACGGTGTGCCGAATCTGCCGCTGCCGCCGTTGGCGGTGTAGGAGGTGAGGATACGCTGGTTGGTGGTGGAGTTGGGGTATTGGCCGGGGAGGATGGTGGTCGGGTTGAAGTAGTTGTCGGAGGTATAAGATTGACCCTCTGTAAAATTAGTGTACCCTGACATCGGTTCAGGTTTATATGCATTATCATTATAATACATAGCAAAATGCAAATGTGGACCTGTACTCGTCCCGCCGCTCATACCACAATAACCAATTACAGTACCTTGCAAAATTGGACCTGTAACCACAGGCTCTTCGTTTAAATGAGCGTATAGACTGATATACCCTTCGCCATGATTAAGCTTTACCACCCAACCATACCCATCTATCCAACCAGCAAACAATACACTGCCATCAGCAACTGCCAAAATGGGTTTGCATAGATCACTATTGCCACTTAAATTAAAATCAATGGCGTAATAGTCTTTTCCACTGTGATAACTTGATCCTCCATAACCAGTAGTTACAGACCACGTTTCTCCTTCTTGAAACGGCAACTTTAACTCCGGCACCGCATAAACGTCAAATGCAACAATAAGTAATACGAATACTGACAACATCTTAACTGCTTTCCGTTTCATGACTTTCATCCTTTCTTTTCAAATCTGTTTTTATGAATAGCTTGCGCTATTGTTTGTCAATGAGCAAAATTACCTCAAAGAACAAAGTAAAGTATCAATATTTTTACTTTTACATCCCTGTATATCAACCTCATTGATATTTTTCTTTGTCCAAAAATCTAAAAAGATTTTTATTTGATAAACTTAAAAGTGTTAAATATTTGATCAAGTACTTGTTTTAATGTAATATACTTTCCTCCGATTGAATACATTTTCATTTTTAAAATATTATTTCCCATTTCAAAATAAATATCTTTCATATAACTATTCTCTATGCTATCTCCAGAAAAATTATTTATATTATCAACATTAATAATATAGAATAATTTACCGTTTACTTCCATATTTTCTATATTATTTAAATTTTTATGCTCCATATTAATAAAATCATGTATGTTTATACTTTCTTTATTCGTTATAAAGCTTATTTTAAAATATGCTCCATCATACAATTCAGCACCTTCTTTTTGTGTTTCACCCCAATTATCAACATAGAAAATATTTTGATATATTCCATCTTTATACGAACTAATATTATAGTTATCCCCCCACCCCTCCGGATACCTCACCTCAAACCCATACTCCTCATTCCGATAGGTCAGCCAATCTTCCGTCGCTAAAGCTGTGGAGGACGAGTCCGATGTATCAATATCCCCATTCTCCACTACCACATTACCCCCATCCGGCTCCACGCCATCATCAACCACCGGCGGATTAACCGTCTGTTTTTGAGAATAAAAATACCACCCGCCAATCGCGGCGAGGATGACAATTATACTCATTGTAATGGTGAGTTGCTTTTTAGACATAAAATTTGCGTTAATTTTTCTCCGCCTTCACGCTAACATAAAAACAGGGGAAAAACAATGCTCTGTTACTCTATAACCGTTCCCTGAAACTTTCCTCCGCTCAAACACTTCTCCAAATTCCCTATTTTTTTCCCGTTCATAATCATAACTTTCAGTTTCAGCTTCTCCGCCAGCCCGGAAGCAATGGGATCAAACGGCATATTGAGACCTGGCTTCCATTTGTAGCCGACAATTTTTCGAAAATCCGGCCAGTTAATTTTTTTTATAATTTTCGCGTCCGCGTATTTTTTCGGGTCTTTGTCGTAAGCGTAATTGATATTGGATAAATTTATAATAGTATCGGCACCGTAATTTTTTGCCAAAATCGCCGCATCATAATCAGTAGACCAGCCCGGCTTCCAACCGGACGCGACAATAACGGGCTCAATTACTTTCAACTTTTTAGTCGGATTGGTAATTATTTCCGGATGTGCAACATCAAAAAAAACCGTGCGCATGAGATGGGCATTCAGGCGGGTAGAATGAATTCCCAGCCAGTCCAAATCCTCGTCGGTAATTTTTATAACCTTATTTGCCGCGCTCTGATAATGGCGGCAGGTCCAACCGCCGCCGGTAAATATGATAAACTTATTGCCTTTTTTAATTTGAGATAAAATTAAGCTGCGGAATTTTTTTAAGTACCGCCAGTCAATATTTTCATTTGGCACTATCAAGGAACCGCCCAAAGAAATGATGTAGGTCATAAATTATTTCAAATACAACCGCTTATTTTTGTTATGTTCGGCAAGCGTTTTGGCAAAGTACGTCGTGCCGGTCTCGAGGTCGCTCAAAAAATATAAATAATCGGTCTGCGCCGGATATAATGCCGCCTGAATGGCCGCCATTCCGGAACTGGCGATGGGACCGGGCGGCAAGCCGCGGTACTTGTAGGTGTTGTACGGCGAATCAAGTGACAACTCCGCGCTCGTGTGCGCGGGCTTTTTATCATTGAGCGCGTAGCTCAAGGTGGCGTCTGATTGCAAAGCGATACCGGCCGTTAGGCGGTTGTAAAAAATACCGGCAACTGTTTTCATATCTTCAGGCGTTCGCACCTCGCGCTCTATGATTGAAGCAACCGTCAAAATTTCGTGCAGCGTTTTTCCCTGTCTAGTCATCTCCGCTTTCATGTCGTCAGTAATTTTTTCATCCATGGTGGTCAGCATTTTTGCGATGATGTCTTCAGCGCTCGCGTCTTTAAAAATCCGATACGTATCCGGAAAAAGGTATCCTTCAAGATCCGCGTTTGCCGGAATTTGAGCCAAAAATGAAGCTTGGCAAGCTTCAAGAGAAAAACACGTATCGATCTCGTGTTTTGTCAGGACGGTAAAATCATTCTCTTTTTTGATAACACCTTCTTTTACCAAATACGCCGCGATGTCTTTGATGTCCCAGCCTTCAATGATTTTTATGGCGCGTTCGCGGCTCTGCGCCTCGCCTTGGGATAATGCTTTGGCGATTTGGCGCACGTTCATGTTCTTGTTGAGCATATACTCGCCGGCCTGCAGTTTGCGGTCTATTTTTTGAAACGCCACGTAAATGTCAAAATAAAAAGGGCTAGCAATTATCCCTTCGGTTTTCAATTTGGCGCTGATGTCCGAAACGCCGCTATTAGGTTCAACGGTAAATAAAACCTCTGCACTCTGCGTCTGTATGTACCGGCTAACGCCGCGCCAATAGGAAATGTACAACGTCGCGCCCACCAAAACGACAATTGAGATGATGATGCCAATAATTGCGGTAATTTTTTGCGGCATACTGTTTAACACGAATGTTATAAATATTTTTCCAAGCCCGCTTCGTCCAATTTTTTTACAATGTCTTTCACGGCGTGCGCGTTATCCTGATGGCAGACGAGCATCGCGTCTTCGGTGACAACCACGATCATGTCGTGCAAACCGGCCGCGCTTACCACGCGTTCAGTAAAATTATAAATTAAATTGTTTGAACTGTCCACCACGAGCGATTTTCCCTTGATAATATTTTCGCCCGCGGTTTTGGTCAGCACGTTTTTGACCGTGCGCCAGTTGCCGATATCGGTAAAACCGAACGCCGCCGGCATGACTATCAAAGTATCGGCTTTTTCCAAAATCCCGTACTCAATGGCGCGCGGCTGAAATTTCTCAAATTCACGCGCGATTATTTTTGTCTGTTGCTTCGTTTCCAGCGCGCGGTTGATGGCGGCAAAACTGCGATACATGTCGGGCAGATATTTTTTGTACTGCGCAAGCAGGGTGTCAACGCGCCAGATGAAATACCCGGGATTCCACAGGTACCCCCACTGGCTGACATAGCGGCGCGCGGCGTCTTTATCCGGCTTTTCTATAAAACTTTCAATATTGAAAATTTTATAATTTTCAAACGATGTGAACTGGCTGTTTATTTTTATGTAGCCATAGCCGGTCTCCGGATAGGTCGGCTGAGTACCGATGAGACCGCCGCGCTCGGGATAGGCGGTAATTAACCGTCCGGCCGCCTGCAGGGTTTTAACGTAGAGTTCTTCATTATCAATGTAATGGTCAGCATGCACGGTGAGCATTACTTCATGGGGATTGCGGAAATAAAAAAAAGTTGCAGCCAAACCAATCGCCGCAGCCGTATCGCGCTTGCGGGGCTCGGCAAAAATATTCTGTGTTGGCAGCTGCGGCAGTTGTTCACGCACGATAGAAACGTAGTCTTGCGTCGTAGCAACGTAAATATCGCCGACGGCAAAACCTTTCTGCAGACGCCGGTAGGTTTTTTGCAGGAGTGTGTCGTTATCCAAAAACGGCTGGGCCTGCTTGGGATTGTTTTTTCGCGAGAGCGGCCACAAGCGCGTGCCCGCGCCGCCGGCCAAAATGACGACTTTCATAGCTTTGGCAGTTTAGCACTCCTCGTTTTTTCGTGCAAGAATAGGAAAAAATAAAAAATGTGAAAATTTTCCCCTTGATTTATCTATAAAAATATGATATACTATAAAAGTAAAATCAAAAAAAGGCAAAAATCAATCCCGATCACTCGGGAAAAAACAAAAATGCAAAAACAAAAAGGAGGAAAACGCTTCGTTTTTAATATTTTTATTTTCACATTCCTGTGGATAGCGGGGATTTTTTTATTGCCAAAAGCGCCAGTACGGGCGGCTGCTTTAACCAACGAAACGATTATTGCCGGCATCAATACCGAGCGGCAAAAAATTGAACTGCCCCCGCTGACGGAAAATAAACTGCTGGCTGAAGCGGCGCAAAACAAAGCCGCGGTCATGTTCAGCGCGCAGGAATTCGCCCACAACATTGACGACAAAAAATTCTCCGCGTGGATCAAAGAGAGCGGCTACAGCTACCGCGTCGTCGGTGAAAATTTGGCTATTAATTTTTCCGACACCGACCCCCTCTTCAATGCTTGGCTTGCCTCACCGGCGCACAAACAAAATATTTTACATGCAGACTACATAGACATCGGCATCGCTGTTTTACGCGGCGACTGGCAGGGCGAACAAACGAGCATTGTCGTTACCGAATTCGCCGCTCCCGCTCCCGTTGCCGCAGCCGCTCATTTCCCCGCTTTCCTGTCGGCCAACAACGATAGCGCGAACCGGGAACAATTCGTTCCCAGGACTGCCGGCGTCCCCCTACTGACATCAAATCTGGAAGAAAATTATTTGCAGAGCATCACGCAATCTGAATTTAATCCGGAGAGCAAGCAACTGCCGCCTGTCAGCATTGCTTCTCAAGTGAACAAAAACAAAACCGCCCTGCGAAACTACTTCAGCCTGGCGGTTGAGATAACGCTCACGTATGTTTATCTGATGTTGCTCGTAGTTATAATTTACTTCTACACCCGCTCCCTGGCAGTTTTTTTGCAAAAAATTCGTTTGTTAAATCAAGAGCAGTATAGCCGCTAAGACAAACCGGTAATAGGCAAAAACGGCGAGTGAATTATTTTTTACAAACACCAATAAATACTTAATAACAAAATAACCTAAAATAAATGAGATGAGAAACCCCAGCGTGCAGACAAAAAAATCCTCACGGGAAAAAGTCGTTCCGCTCCACAACGGAACGATTTTTTTTACGTTCGCTCCCATAATGATCGGTACCGACAAAAGAAAAGAAAAACGCAGGGCGGCTTCCCTCTTCAGCCCGGCGAGCATACCTGCTATAATGGTAATGCCGGAACGCGAGGTTCCCGGAATGAGCGCCAGCGCCTGCGCGCAGCCGATGCCGAGCGCCGCCGGCCAACGCAGACTTTCTACGTTCAGCCGCGGAGCGGTTGTTTTCTCAACGACCAGAAACGCTACGCCGACGCTGGCAAGCATGAGGGCAACAATCAGCGGTGAGCGCAGAGTATTTTCAATAATGCTTTCAAAAAAATAACCGGCGAACGCAGCCGGAATTGTCGCTAAAAGCAGAAGCCAGGACAGACGGGCTGTTGTGTCATACATGCCGCGGTGCAGGCTCGTAAACCAGGCGCGGCTGAGCTGCACGATGTCGCTGCGAAAAAAAACAACCGTTGCTAAAAGCGTGCCGCCGTGCAAAAAAACATCAAACGAAACCGCATCTATTGGCAGCGCGGGCAGCCACGCATGCAAAACGATCAGGTGGCCGGATGACGAAACCGGCACGAACTCGGTTATCGCCTGGGTAAGAGAAAACAACACGACTGAAATATATTCCATAGAATTTTATTTAATATCTTTTTATTATGTATCTTATTATTCCATTCGTTGCCGCCGGCGTTGCCGAAATGCTTAAATTCGTACTGCCTGGCAACCGCCGAAAGCTGACTGTAAAAAATTTTTTTGCTTATTCGGGCATGCCCTCTGGACACGCGGCTATGGTTGTGGCGCTCGCTACCATCATCGGCCTCACGGAAGGCTTTGCCTCTCCTCTCTTTGGTTTCAGCGTAATATTCGCTGCTATTATTTTGCACGATGCCGTGGGTCTGCGCGAATATTTGGGCATCCACGGCAAGGTGCTGAATGTCTTGGTGAAAGATTTGCGCGATGACAAAGTGCTGGCAGAGCACTACCCGCGCCTGCAGGAACACATCGGACATACCTATATGCAAATCTTCGCCGGCGCTCTCGTCGGTATGGCCGTAAGTGTTATCGGCTATTATATCTTTATATAAGCGACCGCCCTGTCATCTCGGGTGGTTTTTGTAATTGCATAATGTCTAAAATCGTCGGCGCCACGTCAGCCAGAATTCCCTGCGGATTGAGAATGCTCAAATCAGCGCCGGAAACATCAGTTTGATCAAGCCGCTTCCCCTCAAACTGCTTGCCGACAATAACCAGCGGTACCGGATTGGTGCTGTGTTCTTTGTCAATGACGCCGGTTTGCATGTTGAACAATTCCTCGGCATTGCCGTGGTCGGCGGTAATGAGCAACACGCCGTTTTTGGATAAAACGAGCTGGGAGAGTTCGCGCAGAGCAAAATCCAAATACTCTAACGCAATTATCGTTGCGTCCATGTCGCCGGTGTGTCCCACCATGTCGGCGTTGGCATAGTTTACTAAAATAAAATCGTAAACGTCGGCGGCAATTTCTTTTTTCAAACGCTCGGTAATGACCGGCGCCGACATTTTTGGCTCGTCAGCGTACGAGGCGACGCTGGGTGAAGGAATGACAATACGCTCCTCCCCGGTTCCGGGGTCTTCCCGGCCGCCGTTGAAAAAATACGTCACGTGCGCGTACTTTTCGGTTTCGGCAATGCGCAACTGCTTCAAACCAGCTGCGGCCAATACATCGCCCAAAGTATTTACCACTGTTTCGGGCGGAAAGGCTACGCTGACCGGCAGATTTTTTTCGTACTCGGTCATGGTGACAAAAAATAAGTTACGAAAGCTGCGCACGCCGGCAAATTTGCTGAAGCCAGGCACCGCCAGCGCTTTTGTCATCTGCCGCGCACGGTCGGCGCGAAAGTTGAAATAAATTATTGCGTCGTTTTCGGTGATAGTGACCGCCGGCTGGCCGTTGGTCGTAATAACCGTCGGCGGGAACTCTTCATCGTATATTTTCTTGCCGTAGTAGTAAGCAAATGCCTCGTCCGGAGTCGCAAACGTCTTGTCTGATTCTCCGGCTGCCATGGCTTGGTAGGCTTTCGCCGTGCGTTCCCAATTATTATCCCTGTCCATGGCGTAGAATCTGCCGGCGAGCGTGGCAATGGCGCCAACCTTATACTCGCCGATTGCGTGCTCAACTACTGTAATGAGCTGGCGCGCGCTGTTGTAAGCCATGTCCCGGCCATCCAAAAAAAGATGCAGGTATACCCGCTTTAATTTCTGCTCGCTCGCAAAGGCGAGCAGCGCTGCGAGATGTTCAACAGCCGCGTGCACGCCGCCATTGCTCAAAAGACCCATGAGGTGCAAACAGGAGTTATGTGCCTTTACGTGGTTGGCAGCCGCACACAGCGCCTTATTTTTAAAAAAAGTACCATCGCTGATAGCCTTGTTGATGCGTGGTAAATCCTGGTATACGATGCGTCCCGACCCTAAACTCACGTGGCCGACTTTGCTGTTTCCCACATCACCCCACGGCACGCCAACCGCCTCGCCGGCCGCGCTCAAAGCCATTACCGGATAGTTGGAGGCAAGCTCATTGAAATGCGGCAGTTTCGCGTTTGCCACGGCATTGCCCGCGTGCGGGGGCGCGATGCCCCAGCCATCCAGAATACACAAAACAACGGGCTTGGGACGAAAAGTCCTTGAATTTTTATTCTCTCTGTTTGGCATTAGAAATTTGTCATTTTAACAGGCTTTTTCCGGTCATCTCTTTGGGTTGGGAGCGGCCGAATAATTCCAAAATAGTCGGCGCGATGTCGCCTAGTATGCCGCCAGTGCGCAAAATGTTCGTTTTGCCCTTGAATTTCTTATCAACCAAAATAAACGGCACCGGCGTCACCGAGTGTTCGGTATCCACCTCGCCGGTTTTTTGGTTAATCATGATTTCAATGTTGCCGTGGTCAGCGGTAACAATGACGCGGACATCGCGTTTGTCCGCTTCGCGGATGATTTGCTTGATGCACTGATCGGCTGCTTCAGCCGCCTTGATGGCGGCAGGGAGATTGCCGGTATGAGCTATCATGTCCGGACAGGCATAATTGACCGTGATGAAATCCGCCGCTTGTTTTTTGAGCAGCTGTAAAACCACCTGCGTAATTTTTGCCGAGCTCATTGCCGGCATACTGTCGTATGCTTTCACGTCCGGCGAATCAATGATGACGCGGTGTTCGCCGGCAACCGTATCGGCATAGCCGCCGTTGAAAAAATACGTCACGTGCGCGTACTTTTCGGTTTCGGCAATGTAGTACTGCCGCAAATCCCGTAGACACATCGGCAGCGTCCGGGTAATGTCTTCACTGGGGTAAGCGCCTAAAATACTGTCCAAGTCAGGACCGAAATCAGTCATGGCGATAAAGCACAAATTCTTTAAAACGTTCTGGCGTTTGAATGCGCCGGGATTTTTGGCTTCAAAATTTTCCTGCACGAAGGCTTTGGTAATCTGGCGGGCGCGGTCCGAACGCAGGTTGAAAAAAATAACGGCATCGTTATCTTGAATCGGCGGCAGACGCCTGCCCTTTTCGCAAATGACGCAGGGTTCCATAAACTCATCCGTATTGTTGCGGTTGTAGCTTTCTGTGATGGCCTGCGTCACCGAGTCAGCCTGATGCCACGCGCACTTCTCACACGTTAAAACGTCGTAGGCCTGCTTGGTTATCTCCCAATTCTTTTTGCGGTCCATACCGTAGTAACGGCCCATAATCGTGGCGATTTTTGCCTGCCCGTGCAGCTGCGGCTCAATTTTTTTTATCAATGCCAGCGCCGCGTGTTGGGGCGAATCCCGGCCGTCGGTAAAAAGATGCAGGTACACTTTTTTTACCTTGTGGCCGCGCAAAAGCGTCAAAAGCGCCAAAAGGTGATCCGGATCGCTGTGCGCGCTCATGCCGTTTGAGAGCAAACCCATGAGGTGCATGTTTGATTTGTTTTTTTCAACGTGCTTGATGGCCTGCAAAAAAGCGGGATTTTTAAAAAAAGTGCCGTTATTGATGCTGCGGCCAATTTTTACGACGTCCTGATAAACGATGCGGCCAGCGCCGATATTCATGTGGCCGGCTTCGCTGTTCCCTTCTTGTTTGTCGGGCAGACCGACGCAACGGCCGTGTGCACACAACTCGGTGTGGGGGTAATGTTTTGCCAAACCGAGCATCGTCGGAATTTTTGCCTGTGAGAGCGCGTTGCCTTTGCCTGGCTGGGCAATGCCCCAGCCGTCTAAAATGATGAGGATTAACGGCTTTATTTTTTTGGCTGTGTTCTGTGCGTTTTTCATGTTTTTGATTACAACGAAAAAGTTAATCAGTTACTCAGTTAATTGGTTGATCAGTAATTGTGCGACGCAAAGTCAACGAGGTAACTGATTAACTGATCAACTAATTAACTAATTTCTCAATCTCCATCAGCCGGTTATATTTGCAAACCCGTTCTCCGCGTGAAAGCGACCCAAATTTCGCATAGTCGGCGCCGACTGCCACCGCCAAATCGGCGATAAAATCATCAGTTGTTTCCCCGCTGCGGTGTGAAACGAAAATTTTGTAGTTGTGTTCTCTGGCTAATGTAACGCAGGCAAACGTTTCAGTCAGCGTACCCACCTGGTTTGGTTTAATTAAAATCGTATTGGCGACTTTTTTCTCAATGCCCTGGCGCAGACGCTCGACACTCGTAACAAATAGATCGTCACCGACAAGCATCACTTCGTCACCGAGCTCACGTGTCAGTTCCTCCCAGCCTTCCCAGTCATCTTCGGCTAAACCGTCTTCAAGGGAAACAACATTAAACTTCTTCAGCCATTCGCGGTACAAATCAACCAAGGTCGCAGTGGCAAAACTTGCCTGGTCAAGTTTAAAAATATACTTTTTACTGCGTAAATCATACAATTCGGAAGAGCCAACATCAATGCCTAAACCGACGTCTTTCCCGACGTTATAACCGGCGCGCACGGTTGCGGCCATGATGAATTCCATGGCTTGCACGCTGGAACAAATATCCGGCGCGTAGCCGCCCTCGGCGCCGACATCCGTGTCAAAACCGGCTTCCTTCAAAACGTGTCCCAATTCATGAAAAATTTCTGCGCCCATGCGCACGGTTTCCGCGCATGACCTCGCTCGGCTCGCTCCGCTTGCCCCCCGCTCCTTGCTAAGGAGAGGGACGGGGTGAGGTATAATCATGAATTCTTGAAAATCTAAATTGGTGTCAGCATGTTTACCGCCGTTAAAAACGTTAAAGCACGGCACCGGCATTCTGAATTTTTTATCTTGAATTTTGAATTTTGTGGCTAGGTATTGATACAACTCTTTTTCCTCAACCAAAGACCCAATCCGAGCACAGGCAAGTGACACGGCGAGTACGGCATTCGCGCCCAATTTCTTTTTATTTTTCGTGCCGTCTAATGCTATCATTGCATCATCTATTTCTTCCTGCTTGGTACAATCAGTTCCCGCCAGTTTGGACGCTATTTTCTGCTCAATATTTTTTACCGCCTTTAACACCCCTAACCCGCCATAGCGTTTGGCATCGCCGTCGCGCAACTCCAGCGCCTCATGCACGCCGGTGGATGCGCCGGACGGCACGGATGCCTTAGCTTTCAGACCGCTGTCCAATTCAACCTGACACTCCACGGTCGGATTTCCCCGCGAATCCAAAATTTCTCGGGCGGTAATGTTTTTAATTTTATTAGACATAGAAACCTCCCTGTTTTAATAAATTTCATACTCCACATTTGCCGTAATGGTTATCTCCGTGCTGCCGGTTTCAACCATCGGCGCCGCGCCGCCACCGCCCACGCCCATGCCTTTCAGCGCGTAACTTTCATACGGTATCGGCCCTGAATTATCCGCGTACTCGGAAAAAGAAATGACTTTACCCAATTTCACACCGGCAATTTTTGCCAAACTTTCCGCTTTTTCCTGAGCGTTTTTAATCGCCAATTCCCGCGCCTGCTGTTTTAAGTTTTCCGGCTCGTCCACATCAAAGGTAAGCCCGCTCACCTCATTGAGCCCGGCTTGGCCGACAACGTTTAAAATGTCGCTGATTTTGGTTAAATCCCTGATTTTTACGTTTACACTCTGGCTGACTTGGTAGGCGCGCAATATCTGCCGGTTGTTGGTCCAGTCATACTGCGGATAAATGTTGTAATTCGCAGTCTGGATGTCTTTACCGTCAATATTAAAATCTTTTTTTAGTTTTTCGATGACCGTGTTCATTTTATCCGTATTGTCTTTTTGCGCCTTGGCAACGGACTTGTCTTCGGTCTGCAAGCCGAGCTGAATTTTAGCTATATCCGGCACGGCCACGACTTTGCCCTCGCCGGTGATGTTGATGGAGTGTTTCTGCTCGGCGGTCTGGCCGATGTAGTTATACGTCTTTAAACTGCTGCGGGTCAAAACGCCGACCCACACGGCCAGCAGTACCATTAACACGCCGGCAAAAATGGTGAGATACTTATTGGGATACTTGTTTGGTATCATAAAGTTAGAAGTTAAAAATTAAAATTTATTTAAGAATTTCTTTGAGACCGGGCATTTTCTCTCCGGCCAAATACGCGAGCATCGCTCCCCCGCCGGTGGATGCCCAGTCAACGAATTCGAGCATTTTTACTTGCCGCAAAACTTCAATGGTTTCACCGCCTCCCACCAGACCAAAGGCCTTGCCGCTGCTGCGGCAGGCGACTAAACGCGCGACGGCGCGCGTACCGTGCTGAAAGTGCTCGGCTTCAAACATGCCCATGGGACCGTTCCACAAAATCGTCTTTGCTTCCTTAACGTAACGGGCGTACGCGCGGATGGTTTGCGGACCAATGTCAAACTGGTAGCTGTTTTTGGGCAATGCATCGGCCGCGGATACTCGCAGTATGCCGGAACCGTCCTTTTTGGAAGCCGTAACAAAATCAAAAGGCAACATTACGTTTTTACCCAGCATTTTTTTGGCTAACTTTTTCTGCGCCGGCGCAACGCCATAACTGCCGGTGCTTAATCTTTTGGCCGCCAAGAAATCATAGGCGAGCATGCCGCCAATTAAAACGGCATCGGCTTTTTTGCGCAAGGCTTTGATAAGCGGCACTTTGGTTTCAATTTTTTTACCGCCGGCGATAACAACGAAGGGATGCGCCGGCCGTAACACTTTTTGCAAATGTGTTAATTCTTGTTCCAACAATAATCCGGCATACGCGGGTAAAAATTTTTGAATTGCGCTGACTGACGCGTGCGCGCGATGCGATGAGGCAAAGGCGTCATTGACGTACAGATCAGCCAAACCGGCCAACTTCTTTGCGAATGCCGCGTCATTGCGCTCTTCTTGCGGATAAAACCGTACATTTTCCAAAAGCACTATTTGCTCATCTTTCATTTTTGCCGCGGCGGCCTGCGCCTTGGGACCGACGCAATCGTGAACGTAAGCAACTTTTTTGCCGAGCAGGCGCGACAATCGCGCGCGAATTGGTCCCAGCTCATAGCGCTTTACCCGTTTGCCGCCGGGCCGCTCCAGATGCGTTATGAGTATTATCTTCGCTTCTCTTTGCAAAAGATATTGTATGGTCGGCAACGTCTGCACAATTTTGTAATCATCAATTACTTTTCCCTTTGCCACCGGCACGCTGAAATCGCAGCGTACGAGCACGCGCTTGCCGGCTAAATCTTTCACGTTTGTAATTGATTTTACGATAAATTTTTTAGAAATTAACATAGTGGTTCATTACCAACAGTATACCATAAACGATAGTAATAAAAAAGGCGGTTTCCACAAAAAACCGCGCACGAGTACATTACCTGCCGACCCTACTCAGCCGTTCCTAACGTAAGGGTAACACGTTGCTCTTTAGCTTCCCGCACGATAGTTAATTCCACCTCATCCCCGGGCCGATGGCTGACAATCAAACCGCTCAATGTATCATCGGCCGTTACGGCGCGGCCGTCAACGGCAGTAATAACGTCGTCTTCAGCCAGACCGGCCGTGGCCGCCGGCGAACCTTTGGCAACGGAAACGCCGCGCGCGTCTTTAGTGATAAGCGCGCCCTTTAATTTTTCCGGGCCGATGAATTCATACAAATTCAAATAGCGAACGCCAAGATACGGCCGGCGAACAGCGCCGTTGCTCAAAAGGCCGGGCAAAAGCCATGCGTACTGGTACATCGGCACCACCAACCCCTGTCCGTGATAAAAGCCGGCCACCGTGCCATCCAGGCCAACCATAACCGTGCCGAGCGCAAGTGTTTCGTCATCCACAGTGATAGTTTCGTACACTAATTCACTTGAGCGAACCCCCACGCCGCCGGCATCACCATGCGCTTGCCTGACGTGAGAAATGGCAACGCCGTCCTCTGCCAATCCGATTATGATTTGCCCGTCCGTGATGTCATTTTTTCCGCTGAACTGCGCGGCGACCAAATTAGTAGCGTTCACCTTGACAAAAGAATAACCCGACTGCTTGTCAGCTATATTTTTTTCCACCTCAAAGAACGTACCGTCAGAGGCGGCGACAACCGTACCGCCGGCTTTCACACTGTTCAGCGTGGTAAGAATCCAGCCGTCATTGGTCAAAACCAACCCCCAGCCCAAGCGCTCGGGCTGGCTATAGAAACTGGCGAGCGTCGCACGTATGTCAACGGGCGTATCTTTGTCCGTTGCGGCCGACGCTGTCTTTTTTTTGTAAAAATCAACGAGGCTTTTTTGCACGTCCGCTGTCACGGCGGCGATACGGTCGTTTTGCTCAACCACGACTTTTTTGGGCGAACTGATGACCAAGTTGCCGTCGCGGTACTGCCCGCCCACGTTGATATCGCCAAAAAGCGGCACGTTAAACGAGGAATTTAAAAAGTATGAACGCACCAAAATACCGCCGGCAACGCCGCCGGCCAAGCTGATTATGACAATGGCGATAAAAATGAAAATTTTATTGTTTTTAGACATATATTTGTTACAACCACCTCGCCGAGAGTAAAATCAAAAGCACGCAGGAGCCGCCAATGGCAAGGTAGACAGTAATCAGCCTCTTTTCCAGCGTATCCAAAAAATGCAGCAGCGTCAAATTGACAATAACATAGTAGATGATGCCCAGTGAAAGTCCGCTGATAAAGTGCGTTACGGGAAAAAAAGAAATCGCCCAAAAAAACTCCACTATCAAAGTGGCGGCCAAAAGTCCGGCAAAGAGCGTGTGCTGTTCGTCAATTTTATTCACCCAAAAAAACTGGTAACTCAGAAGAAACGTAACCGCGGCAACGGCCAGTACCGCGCACCATATCTGCGTATTTAAAAAATTGATAAAACCGTACGCGGCAATGGCGACGCTCGTAAAACTTGCGACGCTGCCGTATGACGAGAAGCGTTCCAAAGACAACGGCCGGTAGCGGGTAATGGCAAATAAAAACAGATAGACGTGGGAAAGATAGAGGTAAACAAAAATCGCCGCCGCGGCAATGAGCAGATGCGAAAGCCAGGGGAGTGTTAAAAACAGAGAGAGCACGCCGGCGCTCAAAGCGGCAAAAAACGGCGGCGCGGCCAAAAGCCAAAAAGTCTTGCTGGCAATGCGAAAGCCGTGCAATTGTAAAAAACCAAAGAAAAAAATAATGACAAAAGCAACTAAGCTGCCCCAAAACCGCTGAGGAACGGCAATAACGGCTTCCCAGGCTATTAAGGAAACAGCGGCGATGATAATGGGAATAAATTTATTGAGCATCGGGCGTAAGATTATACAGCCACTCATTGGCTTGAGTAAGTTCGGCGAATGAGGCGCGTAGTTTTGCGTCCGGCGTCCCGTCAGTGAGCGAGTCTAAAAGCAAGACCAATCTGGCGTGCACGTCGCGATACTCCGCCGGTACGGTTAAAGCGAGGAGTTCTTCGCGCACGGCCGCGGCGTTGGCGGCAGCACCGCTCTCAAGCACCTCCCGGTAGCGGGGAAAAATAGCGCGCAACGCACGCTGGTAGTTTTGCGCAAGTTCAACCGGATCAATCGCCGGCAGGCCATTGGTAGCAACCATGCCGTCCGGATTGACCGAACGGATGGTGAAACTTTTAAAAGCGATGACAAGCGCTACGATAATAATAACGAGCGCACCCACTATGATGACATTTTTTTTATTTAACATATTAGCTATCAGCTTAGCTATCAGCTTGATTCTTTTTCGTAAACGCTTCAAATGCGTGTAATACTTCAAGCGGCACGGCAAAAACTACGGTATTGGACTGATCAGAGCTGATGTCGTTAATTGACTGCAAGGTGCGCAGGTGCAACGCGCCGGGAACGGCGCTTAACATTGCCGCGGCTTTGGCGATATTTTCCGCCGCCGCCACTTCGCCCTGCGAATTAATAATCACCGCGCGCCGTTCGCGCTCGGCCTCGGCTTGTTTGGCAATCGTGCGTTCCATATCCGCCGGCAAACTAACATCTTTCAGTTCCACATTATCTACTTTTAAACCCCAAGCATCACTGCTTTTACTTACAATATCGCGAATGCGGTCGGATATTTTATCGCGCTCGGATAATAATTCGTCCAAAGTAACCTCCCCGACAATATTGCGCATGGTCGTCTGCGCCATCTGGCTCATGGCGTAGCGGAAATCTTCCACTTCAATAATCGCTTTGGCCGCGTCCTGCACGTTATAATAAATTACCGCGTTCACGGTAACGGACACATTGTCGCGCGTAATCGCTTTTTGGTCAGGTACGTCCACGGCTTTGACGCGCATATCAACTTTGGTCATTGACTGAAATACCGGCACGACGATGCGCCAGCCCGGCTCTATAATGCGCGTAAATTTTCCCAAACTGAATAATACGCCGCGCTCGTACTGGTTGACCTGGCGCAAAATGGCAACGGCGATGATAACGATGGCGATGATAACTGTTGTGGCGGGCATAGAGGTTGGTTAGTTAATAATTAGTTAATCTGTTAAACGGTTAAACAGTTTTGTGCTCGTCATGAATCCCTCATTACTTGCCAAGAAACCTGATATAGCTATTCATTCCTCGTAATAACTCTGAATACTTCTCACAACTAAATTCAGAAATCTCTTGAGATATAAACCCCTTTATTTCCGCACGTTTAAGGCCACTTTTTGTTTCTTCAGCTTCACCCCGTGCAATGTAAATACATCGTCTTTTATCTTTAAAATGATATCTACCGTAACTTTCAGCGATATTATCTGCGACAGAAGATGATGACCGCTTGAGTTGATCGGCGCTTCTGTATTTTTCATCAGCAGGGAATTTTTCATTCACTACCCTATGAACAAATTTCTCTAAACGAACAGCAAGTTTGTATATTCTTAAATTTTCCAAGCCGGTCGCCATACTTTTATTAGTAGACCATAATGTACACGTAATGTTAAAACTGATAAACTGCTCAACTGATTAACCGATTAACTGTACAGCTCCCTATTCTCCAAATGAATCAGCGCGGTGCGCAAAGCCTGGATGGTGTAGTCTTTGCGCGTGAGCCTGCTTTTGGTCAAAAAACCTATCATTCCTTCGGCCTCGCCGATTTTTTCGTGCGTGGTGATGCCGAGCATGCGCGCGCTCGTGGAAATATCAATGCCATCCTCTAAAGCCATTTTTACCATTTGCGGCGGATACTCAAAGGCCGATGACATGCCCAGATGAATTGTTGCGCCGTCGTAAATGGCGCAAACCGTCAAATCCATGTAGCCGCTCTTTGTCTGCGGCACCGGAATAATGCCGGATTCAAGGCCTATGGCATATTGGCAATTGTGAAATGCGCTCTTTGCGCGGTTAATCGCGCCCTGTACGGTTTCATCCAGTCCCACTGGCTGTTCGCGCACGCCGGAAACAACGGAAATACCGACTACTTCCGCACCGGCAAAAAAATCATACTCTTTTACTATTTCTCTCACCGCTTCCAGTTTTGGCTTGTTTTTTGAACCGACTGCAATACGCATATATCAGCGCTACACAGAAAACGCTCCCGCCGCTTCCGGCGCGAGCTCCATCCAATCGTCATCCGGCTCGCTCCACCGAAAAGCTTTAAACGTGCCGTAAAACTCCGTTTCGCTATAAATATACTGCACCGTCGCCTCGCTGCCAATTCGTTTGGAACCGATGCTTTTTTTATCCAAAACAACCGGCTTCGTGGTGTACTCCAGTTTCATCCTACCCAACGGTCCGGCAAAAATAATAAATTCAACGCTAGCCCGGGGAATGTCCTCAAGCTCTTCCCTGCCCTCGTCTTCCACCGCAAATTTATCCTTGATGAGGCCGACTATGTTTTGCCACTTGTCTTGTGTCATACCAGTTTAGTAATACGCGCTCTTTGTCTCCAGATCGCGCTTGCGGTTTTCAGCGACTTTTTGGTCAACGAGTCCTTCGGCAACCAGTCGGTCAATGGCCGCGTTCATGGTTATCATGCCCTCTTGTCCGCTGGTTTGAATGACCGAGGGAATCTGCTCAATTTGGTTGCGGCGAATGAGGTTGGCCACCGCAGTCGTATTCATCAAAATTTCGCGCGCCACCACCCGGCCGCCGTCTTTGGCCGGCACTAATTCTTGCGCGACAACCGCGCGCAGGTTGGAAGCAAGCTGGCTTAAAATCTGATTCTGCTTATCAGCCGGATAAAAATCAATGATGCGCTGGATGGTTTCCGGCGCCGTTGAGGTGTGCAGGGTGGACAAAATCAAGTGCCCGGTTTCAGCCGCGGTGATGGCAGCCGACACCGTATCCAAATCACGCATTTCGCCCACCATGATAACGTTGGGGTCCTGGCGCAGGGCCGAGCGCAAAGCACCGGCAAACGAATACGTGTCAGTGCCCAACTCCCGCTGCTCAATGATACTTTGGTTTTCCTTGAATAAAAATTCTATGGGGTCTTCAATGGTGATAATGTGGGCTTTGCGCTCGGTGTTGATGATATTAATCATGGCGGCGAGCGTTGAGCTCTTGCCGCTGCCGGAAGGACCGACCACTAAAACAAATCCGTCGCGCAGATGCGTCAGGTTGTAGAGCCCCTCGGAAAACTGCAATTGCTCGGGACTGGGAATTTCCGCCGGAATGAAGCGGGCCGTCAGACCGACTGTGCCCTCCTGCCAGTGCACGTTGACGCGAAACCGGCTGCTGCCCACCTGGAAAGAAAAATCAATGTCCTTGTACTTTTCAAAACTTGCCTTCTGCTCTTCACTCAAAATTCCGTAAATCGCCTCTTTCAGCTCTGTGCCATCTAACGGCTGGTTGTCGTCTATTTTTATCAATTGCTCATTAATGCGCAGCGCCGGCAACGAGCCGCTGACCAAATGCAGGTCAGCCGCTCCTTTTTCAATAGCGGCGTTGAAAAAGCTTTGTATATCCATAGAGTTTTGAAATTTAGGTAATTTACTTACCTTTTTAGTATAGCACAGCTTGCTTTTTTCCCATACTTGACACCTCGTTCATTTCTTGATGTTGCAAAAACGCTCATTGCCGGTCCATAGCCAGTAAACGGCAATGCCAGCCATACTGCCGATAACGTCAAAGGCTAAATCGTAGAGGCTCGCCTCCCGGCCGTGGACAAAAAACTGGTGGTACTCGTCGCTGACGCCGTACAGAAAGACAATGGCAACCGCCCACAGCGCGGCGCGGCGAAACCGCACTGGGTAGTGGCATAAAAAATTTAAAATCAGAAACGCCAGTCCGCTGTACAAAAAGACATGCACGTCTTTGTCAAAAATGTAATCGTAGAGGACTTTTTTATATGTCGGGTCCGGATCGGGCAGGCCGATTTGCGAGGAGGTAAAAATCAACGCCAACCACGAGAGGACGAGAAGAAATTTTGTAAACTTTAACATAATATAACGTGCTTTATGACCCGCCAATACAAAGCAAATACCGGATTCACGAGCCGCAGTTTCGTATCGTCAATTTCCTGATACCAGATGCGGCCGGAAAATAGTTTTATAATTTCTTTGTCTGCAACTGCGCGCAGGCCTTGCGTCTGCTTTCGCGCGCGCAAAAGATACGACCACGTTCGCGGCGTTAAAAAATATCGCCAGACGCGCATTTTTTCCATAAACCAGCCGGTTTTGAAAGAAAACAAAATTAAACCGGTTTCCATGATGGCAAAAGCGGGCAAAATCAAAAGCAATGTCAGCCAGTGGTAATTTTTTATAATGGCAATAATGCGATTTCGGTCCATCCAGTAATATTTTTGAATTGAACGGGAAAACTCGTACTTATGATACGCGACTGCTTGTGGCGCCATAACGCAGTAAAAACCGGTCAGCCACAGCCGCCAGCCAATATCCTGGTCTTCGTTATACATCCAAAACTCCTCGTCAAAGAGACCGGCTTTTTGCAAAGCTTCTTTTGTGAATAAAACCGCAGCGCCGGACGGGTAGGCGATGTTTCTTGTTTTTAAATCTGTTTCGTCAAACTTCTGCCGGTACCCCAGACTGTAGCCAAAGCCCAAAAAATGCGTAACGTTTCCCAGAGAATTTATTTTTTCCCTCTCCGGCCAAAGCATCAAACGCGCCTGCACGGCGCCGATTTTAGCATCTGTTTCGGCGGCACGCACGAGCTCGGCAACGCAGTTTTTCTCAACCACGACATCCATGTTGAACAAAATAACGTAATCAAATCCTTGCTGTAGCGCGCGCCGTATCGCATCGTTATTGCCTTTCGCAAAACCGTCATTACCTTCATTACGGATAATTTCGGCTTCCGGCGCGTGCGTTTTAAGATAAGCAAAACTTTCTTCGCTCGTTTCATTGTCAACGATAAACAGCCGGCTTTCGCCGTTATAGCTTTGCGTACGCAAACTTTCAATGCAATCTTGCAAGTATTTCTTCGCGTAGTCTTTGTAATTTATTAAAATAATGGCGATTTTTTCCATACAACAAAATTCTATTTCTTCTCCCGCAAGGCCAGTTCGCGCACGATTGTGGTCAGGTCTTTTTCCAGCCGCGCGATATGCAGGCGCAGGCGAAAGATAAAATAAAACAGCACGGCAACCGCCAGGTACAGCAAAAACTCTATACCGGAGGAACTAAAGCCCAGACGCGAAAGCCAGGCGTCAATATACGGCAGAGCAATGATGGCAAGCCCCGCGCACACCCAAAACACCAGCCAAAAACCAAACTCTTGCTGATTAACATTTTTGTCACGCCGCTGTTTGAAAAGACGAATGATGAAAAAAACTATAATAACGAGAGCGATTGCTTGTTGGATATACATATATGTTATTTGATAAAACTGTGAAAAAAGATGTCTTTAATAATTTTCAGCCCGCCGGAGAATCGCTGGCCGAACTCGCGGTAGATAACCGTAATGGGCACTTCTCGGACGCATAATTTGTTTTGCAAGGCATTAAAAATTATTTCCGAACAATGCGCCATGCGGTCCTGCTGCCACGCAATTTTTGGAAACGCGTCCGCGCGGAAAGCGCGAAAACCAGACTGCGGGTCAGACAGGCGCACGCCAAAGAAACGGTGAAAGAGACGTGCCAGCGGCAAAATAATTGCCCGCTTCACAAACGGCACGTCTGATTGTTTTTTGCCAGCCAAAAAACGCGAACCAAAAACAATGTCAGCCTCACCGGACATGAGCGGCGCAATCACGTCAGTAATTTCGTTCGCGACAAACTGCCCATCGGCATCAAAGTGAACAACAACGTCAGCGCCCTGCCGGATGGCATACTCGGTGCCGGTTTTGAGCGCCGCGCCCTGACCGCGGTTGACAACATGACGCAAAACTATTACGCCGGCTTGTTCTGCGCGGGTGGCTGTTTCATCAATCGAACAATCGTCAACGACCACGATGTGATAGTCATAGTCTGCGGCTTGGATATCACGCAAAACCGAAACGATGCTTTCTTCCTCATTGTAGGCGGGAATGACAACAAAAATACTCTGCATTGGTTTCTATTTAAAAAGTCCCCTATTATGAGGACTTTTTTATAAAATAACATAAAATAAGATAAAAATCAATAACACAGCTTCTTAAATCATCACTTGTGCTTAGGCGGTCTTTTCGTGTTTCTCGTTTCTCGCTCTTCTCCTTGAACTTGTATTTTTTGAACAATTAATTCCGCCGCTCCTTGATAATTTCCCTCCCGGGCCAACGCTTGTATTTCTGCATCACTATCTAATAACATCTCTACCTCTGTCTCATGTTCACTATACCAACGCTCCTGTGAATTCTGCTGCCGACTATGTAGTAACGAACTATTTAGCAGCTTAACTAATGCGATGTGCACGTTCTGCCGGAGCTCAGCTTCAAGCGTTTGATGCCTGTCAAGCAATGCCGGCCTTGCAAATAATTTTTCGGTCATAGCTTTATTTATTTTACAGCCGAACCGGACAAAAGCCCGTTCTGCGCACCCTGTTTTGAAATAACCGAGGCCGCGTTGCGCATACCGAGCTCCATGGCCTTGGCAATGTCGCCGTTGTAAAGCTTTAAACCGCAAACGAATGAAGAGCCAAAGGCATCGCCGACGCCGGTGGTGTCAACCCGCTTGCTTTCGTGTTTAATGCCTAGATGATAAAATTTGCGGCCGTCGTACGCATCCGCGCCCTTTTTGCCGCGCGTAATCATAACAATTTCTGGGCCGTAACTTTTAATGACCGAGAGTAAATTTTTGATCTCGCCCAAAAACCGCGCGCTCTCCTTGTAGCCGGCCATGACTTTTCTGTCTGCTGCGACTAATTCGGTCGCCTCGTCTTCGTTCATAATAATCACCTCTGTATATTTCAGATACTGACGAATCTCACGCTGGCCGTCGCGCAACTGAATACCGCCCGGGTTCCAGGCTATTTTAAAATTTTGATTTCGGGAAAAAACAGCTTTCAGCGCCTTTTGCCAGTTGCCGCTCAAAGACGTAATATACACCCATATTGTTTGATTATTTTTAAATAACTGTGCGGGAATGCTTAATTTAGTATTCGCCGCGCGGTGAGAAAAAATGACGTGCTCGTTGCCCGGGCCCACCAAGAGAAAAGAAAAACCGCTCATTTCGCCTTTGACAGTCTGAACAAACTGTGTGTTCACGTGATGGGCTGCCAAATTGGCAATGATGCTTTTGCCGCGGGCGTCATCGCCGACGGCACAAACGCAGGCCGTTTTCAGTCCCAGCCGGCTCGCAGAGACCGCCACATTGGCCGCGCCGCCGCCAAACGTAGTGTGTGCTTCCCGCACGCGAATTTTTGCCCCGTACTCAAAGGCGAGCAGACGCTGGCGCAAAACGTCTTGTTTGTTATCAATAACAATGCCGTCATCGGTATAAAACGTGATGTCTTCCACCGCGCCGCCGATTGTTATTATGTCGTAGTTCATACTTTCATATACTTACCCACCGCGAGCAAGCTCGCAAGCGTATTTATCAGGCAGGCGGCCAAGAACTCAATGCCAAAAATGGTAATGAAATTATGATTAAAGTAAGCGATGATATTGAGCGACTCGGCGTTGAAAAAGGCGCCGAGGTACGGCTGAAGCAATTGCAGGAACGGATAAAAAATCACGATGATGACGAGTGTGCCGGCAAGCGCATAAAAAATCGCTTCCGCCAAAAAGGGCGCGCGGATAAACCAGTTGCTCGCGCCCACGAGCTTCATTATTCTGATTTCTTTCTGATGTGTGTAAATGGCTATGCGCACCGCATTAAAAACCACCAAAATGGTAACAGCCACAAAAATCAGGCTGACCAAAATGCCGACTTGGCGCGTGCGCGCGGTAATGGCGCTCATGGTTTTCAGCAGCGTCTTGTGGTCGTCAAAATTCTGGCTCTCAATGACCGCGTGCTTGCTTAAATTATTAAGGCTGTCAATGATGGCGGTGTAATTATTGAGTTCGCGCGCCTCAACTATCAAACTTGCGCTCAAGGGATTTTTACCGACCTCGCGCAGAGCATCCTGGATGGACTGGTTGGCCTGATGCTTGGACTGAAAAGCCTCCAGCGCCTGGGCTTTGGAAATATAACTGACATCTTTGACGCCGTCCAGCCGTTCCAGTTCGCTCTTCAGCGCGGCAATATCATCTTCGCCGGCATCCGGAATCAAATACAAATTCAAGTCAATTTTATCTTCCACCGCCGTAATCGCGGTCTGGCTGATGACGCCCACGACAATGATGAAGTTGATGGAAAAAAGCGACAGAATTAAAATCGTCACCGTCACGAGCGACAGCCAAAAATTACGGAAGAAATCCTGCGCGGCGAATTTGAGGACGCGGATTGTTGAAAGTAAAATCATAAAATATATTTCCCCACCTTTTGGTCAGAAATCACCCGCCCGGCGTCAACCGTGACGACGCGGCGGCGCAGGGAATTCACGATGTCTTTGTTGTGGGTTACCAAAATCACCGTGGTGCCGAACTTATTAATTTTTTCCAACAAATTGACAATGTCGGCGGCGTTGATGGAATCCAAGTTGCCGGTCGGCTCATCCGCGAGTAAAATTTTGGGATGGTGCACGAGCGAACGGGCAATCACGACGCGTTGCTGTTCGCCGCCGGAAACCTCCTGCGGGTAGCGGTGTATTTTTTTCTCCAAGCCCACTAGTTTCAAAACTTGCGGCACGATGGTATTGATTTTTGAGGGCAGGTGGCCGCACACCTGCATGGCAAACGCCACGTTTTCAAAAAGCGTTTTAGAGGGCAGAAGCTTAAAATCCTGAAAGATGACGCCGATTTGACGCCGCAGGTATGGCACCTCGCGCTGCCGCAAACGAGTGATATCCCAGTCGCCTATTTTGATTTTTCCGCTTGAAACCCGCTCCTCGCCGATGAGGGCTCTGACCATGGTGGTTTTGCCGGTGCCGGACTGGCCGACGACCGAGACAAACTCGCCCGGTTTGACCTCCAGGCTGAATTCATCCAGCGCTTTGATATTGGGTGGATAAAGCTTGGTGACGTTTTCAAAAACAATCATAATTTTTTACGCATTACGTACTTCAATAAATCAGATAGCTCAGCAAAACTCTGCTCCCTTGTGTCAGCGCCGAAGAGCACGCCGACCAATTCGCGGCCATCATCAGTTTTAATCTTTGTCATCAGACAATATCCGGCCTCGTCCAAATACCCTGTTTTGCCGCCGGTAACGTAAAAATCACTGTACAGCAAATCGTTCGTATTGTGGATCGTTTTCTTTATGCTGTCCCGCCGCGTTTCCATTACGTACTCTCGGCGCGTGGTCGCCTCCAGCAGTTTGGGATTGGCAAACGCGTGTGCAGTTATTATAGCATAATCCAAAACGCTTGACACGTTTTGCGGAGACAAGCCGGTTGGCTCAATGAAGCGCGTTTCGTTCGCGCCCCAGAACGCGACTTTTTCATTCATGCGCGCAACGAATTCATCGCGGCTTAAACCGCTGATGCGTATGAGTGTTTCCGCCGTATTGTTGGTGGAGGCCATGAGCGTGATGAAAAAAACGTCAGCGACGCTCATCTCATCGCCGTCGGCAACGCGCAAACGGGCTGACTCGGACTTATCCACATACGCCCAAGTTTTTTCTTCGTCTTCTTTTTGGTAAGCAACAATTCTTTCAAAGTCAGGGTTGGTGTCCAAAAAAACGCTCGCGGTGATAATTTTTGTCAAGCTCGCGAGCGGCAGCGTGCTCGTGGCGTTTTTTTCATACAGCAGCGTGGAAGAGGCAGCGTCCATCACGACCGCCGCTTTGGAGAATACCTCTGGCGCGGCAACGGTATTCTTAAGTTTAATGCCCAAAACTCTCCCGTTTTCGGCGGGGACTTTGAGCGGTTCCAGTTCCACCGAAATAATGCCGTCGCGCACGGAAGCGATTTTTGTGAAAGCGGCTTTATCCAAATCAATCACGCGTTCCGGATGCAGACTCCGGTCCGGCCCCCAGTCGTTTATTTCTACGGTGACTGATTTATTATTCTCTAAATTTATCACCCGAACGATAGAACCTTTGGGAAAATCCGGACTGGCCGCAAAATCACCGCCCTGGTGCGCATACCAGCTCGCCTGCCCAAAACCCATAACCTCGGGATTGGAAAAAACCGCTACCCTGGCAAATGGCAGGTGGATGTAGGCACGCGCCATGTGCTCTTGGGTATAATCTTTGGTTGGGAGCGGCTGCCAGGAATTGTAATTTTTATCAAAATAGTAAACCTGTTTCAAATTCGTGTCGTCTGCGTCGTAGGCCAGTTGAATAATGAACGGTTTGGTGTTATCGTAGGCGGCTTTGTTGCGAAACTCAAACTGATACACTTCACTCACTCGGTCTAACTGCCATGGTTCAACCAAAGGCTCGTGCAATTCCAGCACGTCCACGCCGGTTGCTTCAGCCAAAATTCCGGGAATTAAAGACAACTTAATGGCATCGCCAAAAGCTGAAACGGTGTAGCCTTTGGCAATGGTTGCCTTGTCCAACTGAACGAAAAAAGTTTTGGTCTGCAGGGCAACTTGCGCGGAAACAAACGAAGCGCTGGTGGCAAAAATAAGCGAGAGTGAAGCCACTTGCCAGAATGTAATTTTTTTCATACTATTAGATAGTTACGCGATTTTGCGGGTATAGTATAATGGTAGTACGCGACCTTCCCAAGGTTGAGGCATGGGTTCGATTCCCATTACCCGCTCCAAGCTTTCATTGCCACCTTAGCTCAGCTGGTAGAGCGGCGGTATCGTAAACCGCAGGTCGTCGGTTCAAGCCCGACAGGTGGCTCATTTTATTTTCGCAAATCCCAAACCTTCGCGTTTTTTTCCAGATCTGATAAATAATCCGTAAACGTGTAATTGGTAAAAATAGAAATCTGCTTGAGCCAAACCTCCTCGCCGGTTTTTGGCTCTTGGCGGTCGTAGACTTTAACGATATAGTAACGCCCGGCCTCCTGCAAAACGCCGCTCGTCATGCCGGCATCAAGTTTTGCCGCTACTTCTCGCAACTCGTCGCTCATCGCGGCTGTTTTCACATAACCGCTATCACCGCCCTGCAAGGCGTGTCCGTCCTCACTGTAGCTTTGCGCCAACTCCTCAAACGATTGCTTGCCGCTGCCCAATAATTTTAAAACATTTTGCACGCGCAAAAACGCGCTCTGATTAACGGCATCATCGGCAACAAACGCATCGGCTAATTTTATTTTCAGCGCATCGTAGTACGCAACGTTTGCAATAAATAAATTTTTTGTCAAACCAAACGCATTATACAATGTTTCTATAAATTGCTCTTCCCCGCCGTTTGCCGCCGCAATGTGGGCAAAGACCGCGTTTTGCTCGTCAGCGCTCACCGTAACGTGGTAGCGGCGCTGCAGCCGCTGAAAAATGCTTTTTTCAATCAAATGCTGGCGCACCAAGTCCGCCGGCAACGCCGCGCTGCCGTCCGCAACGTAATAATCACCCAAGAGTCTTTTTTCGGCAAGATATGCCGGATACGAAACCGGACGATAATCAATGATGAGCGCGGGAAAAGGCAGGTTATAAATCAAAACCTGACGAATGGGATTCTGCGCCGGTGTCGCGTACACGAGCAGAGCAAGCGCGCCGACAAAAAATACCAAATACAAAACAATGAACGCGACGTAGCGGAAACTGCGGCGCGCCAGCGTACGCAACAAAAAAAAGAAACGACGGGCAACGGCGCGGATGGCGGAAGCAACGGCGTGCCGCAGTTTTTGCCATACCGAAACACCCCCAGCGGCAACGGGCGCAGCAGAAACTTTACCGGTCTGCTTTTGCAGTTTCAACGCCAGCCGCTCGGCCTTGAGTTTGGCGCGCGCTTTTTTGAGGCGCTCTTTCTTCTTTCGTTTCTCCTCTTCATACTTTTTCGCTTCGGCGGCGCTCTGCCACAAAGCCGCGGTCCGGGTCTCGCGCTCGGCGGCAATGCGCTGCAGCCGCTCCTGCTCGCGCTGCATTTTTCCTTCGCGGCGCGCGAGCTGTTCGGACCGCCGCC
>Ga0208373_1000234_pt1 | contig 106894 bp, 121 predicted proteins | sample RifOxyC2_FD_184036 | JGI IMG/M metagenome (GOLD analysis project Ga0208373, IMG submission 184036) | Soil microbial communities from Rifle, Colorado - Rifle Oxygen_injection C2 (SPAdes) | ecosystem: Environmental > Terrestrial > Deep subsurface > Rock core/Sediment | place: Rifle, Colorado... | reverse complement strand
TGTGAAGAGTTATAAAATCGGATATTTTTACCAAATCTTCAAGTGTTTTTAGTTCAACACCAATACTTTTCGCGTATTCTTCTGTAACATAGGGATCAAACACTACAACATTCATCCCCATTCCGATCGCGTAGGAAGCGACACGGCGTCCAATTTTTCCGAGACCTACAACTCCTAGGGTCTTATTTAAAACTTCAACTCCTTTAAAAGTTTTTTTATCCCAAACGCCACTTTTAAGTTTGCTGTAAGCTTGAGGAATTTGGCGAGCCATGGAAAGGAGCATTGCAAACGAGTGTTCCGCCGCCGCAACAGTATTTCCTTCAGGGGAATTGACAACAATAACCCCGTTTTTTGTAGCAGTTGAAAGATCAACATTGTCGACGCCAACCCCTGCCCTTCCTATAATTTTAAGGTTTTTTCCGGCTTCAATAATTTTAGGAGTAACTTTCGTTTCGGATCGGACAATCAGCGCGTCATATTGTGGAATAATTTTTACAATTTCATCTTCAGAAAGCCCCGTCTTCATATCCGCCTCAATCCCCGCGTTTTTAAACATCAGAAGACCAATTTCCGCAATCTTATCAGAAGCTAATACTTTCATATGGATTTCTCCTTTTTGGTCAAATTATATCACAATTATAAAAGATGCGGGAGGTTGCGGAATGTCGCGGAAGGTTACGAGATGAGATATGTGTATTTAATGTATTGTCCCTTGCCGTAATTGAGAGAAAGTCACTTTTTAGGAATCGATTCCAAGTATTTATCAGCCGTAACATTCACATATTCAGCAACCATTACTTTAAAATTGAGGAGGTCTCCTTTATGTGCTAAATCTAAAGAGGAATAATATCTCTGGCGCTTCTCTGATTCGCATTCAAAAACCGCGATAGGATATCCATATTTCATTAGAATAAGGTTCATAAGCAATCTGGCTGTACGACCATTTTCATCTATAAAAGGGTGTACATCAACAAGTTTAAAGTGGGTATCTGCGGCAAATATTACAGGATGAACATCATTATTTTCTTGTTTCTCAACAAGCCATCTGGAAAATTCAAGCATTAAAACATCAAGATGTTGAGGTCTTGGTGGTTTATGGGTTGAACCAGATATGTAAACCTCAACATCACGATATTTACCGGCATATTTATTGTTTATCCCTTCTAAAATCAGTCCATGAATATTTTTTACATCATTTTGAGTAATAGGCTCAACTTTAGTTAATAATTCTTTAAGATAATCGATAGCATTTTTGTGATTAGTAACTTCGAGATGTTCCTTCATGCTCTTGCCGGAAATAGTTAACCCTTCTTTTAGGATTAGCATCGTCTCTTGACGGGTAATAGTGTTCCCTTCTATTGCATTGCTATTGTATGTCCATTCAATATTTAGATATTCGGTCAATTTATCCAAGACGATTTTTGGCAAAGGTTGAGCTTTATCGATCTTTTCTTTTTTTCGGTCGATTTCTATCAATAAATTATTAAGTTTTTCTTCTTTTTCCATTTTTTTATTTCTTAACTAATATAATACCAATAATTCCACAAACCAAAACAGATAAAGCAACTAGAATCAACAAATATCCCATAATTTTGTCTCTTTTCACAAAAGCCTCCTAAATTATGTATAAGACAAATGTATGCATCGAACAATATCTTTTAGTTCATCAAACTCGGGATCCCTATGAACTAAGATAGCATTATTGTTATTATATTGCCTAAATCAAGCCATGCTATTTTTTGTCCTGCTTTTATATCATATTTCCTGCAAATATCAGCAGGCACAGCCGTTTGTCCTCTTTTAGAAACAGTAGTCTCAACCGTCATAGCTATCCACTCCTTTTCACCTTAAGTGATAAAAATCATACAATGCAAAAACAAGCTTGTAAAGTCAATTTACAAAATTAACTTGTAATACAATCAAAAACAGCTTTTTATGCAGTAGTATTTGCTTTATAATCAATTTAAAAATGAAAGAGCATAGTACGTTAAGTCTTTATATCCATATCCCCTTCTGCAAACAAAAATGCAGTTATTGTGATTTTGTTTCATATGAGGGCAAAGAAGAATTGATCGGCGCGTATGTTGATAAATTAATATATGAAATACATTGTTTGGATTTAGCCTCGATCGGATCGGGACGGATTGCGGATTTAAAAACAATCTATTTTGGCGGCGGGACTCCTTCTCTTCTTTCAATATCTAATTTCCAATCTCTAATTTCTAATCTCAAATCTCTAATTCCTAATTTCTCTTCCCTTGAAATCTCAATTGAAGCCAACCCAGGCACTGTAAACAAAGAATATCTTAAAGTTTTGCATAATCTTGGAATAAATAGAATTTCTCTCGGAGCTCAAAGCTTTAATGATAAACATTTAAAAACTTTAGGAAGAATTCATGATTCAAAACAAATTTATAAAGCCGTGGAAGATGCAAAATCGGCAGGGTTTAAAAATATCAGCATAGATTTTATTTTCGCTATTCCAAACCAAACACTTAATGAATGGAAGCATGACTTGGAACAAGCAGTTAAGCTTGAACCTAAACATATCTCAACTTACAACCTCCAGATAGAAGAAGGAACGCCGTTATTTAAAACTCTCTCATTCAAAGGAAGGCGAGATTACGAAGAAGACCTTGATGCCGAAATGTATGAATACACAATGGATTTCTTGAAATCTCATGGTTATAAACATTACGAAATTTCAAACTTCGCAGAACTAGGGTTTGAATCCAAGCACAATTTAAATTACTGGCAAAACGGCAATTATTTGGGCATAGGCGCAGGCGCGCATTCGCACATAGACGGAAAAAGATGGAATAACACGGAATCGATTGAGGAATATCTTCTCCTCGATTGTAAGGGTGGTTCGCGAACCACCCCAACGGGAAAAGATTCATCCGAAACCCTTTTTATGGGTCTCCGCCTTATCGATGGAATTCCAACTCAAAAATTCAAAGGCTATGAAGAAAAAATGTCAAAATTAATAAAAGCGAACCTTTTAGAACATGAAGGAAACAATATAAAACTATCAAAACGCGGACTTATGCTTGCAAATCTAGTGTTTGAGGAATTTGTTTAACCGTATTTTATTTTCAAAAACAGCTGTGGTGAAAAACGCGAGAAAAATATCCTTCTGTTTTTAAAATCTCAACTTTCCTTGCACTCCCCTTTGCATATCCGCCAATATTACCGTCTTTTCTTATAACCCTGTGGCATGGAACATCCACAAATTAGTAGGTTTTTTCAAAATGAAACCCTCACCAAGCACAATCCCTCCCCCGGCGCGCATCTTCCCGCATATTTCCTGCTCTTTTTAGCGATTATCTTTTTAATATCTGACGGCTCTCTCTTGCCAAGCCCCACTTCAACCAAAGTCCCCACAATATTGCGAATCATTTTGTACAAAAAGCCATCCCCTTTAAACTTAAGGCTGATGACAGGAATAGAACAACCGTCCCATAAGTTTATCTTTTTGTTTGAAATTGAAACTTTATAAATAGTCCTTACAAAATCAGAATTTTTAAGCTTTTTTCCTCGTAAATATAAATTAGATCGTGAAGCACAAAAAGATTTAAAGTTGTATTTCCCTTCAAAATATTTGGCGGCCTTTTTTATTTTTTTAAGATCGAGTTTTTGATGAAGATGCCAGACATAATGCCTAAAAAAAGGAGGAAGTATCTTTCCGTTAAAAATAAGATACTGATATTCCTTATATTTAACCAGATGACGGATCTTTTCTCGGCTTTTTATCTCTTTTGAATCTATCGCCCTTATGTCAGGAGGTAAAAAAGCGTTTAAAATATACGCGATTTTTTGAGCTGGCATTTTGTGGTCGACAGAAAAAGAAACAATTTGAGAAATAGCATGAACACCTGCATCTGTGCGAGAAACCGCGTTTATATCAATTTTTTGGCCAAATATTTTTGAAAGGGCATTTTCTAGCTCACCCCGAACAGAACGCTTGTCGGGCTGAAGCTCGTATCCTGAAAAAGAAGAGCCGTCATATTGAATAGTTAAAAGAACCTTACTCATATCTGAAACTAAGCTTTTATATCCCAAAAACAGGCTTACAATAGTTCCATCGCGGCTTTAACCCCTGCGCCAAAGTTAGTCTTGGCTCCTAAGCGTTTAAATAAAACTTCGAGCGCCGCAAAAGCTCCTATAATATCAAGTGAATCGACATAGCCCAGATGCCCTATCCTGAAAACTTTTCCCTTAAGCTCCGATTGCCCAGGGGCAACTTCAACATTAAAATCTTCCCTCATAAGAGTCCTTATTTCTTCACCATCAATCCCTTCTGGAGGAAAAATTGCGGTTACGGCAGGTGATGCACATGAGTCGTCAGCTAAAAGTCGAAGTCCAAGCCCCCTTGCCGCCGCCCTTACCAAATCACGATTGGCCTTATGCCGTGCAAATACATTCTCTTTCCCCTCTTCTTGTAGCATCTTAAGCCCTTCTTGCATACCAAAAATAAGTGATTCGGGAGGAGTTGTATAAGTATGCCCTTTGGGAGCTTGCTCTTTCATAAGAGAAAAATCCCAGTAGTGTTTGGAGCATTTTGACGCTTCATGAGCTTTCCACGCGCGTTGTGAAATAGAAACAGCAGAGACACCCGGAGGAACCATAAATGCCTTTTGTGATCCTGCAACAACAATATCCAAATCCCATTCATCAGTTTTAAGAGGAGCCGCCATCATGCCTGATACCGCATCAACAATAATCAAAGCATCTTTTTGAATTTCTCTTACAACTTTAGAAAGCGCTTCAACATCATTTATAACTCCGGTAGAAGTCTCATTTTGTTGAAAAAGGACTGCTTTTACAGCTCCTTTTTTAAGTTCAGCTCTTAATGTCTCGCAATCAGCCGATTTTCCTCGTTCAAATTTAACATCATTTACATCAACACCGTAAGCTTTGCAGATTTTAACAAAACGGGAACCAAAATTTCCGATATTCAAAACTATAACTTTGTCGCCTGGAGAAAGAGTGTTTACAACTGCAACTTCCATGCCACCGGTACCTGAAGAAGGATAAATAAAAATGTCATTTTTTGTATCAAATGCCCATTTTAGTTTCTCCATGACATCTTTCATGACAGCGGAAAAAAGAGGCCCTCTGTGCCCTATCATATCGTGATTCATTGCGGACAAAACTCTTGTTGGAATCGGAGTAGGACCAGGAATCATCAAATTATACTTAATCTGCTTTCTTTTTGACATATTCTTATCCCCCTCTTATTTACTACACGCTCCCTCTCCCTTTGGGAGAGGGTTATTACCTGCCAATCTACAAAATGCCAAGAATTGGGTGAGGGCTATCTCTTTGTATATTGGAAGGCCTTTCTAGCTTTTTTGAGACCGTACTTTTTACGCTCTTTCATTCGAGGATCTCTTTTTAGCAAATCAAGAGGCCTCAATATTTTACGGAGCTCAGGATTAAAACTAATTAATGCTCTTGCGATCCCATGCCTTAAGGCATCTGCTTGGGCAGAAAGCCCTCCTCCGCTAAGTCTCGCATTAATATCAAAATTGGTTTTCATTTTTACTTCTTCCAAAGGTTTAAAAATTGTAGTAATCAGAACAGGCCTATTACAAAAATATTCATTGCATGGCCTTGCATTCACAAAGATATCTCCTCTTCCCGCGTATATGTAAACAGATGCAATAGCTGTTTTTCTTCTTCCTGTCCCACGATGAAACACTTTTGGAAGTTTTCCTGTAAATTTTTTCTCGTTTTTCATGACAAAAGCAGGCAGGCCTTCTTTGTCGTTATTTAAAGCAGAAGCATCCTGTTTTATATCTTCTTCTACAAAATTCTCATCCGTTTTATCTTCCTGCTTAAGGTTTGAACTCCGTTTTTTGACTCCAGCAACATCCTTCTTTTTTATAATCTTCTTCTCAGTCATGTCTCCTCCTAAATGTCTAATGGCTTACCAGAGATCTCTTTATAGCCGGGATATACAGTCATTTTTTTTATCATTCTTCTGCCTAATGGCCCTTTTGGCAGCATCCCCTTAACAGCAAAAGTTAAAAGCCTGCGGGGATCGCGAGCCATAACATCTTTAAATGCCAAAAGTTTAGCTCCCCCAGGATATCCGGAATGTGAAAAATACATCTTTTTCTCTTCTTTTTTTCCTGTAACCTTAATGTCTTTAGCGTTAATAACAATTATATTGTCTCCGACATCAACATGTGGCGTAAATATAGGTTTATGCTTGCCGCGAAGAACTGTCGCAATCCTTGCAGCAATACGCCCTAAAATTTTATCTTTTACATCCACAACGTATGTTTCTCTTTTTATATCTTTCTCTTTCGCTGAAAAAGTTTTCCCTTTTTTCATATTATCTCCCCTAATTAATCAACAAATTCAATAGACGCTATTGCAACCGCATCTCCACGCCGCACCCCAATTTTTGTCTGCCTAGTAAATCCACCGTTTCTCTCCGCAAAGCGGGAAGCTATCTCAAATAATTTCCCAACCGAATCTCTGTCCCCAAGTTTTTTATAAGCTTCACGCCTTGACGCTACTGTCCCCTTTTTGCCTAAAGTTAAAAGCTTTTCTGCCATTTTCCTAATTTCTTTTGCGCGAGTAACGGTAGTTTTAATCTTCCCATATTTAATGAGAGCCAAAACTCCGTCTCTTAGCAAGGCTAAACGCTGGTCAGTAGGGCGACCTAGCTTTTTTAGTTTACGCTTATGCCTCATTACTCCCCCCCTTAAAATTCAACTTATACTCAGCAAGTTTTTCTTTAACTTCAACCAATGACTTTCCGCCAAAATTCTTAAATTTCATAAGCTCTTCTTCGCTAAATGAAATAAGTTCCCCAACTGTATTAATATTGGCCCTTTTTAAACAATTAAGAGATCTGGCAGAAAGCTCAAGGTCTTCAAGCGACATTTCAAGCACTGAAGATTCCACATCTTCTCTTTTCTCAACAGCCTTAGCGACAACTTCCATTGGTTCACCCAAATTAACAAAAAGATCTATATGTTTACCCAATATTTTTGCGCTCTCTCTGACCGCGTCATCCGGCTTAATTGCTCCATTTGTCCAGACATGGAGAATAAGACGATCATGATCTATCTCCTGCCCAACACGAACCTCCTCTGTTATCATATTCACCTTGCGGACAGGAGTAAAAATAGAATCAATAGGAATTGATCCTATAGGAAGATTAGGTTTTTTATTGCGTTCCGAAGGAATATAGCCTTTTCCCTTTTCTATTATCATTTCCATTTCAAGCTTTGTATTACTGTCGAGAGTCGCAATTATTTTGTCCGGATTGATTATTTCAATTTCCGCATCGTGTTCTATTTCGCCTGCGGTCACCTCTCCTTTTTTCTTAACTTTCAATGTGACAACTTTCGGCATATCAGAATGAGATCTAAAATAAATTTCCTTTAAATTAAGAATTATTTGCAAAACATCTTCTTTCGCATTCTCAATGGTCGAAAACTCATGAGGCACACCTTCTATTCGGACAGATGTAATAGCCGCACCCTGCAAGGAAGAAAGCAAAACCCTCCTTAAAGCATTCCCCAAAGTAGCCGCATAACCGCTCTCCAAGGGCTCAACAACAAACCTCCCATAGGTCTCTGATTCCTCTTCATATCTAACCCACGGTTTATCACCTAACATTATCACAAGCCTTCCTCCTTTTTTCCCATTCCCATCTCCCTTTGGAAGAGGGATCATACTGACTAACCCTCAAATTACCTGATACAAGATGAGAGTTATTTAGAATAATGCTCAACTATCAATGAAACTTGAATCAATTTTTCTATATCATCACTTGTCGGCAAACCAACAACTTTTCCTTGAAAATCTCCGGTTATTGTAAGCCATGCTGGCGGAACATATTCTTTCAAAGCTTCACGCCTTAAATCCAACAGTTTAACAGATAATTTAAGAGATAAACTGATTTCTTCGTTAATCTTGACTTGATATGAAGGAATATTAACTTTTTTGCCGTTTACCTTAACATGCCCATGTCTGACAAGCTGTCTTGCCGCCTGCCTTGACGGAGCATATCCTAGCCTGAAAACGACATTGTCCAATCTTCTCTCCAATAATTCTAATAAAATATCGCCAGTCACACCGGATTTTTCTGCCGCAATTTCAAAGTATTTTCTAAATTGCTTTTCAACAATTCCATAAATTCTTCTGGCCTTTTGTTTTTCTCTAAGCCTTATAGAATATTCCGTAAAACGAGGCTTTGCTGCTCCATGCTGGCCGGGAGGATAATTTCTCCTTTCAACCGCGCATTTTGCAGTAAAACAACGCTCCCCTTTTAAAAAAAGCTTTTGCCTTTCTCTTCTACACTGTCTACATGAAGAGGATGATCTGCTCATTTTTAGACTCTCCTCCTTTTTTTAGGTCTGCACCCATTGTGCGGAATAGGCGTAACATCTTTAATAGATAAAATAGACAACCCTGAAGCCTGTAAGGCTCTGATTGCTGTTTCTCTTCCTGATCCGGGTCCCTTAACCAAAACATCAACCTCTTTTACCCCAGCTTCCAGAGCTTTACGCCCTACTCCTTCCGCTGCCAACTGAGCCGCAAAGGGAGTCCCTTTTTTAGTTCCCTTAAAGCCAACGGCTCCAGCAGAAGAAAAAGCAATGGCCGATCCATTTGGTTCTGTTATTGTAATAATGGTATTATTAAAAGTAGCTTTTATGTGCGCCACTCCTCGACTAATCCCTTTTCTAATTTTTATTCTTTTTTTAACGACTTCTGCCATATTTTAACCTCTCTTTTCCTCTTGTTTTTTACCGCCAACAGTTTTACGGACACCGCGCCTTGTACGAGCATTGGTACAAGTCCTCTGCCCACGACAAGGCAAATTTTTTCTGTGGCGGTTTCCACGATAAGAATTTATATCTTTTAAACGCTTTATATTTTGAGAAATATCTTTTCTCAAATCACCTTCCACAGTATAATCCTTAAGCACTTCTCTTAATCTTAATATTTGATCATCTGTTAATTCTTTCGATTTCATTGATAAATCAATGCCGGAATCCTTAAGAATTCTGACAGACAAAGACCTGCCTATTCCATAAATATATGTAAGTGCAATTTCAATCCTTTTTTCCGGTGGAAGATCCACCCCAGCTATTCTTGCCATTTTTTACTTACTCCTTCTTATTTTAGTTAACAGTTTACCGTGTACAGTTTACAGTAAAGAAAAACAACATCCTTTTTACTGTACACTTCCCTTCCTATCCCTGTCTCTGTTTGTGCTTAGGAATTTCACAAATAACCCTAACAACACCTTTTCTTCGTATAATCTTACATTTGTCACACATTTTTTTAACTGACGCTCTAACTTTCATTTTTAATCCTACCTTGATCTATATGTTATTCTTCCACGAGTCAAATCATAAGGAGAAAGTTCGACCTTAACCTTATCCCCAGGTAAAATACGTATAAAATGCTTTCTTATTTTTCCAGAAACATGAGCCAGAATTATCTGTCCTGTTTCAACTTTTACTCTAAACAAAGCACTAGGCAACGCCTCAACTATTTCACCTTCTAATTCAATTACGTCTTTATTCCCCATTATTTATCCTTTATTGCTAAAAGCTTTCGTTAAAATCTCCGGATCACCATCGGTAACCACAATAGTATCCTCAAAATGAGCCGAAAGCATCCTATCTTCAGTTGCAACTGTCCATCCATCATCTAAAGTAATAACTCTACTTCTACCCATGTTTAACATTGGTTCAATTGCCAAAACCATTCCCGCTTTCAACTTTGCCCCTGTTCCCCTTTTTCCAAAATTAGGAATTAGAGGATCTTCATGTAAATGATTCCCAACTCCATGGCCAAATAGATCTTTAACAACCGAAAATCCCGCATCAGCAGCAACTTTTTCAATTGTATAAGAAATATCTCCAAGATTCTTTCCGTATCTAGCCTGAGAAATAGCTTTTTTCAGCGCTTCTTTTGTAGTCGATAAAAGCTTTCTTGCAGCACCGGAAACATTTCCTACAGGAAAGGTTCTTGCCCCATCTCCATAATATCCTTCAAAAACAGTCCCTACATCAAAACTTACGATATCTCCATCTTTTAGTTTAAGCTTTGAAGGGATTCCATGTACAACCTGAAAATTCACAGAAATACAAGTTGAATGAGTATATCCCCTATACCCCTTAAATGCGGGGCTACAATTACACTTAAGAATCAAATCTTCCGCAAAACGATCTAATTCTTCGGTTGTAATTCCAATTTTTATTTCTTTCTCAATGTTCTGTAAAACCTGCGCAACAACCCTGCAAGCCTGCCTGATTTTTTCAATCTCAGCAGGAGTTTTAATTGTTATCATTTATCGATAACTTCAAGTAATCTCTTATAAACATCATCAATTGACCCTTCCGCTTCTATTTTCACTAATCTATTTTTCTTTTCATAAAATTCAATCAAAGGACGTGTTGATTCCTCATAAACCTTATATCTATTTCTTATAACTTCCGGATTGTCATCATTTCTTTGATAAAGTTTTTCCCCGCATTTATCACATATATCCTCTCTTTTGGAAGGATTGTATTTAATATGAAATACTGCTCCGCATTTACAACTTAAGCGGCCTGAATTTCTTTCTACAACAGCCTCTAAAGAAACATAAAAATAAATAACTTTAAAATTTTTCCCATCCAAAATCAAATCCAAAGCAAGAGCTTGCTTGGCAGATCTTGGAAACCCATCTAAAATTAATCCATTTTTGCAATCATCTTTTTTAAGTCTCTCTTCTGTTAATTTTATAGTTACTTCATCAGGAACAAGCTTTCCTTCTTCCATAAAAGATTTTACTTGTTTTCCGATTTCACTTTCTTTATTCACAGCTTCTCTTAACATATCTCCAACAGCAACATGTGGCACGTTAAGCTTAACAGCAAGTTTTTTTGCCTGGGTTCCTTTCCCGCTTCCCGGTGGCCCTAAAAATATATATATCAAGCTATTAATCCCTCATATTGCCTTGTCACAAGATGTGTCTCGATTTGTCGAACAAGATCCATCGCAACGCCAACTACAATCAACAAAGCGGTTGAACCTAGCCCCTGGAAAGTGGTTATGCGAGTCAATCCTTCCATGAAGTTAGGGATTATCGCCACCAACCCTAAAAACAACGCGCCAATAAGAGTTAAACGAGAAACAACATATTCAAGATATTGGGCTGTCGGCTCTCCAGGTCTGATCCCAGTTATAAAACCTCCATGTTTTTTCATATTTTCTGCTAATTCTTTAGGATTAAAGCTAATGGCAGTATAAAAATAAGTAAAGAAAAATATAAGAATAAAATAAAGCCATAAATAAAGATTCCCACTAGGCGATAACCATTGCGAAATTTTTTGCATAAATGGAACTGGGATAAATTGCGCCAATGTAGCTGGAAAAAGCAATACGGAAGAAGCAAAAATAATTGGGATTACGCCGCCCTGGTTTACTCTCATTGGAATAAAAGTACTTCCCCCTCCGTACATTTTACGCCCCACTACTCTCTTTGCATATTGGACAGGTATCTTTCTTTGCCCTTCCTGGATAAAAACAATCGCCACAACCATCAGGATCAAAGAAGCAACAAGGATTGTGACACCTATCAAACTTGCTCCTCCTTTTACAAGAGTTACTGTTTGTCCGATATAAGAAGGGATTCTAGATATAATCCCGACAAAAATAATCATAGATGCGCCATTTCCAATTCCTCTTTCTGTTATTAATTCACCAAGCCACATAACAAAAACTGAGCCGGCAGTTAAAGAAACAACTGTACCTACAAGAAATATCGGGAAATTAACTCCTTCAAACAAAACTCCCCTCAACCAAAAAGCCATTCCCATAGACTGAAAAACAGCAAGAATAACTGTAAGATAACGGGTATATTGGGAAATTTGCTTTCGCCCTGCGTCTCCCTCTTTTGCCAATTCCTCAAGCTGAGGAATAACAATAGTCAAAAGCTGCATTATGATAGAAGCATTGATATACGGAACTATTCCCATTGCAAAAATAGAAAACCGCAGCAAAGCTCCTCCGGTAAAAAGATCTAAAAAACCAAGAAGATTTCCTTGCCCGAAAAGCTGAGCCAACTTTGCCGTATCAACCCCTGAAACGGGAATATGAGATCCCAATCTGAAGACCAAAATCATCAGGGCGGTAAATATAAATTTTTTTCTTAAATCAACAATATTAAATATTGATTTTAAAGCATCTAACATTTAACGATTTTTCCCCCTGCCTTTTCTATAATTTCTTTAGCCTTTTTACTAAAAGCATGCGCTGTAACAATAAGTGATTTTTCCAACTTGCCATTTCCTAAAATTTTAACTCTATCTCCATGACCGGAAAAACCGGAAGCTTCAAACTGTGAAAGACCTGCTTCTCCGTCAAATTTATTTAATTTTTCCACATTTATAGGAATATAAACCACGCGAAATGGATAATTTTTAAATCCTCGTTTTTTTGGCAGCCTTCTGTAAAACGGGGTCTGGCCTCCTTCAAAACGGGCTCCTTTTGTTCCTCCGGATCTGCTTTTCTGTCCTTTGTGCCCTCTGCAGGAAGTTTTACCATGACCCGAGCTTGTCCCTCTGCCGACACGTTTGCGTTTTTTCTTAGGCTTTGGTTTTAAAGATTTTAAATCAAACATTTTGTACATACCTCACATCTACTGTTTTTCCTCTTAATAATTCAACTGATGCTTTTGTTTTTAACTTGCTCAAAGCGTTGATTGTAGCTCTTGCTGTATTTATGGCATTACTGGCTCCAATAGACTTTCCAACAATATCATGAACTCCGGCTAATTCTAAAACAATTCTGACTGATCCTCCGGCAATAACTCCTTTTCCAGAAGGAGCAGGTTTAAGTAAAACAGAACTCGCTCCAAGCTTGCCCATTATTTCATGAGGAATGGTTTTACCAATCAGAGGAACAACAATCAAAGTTTTTTTAGCCGCTTCAACTGACTTTCTTATGGCAGATGAAACCTCAGAGGCTCTCCCCAATCCTATGCCAACCCTTCCTTTCTTATCTCCTACAACAGCCAAAACACGAAACCCCATTCTTTTTCCGCCCTTAACAACCTTTGTTACTCTGCGAACTTGAACAACTCGTTCTTCAAATTCCTTGGGTTCTTTATTTTCTTTATCGTATGCCATTAAAAACTTAAGCCTCCCTCGCGAGCAGCATTAGCAAACGCTTTTATGCGGCCATGGTATTTAAATCGACCCCTATCAAAAACAACCTTCAAAACTCCTGCTTCTATAGCTTTTTTTGCCATCTCTTTCCCAAGAATAGAAGATTTTTCTGTCTTATTCCCCTCTTTTATAATCTTTGTTGAAAGCCCTATTACCGTTTTTTTGTCATCATCGTTTATAATTTGCGCATGCAAATGCTTTAAACTCTTATAAACAGATAACCTTAGCCTCTCAGAATTACCAAAAATTTTCTTTTTTTTCTTTCTATTCATTATTATGCTCCAGCTCCTGTCTTTGCAGCTTTACCGGCTTTACGTCGAACCACTTCTCCAGCATATTTAACCCCTTTGCCTTTATACGGTTCAACTTTTCTAACTGCTCTTATATCGGCAGCAACCTGCCCTACTAATTGTTTATCAATCCCCAAAACTTTTACCTTGGTCTGGCCTTCTACTTTAAAAGATATCCCGTTAGGCGGATCCACTTCCACTGGATGGGAATATCCTAAAGACAAAACAAGTTTATTGCCTTGCAATGCCGCGCGATAACCAACACCATTCAATTCCAAATCTTTTTCAAATCCTTCAGAAACACCTTTAAACATATTGGCAATATGTGCACAAAGAAAGCCATTCAAGGCTCTAATACGTTTATTATCTTTTTCTCTGGAAACTGTCAATAAATCCCCTTCAATTTTTATTTCAAGGGTTTCCGGTATTTCCATGCTCAAAGTCCCTTTTGTCCCTGAAACAATAATTTTGCCGTTTTTTATTTCAACTTTTATGTCCTTTGTCATTTTTAAAGGTGATTTCCCTACTCTTGACATTACTCCTCCTTAAAATTAATAAACATAAATCAAAACTTCTCCGCCAACATTTTTCTTACGAGCCGCCTCACCCGTCATTACACCCAAAGGAGAAGAAATAATTGAAATTCCAAATCCTGATTGTACCCTTGGCATCTTCTCCGCTCCAATGTAAACCCTTCTGCCTGGCCTGCTAATCTGCTTTATGTCTTCAATAAGAGGCTTATCCAAACGTCCGTATTTATTTGGCGAGTATTTCAAAAAAACTCTAAGGATATTCTTTCCGCCTTTTGTCAATATCTCATATTTTAAAAGAAATCCTTCGCTCACCAAAACTTTACAGATCGCCTCTTTCAATTTTGAAGAAGGCATATCAACAATCTCTTTTTTCCTTAAAAACGCATTTTTCAGACTACAAACTAAATTAGAAACAGGTTCCCTCATTTTCTTCTCCTTACCAGCTTGATTTTACTACCCCAGGCAATTCACCTCTATGAGCCATGGCACGAAAACAAATTCGACAAACTCCAAATTTACGGATAAAACTTCTTGCCCTTCCGCAAGCTGAACATCTATTTTTAATACGAACCGCAAATTTAGGCCCTTTTCTTTTTCTCTCCAACCATGCTTTCTTTGCCATATTTATTTCTCCCTAAAAGGTATTCCAAGCCCGCTTAACAAAGCTTTTGCTTCTTTATCTGTTTTTGCAGATGTAACAATCGCAATGTTCATGCCTCTTGTTTTATCAACCCTGTCATAATCAACTTCCGGAAAAATCAATTGTTCCTGAATACCAAACGAATAATTGCCTCTGCCATCAAAAGACTTTGGAGATAGACCTCTAAAATCCCTGACTTTTGGCAAGCTTATATTTATCAATTTATTCAAAAACAGATACATCTTTTCTCCGCGGAGCGTAACCATGCATCCGATTGGATCGCGAGCTTTAAGTTTAAAATTCGCAATACTCTTTTTTGCTCGTTTTATAACCGCATGCTGCCCTGCAATATTAGACATTTCCGCGGCCGCGACATCGACAGATTTTTCGTTTTGAGGCCCTTCTTTGACCCCTTCAGAAAGAACTACCTTAATAACATGAGGAACTTCCATATGATTTTTATACCCAAACTCTTTTTGAAGTTCTTTTAATACTGTTTTTTCATATTTTTCTTTTAAATTTTTCATTTCTTATCTATTCCCTCTCCACATTTCTTGCAAATACGACTCCCATCATTGTCATGTCCCAAGCGAGACGGCTTGTTGCATCTGGGACAAACCACCATTAGTTTGCTTATATGTAATGCTGAAGGACGCTCAATAATCCCTCCTTGAAATTTCTGGGTAGGCTTTTGATGTTTCTTGATAATATTTACCGCGTCAACAACCGCACGCCCTGATTTCTTGCTTATTTTTAAAATCTTCCCGCTTTTCCCTTTATCTTTTCCGGAAAGAACCATTACTTTATCGCCCTTTCTAATATTTAATTTCTGGTTTTTTGTATCTAATTTTTTCACTTTTTAAACAACCTCCGGCGCAAGAGAAATAATTTTCATAAAATTTTTGTCCCTTAACTCTCTGGCAACGGGACCAAAAACACGCGTGCCAACAGGGTTTCCATCATTTTTATTTATTATCACAACCGCGTTATCATCAAAAGAAATCCAAGAGCCGTCTTTTCTTCGCACTTTTTTTCTTAGCCGGACAATAACAGCATTAACAATCTCAGATTTTTTGACCTGCATGCTGGGTGTCGCGTCTTTTACCGTTCCAACAATAACATCTCCCAGTCCGGCGTACCTTCGTCCGCTCGAACCTTTAACTCTGATGCACAAAATTTCACGCGCACCACTATTATCCGCTACTTTCAATCTACTTTCTGCTTGTATCATCCTTTTCTTCCTCTTCTTTTTCTTTCTTTTTTGGTAAATCTCTATATTTTAATTTTGCCTGGCCTAAAACTTTAACAATTCTATGAAATTTTCTTTTAGAAATTGGCCTCGTTTCCATAATTTGAACCAGATCTCCGATTTTTGATTCTCCCTTCTCATCATGAACCAAAAATTTCTTGTAAACCCTGACAACTTTACTATATTTTGGATGAGAAAAAACAGTTTCAATCTGGACAACAACTGTTTTATTCATTTTACTGCCTACAACTATTCCCTTTTTTACCCTGCGTCGATTTCTTTCCATAATTAATTCCAACCTTTTTCTTTCATTGTAGTAAGAATTCTGGCAATATCACGTTTTACATGCCTGCGCTTTAAAGGGTTTTTGTCTTCTCCCTTGGCTTTGCTAAAATACAGAGTCTTTGTTTCTGTTCTCAACCTTTGGATTTCTTTTAACAGCTCATCTTTTGTTAATTCTTTAAATTTTATATCATTCATTATGCTTTTACCAACCTTACTTTTACAGGTAATTTAAAAGATGCCAATCTAAAACCTTCTTCAGCTTCATTTTGTTTAACTCCTGAAACCTCAAAAAGAATATGTCCTCTCCTTACTCTTGCAACAAAATATTCCGGAGCCCCTTTTCCCCCTCCCATCCTTGTCTCTGCCGGTCTTGATGAGTAAGGTTTATCAGCTAAAACTCTAACCCATATTTTCCCGCTTCGTTTAAAAAAATGAGTCAATGCCTTTCTTGCGGCTTCAATTTGATTAACTGTTAAAAATGCAGTCTCCATAGATTGCATGCCATATTCGCCAAAATGCAAAGTATTGCCCGTAGCCGCAGTGCCGCGAAGCCTTCCCCTTTGCTCTTTACGAAATTTTGTTTTACCTGGTTGTAGCATTGGCATCTCCTGCTTTAACGTCTTTTTGGGGCAATACATCCCCTTTATAAATCCAAACCTTTACACCTATTTTGCCATATATTGTCATAGCCTCACAAAATCCATAATCAATTCTTGCTCTCAATGTGTGCAAAGGAACTCTGCCGACACGATACCATTCTTTTCTGGCAATTTCAGAACCTCCTAAGCGTCCCGCCAGCCGCACTTTTACACCCTTAGCCTTTGCTCTAAGAACTCGGGTTACAGCTTGTTTCATTGCGCGCTTATGCGCAATTCTTTTTTCAAGCTGAAGAGCAATATTTTCAGCAACAAGTTGAGATGAAGTCTCAGGATTTGGATCTTCATGGACATTTAATTGGATCGGCTTCCCTGTTCGCTTTACTATTTCATCTCTTACAATAGAGACCCCTTTTCCGCCTCGTCCTATAATCAACCCCGGTTTCGCAGAATAGATATCAATTTCAATCTGATTCGCACGCCTTGAAATTTTTATCTTTGAGATCCCTGCTTTATAAAGTTGATCTTTGATAAATTTCCTAATCCGCCTGTCTTCTTCAAGCAGCTTCGGATAGTCAGCTTTATTTGCATACCAAATAGAATCTGCTTCTTCAATAATTCCTAATCTTAATCCTTTCGGATGACACTTTTGACCCACTATTTATCCTCCTTATCGGAAACAAAAACCGTAACATGACTTAAACGTTTTTTTATAGGAAAAGCCCTTCCGCGCGCGCGAGGACGGTGCCTTTTTAACATCCCTGCCCCGTCTGCAAAAAGCTCATCAATAACAAGAGCCTCTTCGCTCATTTTATAATTTTTAACAGCACTGGCCGCAGCAGACTTGATAAGTTTATGTATAATAACCGCCGTCTTATGAGGCATAAACTTTAAAGCAACAAGTGCCTCATTTACTTTTTTCCCTCTTAAAAGTTTCATAATCCGCCGCACTTTAAGCGGTGAAGTTCTAATCCATTTAAATTGCGCTTTTGACCTCATGTTAATGCTCCCGTCTGTTTTGTAGGCGCTGTATGTCCGCGAAATACTCTTGTGTGAGAAAACTCTCCTAATTTATGGCCTATCATTGATTCCGTAATATATACAGGTATATGTTTTATCCCATTATGAACTGCAAGCGTAAGCCCTATCATTTCAGGTACAATAGTAGAACGCCTCGACCATGTTTTTATGATTTTTTTATCTCCTGAAGAGATCGCTTTTTGAACCTTTTGCATTAAATGATCATCTACAAAAGGGCCTTTTTTACGTGAACGGCTCATCCTTTCCTCCTCCTTAAAATAAATCTATCAGAAGGTCTTTTCCCTCTCCTAGTCTTATATCCTAAAGTCTTTTTACCCCATTTTGATAATGGGCTGCTACGGCCGATACCAGACTTGCCTTCTCCACCACCATGTGGATGATCACATGGATTCATTGCTGTTCCGCGAACAAACGGACGACGTCCCATGTGGCGGGTTTTACCGGCCTTTCCTCTGGATATATTCTTATGGTCAAGATTCCCAAGCTGACCAATGGTCGCCCTGCAAGTAAGGTGAATCATCCTTTGTTCTCCTGATGGCATTTTTATGATCGCATATTCCCCCTCTTTTGCAAGAAGACTTATTTGCGATCCTGCCGAACGCGCAAGTTGTCCGCCTTTCCCAGGTTTTAATTCGACATTATGAATTATAGAACCAAGAGGAATATTTTTAAGCGGTAAAGAATTTCCTATTTTAATTTCGGCATCAGACCCCGATTCAATTTTTTCACCGATTTTTATGCCTAAAGGAGAAAGAATGTATCTCTTTTCTTTGTCAGCATATTCTACTAATGATATACGGACATTTCTATTTGGATCATATTCAATAGTCAAAACTTCCGCGGGAATATTATCCTTGTCCCGTTTAAAATCTATTAACCTATATATTTTTTTAGCTCCACCACCGCGATGACGGGAAGAGATTCTACCTTTAAAACCTCTGCCTGAATTTTTCTGGAGTCTTACGCAAAGAGATTTCTCAGGTTTAGATTGAGTAATATCATCATATGTATCAACAATTTGAAACCTAGTACCCGGAGATGTTGGTCTTTTTTGTTCTAGTGCCATTAAACTTCAAGCTCCTCTATTTTTTTGCCGGAAGGGACAACTACATAAGCTTTTTTATAAGACGATGTACGACCGATTTTATTGCCCAAAACTCTTCGCTTCCCTTTCATTTTAACAGTATTCACAGAAACAGGCATAATGTTAAATAATTTATGGATTGCAGATTTAATGTCAACCTTTGTAGCCTTTGGATGAACTTTAAAAACATAAACATTCTCAGTTCTTACCCCTAAAGCTTTTTCGGTAATAATCGGTTCAAGTAAGATTTGATATGGTTCCATTAAAAAATCTCCTTAAAATTTTCAACTGCAGATTTTGTAATAATTAAATCTGTAGCATTTAATAAATCAAAAACATTTAATTTTTTATAGTTAACAACTTTCAGATTTTTTAGGTTGCGAGAAGCCAATTCCAGATTAGATGAAATCTTATCCGATATTACCAAAACTTTTTTATCAATCAGTCCAAATTTTTCTAATATTTCTTTCATTAACTTTGTCTTTGGTTGCTCTATATCCAAGTGTTCAGCAATTTTTATCTTCCCTTCTCTTGCCCTGCCAGAAAGAACAACCTTCAAAGCAAGTTTTCTGACTTTCTTTGGAAGATTAAATCCATATTTTCTGGGTTTTGGTCCAAAAATAACCCCACCATGGCGCCATAAAGGAGAACGAATGCTTCCAGCTCTTGCTCTTCCTGTCCCTTTTTGCTTCCAAGGCTTAATGCCTCCACCGGAAACCTCTCCTCTCATTAAAGTTGAATGAGTTCCCGCACGTCTCGAGTTTAAAAACCACCTTAGAGTGGAATGAACTACTTCTTCATTATCTTTAACATCAAATATATTAGAAGCTGCTTCTAATTCTCCGGAATTATCCCCTTTTATGTCATAAATTTTTAATTTCATGATTTTATAATCTCCACAATATTTCCTTTTGGTCCGGGAACGGTCCCTTTAACCATTAAAACATTATTTTCTAAGTCAACACTAATTACTTTTATGCTTCTATTTGTAACTCTGACTCCTCCCATACGACCAGGCATGTTAAGACCCTTATACACTCTGCCTGGAGTAGTGCCTGCGCCAATTGATCCTGTCAGCCTATGGGATTTACTGCCATGGGTCATAGGCCCTCTATGGTGGTGCCATCTTTTGGTGGTTCCTGCAAACCCTTTACCAATAGTTGTTCCTGAAATCTTTATAATCTCTCCAGGTTTGAAAATATCCACTTTTATTTCCTGCCCAACTTTATATTCTTCAACTTTCTCAACTTTAAATTCAACAATATGCCTAAGTTTTTTGTCTTTTAAAAATCCGCTTTCAGGCTTATTGAGCTTCTTTACGGCAAGGAACCCAAGCTGTATCGCATTATAGCCATTTTTCTCCTGATTGCGGATCCCGACTACATGGCAAGGACCGGCTTCAAGAACTGTCACAACAATAACATCACCTTTGTCATCAAATATCTGGGTCATTCCTAATTTTTTTGCTATTATTCCATTCATATTATTTTAATTTTATCTCCACATCTACCCCCGCAGGAAGATTTAACTGCATCAATGCGTCTACGGTATCCTTGGGAGGTTCATGAATATCGATCAATCGTTTATGAGTGCGAATCTCAAAATGCTCACGAGACTTCTTGTCGACATGAGGAGACCGCAATACACAATAAATTTCTTTATCGGTCGGCAAAGGGATAGGACCAGAAACAGAAGCCTTTGCCCTTTTTGCTGTTTCAACAATTTTTCTAGCTGATTCATCCAGCAAACCATGATCGTAACTCTTTAACTTTATTCTTATTTTTTGTCTTTTTACCATACTATTAACCCTTCCTATTCTTTCACTGCACCGGAAACTTTGGCAATTATATTTTCTGCTATATTCTTAGGGACTTCATCATAATAGGAAAATTCCATGCTATAAGTTCCTCTCCCTTGAGTGCGGCTGCGTAAATCCGTAGAATAACCAAACATATTCGCCAAAGGAACCTTGGATTTTATGATTTGCATCCCTGTATTCTTCTCCATCCCTTCAATCTTTCCTCTTCTGCTGTTTAAATCTCCCATCACATCCCCCATGTACTGTTCAGGAACGGTAACTTCAACATTCATCATGGGCTCCAAGATTACAGGCTTACTCTTTTTTACACCGGTTTTTAGAGCCATAGACCCTGCAATTTTAAATGCAATTTCAGATGAGTCAACATCATGATAGGAACCATCAAAAAGGGTTACTCTAATATCAATTACAGGATATCCGGCAATAACGCCTGTTGCCATTGCCTCTTTTATCCCATTTTCGACGGGAGCCACATATTCACGAGGAATTGATCCCCCAACAATGTTATTAACAAACTCAAAACCCTTGCCGGACGGAAGAGGCTCAACTGTTATCCAAACATGACCATATTGACCGCGTCCACCTGTTTGACGAATAAATTTACCTTCAACTTCAGCGCTTCCCCGAATTGTTTCTTTATAAGCAACCTGAGGTTTGCCAACGTTGGCTTCCACTTTAAACTCCCGAAGAAGTCTGTCTACAATAATTTCCAAATGCAATTCACCCATTCCGGAAATAATAGTTTGGCCTGTCTCTTGATCTGTTTTTATTCTAAAAGTAGGATCTTCTTCTGCCAGCCTGGAAAGAGATAAGCTAAGCTTTTCCTGATCGGCTTTTGTCTTGGGTTCAATTGCAACAAAAATAACAGGTTCAGGAAATTCTATAGATTCCAAAATAATCTGGTTTTCATCGCTGCACAAAGTATCACCTGTCTTTGTGTCCTTCAATCCAACGGCGGCCGCAATATCTCCGGCATAAACTTCCTGCAATTCTTCTCTTTTATTGGAATGCATTTGAAGTATTCGCCCAATCCTTTCCCGCGAACCTCTTGTAGCATTCATCACATAAGAACCTGTTTTTAAAATCCCTGAATACACTCTGAAAAAAGTTAAACGGCCAACGTATGGATCAGCCATGATTTTAAAAGCAAGAGCAGAAAAAGGCTGATTTGGATCAGGCAAACGCTCTTCTTCTTCTCCTGTTTTTGGATTTATCCCTTTAACAGGAGGGACATCCAATGGAGAAGGAAGATAATCAAGTATACAATCTAAAAGAAATTGAACCCCTTTATTTTTAAAAGCGCTTCCGCAGGTTACTGGAACAATTTTAGCGGCAATAGTTGCTTTTCTAATTCCTGACTTAATCTCTTCTTCCGTAAGCTGTTTTCCCTCTAAATATTTTTCAAGTAAAGAATCATCTGTTTCTGCAACAATTTCAACCATTTTTTCATGCAAGCTTTTCGCTCTATTTAAAAGATCCGCAGGGATATCAATCTCTTTAAATTTGAGTCCCAATTCATCTTCATAAATAATGGCTTTCATACGTACAAGATCAACTAGACCCTGATAATTATCCTCTGCTCCTATTGGCATCTGAATAGGAACGGCTTTAACCATAAGCCTATCATTTATCTGCTGATAAACTCTATAAAAATCTGCTCCGGTTCTATCCATCTTATTTACAAAAACCATCCTAGGCACCTTATATTTTGTTGCCTGACGCCAAACTGTTTCTGACTGAGGTTGAACTCCTCCTACAGCACAAAAAACAACAACAACGCCATCTAATACTCTCATGGAACGCTCAACTTCAACCGTAAAATCAACATGTCCCGGAGTATCAATAATGTTAATCCTATAATCCTTCCAAAAAGTTGTAATAGCAGCAGATGTAATAGTAATCCCGCGTTCCTTTTCCTGTTCCATCCAATCTGTTGTAGTATTTCCTTCATCAACATTGCCAATCTTATGTATTTTCCCAGAATAGAAAAGAACTCTTTCTGTTGTAGTTGTTTTTCCGGCATCTATGTGCGCCGCAAAACCAATATTTCTATATTTAGCTAAATCTGTATCTGCCATTATTTTTTTACCACCTAAAATGAGCAAAAGCTTTATTGGCTTCAGCCGTTTTATGCATATCCTCTTTTTTCTTCATGGCAACACCTGTGCCATGAAACGCATCAACAAGTTCTGATGAAAGCTTCTCCACCATACTTTTCCCCGCTCGTTCGCGCGCAGCTTCTTTTAACCATTTCATAGCCAATGATCGTCCTCTTTCAGAAGTAACTTCAACAGGCACTTGATAAGTAGCTCCGCCTACGCGGCGGGATTTTACTTCCATCAAAGGAGATAAATTATGTAAAACAGCATCAAAAATTTCAAGAGCCCCTTTATTAAGCTTCTTTTCAGCTTCTTTAAGCGAAAAATAAATTATCTTTTCAGCCAGACTTTTTTTGCCGTCATACATAAGCTTATTTATAAAGCGCTGAACCAGAATACTTCCGTAAACCGCATCTCCCTCATATTTTCTTTTTGTTACTTTGCCGCATCTTGGCATCTATTTCTTCTCCTTTAATTATCCTTTTTTTGGACGCTTAGCACCATATTTTGAACGACTCGTTTTACGGTCTTGAACACCGGTTGTATCCAATGATCCGCGAACTATATGATAACGGACACCAGGTAAGTCCTTCACTCTCCCACCCCGAACCAGAACGACAGAATGCTCTTGAAGGTTATGTCCCACTCCTGGAATATAGGCGATAACCTCAATGCTCCCCGCAAGTCTCACTTTTGCAACTTTTCTTAAAGCCGAATTCGGTTTTTTAGGCGTAGTAGTATAAACACGCGTACATACACCTCTTTTTAACGGATTCCCTTTAAGGGCAGGAGATTTTGTTTTACGTTTCTTGCTCCTACGACCATTCTTTATTAATTGATTTATTGTTGGCATTAAACTATCTCCCCTGACATTGGCGTTAATTCCAAATCGCGATATTTTATAAAACCTGTACCAGCCGGTATTAATCTTCCAATAATCACATTTTCTTTTAATCCATACATTTTATCTATCTTTCCTCGAATCGCAGCATCAGTTAAAACTCTTGCTGTTTCCTGGAAAGAAGCAGCAGAAATAAAACTATCCGTAGTTAAAGATGCTTTTGTTATGCCTAAAAGGACTTCTTCTCCTACAGCCGGCTCTCCCTTCCCTTCATCATTAAGCTTTTCAAGAGAAAGCTTGTCGATAAGTTCTCCTGGAAGAAGGATCGAGTCTCCAGGCTTTAAAATCCTCATGCGTTTGGTCATTTGCCGTACAATTACTTCTATATGTTTATCGTTAATTGTTACCCCTTGAGCTCTATATATTTTCTGAATTTCATCAACTAAATGTTTTTGCACAGATTTAACACCCAAAATTCTTAAAAGATCATGAGAATTTATTGGCCCATCTGTCAACTGGTCGCCTTCTGCAACTTTGTCTCCCTGGGCAACTTTCAAGCGAACTTCATACGGAACAAAATACTCCTTACCTTCATTTTTGCCCGCAACAGTAATTAAGCGAGAGCCTTCTTTGTCTGAAATAGTAACAATTCCTTCAATTTCCGACAGAATCGCGGGATCTTTTGGCCTTCGCGCTTCAAAAAGTTCTTCTACTTTAGGAAGACCTTGAATAATATCTTTTGTTTTTGAAGGATCTCGGCGAATTGCTTCAACCTTTGCTATTACATCATAAGAATCAATGGAAGCACCATCTTCTACCATTAATTTTGAAGACGCAACTATAATATAACTTTCTCCGGGTGCGATATCAACTTTTTCTTTGTTTATGCTGATAACAACCCCTGAAGTTTTGGCAATTACAGAAGAAATAATTTCATCCCCAGCTATAATCTTATCTCCTATTTTTACCAGAACCTTTGCCTCTGAAGGAATGTCATAACTCTTTTCAACTTTTGGATTATAAACAAATATTTCTCCGTCTTTTTCCACTGTCATTTCAGAAAGAGCCTTCCCTCCAATGCGTTTTTTACGTCGTACCACTTCCAATCCTATATATTTTACTTTTCCAGGAGCAGAAGAAATAACATGTTCATAAGCCGGATCGTATTCTGCCAACACTTCCCCTGCTTCAACCTGGTCTTTTGCTTTGATTTTCAAAAAAGCTCCCGCAGGAAGAAGATATTCTTCTTTTTTATCTCTAATCTTAAGGATTATATTTCCACTGCGAGTAACCATCTTTGCAGCATTGCCAAGATCATCTTCTGCATTTTTTATTTCAATTCCCTCTCCAAAAGTAACAATACCGCCATGCTTACACTTAATCAGAATTTTGCTTGCCTTATGTAAAGCAACACCACCAATATGAAAAGTTCTCATTGTAAGCTGAGTTCCAGGTTCCCCAATACTTTGTGCCGCAATAGTTCCAACAGCCTCACCAATATTTACAGGATTCCCTGTAGAAAGATCTTTTCCATAGCAAGCACGACATAATCCTCGTTTAGTTTTACATGTCAAAGGTGATCTAACCGTTACCCTTTCGATCCCTGCTTCTTTTATTGATTCAGCCACATTTTCATCAATTTCAACGCCAGCCTTTGCCAACACTTTTCCACTTATTATCTCTATAACATTCTTAATAGGTGTACGGCCAATAACACGGGTAGAAAGAGGAAGCACTTCTTCATATCCTTCGCGAACAGAAGACAGCTCAACTCCTTCTTCTGTTTCACATTCATCTTCCGTAATCATAACATCCTGGCTGACATCAACTAAACGGCGGGTAAGATACCCTGAATCAGCTGTTCTAAGTGCAGTATCAACTATACCTTTTCTTGCTCCATAAGAAGAAATGAAATATTCAGTTACAGTTAAGCCTTCTTTAAAGTTAGTAAGAATTGGAATCGGAATAATGTTTCCCGAAGGGTCAGCCATGAGTCCGCGAATCCCTGCCAATTGTCTTACCTGTTGAACATTTCCTCGTGCTCCAGAGAAAGCCATCATATAAACAGAATTTAACGCATCTAATCCTTCAAGCATTGCGTTTGTTACTTCTTCTGTAACGTTGCTCCATATATCAAGAGAACGAATAAGCTTTTCATTCTGAGATAGAGTTCCTTCTTTTGCAAATAATTCCAACTCGGCAACTGCCGCTTTAGCCTTATTGACAATTTCAGTTTTTTTCTCGGGAACTTTAAGATCAGCAATAGAGATAGAAACTCCGGCAATTGTGGCATATTTAAACCCTAAACGCTTAATTTCATCGGCAACTTGAGATGCAACTGTTGCTCCAAATCTTTGATAACACTCCAATATCAGTTTTTCCAGGCTTTTCTTGTCTACTACTTTGTTAATATATGCTATCTTTTCATCAGCAGAAACTTTTTGAGTTATAACCTTTGTTATGGTAAAGTTAAACTTTATTCGACCAACTGTTGTTTCAATTATTTCACCGTCATGTCTCACCTTGATTTTAGAGTGTAAATGTACTTTCCCAAGATCATGGGCAATCATAGCTTCCCAATCACTTGCAAATATATGTCCGGACCCCAGTTTCTGGCTTTCATCCAGATAAGTCATATAATATGTGCCAAGAACCATATCCTGTGTAGGTGTGATTATAGGTCTGCCTGATGCAGGAGAAAGAACATTGTTAGATGCCAGCATAAGCAATCTTGCTTCAACCTGCGATTCTGTTAAAAGAGGAACGTGAACAGCCATTTGGTCACCATCAAAATCCGCGTTAAAAGCAGGACAAACCAAAGGATGCAGTTGAATTGCTTTGCCTTCAACAAGTATAGGTTCAAATGCTTGAATACCCAACCTGTGAAGAGTTGGCGCACGGTTCAATAATACAGGATGTCCTTTAATAACCTCTTCTAATATATCCCACACAACAATTTCTTCTTTTTCTATCATTCTTTTGGCAGACTTAACATTTTGAGCAAAATTACGGTCTACAAGTTTGCGAATTACAAAAGGCTTAAACAATTCAAGAGCCATTTTTTTGGGTAAACCGCATTGATGTATTTTTAAATTGGGGCCGACAACTATGACAGATCGACCTGAATAATCTGCGCGTTTACCTAAAAGATTTTGACGGAATCGCCCCTGTTTCCCTTCAATAATATCAGTTAAAGAACGAAGCGGCCTGCCCGTAGAACCTACGACAGATCGCTTCCTTCTGGCATTATCAATTAAAACATCAACCGCTTCCTGCAGCATCCTCTTTTCATTCCGGATAATCATATCCGGCGCGCCCATGTTAATCATCTTTTTTAAGCGATTATTACGGTTTAAAACTCTTCGATAAAGATCATTAAGATCAGAAGTTGCAAACCTTCCTCCTTCAAGCTGGACCATTGGACGAAGATCAGGTGGAATTACAGGCAAATAATCCATTATCATCCACTCAGGACGGTTTGCGGAATTTATAAATGATTCTACAACTCTTAATCTCTTAATAATTTTTAATCTTTTCTGCCCTTCTGAAATCTTAAAATCGCGACGCAACCTACTTGCAAGAGAATGAAGATCAAGCTTTGTCAGTAATTCACGAATAGCCTTTGCTCCAGTTTCAGCCTTAAATTCATCTTCATGTTTTTCACATGCTTCAACATATTCTGCTTCGCGCAAAATTTTACCTACTTTTAATTTACATCCTCCGGAAACTTCTGTAACTATATAAGAATCATAATAAATAACTTCCTCCAACCCTCTGCCCGTAATGTCTAAAAGAAGTCCCATGTATCCAGGAACAGATCTCAAAAACCAGATATGAGCAACAGGAACAGCCAATTTGATGTGAGCCATTCTCTCTCTTCTAACTCTGGAGGTTGTAACCTCAACACCACATCGCTCACAAACAATCCCTCTATAACGAACTCTCTTATACTTTCCGCAATGGCATTCCCAGTCTTTTACGGGACCAAAAATCATTTCACAAAAAAGCCCTTTGCGTTCAGGCTTAAAGGTGCGGTAATTTATAGTTTCCGGTTTTTCTACTTCGCCAAAAGACCATTCCAAAATACGTTCAGGCGAAGCCAGCCCTATTTGGATCATATTAAATTCTATGCTTTCATTTCTTTCTAATATAGTCATTTATTCCGTCCTTCTTTTCTTGCGCACAGCTTGTTTGCCAGCCTTACTGTCTTCTTCAATGCTGACTTCTTTGCCATTTTTATCTAAAGTTTTAACATCCAAAGCAAGGCTTCTTAATTCTTTTATCAATACCTTAAAAGATTCTGGAGTTCCGGGCTGCCCCATTGGTTTTCCTTTAATAATTGACTCATAAACTCTTGAACGGCCAACAACATCATCTGACTTTACAGTCAAAAGTTCTTGAAGAGTATGAGCCGCGCCATAAGCTTCAAGCGCCCAAACTTCCATTTCACCAAATCTTTGTCCGCCGAATTGAGCCTTTCCTCCTAATGGCTGCTGAGTAATTAAAGAATATGGGCCGGTTGATCTTGCATGCATCTTATCATCAACAAGATGAATAAGCTTCATCAGATACATCTTTCCAACCGCTACTTTTCTGTCAAACGGGTCTCCGCTTCTTCCATCTCTTAATTGAACCTTCCCTGAAACATCAAACCATGGAAGATCTTCTTTCACTTTCCCCAAAAGTTCTTCAACTTTATTCTTTGAAGCCCCTTCTCCATAAATTTCATCAAAAGAAGGAAGTTTATATTTTTTCTTAAAATGATCAGCAGCAAATCCAAGTAAAAATTCATAAATCTGTCCTATATTCATACGGGAAGGAACCCCTAATGGATTTAACACAATATCAATAGGCGTACCATCCGGCAAATATGGCATATCTTCATCTTTAAGAATCTTTGCTATAACCCCTTTGTTCCCGTGACGTCCAGCCAATTTATCTCCAATAGAGACTTTTCTTATTTGCGCGATATAAACTCTTATTAGTTCATGAACCCCGGGACTTAACTCATCCCCTTTTTCTCTGGAAAATACGCGAATATCTATAACCTTTCCGCCTTCTCCTGGAGGAACTCTAAGAGAAGTATCTCTCATATCGCGCGCTTTATCTCCAAATATAGCGCGAAGAAGTTTTTCTTCGGCAGGAAGTTCTGTTTCTCCCTTCGGAGTAACTTTTCCGACCAAAATATGCCCGGCCTGAACTTCTGTCCCAACTCTAATGATCCCTCGTTCATCAAGATTTTTCAATGCCTCTTCCCCAATGTTGGGGATTTCTCTTGTTATTTCTTCCATTCCCAATTTAGTTGAACGAACTTCGACTTCCATTCTTTCTATATGCACACTTGTAAATACATCGTCACGAACAAGTCTTTCGGAAATCAAAATTGCGTCTTCGTAGTTATATCCTTCCCATGGCATAAATGCCACAAGAATATTTTTCCCAAGAGCCAATTCTCCACCTTCTGTAGCAGATCCATCAGCTAAAAAATCTTTTTCAGAAACTTTATCTCCAACGCTGACTACGGGTCTCTGATGTATTAGTGTATTCTGGTTGCTTCTGGAAAATTTAATCAGATCGTAAACTTCTTTTTCTCCACCATTTGTTGTAACTTCGATAGAATTTGCGGTAACACTGGAAACTTTTCCACTGCTTTTAGCCCTAACAATGGAATAAGAATCTTCCGCTATCTTTGCTTCAAGCCCTGTCCCGACAATCGGAGCCTCAGGTTTGAGTAAAGGAACAGATTGGCGCTGCATATTAGCTCCCATCATAGCTCTATTTGCATCGTCATGCTCAACAAATGGAATCATAGCAGTTGATACCCCTATTATTTGAGAAGGAGCAACAGTCAGATAGTCAACTTCTTTTGAAGATGCAAAAACAAATTCTCTCTTATATCTTACAGGAACCTGCTTCTCTTTTATATGCCTTGAAGGATCAAGCCCAACATCACAAGAAGCTATACGAAATAAATCTTCAACATCCGCAGTTAAATATTCAATTTTATTTGTAACAATACCATTTGCAACTTTAAAGTAAGGTGTTTCTATAAAGCCATATTTGTTCACTCTTGCGTAAGTCGAAAGTGAACCAATAAGGCCGGCATTTGGTCCTTCAGGTGTTTCTATGGGACAAATTCGTCCATAGTGGCTTGGATGAATATCACGGACTTCAAAACCGGCGCGTTCACGAGTAAGTCCGCCTGGGCCTAATGCTGACAATCTTCTTTTATGGGTAAGTTCGGCTAATGGATTTGTTTGATCCATAAATTGAGATAATTGAGAAGAACCAAAAAATTCTTTTATTACAGCAGAAAGAGGTCGAATATTTATTAAGGCCTGAGGTGTAGCAGAAGGCCCCTTAATAGTCATTTGTTCCTTAATTAATCTCTCAATACGCGTAAAGCCTATTCTGAATTGCCTCTGCAAAAGCTCGCCAACACTACGAATGCGACGATTTCCAAGATGGTCTATATCGTCGGTTAAACCTTCTCCCATGTGAAGTTGGATAAGATATTTTGTCATGCCAAGAATATCTTCTTTGGTCAAAACCATTATATTCTCATCAACTTTAATGTTTAATTTTATATTCATCTTATGGCGCCCAACACGCCCTAAATCATAACGTTTAGCATTAAAGAAAAGGTTATAAAGATAATTTTTTGCTCCATCAAAAGTAACAGGATCTCCGGGTCTAAGCTTTTTATAAATTTCAATAAGAGCTTCTTCTTCAGAAATAATCGGGCTTTCTTTTAAGGTTCGATTACGAAATTCACCTTCAGCTAAAGCGGATAAAATTTCCTTTTCCGTCGCTCCAATCGCGCAAAGCAGGGTTGTAATTCCTATTTTACGGGTCTTATTAATCCTGGCAAATACGGCAAAATGAGAATCTGTCTCAATTTCAAGCCAAGATCCCCTATCAGGAATAATTGTAGCGTAATACAAATGACGGCCAATTTTTTCAACCCTTTTGCTTGATTTAAAATAAACACCTGGAGAGCGAGTAAGCTGAGATATAATAACCCTTTCCGCTCCATTTATAATAAACGTGGCTCGTTCGGTCATTAAAGGCAAATCTCCTATAAAAACCTCCTGAACCTTGACTTCTTTATTTTTACGATTAACGAGTTTCACTTCTACGCGCAAAGGAGCAGCATATGTCACTTCACGAACAAGGCAATCCCTTTCACTGTATTTAGGCTTATCCACCAAAATTTTACCCGTAAAAAACAGTTCAAGAACACCGTCATAGCTCTTTATTGGCGACATAGCGCGTAATTCATCCCGCAACCCCTCGTTCATGAACCATGCAAAAGAATCCTTTTGCAGCTCCAGAAGATCTGGGGGTTCTGGAATTCTTATTCTCGCATCTTCAAATAAACTTTCTCTCACTTAATCTCTACCTTTGCTCCTTCTGCTTCGAGCTTTTTCTTTATTTCTTCAGCTTCGTCTTTTTTAATCCCTTCTTTTACAGGCTTTGGTGCAGAATCAACAAGAGTTTTGGCCTCTTTCAGGCCAAGTCCGGTAATTTCACGCACAACCTTTAAAACTTGAATTTTCTTATCTCCGGATGAAGCCAAAATAACGTCAAATTCTTCTTTTACTTCTTCTGCCGCTACGCCAGCACCGGCGCCCCCTCCTGTTGCAACTGCAACTGGAGCTGCTGCTGTAACTCCAAATTTTTCTTCCATTTGCTTTACTAAATCCGAAAGTTCAAGAACGCTCAACCCTTCAACCAAACTAATTACTTCTTCAATTTTAGACATTTTACAACTCACCTCCTTTTAAGATTTATTCTTTTTTATCGCGTCCAAAGCGTAAACCAGCTTGCGAATTGGCCCCTGTAAAACAGAAACAACATTGTAAAGTGGAGCCTTGAGCCCACCAACAACAAGAGACAAAAGAACCTGTTTTGAAGGTAATTTTGATAACATTTTTATTTTACCTTCTCCGCAGATATCTTTCTCAATAACCCCCGCGATAATTTTAGGTTTTTCATTTTCTTCGATAAAATCAATTAATGTCTTTGCGGGAGAAGCGAGTTCTTCATTGCCAAACACAGTAGCAATTGATCCTTTGAGATATTCTTCTAACGAGGCCAATTCCTTGGGTAAGGCCTTTACAAAGTAACTGTTTTTACAAACCCTGAATTCCGCATTATTTTCTCTAAGCTTTTTTTTGAGTTCTGTAACCTGTTTAACTGTCATTCCTCTGTAATCAGTTAAAATGATCAGCTTTGAAAGATCTATCTTTTCTTTAATAGCTTTAACAGCTTTTACTTTTGATTCTTTTAATTCCCTGGCTTTTGTCGTCATTCTCCATCCTCCATGGCGCGAACATTTAGTTTTATTCCAGGTCCCATTGTTGAAGAAATTGAAACTGATCCAAAAAATTCTCCTTTTACCGAAGAAGGCTTGCTTTTTTTAATTGCTTCTATAGCAGCCAATAAATTTTCTTTGATTTGTTGAAAGTCAAAACCTACTTTCCCAACAGGCAAATGAACAACCCCTGTCTTATCCATCCTAAACTCTACTTTTCCCGACTTAAACCCTTTAATCGCTTTTAAATCCGACGTAACTGTCCCTGATTTCGGGTTAGGCATAAGCCCTTTTGTCCCGAGAATCTTCCCAAGCTTACCAATAGAAGCCATCATATCAGGGGTAGCCAGCAAAACATCAAAATCCAAAAAACCTTTTTGTATCTTTTCAACCAGGTCTTGAGATCCAAAAATATCAGCTCCCATATTTTTTGCTTCTTCCACTTTATCGGAAGAAGTAATAACTGCCACGCGCTTTGTTTTGCCACTTCCATGAGGAAGAGAAACCAATCCGCGGATAGATTCAGACTTTTTTGAAGATATGTTTAATTTTATAGCTAAATCAACTGATTCATGGAATTTTGCCCATGCTGTTTCTTTTACTATATTAATCCCTTCATCTAAAGTATATTTTTTAGAAGGATTCACTAATTTGGCTTTTTCAGCGTATTTCTTACTCAACTGTAACTCCCATCGAACGCGCGGTTCCTGCTATTATCTGCATGGCAGCTTCCAAGTCATTAGCGTTTAAATCCGGAATTTTAACTTCAGCAATTTTTTTAAGAGCTTCTCTTGAGATTTTACCTATTTTTGTCTTATTTGGTTCGCCGGAGCCCTTTTCAATACCGGCAGCTTTTCTTATAAGTGCAGCCGCTGGAGGAGTTTTTAATATAAATGTAAACGTACGATCCTTAAAAACAGTTATTTCAACCGGAATAATAGTATCACCTTTATCCGAAGTTTGGGCATTGTAAGCCTTACAAAATTCCATGATATTAATTCCATGCTGGCCAAGCGCCGGACCAATAGGAGGAGCAGGATTTGCTTTCCCTGCCGGAATTTGCAATTTTATTTTCGTCAATACCTCTTTTTTCTTTTTACCTTTTTTAGGTTCTGCCATTTCCAATCCTTTAAATAATCTTTTTGTTAAACAATTTTTTCCGCGTGTTCAAAATTCACTTCAACTGGCGTATCTCTTCCAAAAATATTAATCAAAACTTTTAACTTTTCACGGTCAGCGTTTATTTCGTCTATATTTCCCGTGTAACCTCGAAACGGCCCGCTGATAATCCTAACTGCCTCACCTTTTTCAAATGCAATTTCAAGCTTTTCTGCTTTAACGCCTATTTGTTTCAATACCCGCTGCATTTCCCTGTCAGAAACAGGGGTCGGCTTAGTTTTTGTACCAATAAACCTCGCGACTCCAGGCGTCTGTCTGATTTCATGCCACGTTTCATCGGTCAAAACCATTTCCAAAAATATATATCCGGGAAAAAGCCTCTTTTTTCTTTCTATTCTCTTTTTTCCCTTTAGCTCTACCACATCTTCTTCAGGAATTAAAACTTCAGAAACTTTAGATTTTAACCCCAATCGTTCAATTGTATTGTCAACAGCCTGTTTTACCTTATCTTCCTGCCCTGAATAAGTTTGAACAACATACCATTTTTTATCCTCAACTTCTGCCTTATCCGCCGCCTTACTCTCCGATGCATATTCATTCTCAACTACTTCTTCACCCTTAGCCTCCAGCTCCTCCCCACTTTCTTTAGGCAACTCTTCAGGTATCGCTTCATCTGCCGCGGCTTCCACTTTTTCTTGCAAAGGCTCGGCCTCTTCTATTATATGGGCATCTTCATCTTCTCGGCTATTTTCTTCGGCATGAAGACTCTCATTATTTTTTTCTTCCGCATTGTTCTCTAAGTTATCAAAACTCATAATTTTATGAATGCATCCTCGTTAAAGAGATAATCATCTGCGTTAATCCTAAATCCAAAACCGAAAGTATCACTGACAGAACCAAAACCATCACTATTATTATTGAAGTAGCAGAAATTACATACTTTCTATCCGGCCATGCAACCTTCTTTGCCTCTGCCTGTGTCTCTTTCACATATGTTTTAATTTTATTAACTAAACTCTTTTTTTGTTCAGCCATAACAACCTTTTATACCAATAAAACACAGGCGAGACAGGAATCGAACCTGCAGCCGCCGGTTTTGGAGACCGGTGCTCTACCAATTGAGCTACTCGCCTCCGAACCATTCAAGACCTTATTTTGTCTCTTTATGCTCCGTATGCTTTCGACAAAATTTACAATACTTAGTCATTTCCATACGACTTGTCTGCGTTTTCTTGTTTTTAGTCGTAGTGTAATTGCGATTTTTACACTCTTTGCATTCTAAAGTAATTATTTCTCTCATTTTTAATAAATTTTAAAAGACAAAAAAGCACGAAAAAACCCCTCCACCAAAACTCTAGCTACAAAATTTGGCGTAGAGATTTTTACATGCTGCTAAACTGCACAAAAAGTTTGGACCTTACTCAAACAAAATGTACTCTATAATTTTACACCAACATGCAAGTTTGTCAAGCACTTATTTTATCGATGAGCGCATTGCAAAATGCAGTACTCGCATGGGTGCAATTTTGCTCTCATTTTAACGATATACTGGTATGGGAAATTCAATCTCAAGCGTTACGCCATCTTTAACCCATTCTGTTGTAATGTCCGCCACTAACCAATCCCTACCTCGATTAAGCTTCGTTACTGCTTTAGCTGCACGCTATGTTTCTACAAAAAGAAGTGCGTTAGATTGTGCCGCGCTGTTTAAGCCCCGAGCGCTTGCAAAAAAAATCTCAACTTACAAATCGCGGGGACAACTGCAAAAAGAGGAAGGGCTTGGTCCGATTATGTTGCAGCAAACATCAAAAACAGAACAGGGAGCGTCGGAACTTGCGATAAATGCTGTAGAGAATCTATTGGGGATTAAACTTATTGGCGAATATGGCGAGGGCAGATTCCAAAATTTAAAACGAATTGTGGATGATCAAACTGCAAGAATGGAGGTTACAACAAAAATAGAAAGCGAGGCAATTGCAAGAAAAATTGTTTTTTCCGGCGTAAAAGGAGAAAAAGAGGATACAGATGTTCTTTTAGAAGAAGTTTCAGCTCCAACCTTTACCAAGGGAACAGAGATAAAAGTTGTTAAAAAATTAACTGCAGAAGAAAAAGCACAATTATATGAATGCCTTGTAAACAGGCTAAGATATGTAAAGAATGTCGCGATTTATGTGAATAAAATTTTAATCAACGACTTGAGCAATGCAGGAGAAAAAAGGATTGACATAACAATTGATAATGAGGGGTATATTGTGAGAGACAATGGCCAGGGTATGAGTGCGGAAATATTGGTTAAAAATTACCTGGCAATATCCAACACCTCAAGGACACAAAGAAAGGCATATAGTGATAGCGCTTATCCTCCAGGTTATTATTTAAAAGAAAGAACTCAAGATAATGTCGAAAAAGATACTCATGGCAGGGTTAGTTTTCTTCTTTGCGAAGTAGAAATTCAGGGAGTTCCTGCTCAAAAAATAAACATTGAAGAAAATGTGGGATTTGAAATGGGAGAAGGGCTAGAACGGGGAGAAGGAACTGAAAAGGTGTTTTTTAAAGAGCAGGAAGCTTGCCAAATAAAAAAAATTGTTGAGAAAGTATTGGCTATGCAAGATGAACGGAAATGGTCGATTTTAAATTCTTTAGTTGCTGGGTTGGATGGGGTTGAATTTGTAAATGGCGAGAAGCAAACTTTAATTGACTGGATTTATAGAGAGACGAAGAAATCTGTTGAAGCAGAAGAAAAAAATGCCGAAGTTGTTTTTGTTCCTAACGAAAAGGCGTTTGTGGCATTGCAAACAACTGCCCGAAAAATTTATTTAGATCGGAGACTTTACGATTTTAACGCAAAAAAAGCAGGTCTTGCGGAATATAAAGGATACGATAGCCAAAATGGGCATTTAATGTATGTTGCCGATTTTACTGATGATGCCGTTGTTTATGTTGAAGCAGGCAAAGCAGTTGTTGTAAACAGAAAATATGCTGACAATAAATTAATGCTTAACCAGTGTTTCACCGCAAAATATGACGGAGGCGATGGATTAAGGCTCGGCTGGAAGGTAAAAGCAAGGCTTCCGTGGGAAGCTAAAGCAAAAATGGCAGATAAGGCTGTTTGTGCGAATCAATTATTAGATGTGGGGAATCGTCAGGAAGAGGCATTAACAACTATGGAGGCTGCAGATGAATTGCAAGAAAAAGCCCTGCAAAAATCAGAAATTGCTTCCAGTGAAGATGAAACTTCTTTGAACTATTTAATAGCTACTGGTATGGAAAGAGGTGAAGCCTATAGGACTCTTGCTATATTACAAATTCGCATGGAGGAAGCAAAGAAAATTTTTCCTGAAGAAACCGCAGATTTGAGCTTGGAAAATGTTGTAAGGGATTTAGTAAAGAGAGATGCGAATCATCGTCCAAAGGTTAAGATAGTTGAGGGCAGTTTGTTTATTGTTAGTCATAATTCTTCTTATTCTTTTTCAAGCGTTTTGTCTGTTAGAGACCATTTGATTAGAAAAATTGGAGAAGGAAGTGGATATACAATTACCCTCCAAAAAGACTCGAATAGTACCGTTTCTCTAATTTCTGATGACAGGATTATTTTTTTAGATAGAAAAACATTAAATTTGGCAAAAACAGAGCCTATTGCTGGTTTATCCTGCAATGAAAAGTGTTTATATTTTATAGGTGGAAGAATTTTTAAAATAACAAATATTCACTTAGAAGTCGTTGAAAATGGAAAATTTTCCCCAATATCAGTTCCAAACAATAGCAACTGTCGTGTGTTTGTACATAATAGAGATACATATGTTGTGGTTGAATTTGAACAAAATCACAGCTCTTTATATAGAATAAAAAACGATTTATCTCTTGTGCCAATTTTAGAGGCAAAAACAATTTATCCCAAAGTTGTGGGCGATGAATTATTTGTTTCTTATATTCCTTATGTTCCTGAAAAAGAGACAAAAGGCTTTTTTGCCAGATTAGAAAAAGACAGTCTGAACAACCCAATATCAAGCCAAAACACTCCATATTTTGGCGTGTATTCTTTAAGAAATGGGCGAAGATTTTTGATAGGCGAAGAAGATAAAAACAAATATAATATACAAGAATTTATCGCGGATAATTCATTAAGACCAATATTTTCCGGCACATATAATTTGTTTGAAGCTTCAGTTGTTAATGGACGACTATTGATTATTGCCAGAGAGCCAGACTCTGATAGTTATCATCTTTTAGAATTAGTCGACAATAAAGTAGAAACCCTTTTTGTTTGGAATTTGAACGGGTATGCTCCAATTCCTATAATTTACCAAGTGGGCGAAAAATACTTGTAAGCAGTGTTAGGAGGACTCATGGTCAAGAAATAACAGAAGTTTATGAGTTGTCTGGAAATAATTTGCAAAGTAGATATGTTTCTAATGATGAAAAACTTGTCCGTACTTTTAAAGATAAAGGCCTTTTAGTTTATAGTCGTTTTAATAATAATATTGTGTTTTTGGGGAACAATGGGGAAAAAGTAGAGCTTAATGATGCTCATGGCAGATTACTTATAACCGACGATGGACTTCTTTTAGAAACACAATCAAAGACCTTGCCTTCTTCTTATGATTATGATGATTATTCTTATAAAAAAATTGTTTTTAATCAGGACGGAACTGTTGTGGTTATACCATATTTGAAATTGGATGAGAAAGAAGGCTCGCTTGAGCTTTATTTGCCGGCGCCCGCGGGCGACCAAATTTCGGTTTCGCTCCCGCCCGAATTACCTCGCGCAAGAACCTCCTTTAGTGATCAGGCGGAATCTTTGCTGTATAAACAAAGAAGAAAAAAAATGGTTGTTCGTGTTGTCCGCGGCGACTATGTTCCGGATACTAATCTTGAACTCTTTTCTTATCTTGGAGCAGGGGCTGTTAAAAAATTAGGTAGCGAGCAAATAATTAAACTTCATGAAAGATTGGAAGTAACAGAGATCGAAGCTCGAGAATGCTATTTTTCATTTTTAGAAAGAGTTTGGGAAGAAACATCTGGACAGCTGTCGAGCGCAGAGTTTTGCAGAATTGCTGACAGATGGGAACAAGTTTTTAATGCGATGGATTTTAGAGAAATTCGCCGTTTATTCCGATTTTTTGATTCTATCGACTTTTATCAATATCTGCACAATGGGAGAGATTTGCTTCGAAGCGATGAAACCCAAAAATGGGTAACATATTTTCTTGAAGAAGATTTTCAGGTAGCTGCGGCTGTGAGATACTGCGAACCTTCAGATTATGAAATTCCGCCAAGCGATGTTCCTTCACACGATTTAGCCTTTTACGCCTGGATTAATAGAAAGAGTAAAGATTGGTTAGCTAAAGACGCTGATTATCAAGCAAGAGCAATTAGCCTTTTTTCTAACAAAAAAGTTGACTCTGCTTATTGGCAAAAAAGAGTACGAGGAACAATCATGGGACCGGAACTGGCATCCAATATTTGCACAAGAGAAATCGCACAAAACAGCCGCGATGCAGGAAGCAATGTTTTGAAGATTAGCTCTTATTTGAGAAACAGAGGATATACCATAGAGCATGTCGTTGAATACGAAGATTCCGGCAAAGGAATGACAGCTTCTGATATAAAAAGAGCCCTTTTTAATATAGAAAAAAGAGAAAAATTTGGATCCCTAAGGAGCGAGGATAAAAGATCAACAGGCGGTTTTGGAATAGGCTTTAAAAGCGTCTTTAAAGACGCGGATAGAGTGGTTCTCAAGAGTAGCACAGGAAACGGCAAAATTGTTGAAGCTTATTGCCGATGCGTAAGAGTTGACGGCGTTTTTGACCATGTAGAGGTTGAAAGTTTTCGTGAAATAGATGGGAATATGGCTGGAACATGGGTGCAGACTGTAAAAGAAATTGGAAATAAATACGAGAACGATACTATGGCAAAAGGTTTTGCCGCGGAACATTTATTTGGAAAACAGTTAAAAAGATATCTTGGATTGGTTCGTGATATGAAAATAATTCATAACGGGACATCTATAAATGAAGAAATTTTATCAATAAAAAGCATTACTTTGCCTGACAGAGGGACATATTCTCTGCTCGAAGTTGAGGAAGGGTTGGAGCGCGTATCTCATGATGGCTTGTGGATGAATGGGAATAAAGCCGCTTATCTTAAATATTTGCCCGATAGCTTGAAAGAATATTTTGAAGATAGTGTTTTAGAACTTGGAGAATTGGAAAAACCGACAAGAGGGCGCGGATTCGCCCTTGAGGATGAAAAGAAAATCGGGAAAATTGCCTTTATTTTGGCGGCGCGTAAAGCAATCAAACAACATTTATCTGATAGAAAAGAATTCCAAGGATTTCCTTATAATTATTTTTCATCACGAACTCAAAATGCGGACTATGTAGAAAAGCCGATTAGGGACGATGCAATAGCTATAAATAAAGGGGAATTTTTTAATGTTGATTTTTCTAAATATTTTGGCGAAGGGGAAAACAAACTTGCCAAATTATTAACTCTTGTTGAAGTCGTAGGCGATGATGGTATAAAAATTAGCTTAAGGACTTTGAGAGATTCTGTTACAGCTGCGCATAGCAGTGAATCAAAAGAATTACCAGATATTTTTAATAGTTGTTTAGTGTCTGAAAAAATGAAAGAAAGGGGACGAGCAGGAATAGCAGATAGAAAAACCTATGTTAAAGAATATGACGATTGGAAAGTAATAACAGAACCATCAGCTGATGAACAAAGGTTTCTTGCTATGGTAAATCAAACTCTTGCAGATGCCGGAGCAGGAGATATTAGCCCGCATATTTTTAAATCTAAAAATCGCAGCGCAAACGCTTATGGAGGGAATGGCGTTATATGGTATAACCAAGAGCCTTTAACCCCCAGATTAGTTACAATGCCGCCTGCTTTATCAGGGCTTTCGTTAGAGAATAAATCTTATGCCTGGTTTTCCTGGCTTGTTAGCCTTACTGGGCATGAAACCGCACATAGTTGGGAAGGGCGAAGCAATTTTACGCATGGAACAAACCCTAAAATAGATGGATCTTTTGCCGCTTGGGTCGATAGATTTAATAAAAATTTAGCCATAGCCGGATTTAATCCGTTTGGCACAAAATATGATAGAATACCTCTATGCCAAAAATAACAGTCGTCGGCGCCGGGAATGTCGGGGCTCAATGCGTATATCGCTTGGCGCAGATGGGGTTTGAGGATTTAGTCCTTATCGACATAGTAGAAGGGTTACCTCAAGGAAAAGCGCTCGATATGATGCAGGCAGGGGCGGTTGAAGGGTTTAATGCCAAAATTAAAGGGACAAATGATTATGAAGATACACAAAATTCCGATGTAGTTGTAATCACCGCGGGATTGGCAAGAAAACCCGGAATGTCCCGTGATGATCTGATCGCCAAAAATTCTGAAATACTTTCTTCAATCGTCAAAAATATCGTTGAACAATCGCCAAATACTATTCTAATAATAGTTACAAACCCGCTAGATGCAATGACTTATCTTGCATATAAGGTTTCAGGGCTTTCACCAAATAAAGTGATCGGAATGGCGCCAGTCCTTGATTCTGCAAGGATGCAATATTTCATATCCGAGATGACAGGCTCTTCTGTAAAAAATATCCATGCAGAAGTCCTTGGAAGCCATGGCGATCTAATGGTTCCAGTCCCCAACCTGTCAACAATAGATAAACGCCCGATAACAGAAAAGATGACTCAAAAACAAATTGATAATATTGTCGAAAGGACAAAAAACGGCGGGGCTGAAATTGTAAAACACTTAAAAACAGGTTCTGCATATTATGCACCTGGAAGTTCTGCCGCCACCATGGCAGAAGCAATTGTTAAAGACAGCAAAAAAATCGTAGGAACATGCGCATATCTTAACGGAGAATATGGGCTAAAAGATGTTTATGTCGGAGTTCCTGCAAAGCTTGGGAAGAATGGCGTTGAAGAGATAATAGAGCTTAAGCTCACACCAGATGAACAAAAAGCTCTAAACGCTTCTGCGGACGCTGTAAAAAAATTATGCGAGAAATTAACAGTTCGAAAATAAAAGAGACTATTGCAAAGCTTTTGACAAAGGCCGCCTGTGATCTGCCAAAAGAGGTTGAATCGGCGATAAAAATTTCTTACAAGAAAAAAGGAATTTCGAATTTAGAAAAAAGCATCTTAAAAGAGCTGATCGACAATATAAACATAGCAAGAGAAGAAAAAATGCCTTTATGCCAGGATACAGGGACAGCAACAATCTTTCTTGAAATCGGGCAAGACGTTCATATTATAGGAAACTTATACAAAGCAATAAATGACGGCGTCACCGAAGCTTATAAAAATCTGCGCAAATCTATAGTCAAAAATCCGCTATCAAGAGAAAACACAAAAGACAATACCCCCGCCAATCTTCACATTGATATTGTTCCCGGAGATAAGATCAAGATAATAGTTTTGCCAAAAGGGGGCGGAGCTGAAAACGCAAGTTTTTTGAAGATGCTGCTCCCCACCGCGTCAAAAGAAGAAATTCTCAATCTTATTATTAACTATATAAAAGAAAACGGAGTAAAAGCCTGCCCTCCTCTAATTGTAGGCATTGGCCTTGGTGGAACTTTTGACAGCGTCGCGACTCTTGCCAAAAAAGCTCTCCTTCGGCCTATGAATATCTTTAATAAAGATAAAAAAATCGCAAATCTTGAAAAGATATTGCTTAAAAAAATAAATGAAACGGAGGTTGGCCCCATGGGGCTTAGTGGAAAGATAACTGCCCTTGCGGTACACATTGAAGTTGCACCATGCCATATTGCAAGCCTGCCTCTCGCCATAAACCTTCAATGCCACTCTCACAGGCATAAAGAAGCAACGATATGACACTTGCACCCCCCCTCGATAGCAATATCATCTCTTCCCTAAAAACGGGAGATCGTGTTTTGATTAGCGGAACTTTATATACAGCAAGAGACCAGGCACATAAAAAACTCGTTGAATTAATTGCAAAAGGGAAAAAACTTCCTTTTGACTTAAATGGCCAGATAATTTTTTATGCTGGACCAACCCCTAGGAAAAAAGGATCGTTAGTAGGATCAATCGGCCCTACCACTGCAGGCAGGATGGACGCTTTTGTCGAACCATTGCTGCAAAACGGACTAAAAGGAATGATAGGTAAAGGGCCAAGAAGTCAAAAAGTTAAAGAGCTCTTAAAGAAATACCAAGCGGTCTATTTTCTTGCAACAGGGGGAGTCGCCGCATTGCTTGGAAAATGTGTTAAAAAATCCGAGATGATCGCATTTCCTGAACTTGGGCCGGAGGCGATATTAAGGATTGAGGTTGAAAATTTTCCTGTAATTGTTGCATCTGATTCTAATGGAGAAGATATATTTAAATGAGAAAGAAAATGACCAATATCCAATATTCAATGCCCAATTGTTGTAAAATAATATTGCGGGCATCCACCAAATTACTCTGCATCTGCATTTTCATAATAGGATTTTCTTCTCTAGCATTTGCCAAGGAATATGATGGTGTCTGGTTTTTGGGATTTAACCTGCATAAAGATGTTTTTTCAAATGTAAAAGCGCGTGAAGCAATAGCGCATGCAATAAACAAGCAGTATATAACGACAAAAATCATGAGCGAAGAAGTAGTTCCTATAGGAGTTATTCCGCCAAATATGCAGGGAAATGATACCACTTTAAAAGAAATCACATACAACGCCAACATGGCAAAACAACTTTTAAAAGCTTCAGGTGAAAACCGTCCAAAAGAATTAACCCTTTTGCATACGGATGGAATAAAGACAAAAATGATTGCTGAAACAATAAAAAACAATTTAAATAAGATAGGAATAAAAATAAACTTAAAAGAGGTCACTTACGAAGAATCCGCCGTCTGGGGAAAAGCGCTTAATTCAGGCAAGGATCATTTATTTCTTATGGGGTATAAAATAAATCCTTTTCTTTCTATCTTTATCGGAGATAAAAATAGCAGGCTTTTTCATGCCTTGGGATGCGATAAAATCCCGCAAGCAGACGATCAGGAAATATTTGCCTCTTACGACGGCACGATAAAAAGCGGATATTCCCCTGACAAAAGCTGCAAACCGACAAATACAGGAAAAACAGAAACAGAAGCATTAATCAGACCTTTGCTCTACTCAAAGGGAGAAGCGAATTTTACCTTTTTCAGCAACGAACGCGTTGATGCTCTATTGGATCAATTGGCTCAAATAGACCCCGCGCTAAAAGAAGAACAAACTAAAAGATTAAAAGAAATTGATGCAATAATTTATAAAGAGCTGCCTATTATTCCTCTTTTTTACATAGAAAAACTATGAAAGACTGCAAAGATTACTTCATAAAAGTCCCTAAAAAAGAGGTTGTATTTTATGCCCCTTTTTTTGAGGCTTTCCAAGGAATGTTGTCGTTAAGAACGCCGGAACCGCCAAAAGATGATTTCGCGACTTTACATATTCATGTCTCTCCTGATTTTACAGGTGCTTTTGAAAAGTTGATAAAAAAAATGAAGCTGAAAAATGTTTGATCAAATCCTGGAAAAATTAAAACCAAAAGAACAATTAGAATCAATTTATCAAATCGATTTTAAAGCTTTAAAGCACCAAGGGATAAAAGGCCTTGTCCTGGATATCGACGACACTCTTCTTCCACGGCAAATGCTTGAGATCTCACATGTTCTTTTATCTTTTATAGAAAAATTAAAAGACATAGGGTTTTCTATTTTTTTAATGTCAAACAACATGAACCAACCAAGGGTTGCGTATATAGGAAAAACACTTAATCTTCCCTTTTCCACCTTTTCGATGAAACCGCTCCCTTTTAGTTTTAATTCTGCCTGCAAAAAAATGGGGCTTTCACCAAAAGAAGTTGCGGTAGTTGGAGATCAGTTATTTATGGATATATTGGGGGGAAACTTATTAGGGATGCACACTATATTAGTCTCCCCAATGTCACCTGAAACATTGTTTTTGCGCCAATGGATGAGAAACGCAGAAAAATGGGTTTTGGAAAAAATAGAATCCAACAAGTTAGGTTTTTAATGACCCAAAAACTTAGCGAGGGACTGTTTGAGATTGGAATCAAAGTCAACATAAATACCGGCAATTTCTCCGTTTTTATTTATGGTAAACGTGGTGGGTAAAATAAGTATGGCATATTTATCAATTGAAACAAGTTTTTTGTCAACAAAGATATCAAATTTTATTTTCTTGTCTTTAACAAATTGCTTGACTTCATCGGCATCCCTATCAAAAGATACACCAATAATTTGCAGATCCTTCTTTTCATAGGCATCATATAATTCATTTAACATTTCGACTTCTTTATCGCAGGACTTGCTCCACGAAGCAAAAAAGAAGAGGATAGTAAAAGAGCCCTTAAAAGAAGGGAGGTCAACAGCCCTGTTAGATAAATCCAAAAGAGACAAAGCAGAGGGAACGCCTCCCTTAACAGGAACTGCGGCCGCAATACATGGAGTGATAGCGATAATGGCTATCATTGCAACCAACAATAAAAACCTCATTACAAGCTAATTTTAGGGTAATGATAATAAAAAGTCAAGGGGAGCGACAGTCAAAACGAAAGCAAAACCTTTTTCTCTATAAATTAAGATAATTTTTGAGTTCAGTGGTTTTTTGGTAGCCAGTCTATGCCAACAATAGCTTCAACCGACTTAAACTCTGGATCACCCGTAACAATTTTGGCTCTTTTATGTAGGGCGGTCGCTACAACATATGCATCAGCATAAGAAAGCTTATTTTCGGCCTTTATCCTTCCGGCAATTATAGCAATATTTTCAGCAACCCCCACAAATTGTATAGGCCAGCGTTTAATTAAAGAAAAAATCCTGTCGGCAACAGAAGCTCCGTTTTCACGATAAGCTATATAATAAACTTCTCCCAAATTAATATAATTCATATATAGCAAAATAATCTTTGCCTCTGCCTTCAAAAAAAGCTCCTTAACCTTTTGCCATCCATTCTCTTCTTTTAAATAAGTAAGGACAGCAAAAGAATCTAAGACAAATCTGTTATCTTTTTTTCTTTTCAAACCGAGCCTCCTCATCTCTTATCGCTTTCATTATATCTCTTGTCGATTTACTCCCTTTTATTATCCCTACGGCTTCATCTATAGGATTTTTTATAACTATAGGAATAATTACGATCTCTCCGCCTATATCCGCAAGTTCAACTTCAGCCCCGGCTCCTAAATCATATTTTCTGCGAAGTTCTACCGGAATAACAATTTGTCCTTTTTGCGTCAACTTTGTCGTCATAATGCCCCTCCTTCAAGGTTTTACTTTTTTGTAAATTGTAACACCAAGAAATATAAAAGTCAATCATTTAAAATGTCCAAGGCTCTGTTTTGTTTTGTGAGGTTGAATAGTTATTTAAAATCTGATTTTAAAGCATCAATCAATGGGTCATATTGATGAAAAGATTGATTCAGATCAAAAGTATCCTTTAAATATAATCCAAAATTAAAACCCCAGGCCCAGGAACCATTGTAATCCCAATAAGTGTAACTAATCCCGTTTTGGTCAAATATTTCCAACATATCTTTTGTCCATTTAACGCGACTTTTAATATCAGCAAAACCTGAAGATCCAAACTCTGTACAAAATAAAGGAACATTATTTTCTTCTGCAAACAAAACATATCTTTCAAAAATCAATTTTGCCAATTCTTCTTTATCATGTACAACCAAGTCTCCAGAACTCCAAGATATTCCTATATGCGCCCGATCCTTATCTGACAACCAACCTTCAATTTGATATTTATATCCAGGGAGAGGCTTGATGTAAAATTGCGACGGCAGCGGCATCCAATTAGCATATTGGAAATAGAGATTAGAAATAGAAACCGAATAAGCATCGGCAAAGCCATGAGTTGTTTCGTAAATATATACCGGATCAAGCGCCTTATCTCTCGGGGTCTCATATTTATCGGGGAAATACGTATACCAGTACAAATATTTTTCTCTGTTATAAAAATTCCACCAAGGATCTTTATCTTTCAAAAAATCGGGCAGTTCAGGCTTAAACGATCTGTTTGGCAAAGGGAGTTCTTTTCTATTCCCAGCTGGATCGATCTCATACAGTTTCATATCATCGGCATAAAGCTTTCCTTCTCCACGACTAACACTAAAATAAGGAGAACCAAATACTGTATCAGCTCCAGAAGGAGGAGATACTGCCTCTGTTGCAAAATAAAACCATCCGTTCTCTTCTTTTTGAAACCTAGCTTCGGAATTAGAAATCCATTTCTGGTTTTTAATCTCTTCAAATGGAAATTCAACTCCCATAATATCGCTAAAAACACCTTGCTGTGTAAAAAGTGTCGGATGATAAAAGTGAAATACATAGACAATATTTGGGTCATCATATTTTACAAGAGGGATAAAATTCCAATCAACATGATGCAAGCCATTTTGGTCGCGATTAATAACCTTTGCTTCAGGATTGGAAATGAAAAATATATGATTGCGATCAATTGTTCGTAAATCTTTTAATAGTTTTCCTACTTTATCATTCCAAGTAGCATTAGTCATGCCTTCAGGAATTTGAGGTTCATTAAACAGCTCCCAACCGGCAATCCACTTTTCTTTTTTATACCTGCCAATAAACTCTTTCCAAAAGCCGACAAATTTATCCCAGTTATCTTTACTTTCAAAGATAGAATCTTCTGTTCCCCTAATAGTATTTGTATACCCGGGCGGGACATGAAGATTGACAATGACATAGATGTGATTTTTCTTAAGCCATTTCAAATGTCTTTCGAAAATCTTAAAATTTTTATCACGATTTGGATTGTCATAAGAAAAGCGTTCAATGTTAATACAATATCTTACAACATTTGCTCCAAGTCCCCTGATTTTTTCTACATCATCTTCTTTGAGCGACCATTCAACCTCGTCTGAATCCTCAATCATTACCATCTCTTCTTTTTTGGAATCCCATTTTGAGAAGAGCCCGTTATCAACCGCAAACCCTTTTAATGTTATTGCGTTAGAATCAGAGCCAATAACCTTATTCCCTTCCACACTTAAATATGCATTGCCTATTCCACTCATAAAAACACCTGCAATTAATATGCTTATAAGAAAGTTTAAGATTTTTATCATATTAACTTCCACATATATATCGACAAAATCGGTCTAAAATTTCGATTTTTTACGCGCTACCCTTGAGGCGCTACCTTATTGTGCGGAACATTTACAGCTTGCAAAAAGAGCTCTTTTATTCTATATAATATAAAAAATGGAATGGATAATAAATTGTAATTTAATTCAATTCCATTTGGCAAAGTAACAGACATTTGTTCATATTTTAATTTGCCGCTATATACGCGTATTGCCGTCTTTTGATTGCTTCTATATAAAAATTGATGAAGAGATTTTAGTGATCCTTGAGTACTTGATTTTACTTCAACAGGAACAAGATTCCCCTCAATATTTAGGATAAAATCCACTTCCGAGGAGGCTCCCTTTTCTTCTCTCATCCAAAAATACAATTCATTTCTATCATAAAAATTAAGCGCCATAAATTCTTGAGCACAAAATTCTTCGAATAAGCCGCCTCCATAAGAAGGATTAATTAATTTTTCTTTTATTTGTTCTTTTTTTAAATTTAACACATGCGCACATAATCCTATATCTAAAAACATCGCCTTTGGAGATGCTTTAAACTTTAAAACTAAAGGCAATGAAATTGAAGTTGTGGGATAAATTCTTTCAACAAGCATTGCTTCATGAAGAATATCAAACGCGTTAGAAATGCTTCGAGAACTATTATGCTCTCCGCCTAATTTAGAATATTTTATTCTCTTCCCTGTTTCAAACGGAATTTTATCCCATAAAAGCTTTAAATATTCTACTTCAGAATGCTTTGCATACTTAACAAAGTCTTCTTTAAAGGAAAGAATTAAATCATCGTGACATTTTTTTATAGTTATTAAATCTTTACTTTTAAGATATTCTTTTATAACTTCAGGCATGCCGCCTATAATCATATAGTCCGACAGGAGACCAAATAACTTATTCTCAATAACTTCTGACAAAGGTTCGTTTGGTCTATATTTCCCAAGATATTCTAAAAGATTGTTTTCTCCAAGAGCATTTAAAAACTCTTCAAAAGTCGTGGGATATAGATATAAAAACTCTACCCTTCCAACAGGAAAAGACCATCCCTCTTTTTTCATGCGGACTTCAAGCAAAGATCCGGCACTTATTATATGAAGCTCCGGAACTTCTTCATAAAAATAACGCAAACTTTTTATTGCTTCCGCAGAATTCTGAATTTCATCAATAAACAAAAGGGTTTTTGATGGTATTATTTTTTTATTTACAAAAAGTTCGATATCTTTTAATATGTCTTTTGCATTTTTAACTTCGGAAAACAACTTTTTTGCATCATCTTTTTCTAAGTTTAATTCAACAAAACCTTGAAAAAGCTTTGAAAGGTTTCTAACAAGCGTAGTTTTTCCAGTTTGTCTGGCACCTCTTATAATAAGAGGTTTTCTATTGTTTTTTTCCTTCCATAATAACAAATTTTCTTCAATTTTACGTTTAAACATAACCACATTATACACAAAGAATAGGTTGTTTGCAACAATATTACACCAAAAGAATACGTTGTTTAGAACAAAAAACTAAAATTAAGGTGAATTATAATCCCTTCTTCATCAACATCGGCTTTTTGCCAGAAAGGAGTAAAAAGAGGACCGCCATGCGAACGGCGACACCGTTTGTCACCTGCTCTAAAATTACATTGTAAGGGCCATCCGCAACTTCAGAAGAGATCTCAACCCCGCGATTAATCGGTCCGGGATGCATTACAACCACATCAGGCTTACATTTTTTGAGCCGGTCAACAGTTATCCCGTAAAGTTTGTGATATTCTTCGACAGAGGGGAACAACCCCTCTTCCTGCCGTTCAAGTTGGATTCTCAAAACATTTATAAAATCAGCATCAGAAATTGCCTTCTCCAGATTATAAGAAACTTCACATCCCATTTCAGTAATTCCAATCGGGATAAGGGTTGGAGGGCCAACAACAACCACTTTTGCGCCAAGCTTGTTTAACCCCCAGATATTGCTTCTTGCAACTCTCGAATGGGCAATATCGCCAACAATAACAACTTTTTTGCCAGCAAGGTCACCTTTTTTCTCCTTCATAGTAAACATATCAAGCAGTCCCTGAGTTGGATGTTCATTGCACCCATCGCCGGCATTAATAACAGCGCCTTTGATGTTTTCTGCAAGAAGATGGGGCGCTCCCGACATTTTGTGGCGGATAATAACTCCGTCATATCCCATAACTTCCAGATTTTTTGCCGTGTCAATAAGGGTCTCCCCTTTTTTAACACTGCTTTGAGCCAAACCAATATTTGTGGTATTTGCCGACAAGTTTTTCGCGGCAACATCAAAACTTGTGCGGGTACGTGTTGAAGGTTCATAAAACAGTGTAACAATATTCTTTCCAAGAAGAGCAGGAACTTTGCGGACAGGACGGGTCATAACTTCTTTCATCGATTGGGTTGTGTCCAAAATAAGATTGATATCCTCCGCGGATAAATATCGCAGACCGAGAAGATCTTTTGTTTTAAGGCCTTTTACCTTGTTCATTCTAACCTTTCTTAATTATAGCATAAACATATGAAATCCGCAGGGGTGTACTTGTAAAAATAAAGCTTTTTAATTTTTTGAAACCGCTAATGCTTTTAAACCTGAGTTTGTTGTTGAAAGCAAAGGTTCTTGACTTCTTTCTTGTTGAGCAATATGCCCCCCTACGCTTTTTCCTGAAAAAGACAAGAGTTCTCTTTGAAGTTCAATACCGCGAAAAAGCCCGGTTAAAAAAATGTAATTTTTCGCATTAGTAGTGCGCTTGCTAAAATCCCACGTAATGTAAAGATTCCATAAAAGAAGGGGGATGAAAACACTCAAAAAAGGAAACGCAGGGATATCTCTACCATCAGCAAACAAAAACGATGAACCCAAAGCGGAACCTAAAGTCCCTATAAAAAGAGCAATTTGCGGAGTTAAAATTGATATTAAACTTTCATCTTTTTCATCAAATAAGAAAGAAGTTATCCTTTCTACTTTTTCAGAGGAGAAATTTTCAAAATTCCGTTCAAAAAGAGGGTTTCTGTTTTCAAAAAGAACCCATAAATTAGCTTCTGTTATTTTGCTTTTCAATGTTTGAACTAATGCTTCATAATATCTTAAAGTTATAATTTCTTCCGGTGTTCTCTGAGCCTCCATTCTGTCTGCGTTAAAAATTTTCGAAAATATTATCTTTTGCGAAGCTCCTCTTTGAGTCCGCATATTTTTATAATTATCTCTAGCTTCCCTCAACCCTATATTTTCTTCAAAAAACTTCCTTGTAACATCACCAGCTAAAAACCCACTCCCAAGATACCGAATAATTTTATTTTCTATCTCTTCTGGTTCTTCAGCTTTTTTAAAAGAAGCCCCTATAGCCCCCCAGCTTAAACATCTTTCCAAAACAATCTCTTTGGATTGAATAAACCCATGCCAACCGGCGCCCTCAACATCGCCATGCAACATAGCTGTTTTTAATGCTTCATTTTTAACGCAAAGAACCAATCTTGGTTCTTTTACGCTGTCATATGCGAATCTTTTTACTCCTACCTTCATCCTTTTCCTCCAATATGGTAAAACATAGACCCCTTAGCTTTGCGCAGGACAGGTCTTTTCGAACTCTAACACCTTAAGCAATCTAGAAGTTGTTGTTATATTTCTTTGTGTTTCCACAAGGCAAGCGGTCCCTCTTGCCTTATCCATTGCTCCTATGCCAATTTTCATAACAATATATCGATAAACTTTATAGGGAAATTTCATCCATATGGCAGATGCTGTTATAGCCGCTATCGTTAAAATCAACAGCCTTAAATTGTGGACTTGCAACAAAAAACATTATCCAATGCTAAAATCGAGTGAGTTTTACAAATAACCTTTCATTTCTCCTGATATAATTATTTGACATTCTTTAGTTAGACTTCGCTGTAACAAGATAAGCAGTAAAAAAAATTTCTTTGATTCCTTATCAAAATAGCCCGAATTTTGCTATAATTATATAAAATGCAAAGCCGTTTTAAATTAAGTTTAATTATAATTATTTTGTTGTTTCTTTTCTTTGCCATTTTCAGTCTGTCCCGGTTCCTGCCAATAGAACACTCAAAAACATTTGAGGCAATGGGGACATTTGTAACAATAAAAATAAAAGGGGTAAATGCCCCAAAAAATATAACGCTAGCCTATAATCGAATAAAAGAACTGGAAAAAATATTCAATCGTTTTGACCCCGCAAGTGAAATCAGCAAAATCAATTCAAAGTTAGCCGAAAATACAAAAACAAAAAAGTTCTCCCCTCTTATTATAAAATTAAGCAAAGATGCTTATAATTGTATTGCGCTTGCCCAAAACATTTCAAAGCTTACAAACGGAGCTTTTGATATTACACTGACAGGAAATTATAAAAACATGACATTAAACCCCGAAGATTACAGCATAAAAATATTAAAACCCAAAATACAATTAAATTTAGATGGAATAGCAAAAGGGTTTGCCGTAGAAGAAGCGCGTTTCCTACTATTTAAAAGAAATGTAAAAGATGGTATCATAGATATGCGAAGTAGCATCGCTGTTTTTGATATTCCCAAAAAAATAGGTGTCAAAAATCCGTTTGAAAAATCAGGTATTTTTGAAACAATCAGCCTAAACAGCGGGCAGGCTCTCTCTACTTCAGGAACTTACGAACAGGGATTGCACATTATAAATCCTGTGGACAAAAAGAAGGTTGATTATTGGGTTTCGATTACAGTTATCGGAAAAGACGCGGGGTTTTTAGATGGCCTTTCAACTGGTCTTTTTGTAATGAAAAAAGATGAAGCGGTTAAACTCGTAAAATCATTAAATTTGGGAGCAATTTTGATAACAAAGGATAAAAAGGTTTTTAAAGTCAATATATGAAAATTCTGGCAATTAACAGCGGTAGCTCTTCAATAAAATATAGCGTGTTTGATTGGGAAAATAAATTCTTACTGGTAAAAGGAGTAATTGAAAGGATCGGAATACAGGGTTCTTTTATTCGCCAGGAATCCAAAAGCAAGGGAAATTACCTTGAAAATCATGAATGCAAAAACCATGAAGAAGCAATAAAATTAATTGTTAGCGCACTGCTTCACAAAGAACACGGCATTTTAGATAATTTATCTCAAATCAACGCAGTCGGCCACAGAGTGGTTCATGGAGGAGAAAAGTTTAAAAGTTCGGTGCGAATCGATGACAATGTCTTAAACGAAATTGAAAAAGTAAAAGACCTTGCCCCTCTTCATAATCCACCCAACATAGCAGGAATAAAAGCGGCACAAACATTACTTCCAAATGTTCCGCAAATAGCGGTTTTTGACACTGCTTTCCATCAGACAATGCCAGAACATTCCTATATGTACGCCACTCCCTATGAATGGTATGAAATGTACGGGGTCAGAAGATACGGATTCCATGGAACATCTCACTTGTATGTTTCAAGGCGCGCGGCTGTAATGTTAAACAAAAAGCCAGCCGACACAAATGTAATTACAATGCATATCGGCAATGGCGTATCAATTTGTGCCGTTAAAAATGGCATATCTGTCGATACAAGCATGGGATTAACCCCTCTTGAAGGGGCTGTGATGGGAACAAGGTGCGGGAATATAGATCCTGCAATTATTTTGTTTATGATAGAAAAAGAGGGCTTTTATGCCGAAGAAATTGATACTGTTCTAAACAAAAAAAGCGGCCTCCTGGGAATTACAGGAAAATATATGGATAGGCGTGATGTGGATAAAGCCGCGGAAGAGGGAGACCCAAGATGCCAACTGGCACAAAAGATAGAAGCTTACAGGCTGAAAAAATATATAGGCACATACGCCGCGATACTCGGAAAGGTTGATGCTGTCGTTTTTACCGCGGGAGCCGGCGAACTAAACTGGAAACTAAGAGAAAATGTTTTGGGTGATTTGGAGAATCTGGGGATAGTTTTTGACAAGTCCAAAAATCAGGCCGCCACAAACAAACAAGAAACTGAAATTTCAACAAATGATTCAAAGGTAAAAGTTTTTGTAATTCCAACAGATGAAGAAAGAGTTTTTATTGAAGATGTTGTCGCTATTTTAGAAGGAAGGTACAAAGCACATACAGAATTCACCTATTCTTTTGATTCCCCAAATTATGAAAAATAAAGAAGATAAAAATTTGTTTCCATTAACACTTCTAAGGCCAAAAGAAGACCTTATCTGCGGAGCCGTATCAGTAAGCAAAAAGCAGAGAGCAGAAAACAGAAAAGTTTCCTATCCTTGGGATCTTATTTCCAACCTCAAAGAAGATATGGAAGAGGATTTTAAGTGCATTGATATCGGAATAAAAGGTAAAATCGACAAAGCAGCTGTTTTAATTAACAAAAAAAATATCCACATTGGAAAAGATACGGAAATTGGACCTTGTGCGGTCTTGGACGCTTCAAAAGGCCCAATTTATATAGGAGACAAAACAATCGTCCACCCGCATGCTCTTTTAAGAGGTCCTTTATATATTGGAAAAGAATGTAGAATATCAGGAGAAATTGTTCACTCTGTAATAATGGATTACACAAACAAAGGACACTATGGGTTTATCGGCCATTCTTATATCTGCTCATGGGTTAACCTTGGAGCAGGCACAACAAACTCAAACTTAAAAAACAATTACGATAGTGTAAAGGTTCAAGTTGACGGTAAAATGGTCGATTCAGGACAAACATTTCTGGGATGTTTCATAGGGGATCATACAAAAACAGCAATCGGAACAATGATATACACAGGATGCGTTATAGGAGTTTGCGCGAATTTATTTGGAGAACCTTATTATAAAAAATTTATACCTTCTTTTGCCTGGGGAATAAAAGGAAAGCAAACACTAGAACAGGCGATAAAAACCGCAAAAACAGCTATGGCAAGGCGTAATGTTGAATTTATACGTAAAGACGAAGAACTCTTCACAAAGGCATTTGAGTTAATTTGATAGTAAAAATTATGTCGTTGATTTCTTGAACAATTCTTTTTGAATCCGCTCTTTGGCAAACTTCATTTTACTTATAATCTCAGCGGCTTCCGCGCGAGTAAAGGCACGGTTAGGTTCGAACTCGCCGACACTCAAATATTCCAAAAGTCCGGCATTTTTGGCCGCGGATATATACCTCGCGGCCCAATTATTTTTCTTAACATCGTTATAAGGATTGGCAGAAAGTGTTTCTGGAATTATTAGGCCGGCAAATTTAGATAAGACAACAACCGCTTCATCTCTTGTTATAATTTTCCACGGTTTAAATTTGCCGTTCTCATATCCTGACATATATTTCTTCGCAACCACTGCCTTAACATAAGGAGCAGCCCAATGGTCTTTGTCGACATCAGCAAAAATATCTTCATTTACTGATTTATCGATTTCAAGTCCTTTTGCCTTAACTAAAAGCGCTGCAAGTTCTCCGCGGGTTAAAGGCTGTTCGGGTCTAAATGTATTGTCCGGATATCCGTCAATAATACCAAGTGTTGCAAGGTATTTTATTGGATCCTTCGCCCAATAATTATCAGAAACATCAAGAAAAGCCTTTAAATTTTCCGTTTTTTTAAGCTGAGTAGTAAAAACTTCGCTTTTTAACATTTCTTTAGCATTAAACGGCTCTTTTTCATTTAAAAAGCCTATAGAAAAGAAGTGCGCGGCATTTTGCGTAATTTCACCGTATTGATGATAAGCATAATCAAAGCTAAATCCTTTATATTTAAGCCCCACCCCTGCCGTCAAATTATTTTCGATTCCAACCCCTGCCTCAGTAGCTTTTGGCGTCTGATCAACCCCACCCCTTAAAGCAAAAATCTTGTTTATCCACCATTCAACTCCGGCATGCCAAACAGAAGGGATAGAATTATTGCTCATTTCAAGATCAACATTCAATAAAAGATTCTGGTCTTTATATTGCCGTAAACCTTTTTCACCCAAAAGCAAAATGGAGCTTCCCAATTTAAACGTAGCAGGAATGCCTTCTTCTCTTCCCGTCCCCCATGTAAATTTTCCTCCATTGCTCATGGGAAGCAAATTTTGAGCTGTTAGCCCAAAATCAATCCCTTTTCTTGCGTTCCATTTTAATCCCATATCCAAGTCGGTTCCATACCCGCTTCCCCCCTCCAAAGAAGCAGAAGTGTCTGAAAATCCCTGATAAAAAATCTTCGCATTTCCACCAAATGACATGTTTCCAAAAAAAGGTTTAGCAAAAGAAAAATACATCAAAGAAGAAGAATAATCAGTCGCCCCATATTGGTTAACAACAATTTCTGTAGTTGTTGTTGTAATTGTAGTTAAAGGTATACCCGAGGTCGCAGCGCTTATAAACCCAAACCCAAAGGTCATAAAAGGAGTAGGGTTGCTGATGCCAAACGAAACATACGTTATATCTTCAAGCATTTTGCCAGTCATAGAGACAAGAGAAAGCTTTGGTATCTCAGCTAGTCCAGCCGGATTTAAAAATATAGCAGAAGCATCCTGCGCGTAGCCGACATAAGCCTTTCCCAAAGACAAAGGCCGCGCGCCAACTCCAACTTCACCCAAGTCGGCAGAAATAGCCCATGAAACAACGGAAAAAGAAACTAACAGAAGAATTACAACAAAAATTTTCTTCATTGTCGCTGTAATTATAGCAGAAGAAGTTAAGGTTGCAAGATGAGAAGGAGTAACTGTTGTAGACCTCGAGAAGAGAAGCCTTAATGAAAAATTGACAAGTTTTCTATTTTTTGATAACATACATATAAACATATGTATATGGAGGTCGCAAATGCTTACAAAAAAGATTCAAGTTCTCTTGGAAGAAGAAGAATATAATAAATTAAAAAGGATCGGTCAAAAATACCATAAATCCATAGGGTCTATTTTAAGGGAATCGGCGGAGATTTATGCAAGCAGGCTCCCGACAAAAGAAGGACGATTGCTTATCTTAGACAAAATACGCTCTTTTAATGCTCCTGTTTCCACTTGGGAAAAGGAAGAAGCAAAAATCATGCAAGCGAGAAAAACCGGCAAGTGAAATCTTATTTTATTGATACCAATATATTAATGTATGCCCATGGCAAGCCCAATAAATATAAAAATGCCTGTCTTGAAATTATGCATCTTATTTCGATTGATAAAATATTTGGAATAATTAATGCGGAAGTTTTGCAGGAAATTTTTTATAAATACTTTTCTATCGGGCAAACAAAGATAGGAATAGAAATGGCAAGAAACGCTTTAGATATAATTCACATGGTCTGGCCTATAGAAAAAGATGATTTAGAAATAACTTTACAGCTTTTTAAGGAATATAATTTCCTCAATCCAAGAGATTCAATTCACATTGCTTCTATGATAAAAAACAATGTAAAAGAAATGATAAGCGCAGACAGGCATTTTGATAAAATAGAAAAAGTTTCTCGAATAGATCCTTTAGATTTTCAATATTAAAAATTAAAGAAATATGGACATCAAAAAAATACGCAACTTTTCTATAATCGCCCACATAGATCATGGGAAATCAACTTTGGCCGACAGGCTTCTTGAATTTACAGGGACAATCGAAAAACGCCAGATGAAAGAGCAGGTTCTTGATACGATGGAGCTTGAGAGGGAACGAGGAATTACGATTAAGGCACAAGCTATCAGGATGGAATACCAAGGCTATTCATTAAATCTTATAGATACACCGGGCCATGTCGATTTCTCTTATGAAGTATCCCGTTCACTTGCCGCATGCGAAGGAGCCATTCTTATAGTAGATGCAACTCAAGGAATCGAAGCACAAACACTTGCAAATGCTTATTTAGCTTTAAACAGCGACCTTACAATAATTCCTGTTATAAATAAAATCGACCTTCCAAACGCGGAAATAGATAAAGCCATTGAAGAGATAAAAAATGTTTTCGGTTTTAAAAAAGAGGAAATAATTCTTGCAAGCGCCAAAGAAGGGACAGGAATGGAAGAGATACTTGCGGCAATCATAGAAAAAGTTCCTCCACCAAAAGGTGATCAAGCTGCACCCCTTCAAGCGCTAATCTTTGATTCTCAGTACGATATATATCGCGGAGTTGTCTCTTATCTGCGAATAATAAATGGCGTACTAAAAACAGGTGCCAGAGTCAGAATGATGGGAACGGGCGGAAACTATGAAGTGCTGGAAGTTGGAACTTTGAGATTAGGTTTAATAAAGGGGGACGAACTAACTCCAGGCGAAGTGGGCTATTTAATATCAGGAGTTAGAAATGTCCGCGAATTCAGGGTTGGAGATACTGTTACAACAATAATAAATCCTTCAAAAGAAGCTCTCTCAGGATATAAGCCAATTAAACCAATGGTCTATTGCGGATTTTATCCTATAAATGCAAGCGATTTTGAGCATCTAACTGAGGCTCTTGAAAAATTACAACTAAACGACGCCGCCCTTTTCTTTGAAAAAGAGACATCCGCCGCTTTAGGATTTGGTTTTAGATGCGGATTCTTAGGACTTCTTCATCTAGAGATCGTACAGGAGCGGCTGGAGAGAGAATATAATATCGATCTTATAGCGACAGCCCCAAACGTTATATATGAAATTAATTTTAGAAACAAGCCTGCTATTTTCATTGATAATCCCGTTGATTTTCCAAATCCATCAGACATAGAAAGCATCGAAGAACCATATTGTAAATTGACACTCTTTACGCCAAGTGAATTTGTTGGCAGTCTTATGGAAATTACAATGGACAAACGCGGTGTTTTCAAGGGAATGGAATATCTTGATCCGACACGAGTAATGCTCAGTTATGAAATACCTTTATCTGAGCTTATTTCAGAATATCACAATGATATGAAATCAGCTTCAAAGGGCTACGCTTCTATGGACTATGAACTTGTAGGTTACAGGAAATCTGATCTTGTAAAAATGGACATTCTTCTCAACGAAGAACCGATTGACGCGCTCTCAACAATTGTTCACAGAGAAAAAGCATACTATAAAGGCAAACTTCTTGTTGAAAAGCTAAAAGATGTAATTCCGCGCCATCAATTCCAAATACCAATTCAGGCATCAATTGGAAGCAAAGTAATAGCACGCGAAACAAAACCTGCACTGCGAAAAGATGTTCTGCAAAAATGTTATGGTGGCGACATTACCCGCAAACGCAAACTTCTTGAGAAACAAAAAGAAGGGAAAAAGCGAATGAAGAGAATCGGATCGGTAGATGTTCCTCAAGAAGCTTTTATGGCTGTTTTAAAATTAGGGAAATAAGTTTTTCCCTCGAAATTTCAAACGCCAGGTGTTAAAATCAATGCTATGTGGACAGATAACGACATAAAATTTATGCGGGAAGCTTTACGCCTTGCAAAAAGTGCGCAAGGGAAGACCTCTCCGGACCCAATGGTTGGAGCTGTTATAGTTAAAAATCAAACAATTATTGCTTCAGGTTATCACGCGGAACAGGCAACCCCTCATGCCGAAGCATGGGCAATAAAAAAAGCGGGGAAAAAAGCCAGGGGAGGAACGCTTTATGTAAACCTGGAGCCATGTTGTTTTTTTGAGGCCAAAAACAATCCTCCATGCACAAAAATAATTATTGAATCAGGCATAAAAAAAGTTATAACTTCAATGCAGGATCCGAATCCATGTGTCAATGGAAAAGGGATCCAAGCGTTAATCTCTGCCGGAATTGAAGTTAAAACAGGCCTTTTGGAAGATGAAGCAAAAAAACTAAATGAGATCTTTATAAAAAACATTACAACTGGCTACCCTTTTGTAATCATAAAAGCAGCTATGAGCCTGGATGGTAAAATAGCCACAAAAACTGGTGAAAGTAAATGGATAACAGGCGAAAAAGCAAGGCAAAAAGGAGCCGAATTGCGCAATATTGTCGATGCCGTAATGGTAGGCATTGGGACAGTATTAAAAGATGATCCGCAGCTTACGGTACGCAACATCAGAAACAAGATTAAAGATCCTCAAAAAATCATTTTAGACCCACAATGCAAAATAACCCTAAAAAATAAGGTCTTAAGAATAAACCCAAAAGCAACAATAGTTATAGCATCTAAAAAAGCTTCCAAAAATAAAATCAGAAAAGTTACATCGACAGGCGCAAAAGTTTTAATTGCCGATACAGATAAAAACGGCAAGTTCAACATGAATAAATTAATGAGAAATCTTGGATCAATGGGAATAACAAGCATATTAATAGAAGGGGGAGGAAAGACACATGCGGCAGCATTATCTTCCGGAATTGTTGATAAAGCCTATTTTTTTATCGCCCCTAAAATAATCGGAGGAAAAAACGCAATAACCCCTGTTGAAGGAAAAGGAATATCCCTTCTCTTAAAAGCAATACGAGTAAAAGGTTTAAAGACAGAACAATTAGGCAATGATATCCTGTTGTCAGGTTATATACTAAAATAAGCAAGCATAATAAATATCAGTAAATCAGTCACTTTTATCTTGTCCCATTTTAAATTTTAGGATATAATAAAACTATGAGTGAAGAGACAAAAATAACAAAAAACATGACTATTGCAGAAATAATAAAAATAAAACCTGCTTCAGCAGCTGTTTTAATGTCTCATGGGATGCATTGCCTTGGATGTGTCATAGCACAGGGAGAAACACTGGAACAGGCAGCAGACGTCCATGGCATTCCAATTGAGGAGTTGTTAAAAGCTATCAATGAACAATAATCATTTAAAACTAAAATGTTCTGTCTGCGAACATGAGATAGAAATCCCGTCTGATACTCAAGTTGGCGCAAGGGTAACCTGCCCAAATTGTTTTGCACAGTTGCATCTGGGAATTGAAAAAGGAAAAAGGAAATTAAGATGCGCTTTATGCCTTATCCCGGACAAAGAATGCCGCACTTTTGATTGCGAAAGAAGAATGTCAGAACGTGAAAAACGGGGTTTTTTCGATGTAAGGCTGTAGGAGGGAAATTGTGTTACGGAATGTAAAAGTCTATTCAACCCCAACTTGCCCATATTGCAAAATGGCTAAAAAGTTTTTCCAGGAAAATAATATATCTTTTGAAGATATAGATGTTTCAATAAATCAGACAGCCGCAAGTGAAATGATAAACAAGTCTGGCCAAATGGGAGTTCCGGTTATTGAAATTGACGGTAAAATTATTATAGGGTTTAATAAGCCCGAAATTAAAACGATTCTTGGCCTGCAATAAATATTTTAAGAGGTGATGCAATGGCAGTAAAAGTAGATCAATCATTATGTATAGGCTGTGGAATTTGCGTAGACGCGTGCCCTGAAGTTTTTTCTTTTGATTCAGAAGGCAAAGCTATTGTTATAAAACAGGCCTGCGAAACCTGTTCTCTTGAAGAGATTGAAGATATGTGCCCTGTTGAAGCAATTGAAGTTTCAAATTAATTACCAAGAAAGGAGGAATAATTATGGCAGAAAAAGCAGTTGTCGATCCAAATGTTTGCACCGGATGCAGCATTTGTATCGATTCTTGCCCATCAGAAGCAATAAAAATGGCTGACAATGTGGCAAAAGTCGATCCTGAGAAATGTACAAGCTGTTCGGTATGCGTTGATGCGTGCCCGGTACAGGCAATAAGCATGAAGTAGGTTGTTGGGGGCACAAAAGATGGACAAAAAAAACTCCCAAATAATAAAAATCCTCAAAAAAACATATCCTGACGCCAAAATCGCTTTAAACTATAAAACTCATATTGAGCTTCTTGTCGCTACAATTTTATCCGCGCAATGTACTGACAAGCGGGTAAATATTGTTACAAAAGATCTATTTAAAAAATATAATTCTTTAAAAGATTATGCAAATGCCAAACAATCCGTTTTTGAAAAAGAGATCCGATCCACCGGTTTTTATAGAAACAAAGCAAGAAATATTATTGGCGCAGCTAAAATGATCTTAAAAGATTTTAAAGGCGAAGTTCCCCAATCCATGGAAGAGCTCCTTAAACTTCCAGGTGTCGCAAGAAAAACAGCAACTGTTGTTTTATCTCATGCTTTTAATAAAATTGAAGGGATAACGGTTGACACGCACGTTATAAGGCTTTCACAAAGATTGGGATTTAGTAAAAACAAGGATGCCGTAAAAATCGAGCAGGATCTAATAAATCTTTTCCCGAAAAATTCATGGTTTATCCTCCCTCATCTGTTAATAAGCCATGGAAGAAAAACTTGTATTGCAAGAAACCCCAAGTGCCCCGAATGCGCCTTACAAAAACTATGCCCATATTATAAAAGCATACAACAAAACTCCCTATATACAATAAAGAGCCATGGCTGAACAAATAAATCCTATTGTGCCATTAACTCCGACACAAGAAGCAATTGCCGGTTCTGCAAAAGCAATTTTCACTGCCGCTGATCGTGAAATGATTCGAAACCGCGTTGGAGACAGGGTTGGAGATTTTGATACCACAAGAAATTTTGTGGATATCGCAAAAGATATGATGGACAAAGCATTAATGATAGACAGGGCAGAAACAGATATACAAGAAAGCCTCCCTCATGAAAATGCCACAACCAGGATAACCCTAGAAAAACGGCTTATAAAGCATTCTCCTTTATTAAATCCGCAGGACAGGCCTTTTATATCAAATGAAGAAATTAAGCCTGAAGATAAATTTGGCAAAGAAGATGAAGAATCTCTTCATGAATATGCGGTCTTATACGGGCAAAAACTTTTAGGAATATCCATAAACTTTGAAGAACTTATTATTTTAGAAAATAAAATTGATCCTACAACCATAACATCAATACAAATAAATGCTGAGCAGGCAATAGAGTCTCTTTTGTTAAAATTTTTAAAGGAGGAAATAACCAATAAATTTAAAGATCTTAAATTAGCTTCTTATATAGTATTAAAGGCCAACAAACCACAAATACTTTTAGATTATTACGCGGAAAAAATAACATTAAAACTGTCAGGATTGATAGGATTATTAAAAGATTTGGAAATAACGGAGGGCGCATTAAAACGTTTATATAATAGAGAAACAGTTTTCCTGACAAACAATGTTATTAAAATAAAGGACATGGAACTTAAAAAGAAAACAGAAATCCAACACATGGAAGATGAATTGAAAAATAAGTTTGTTAAGGAATTGATGGCAGACAACCTCTTTGAAAGATATAAATCCTCCATTGAGATCAGTTTTATTAAAAGAAAACTGTTAAGCCTTCAAACCAATCTCCAAAGAATTGAATCTATACTCTACGATGCAAAAAGGATAGCATGGTTAAAATCGATTGTTGTACTAAAAGAGTTGCATTTAACCAGGGTTTTATCGGAAACAAAAAAAGCTTTTGAAGCTTTGACGCACAAAATAAATGCCTATACAGGAAGAACTCGTGAATTAGGATTACACATAAGCCGCGAGGGAGCAAAATGGATTGAAACAAAGCTCGAAGATATGGCTTTGCAGGCGGCTAAATATAAAATTGAGCTCCTAAAATCGATGCAGACACTTTCCTATGAGGCAAACAGGGAAAAAGATATAAAGTGGCTTAGCGAAATATTTGAGAATTTAAAGAACACCTAATGCTTTGTGAATCTGTGGAATTATTTTTACATTTTCCAAATGTTTTTTTGCAATTGTACGCCAGGCAAACAAGTCTGAAATAGGGGGAAGATGCTTTATTTTTTTCCCAGGCGCCGCTGGCTGAATTATAAAAGGTATTTTATTGTCAATCTCCGCGACAACCTTTGCCGCCTCTTCAATTTCTTTTATAATGCTTAAAGGTGTAACGATCACTTTGACAAAAACCTCTTTTAGGTAAGCTATCTCTAAAAATTTCTTAAAATCCCTAACATTCAAAGCGCATCCCGACGATGAAGGAAGTTTTATGTCCATAGAAACAATATCTATAAACTCTATTATCTCTTCCAAGTGGTTAGAAAGGGTCCCGTTTGTCTCCAGATAAACTTTAAGTTTATTTTCTTTGAGCCGCGGCAAAAAGTTTTTTAAGAAGTCGACCTGTAGAAGGGGCTCTCCCCCTGTTATCGAAACTGAATGGACAAAATAATTTGGCTTGCATAAATCCAAGATAAGCTTTAAAAGATCATCTTTTGATATGGGGTTTTTAAAGTTTTTGAAATCGTGTTTGCCGGGAGTTTGCTCTGCTTTATATTCGGGAGTTAAAGAGAGCGCTTGGTCGGTATCGCAGTAATCGCAAGAAAGGTTGCACCCCGAAAAACGGACAAAAACCTGCCTCTCTCCAAGATAAACCCCCTCTCCTTGGATCGATGTAAATACCTCATGCAATTGCGCGTCAGTTGAGCTCATATATTAGGGATTCTACCACAATCTTCCCCTCAATTCCGCCTCAAATTTGACGACAATTAAAGGTTTGTTATCCAAAAAAGCTACTTAACTACTCACATATTTATTCAAGATTGACTCCTTTTCTTTCAATTCTTAAACCTCTGCAAAAACTTAGAGAAAAGGATTAAAGAAATGGTTAATAACTTCTTAAAAACTTTTTAATTTCATGATTGCCAAGCAATAAAAAAGATATTAAATCACCATAAATTGAAAACAAAATCCGATTTCTTATAGAAGTTCTTATTTCCCATAAATCATCCTTTAAATGTTTTAACCCAAGACCTTCAGACTTGATTCCTGATTCATAAAAAGAAAGTAATTTATCTATGGCTTCAACAATAGTTACTTGTTCACCGTAATTAAGTTTTTTGAAAATTCGATCAAAAGACCTTTTTCTTTCATATCTCACTTTTTCATTAATCCTTTTAGCCCTTTAATGAAAGATTTTTTGTTTTGAAAAACCTTTCCTTTTTCTTTCTTCAACATTCCAAGTTTTTTCCACTCACTTTCAGTGAATTCTTCATCAATTGGGGTAAGAATTATATGATAACCATCATCTGTCACTTCAACTAATCCTCCGGAACTTAGTCCTACATGTTTTAATATATTCTCCGGGATAGTAATCATTTTTAAATTGTTTTTTTCTAAGATTTTAACAGTCATGCTTTAGTTCCTCCAAAATATTTATACTTTAATATGGATATATTTATTTTACCACAATCTCCCCCGCAATTCCGCCCCAAATTTGACGATAATAATGTAGGGGGAATCAGGAGAAGGAGAGTTTTTTTAATGATTATAAGATTGAGGAGCTTGTTTAGTCGTTTTTCTCAATTATAACTTTTTTATCTTTTTCGCAAAATGTGATTAAGAATGGCATAAAAAAGTTATCTCTCCCTAATATATTGAAAGAAACCGTAAGTTCTCGAGAAAATACTACTTTGCATTTATAGCCCATATCACCTATAACCAAAATCAAGCTATGGATATATCCGAGAATTCTTCCGCCAATACCTTCCAGATAGATTTTATTCCCCTTTTCTATTGTTATCCCTAAATATTCCGCAACTTCATGGCGAAAAACCGAAAAAGAAGCGCCAGAATCAACCAATGCCTTAAGCGTAATAGAAGAATCACGGGTTCTAAGCTGAACATCAATAATTGGAAATGATTGAGCACCTTTTTTAAAATAAGGAAATTCCATTTTCATAAAATTATGGTCAAAAGATAAGGTCCTTCACCTTTGTGAGGAACAAGCATGACAGAAGGTTCTTTGGAAAAATGTTTTTCTTCAACTTTTTCCATTAAATCTTTAAGCGTTTTATCCCAAGCTACAGGTTTGTTATCCAAAAAAGCCACCCAACTACCAGCATATTTATCAAGATTGACTCCTTTCCTTCCAATTCTTAAAAACATTTTCTTTTTCATAGAATCAATCCCTCCTGTTTTTATTTGTTATATTTTACCACAATATTTCCCGCAATTCCGGACTACTTCAACGCTACTTCAAAAACTTTGCCTCGCGAAAGTTCGCTTTCGTTGATTTCTGGAAGGGAAGAAACATCTTTTAGTCCAAAATGCTTTAAAAAATCTTCCGTCGTCCCATACAAAATAGGCCTCCCCAAAGAGTCAGCCCGCCCCTTCTCCTCAATTAGCCCTCTGTCAAGAAGAGTCGCAATTGTTCCGTCGGAATAAAGGCCTCTGATCCTTTCAATTTCCGCTTTTGTAACAGGCTGTTTGTAAGCGACAATTGAAAGCGTCTCCATAGATTGAGGAGACAATGTCGTTTCAATTTTGATGTTAAACATACGGTCAACATACTCAGAACAGGAAGAATCTGTCCCCATAATAAACCCACCCGAAATTTCAAGTATCTTAATCCCTCTCTCTGCATACTCTGCTGTTAGTTCGTAAATTCCTTTTTCAACATCCTCTTTGCCTGCCTCTAAAAGATTCGTTAATTCGTCAATTGACAAAGGTTTTCTAGTGGCAAAAAGCAAGGCTTCCAGGTTTTTCTTAAGCACATTTAATTGTAATTCCACCAAAATTCCCTCCTTGTACTATTTTAATTTCCCGCCTTTTGGCCAATTCAAGAATAGCTAAAAAAGTCACAACAACCTCAAGCCTTGTCCTACGGATAAAAAGCTGTTCAAACTCTATTCCACAACCGGATCGTTTTATCATATCTGTTATCTCTTCAATTCTTTGAGGAAGAGTAACATCTTCGTCTTCTATGTGCTGAAGAGCCCTTTGTTGCGGGATAGAATCCCAAACACGCTTAAATGCCTCTACAAGTTTATCAAGCCCTACATTCTTAAATTCATACTCCACCTTCTCGGTCTTTCTTCTCCCGTCATCCCTGTGATAACGTGAAAATATTTTCTTAAATGTCGCCCCTCTTGTCCGCAATTCTTCTGCAATTTGCTTAAACATCCTATATTCTTCAAGGTGTTTTGCCAAATCCTGTTCAATTTCGTTTTCTTCTTCCTGTAACAGTTTCTCCTGCGGTTTTGGAAGTACTTCTTTTGATTTTAATTCTAAAAGAACGGCAGCCATCAAAAGAAACTCAGATGCCAAAGAAAGGTCAAGAACCTCCGATTTTTTTAAATATTCAAAGTATGACGATGTTATTTTGGCAAGCGATACGTCAAATATCTCAAGTTTTTCATCTTTTATAGCGGCAAGCAAAAGATCAAACGGTCCTGTATATTTTTCAGTCTCTATTTTAAACGTCTCTACAGTCAAGATATAAGCCCCATAGCCTCTTTGGCCTCTTTTAAAGTTGTTGATGCGATGCTCTTCGCCTTCTTAGCTCCGTCCGCCAGAATATCGTGAAGTTTGTTTTCATCTGTTTCTATCTCGCGGCGCCTTTTTTGAATAGGTTCCAAAATTTCAAGCAGATGCGATAAGAATTCTTTTTTGCATGCCACACAACCGCGAGAGGCTTCTTTGCACTCTTGTTCAATTGCCGGAACTCCTGCCTGGTTGAAAATTTTATGGTATGAAAACACTGTGCAGACATCGGGGTGGCCAATATCTTCTTTTTTTACTCGTGCAGGATCGGTAATCATTGAATTAACTTTTTTCTTTATATCATCGGAAGTGTCAGACAATGCGATAGTATTGCCATAACTTTTGCTCATTTTTCTACCGTCGAGACCCGGCATTGTAGGAACATGGGTCAAAAGAGCCTTAGGTTCAGGGAATATATCCCCATAAAAATGGTTAAACCGCCTAGAAATTTCACGCGTCAGTTCAAGATGAGGGAGTTGGTCTTCGCCAACAGGAACAAATGCCGGTTTATAAAGTAAAATATCAACAGCCTGAAGGACTGGATACCCCAAAAACCCGTAAGTCCCCAAATCTTTCCCTTTTAACTCGGCTATTTTGCTTTTATAAGTTGGAACTCTTTCCAGCCAAGAAAGAGGCGTTATCATTGAAAAGAGGAGATGGAGCTCGCAATGTGCTGTAACATCTGATTGTTTAAAAAGGACACACTTTTTTGGATCAAGACCAACAGCCAAAAGATCGATCGCAACATCTTTTATATATCCGGGAAGGGCTTTTACATTGTCATAACCTGTAGTTAAAGCATGATAATCGGCAATAAAAAAGAAACAATCATATTTGTCTTGAAGTGAAACCCAATTTTGAAGAGCTCCAACTAAATTCCCAAGATGGAGCTTCCCGCTTGGTTGAATGCCTGATAAAACGCGTTTTCTTGTCATTTTAATGATATTGTTTTCTCGGATTTTCTTTCTTCCGCTATAGCAAGATCTATAAGCTCTTCACGCAATCTCTGGTTTTCGATCATCTTCAAAAGCACAGCATCCTGTTCTTTATTTGCCAAACTCAAAAAAGCAGTCAAAAAAACTTCAGCCTTTGCTTCAACAGGCGTCATAATAATTCCCTCCTAATAACAATAAATAAGCTGTTTTTATTATAGCATAATTTAGGGTAGATTTTTTTCAGACTTAATGCAAACGCAACAGGTTGTTGCAAGAATTTTTTATGCCAATTCGATAAATTAGTATATGGGAATAGCTATTAATTTTTATAGGTCTCTTAAAGGGCTGGTTAGTAGTGCCCCCAATGTGCCAGGCAGTAAACCAGATTTTTGTAGATATGTACATTTTACTGGATCTAATGTAGATCAAAAAAGATTAAGGCACATTTTTGAATGTGGTCTTTTTATAAAAAATGGGGCAATAGGAAATACTACCTTGCCATTTGACAGTTGTCATTTAAATTCATTGAGAACATATGCGCATCGGGGGGGGCAAGGCTATGTTCTTATTATTGACATTCCTAAGGCGATCATAAGACAAGCCACAAAGGAATGTGAAGAAGATTTCGAATCGGGCGGAGTTCCTGATATAGGTAAATATGTTTGCAAAGAAGAAGTTCTCAGCAAAGATCCTTATTTTATGAACGGCAGAAAAGCGTTAGATCCTAATTATATAGTGGGCGCCTTGGAACAAATAACTAACAGGTGGATACCTAACCCTAATTTTGCAAAAATCTAAAAAGAACCTGTTTTTTTAGGTGCAAGATTATAAGTTTTTTAAATATCTTTTGACTTCATCGTGGTTGCCGACTAGAACAAATGTAATTATTTCATCGTCAAAAGTAAAAATAATTCTATCCTTAAGAGATGATCTTATTTCCCAAATATTATTACTCAAAAGCTTTAAACCAAGCCCTTCAATGGATTTTTTTGATTCAAGGACTATTTTTAGTGCTTCAATTGCTTCAAGAACCTGATCTCGTTTCAATGCTTGAAGCTTTTTGAATAAGCGTTTAAACGATGGTTTGAAAAAGTAAATCAATTGGCTAAACTCTTCAAGTATTCTTTTGCATCTTCCCAATTTTTAAATTTCTCTCCGCCTTTTTTAGATACCAATGTTTTAATTTTTTTTATTTCTTCGGATGTGTAATTATCTTCTTTACTTGGTCCCCCATATAACCACTTGATAAAATCAAGTGCTTCTATTTGCTTGAATGGAGAAAGTTTTTTGGCATAAAACACTATTTCTTTTTGAACCTCTTTTGTTTGTTCCACTTACCACTCCTTTAAAACATTTTCATTGTTGAAGATAAATATATTATATCACATTTTTCGTTTTAACTTCATCCGTTATCCGGCTTAATATTTAAATATCTCAAAGTATTTTCAACAACATTCTTAAAAGCGGGACCACAAACAGTTTCTCCCCAAATAACTCTTTTTGGTTCATCAACCAAAACCAGCGCGAGTATTTTAGGCTTTGACAAAGGCGCAAACCCTATAAACGAAGCAATATAACGATCTTTAAGATATCCCCTTCCCCCTTCTGCCGCTTTTTGCGCTGTCCCTGTTTTTCCCCCAACGGTAAATCCCTCTATTTTTGCTTTTCTTCCAGATCCCTTTAAGACAACATTTCCCAAAAGAAGCCTAGCATCTTCTGCTGCTTTCGAAGATAGACTTTTCCCTATCTCTTCTCTTCTTGATTTTTTAATAAAGCTCAAATCCTCATTCTGAATTTTTTTAATGAGCTGTGGCCTTATTAAATTGCCATCATTTGCTATACTCATATAAGCGGCACATAGCTGAACTGGGGTAACAGCTATGCTTTGGCCAAATGTCATCATAGCAATATCAGGCGCATACCATGTTGAAGGCTCTTTCACAATTCCTCTGGATTCGCCTGGAAGTCCAAGCCCAATAAGGTCACCGAATCCAAACTGCCGTATCTTTTGATAAAATCTTTCCTTTCCCATTTTGATGCCTATCTGGGCAACTGCTGTATTTATCGATTGCTCAAGCATTTTGGAAACTGAAACAGTAGAATTCCCCCCCCAATTTATTTGATGAGAATTTTTTATTACTCTCCCTCCGATTTCAAACTGGTCTAACGCCCTAAGCTTTGTATCAAGAGTTATAACTCCGCAATCCAAACCAGAGGCCGCTGTAATTACTTTAAAAGTTGATCCCGGCTCATATATATCAACAGATTTACAATGCCAGTTTTTAGGGTTGGATTTTGCATAATAATTCGGATCAAAATCCGGCTTTCCCGCAAGCGCCAAAATTTCTCCGTTTTCCACATCAATAACAATAATAAGTCCGGAAAGAGCAGAATATTCGGCAACAGTACGCTCCAATTCACGCTCAGCAAAAAATTGGATGCTTTCATCTATTGTCAAATATATATCAGACCCTGAAGAAACTTTCTTTTTTTTGCTTTCACGCTTGGTAAGCAATTCATATCCGGAAGGATCGCTTTCTGTTACTATGTTTTGCTCTTCACCTTTTAAATAGTCCTCCATCCCAAGTTCAATGCCGGATAATCCTTCATTATCCAACCCGACAAACCCCAAAATCTGAGCCGCCAATCGTCCTTTTGGATAAACTCTTTTCTTTTCATCAAGAAAATAAACGCCTGGGATTCCAATCTCTTCAATTTTTTTTGCCGTTAAGAAATCAACTTTCCTTTTAACCCACGCAAAAAGTTTTTTATTTGAAAACCTCGGGATTTTTTTTCCTAAAACATTTTCAAGTTTAGCATAATCCCTAAATTCTTTCGGATTTATATAAATGGATTTTACGTCTACCGAAGTCGCCAAAAGCCGTCCTTCACGGTCATAGATATCACCCCTTTCCATGGCTATAGGGATAATGCGGCGCCTTTGGTTTTGCGCTTTTTGTTTATAAAAAGAATGATGAACAATCTGGATATCTATCAGCCTGATGATAACAATACCAAATACAACAAAGATTAATATTAAAAAAAGTTTTAAACGTTTTTTGTTCATACTGCTACCACAAACTCGCCAATAACAATGATAACTCTACCCGTCCACTATATCCGCTTTTAATTTTTAAGTCCGCGTCATACATCCTTTGCAGCCCATTTTTTAATTCTTCTATTTCAAATCTTTTGGAATAATTATAAAGACGTTTTATATAATAAGGAGAAGCTTTTAAAAGAGACGCAATTTGTGAAAGCTCATGCCCCATAGAGGCCAGAAGTTTTGTTTTAAAAAGTGTCCTATACTGAGATGAAAGAAAAGATAAGAGAGAAATAGGCTCTTCGTTATCTTTAAACAAGCGATCCAAAGTTACAAAAGACAAAGAAGAGTCTTTGGCAAAAACGGCATTCAAAAAAGTAAAAAGATCCCATCCGGATCGCGTCATTAAGGCCTCAATATCATTTCTGGCAACAAGCTCGTAACCGCCAAGATAGGTAGCTATCTTTTCAATCTCAGAATATAACAAAGAAAGGTTTCTCCCAACTCCTTCCACCAAAAAACGAGCGTCTTCATCGCTTATTTTTTTGCCAAACCGCAGAAACATTTTCTTCACAAAAGAGACAGCCTTGTCTTCCTCCCATTCAGGGATAGTTTTAAACTCATGAACTTCTCCTTTTGAATTTATCATTTTATAAAGCTTGGATCGTTTATCCATTTCCAAAGGATTTTTTATAATAACAATAACGCCTTCCGGAATATTTGATAAGCAATCAACCAGCAAATCCGAACTCTTTTCAAAATCAAATTCATCCAAAACAATAATTCTTTGCGGATAAAAAAGAGAAGGCATTGATACCATCTCAACAATCTGACTAGCTGAAACATCTTGAAGAATTTCTTTGGAGTAGTTAGGATGCTTAGCCAGAATCCTTAAATATTCTTCCTTTACCAAAAACTGTTCTTCACCATAAAGAAGGTAGATCATGTTTTAATGTCCAATGTCCAATGTCCAATTTCCAATTTCCAATAAACTTTCATAATAAAAGCCGACGAGTGGACTTGAACCACCAACCTACTGATTACAAATCAGTTGCTCTACCAATTGAGCTACATCGGCATCTTAGCCTATGACCTGGGAACCGATTCGAGCCGCGCAACCGATCGACAATAAACACCTAAAAAACTTTTCATTTATCTAAACCCTGCATTTAGCAACAGACCTTTAATTATATCATAAATCCCAATCCCTATATTATATCGCAAAGCGATATAATCCTTGGACATTGGAACTTGGACATTAAATTAGCAGCCGACGAGCGGGATCGAACCGCTGACCTGCTGTTTACGAAACAGCTGCTCTACCAACTGAGCTACGTCGGCGTATTCGTTTATTGTAGACTTATCACCATCTGCTCATCAATAGCTTGGAATTATCATTTATCGCCATAATACGGCGAGTGTCAGGATCTATTTTCCAATCAAAATTTTCAGCTTCAATTCTTCCCTTACGCTCCTGACGACATGCATATTGCACCAAAAAACCATTTCCTACCGCAGAAACCTTCCATCCATCTTCATTAATTTTTGTACCCAAAGACTTAGTCAATGCCATAACAGATTTAATCGCTGAAGCAACTTCTGTTCCTCTTGAAGTTTTCGCATTTTGAACTAATTGGATCGATTTTTTCACAAAATCTTCAGAAACACTGTTTTTATTGCTTGTAAGATCATTTTTAACTTTTGAAGAAGAAGCGACAACAACCCTTGGATGTTTCTCAATGCTGGCTGTAACAACATTATCTTTATAACCTAAGAGAAGCCTTGCCTGCTTATCTTCAGGGTCAATCTTTAATGCTTCTCTCCAGGCAACTTTTGCATCAGTTTGAAGCCCCATGGCTCGATAAGTTTCTCCAATCCTTATCCATGCTGAAATCATGCCAGGATTAATGTCCACTATATTATTAAGGCTAATTAATGCTTTTTTGTATTCTTTGTTTTTTATATCCCTCTCAGCCGCACTATAATAATCTTCTACAACCAAAGAAGCTAATTCTCTGGCTCCGGGGAAGTTGGAATTTTGCGCCAAGACTTCTTTCAGCTGATCTTTAGCCAATAAATTTTTACCTTGTTTTATATAACTTTTTGCAAGCCAATAACGCGCTTTTGTATGAGAAGGATCCAATCTGACTGCTTGTAAATAATATATCTCTGCCATTTTATAATCTCGAGAACTATAAAATTTATAGCCCTTAAGATAAAATTCTTCTGTAGGTTCGTTCACTTTCGAGGCTTCAATCCAACCCTCCGTCCCATTATCAAGTTTTACCCGATAAAAAGGAGCCTTAAAAAGAGCCGTTACTTTTTCGCCTTTTGATAACTTTTTTATCTCGCCGCCTTCTTTCACAATATAAACATCGGTCAAAGCTGTTACGTCAAATTCCGGCGCCTGAGCCGAGCTTGGAGTATCAGGCAAAACAGCAAAATCCAACGTCCTGGTAATTTGTTTCCCTTTTTTATTCTCAATGGTTATTTTGGCTAAATGGCTTCCTGGTTTTATTTCCATAGGAGTTTTAGATACATTCGTCCAGGAAAATCCATCACTCGAAGAAAGCTCGACTTTTTCAGAGGTGTCCCCAAAATCAAGCTCCGCAAAAACTCTTTCCATTTTTGATGTAAGCTTTACTTCAACAAAAATCTCGCGCCCTTTTTCAACATTTTTTGGATAGAGAGCCGTTTCAACCCAGGCAATAGACAAATTTTCAACTGCGTCCGTAGGCCCTGCTTTTAGGCTCACCCCCTGTTCGTCAAAATCCTTAAACGAAATAGCAAAAGATGCTGTTCCTCCAACAAACAACAAAACAGACAATAATAATAAAAATATTTTTTTCATCTACTCCCCCTTTATTTTTCTATTAAAAAGTAAACATTATATTATCAACAGCACAATCAAAAACCCCTTCTTTTGTCGCTGAAACAAATATGACCTGTAATTTCGATATGTTTCCACCATTAGTCCCATGGAAAACAACGTCAGAGTCTTTCGTATCTTCGTTATAAAATGCCGACAAAGGAACAGAATATCTTGTAAACCCTTTTCCAAGAACAGGAATTTCAACTACCCATTTAGTTTCTTTTTCATTTTCATTTGTCCCTTCTTGGCCATTTTTCTCAAAAAGTTCTAATTTTATTTTACCAAAAGACTTACTTCCATAAATATCTATAACCATACGGGAATAATCCGCCCCATCAATACCTAAAATAGTTCCCATGCCTCCTACGTACCAGCCTGAAGTTTTTCCTTCCAACTTTAAAACCTTGTCACCGCAAGCTTCCGCGACAGAATCTTCTTCTTTGCTTTCAGGGTTAGGCACGACAGAAGCGCTTATCTTGTCAAATACATACCATCTGTTTGACAGTATCCCATCTTCAAAATTATCTACGAGATAAAAAGTCAACCTGGCATATGCCGCGGATGCTGCAACAAAAATAATCAATATAAAAAGAACAAGCTTTTTCATTGAATTTCCACCTTTTTTTTCCTTCCATTTTTTTTCTTTAAAATTTTCGACTTTTTATTTTTTTTTGTTTCATCCTGAATAATTTGTTTTAAAGCAAGCTCCCCTCTGTCCTGCGCTTCTTTTTCTGTTTTCCTATTTTTTTCTTTACCAAACACATCGCCTTCAACAACAATTATCTCTTCAATATCAATATCGTGGGCGCCAAAAAGCTTCGATGAGTTCTGCCTGCTTAATTCCTGGGAAAGCCGATCTTTCTCGGCAAGGATTTTTCCCTGTTCCTTGCGAAGCTCTATGGCGCTCTTTTTCAAAAGCTCTTCATTTTTAATCCTTTCACCAATTATTTCATTCATTTTTTTGAGTTCATTTTTAAGGTTTTCACTTTCCATTTCTTTGCTTTTCAGTTCCGCAGAAACAAATGAAAGCTTAGCCTCAACTTCGGAAATAAAAGAATCTTTTTTTTCAACAGCTTCTTCATTGTCCTTCTTTTTGTTTTTTCTGTGACCCATATAGGTTTTTGCGGCAAAAAAAACAGCTCCTGATGTTAATATAAGCAAAACACCAAGAAGAACCGCAGCCCAATTAAAAGAAAACGATTGCTGCGTTAAAACATCTTTAAGCCCAGGGGACTCAGCCGATGAGGATCTATTAACAATAAACAGGGTAAAAAGAAAAAGCGACGGGAACAGAGCTTCTATTTTTAAAAAGAGCTTCATTAATTCCTCCTTCTTAACTTTCAAATCAAAAAATAAAACTAACCACTATTTACAACCTTCATTTTACAACATTTTTGGAATTTTTAAAGGGGAAGAAAAAGAGCAAAAAAAATTGCATTATAAAAAATGCCGCAGGGCGGAATTGAACCGCCGACACATAGCTTTTCAGGCTACTGCTCTACCAACTGAGCTACCGCGGCACGAAAGAAACCTTGACCTTTTATAATTCTACAGAAATTTTACCGTACTTTCAAGGATGGAAATAGCGCGGCAATAAGCTAAAACCTAAATTTTTGCGCCATGATAGATCTTCCCCCGTTATTATAATCTTCCCATGCCAAGAGAAAAGCTCTGGATCCCACGGAAACAAGTTGAGGTAAACGGGCTCCTGCTCTCGTTTCTTTTATTAAAATGCCATTTTTGTCAAAAATAGTGGAATTTTTATTATCCAAAGCCTGCAAATAAATGCTATAAACTTTTCCATCCCGATAATCTTCCCATGCAATCAGCTTGTTTTTGCCCAGATTTATGATCTCCGGAGAATACTGCGTCCCCGGTACTGTACAAATTGCTACTCCATCTTTTCCTGTTTCTCCAAACTGTTGTACCCTCCCTTGCGAATCCAGCTCCTGCCCAAAAATATCCCAATTGCCAAAACGAAAATCTTCCCAGACAAAAAAGGATGATCCGCCTGAAAGAGAAATAATTTTCGGACGCTGCTGAGTTCTTCCTACCTGACAGACGGGAACTCCGTCTTTTATCCAAAGAGGATTGCCTTCAACCCCAACCTTTTGAGCGTAAATATCAAAATTCCCACTTCCCTTATCTGTCCATCCTACAATAACCCCCAGCCCCGCATCATTAACAAGCACAACATCACTTTGTAAATCAGGAGCTTCACAAATGGCTGCACCATTATTTGCCAATAATGTTTTACCGGATAAATCTACTTTTTGCGCGTAAATATCAGAGTTTCGATCCCCTTTTCTATAATCAGTCCAAACAGAAATCAAGGATTTTGAATCAATTAGAGGTTCCTCCAGCCTACCCGCAAATTTGCTTAATATTTTCCCTTCATCCCCCCACAAAAGTTCTCCTTTTGAGTTTACTCTCTGAGCATATATAGCTGTTCCGCCTTCACCCTCGTTCACAAAAACAATAACAGCTCCTCCATTCCCATCATAAATAATTTTTGGCTGCCTCTGTTTTGCGAAGGCTAGCTTGGGGGTAAGAACCACCCCACTTTGCAAAAATGATTCTCCCTCCTGATTAAAATGCTGAAGATAAATTTTTGGATTAGAATAATTTCTGTAATCTTCCCAAACAACATACGCGCCTCCCCTTCCGTCCAACGCTACATCAGGATTTTTCTGATCAAAAAACTCTTTTTCAACACAAACGCCATTTGTATCCCAAAGAAGAAAACCCTGCAAATTAAGTTTTTGAGCGTAAACATTAAAAAAACCGGAACGCTTATCCTCGAAAACAAAATAAAAAGAATCATCTTCCTCTCCAATTACTTTGAAATTCTGCTGGATAACAGAACCGGAAACATTATTTATGACTCTTCCCTCCTTCCCCCAGGAATATCCTCCCCCTTTTGATATTTTTTGGGCATAAATATCAAAATTCCCTTCTTTGTTATCCTGGAAACAAAAGTTAACATCTCCGTCTTTATCAACAGAAACATCCATCTGCTGCGCGCTATGTTCCCCCTCTGACAATAGAATGCCTTCTTTATCAAAAATCAGATAACCATCTTCTGTTATTTTTTGCAAATATATCTTTTGAGCTTTCCCCGATGATTCTTCCCATGCAACATAGAAGGGAGAATCACCAAAAATAATCGGATTTTCCTGAAGACCGCTTTTACTGATAACAGGGCGCGAGGCTTCCCCCCACAACATCTCACCATTCTGTGAAACTTTTTGCATATAAACATCCGAATCACCGGCGTGTGAATCACTCCAAACTACCAGGCATCCTCCCTTCGTGTCTTTTATAATGCAGGGAGTAGTTTCTTTTACAAAATTATTGGCAACCCTAATTCCATTCTGAGCAAAAAAATTCTTGCCATTATAATCTAAACTTTGAACAAACACGCCAGGCTCTCTTGGTCTTCCATCTGACCAGGCAATAAAGATTCTGTCGTTGTCATTTCTTACTATTTGAGGCTTGTCTTGATTTCCCTCCGCTCTGCACACAGCAATGCCGGACGCCGGCCATAATAAGGTTCCTTTTGCATCAAGTTGTTGCGCATAAATATCAAAATCTCCTGATCTCCTGTCCGCCCATACAAAAAAAGCGCCACCCTCCCCATCATCAACAAGTTTAGGATACCATTGAGTGGCTTTTTCTTTACAAACAGGAACTCCATTTATAGACCAAAGAAGCTCTCCTTTTGAAGTAATCCTTTGGGCATAAATATCTTCCTCCCCTGATCGGTAATCAAACCATGTAACTATCACCCCTCCCTTTCCATCCGCAACAAGTTGAGGGAAAACCTGCCCTCCTTTTTCAGTGCATACAGGAATTCCGTTCTTTGGAAATAAAAGCGCCCCGTTCGCATCCACTCTTTGCAGATAAATGTCAAAGTCTTTGCTCCTGTTATCCTGCCAGACAATAAAAGCCCCACCTATGCCATCAGCGGCAATTTGAGGAAATATTTGTTCATTCTTAAATTTTGCCAATGGAAAAGCACTTTTCCCCCAAAGGCGGCTCCCTTCATCGTTTATTTTTTGGATATACAGGTCGGCATTTCCATCACGAAAATCTTCAAAAACCAAAATATTATTAGAGGCTCCTGACCTGACAAGTTTAGGATGCTGTTGAAGAGTATTTCCTATTGAATCATTAACAACAACTCCCCCTTCTTTCCATAAAGAGGTCGGATAATTAGGAGAAGCAACATATTCTGAAAAAGCGGAATAGAAAGATAAGAACAAAAAGAACAATCCGAGACAAATCAGCATATTAACCAATTTGATCTGTCGAATATTTTTTCTCAAATAACCGGCAAAGCAATTTAATTGGTTAACTAGCATACGCCCTTGGCTATCCCACCTTTTCGAGTTTCATAGAAATAACCTTTGAAATGCCAGGCTCTTCCATTGTTATGCCATAAATTGAATCTGCTACAGCCATTGTCCGTTTGCTATGAGTAATAACCAGCATTTGAGAAGCCTGAGAAAAATTTTTTAGGTATGAAGTAAATCTGGCAATATTTGAATCATCAAGCGCAGCATCAACTTCATCTAAAATACAAAGAGGGCTGGGCGAAGTTTTTAATATGGCAAAAAGAAGGGCAATGGCAGTCAAAGACCTTTCCCCTCCGGAAAGTAAAGAGATATTCAGCCATTTACGACCATTTGGACGCACGGAAATTTCAATGCCCGCAGCTAAAGCATCTTTCCCTTCTTCCATCATTATTTTGGCCTCTCCACCTTCAAACAGCTCGGAAAAAACAGAAGAAAAATTGCCTGCTATAACCCCAATTGCTTTTTGGAAGTCTTCACGCGCTTTAATATCCAACTCGGTAATAAGTGTCTTTAGGTTTTCTCGAGCTAATAAAATATCCTGATGCTGTGTTTCAATAAAAATATGCCGTTCTTTGCATTTTTCAAACTCATCTATAGCAAGAAGATTAACAGGTTCCAATGCCCTCAACTTTTTTTTAAGTTCTTCTATCTCTTTTTTGTTTTTATTGGCACCCAAAGCTTCTTCATCAAAAGACAGAAGATCCGCGAACAAAAGAGAATATTCCTCTTCTACAAATTTTTCAATTTGAGCCAATTCTGTCTCTATTTTTGCCAGAGAAACCTCTTTTCTTAAAAGATCAGACGATTGCCCATCTCCACTGACTTCATCAAATGCCGCGTTATTTAACTCATGAAGAACATTAACAATTTCATCTTTCCTTATTTTTAGTTCATTTTTTTGCTTTTCTAAAGAATTTTTTTCAGCTTGGAGCTTTGAAGTTTCTTCGCTCAGCGGAGTTTTTTCAAAATCTTCGGTCTGTTTAACCAATTCCGTTAATTTATTTTCCGCAGCAGATATATCAACTGCCAAATTATTAAGTTGCGTATTCTTGGCTTTCAACTCTTCGCTTTGAACCGCTATTTCTTTTTCTATCCCCTGGGATTCAACATCCAAAAGTTTGCGGAATTTTTCTACTGAAACATCTTCTTTTAACTCTTCCCAGGATTTTCCAAAGTAATCAACAAGTATTGTTTTGAGTTTTTGAGATATTTCAACCGTAAGCCTGACAGCTTCCTGAAAATCTCCAAACTCATCTAAATTTACAGATGAGGCTTCACGCCTCTTATCCCCAATCTCTTGTTTTTTTGCATAAAGGGTTTTTAGCCCATCCGTCACATTCTTGATCGCATAAGATAAAAATCGTTCTTCTTCTTTAAGGTCGCGGACTTTGTTTTTTTCTTCAAAAAGATGCCTCTCTTTTTCAATAATGAGATTCCCCCGTTCTTCTTCTATTAAATCTTTAATCTTTTCCAGATTTAAAAAAATCTGATTCAGCTCAATTTCAAGCTGTTGTAAAATCTTCTGCTTTCCTTCTCTCTCTTCCTTTAGTTTTAAGCGTTCTTCTTCTCTTTCCTCGGCAAGCTTACGTAACACCGCAACTTCTTCCGCAATAATTTCTCTGCGGGTCAAAAGAAGTTTTGCCTGTTTTTTGAAAGCAGTTAATTCCATTTGGCGGACATTCTCTTGTATTTCCTTATATTCTTTGGCAGATTTTGCCTGATGCTCAAGAGAAATAAGCTGTTCACCAATTTCAATTTTAATATCAGCTATTCTAAGCAAGTTTTGTTCAGATAAAATAAGCTTTCTTTCAGCTTCTGATTTTCGAAACCTGTATTTATTAATGCCTGCGACTTCTTCAAAAACCGAACGGCGTTCCTCAGGTTTTGAAGAAAGAATGGCATCAACACGTCCCTGGCTTATAATTGAAAGGGATTCCGTGCTCAATCCGGAATCTAGAAAAAGATCCCGTATATCTTTTAACCTGCAAGATTGTCCATTAATTAAAAATTTACTTTCTCCATCGCGAAAAGTTCTTCTCTTTACGCAAACTTCATTGTAATCAAGAGGTAAGGCCTTATCGGAATTGTCAAATGTTAAAGCAACCTCAGCCATTGACAGCGATTTTCTGGTCTCGGTTCCAGCAAAAATAACTTCCTGTGCCGTGTTTACACGGAGACTGCGGATATTTGCTTCTCCAAGAACAAAACGAAAAGCATCAACAACATTGCTTTTCCCGCATCCATTTGGACCTACAATAGCAGTAATTCCGGATGAAGAATCAAAAATAATCTTTTCGCCGTCGGCAAAAGTTTTGAAACCTTTAATTTCCAGAAATTTCAGATGCATCGGCCATTATATTATCATATAATGATTCTCTTGCAAACAATTTTAAGCCCTGTTAAAATAGCTTTCAATGAAAAAGAAAACTCTTTTGCTATTAATTTCTTTCATTTTTTTTCTGGCTGCCGTTTCACACGCGATTTTATTTGAACTTTCAAATATTAAAGACACTCTTATAACATACCAGGATATTTTAGAAATAAAAGAAAAAGCCGGAAATACAACAAAAATCAGGGTAAACAATGTCCTGCTTAACCTGAAAAACAATCTTTTACATTGCGCGTTTATCCTGCATCCCGGAAAGAACCTTATTAATATTCAAGATATCGGCCAATTCAGAGTTTTACGTTTAATTTCATTTCCAGATTTAAGCAACTTATACAATGGAAGGTTTCATTGGGCAAAAAAAGAGATAGAAGCTCTTGCGACTCTTGGAATACTGGAAGGATTTCCGGACGGAAATTATTACATGAATGACAGTGCCACAAGAGGAGAATTTGCGACATGGCTATGCAAAGCGCAGGGTCTTATGACAGACAATCCAAAAGAAGACCCTTTTAAAGATGTTCCAAAAGAACATTGGAGATCCCGATATATAAAGGCAGTTGCGGACAAAGGCTATATGGAAGCGGACACAACCGGCAGTTTTGGAATAGATATAAATATCAGCCGAGCAGAAGCAGCTGTAACTTGTTTAAAGGCGGAAGAACCTTCTATTAATGAAGTCGTCTCTATCGATTTTTTTGAAGATGTCCCTTTGATCCACCCGCTTTTTAAACAACTTAAAATTGCAAAAGCTCTGGGGCTTATAAAAGGAATATCTTTAAACTCTCCTCTCTTTGAACCCGACAGGGATATAACCAGGGCAGAAACAGCTATTCTTTTGTCTCGGCTAAAAAGAGTTGCCTCCCTAAAAAAAGAATTATATGATTTCCAGACAGAGTATACGGACGATGATTTTGCGAAAATCAATATTCCTCCCGAAATTCTCAGTGCCAAAGCATCCCCCGAATCGATAACAATTAACACCCCCTCCGCCATAACAATTAATGCTATGACCAGGAATAGGGATGGGTTGGAGAAAATCCTTTACGTAAAATCAGATCTTTCATCCTTGAACAATTTTGCTGACGTGCAAATGTATGATGACGGGACAAATGGGGACACTCTCAAAGGAGACGGAAATTATACAATCAAGTTTTTGGCCTCGGCAGAAGCAACTGGAGAAAAAAACATAAATATAATCGCGGGTGATAATCTAGGCTGGAAAGATTATAAAAATATAAAGGTTTTAGTTGTAGAATGAAAAAAACCCTATTAAGTTTAACTTTATTTATACTCTTACAGGTTATTTCTTTTTCTTTGACTTTTCCCGAGTTGGGTGATCAGGTATTTAACACCGAATTAGGCGCTCATCCATTAGGCATGGGAGCGGCTTTTTCCGCAATGATAGGAGACCCCAATACTTTATTTTACAACCCCGGCGGACTCCCCTGGTCAAAAGGGATAATTTTATCCGGAAAAGATTTCAACAATTTATCTGCCGCTCAAGCTTTTCCAACAGGATCGGGCATTACGCTGGGGATAGGATATGTCCGTTCAAAAATCTCAGACCTTGTCATAAATGAATCGGGGGCGGGTGATTTCTCAAGCAGCATAATTCTTTTTTCTGTTGGGACAAAATTGAGTTCCATTCCGATAATTAGTAAGGTTCCAAATTCCCAATCAATAGGATTAGGCTTAAATTTCAAATCGATTCTTTCTCAGTTGGCAACTGGAAGCTTTGATTTGACAGGATCGGCAAATAAAATAACACGAGGATGGGAACTCGACTTTGGATTCCTTTATAACCCATCATCATGGTTTTCTTTTGGCGCTGTAATTCAAAATACCATGCCAAAAGGCAAAAACGTTAATGATGGAGGGGTCATTGACTGGAACACAGGAGGACTTGAAGGGGTTCCGGCAATTTTAAGAAGCGGTATAAGCCTCAAACCGGTCGACAAGGAAAATGCTCCTGTCTATTCAGAAAATAATAGGATTTTTATAAACTTTGATGCAGAATCTTCCATGATATCACAAGGAATTGGCCATTTTGGATTGGAATGGATTTTTCAAGATTATCTCTCTCTTCGCGGAGGTTTTATCGTAAAAGAAGCTTCCGGCAACACAAGCAGTTTTGGCCTGGGATTTAATCCCGGAGAATGGGGAATAGATTTTGCTTCATCATATGATTTACTAAAAGACTCTAGATCCTATATTTTTTCGATATCATATGATCCAAACATCTGGACTTTTACAAAAACCGGTAAAGAAGAAAAGAAAAGAGAAGAAAAAACAGCACCAATGCTGAAAATAGATATCCCAAGAGAAATCACAACTTATAAAGACAGCCTAATTGTAAGTGGAGAAGCAAAAAATGGGACAAAGGTTTTTGTAAACGATCAACTTGTTATCTTAGATAAAAACAACAGATTTGAAGTTGTTTTTCCATTACAAATAGGAAAAAATCTGATAGCAATTAAAGCCTCTTTGGATGATTTTAGCGATACTGCCAATATCAAAGTTTTAAGAAAAAGCAAGGTTGAAATTGTCGAAGAGAAAAAGGCGGAAGAAGAATTAAAAAACGCGACAACAAAAGATGATATTCAAAAAATCAAAAAGGATATACAAATAATTACTATAAGAAAAGAAAAACTTGAAGCATTGATAACGATAGGAGTAATTGACGCAGAACCGGACAAAGAAATCGCGCTCAATGCGCCAATGTTAAGGGGAGAATTCGCAAGCTGGGTTACAAAATCCCTGGATATCCCTCTGTCTCAGGTCACAAAAGCTGTTTTCACTGATGTGCCGGCAGATCATCCCTTTGCTCCTTACATAAAAGCCGTAGCGGATAAAAAAATAATGGTTGGACAGAGTAGTTATTTTTATCCCGACAAACCTGTAACAAAAGCAGAAGCAGATGAAATTTTAAGAAAAATCAAGGAAAATAAATAATAATGGCAATAAGAAAAAAAATTGTTATAGCGATTTTCATGTTATTTGTAATTGCCGTGTCTTCTTTTGGGGAAGAAGTCATTTCAAAAGGAGATGCCATAGACATAATTTCCGCGGCTAAATTTGTTAGGCAAAAAATCGGAAACTTATTTTCATGGACAAAAGGATATGATTTAAGTGCAATAAACAAGATAAAGCTTGTTCCTTCCATTAAATATGTAAAAGTAGTGCCAAAAAGAATCCCGCCGGACGGAAGAACGGTTTTAGAGCTTTATGCACTCATAGATGACCCTGAAGGCCCTACAAATATAAAGGGTGTCAGGGCTGATTTGGAAAATATTGGGAAATTAAAAGAGGCAACACTGGTTGATACAGGATTATGGGGAGATCAAGTGGCAGGAGACAATATCTATTCCCTGCAATCAAACGTCAGTCCAAATATTTCTTTGGGAGATAAAGAAATATCCGTTAAAGCAATAAACAAAAATGGATGGCTGGCTCTTTCAAAAACAACAATTATAGTTGACAAATCACCGCAAATAATAGAATTGAATATTTATCCGAAAACTGTTAAAGCGGGAGCAGAGACTCCTATTACCATAACAGCAAAAGTCATAAGCCCATACGAAAAAATAGGAATAAAAGAAGTTTTTGCGGATTTAAGAAGCCTAGCATTGGGGGAAAATGTCAAATTAATTAAAAAAAATTATAATGAGTTTTCTTTAAATGCCATAGTGCCCTCAATTGTTAAAAGAGGAGAAAAATCTTTAACTATTTACGCTATAAACAATGACGGAAACATCGGAGAAAAAAACATAGTCCTGAATGTGACTCCGTAAATAAATAAAGGAAGAAAACAGGAACAACAAATAAATGCTATCAACAATAACTATAATAAATATTTTCATGGAAATCTTCAGCGTGGGGGCTTTATTTTTTGCGTCTTTTGCTTTTGCAAAAAAGTTTTCTGAGTCTGGACAAAAAAAAGATTTAACGCTAAGCCTTGTCCTTATTTCGTTTACCATATACCCATGTTTAGTTATAGCATCACAGATGCTTTATAATTTAGACAAGCCCCTATCAACTCTTATTTTCATCCAAAGGCTTATTTCATATAACCTTATTATAGATGCTTTTCTTATTCTGGTTTTTATAAAATATCGTTTTAACCCGAAAGTTATAAACTATATCCTTTGGATTTTTGCCGTCGCGGCCTTAACTATGTTTTATAGGGTGGGAGCGTCATCTATAAGTTTAATTTACAGGGTAGAAGTAGTAGAGCCCATAGTAAATTTTTCCATACCTCTATATTTAAGGCCTGTATGGTCAAATATGTGGCTTATTCTTTCCATAACAGCTTTTTTTACCGCCTTTAAAAAAAAAGGAGGGGAAAAGACTCTTTTGCTCCACGAAAGCCTTGGCGCTTTTTTAATATTTTTTTCGTTCTTACCGATGGTTGCTTATTTATCAACCCAAAATAGTTATTACCTATTGGCCTCTTGGAGCTCTATTTTACTTGGAGTTATAAATATAACCTTGGCAGAAATCATACCCTCCAACTCATTGTTAGCCGAAAATCCTTTTGGTTTTTTCCGCAGCAGGATTTTGTTTAAACTTATTTTTATTTTTGTCCTTATTATTGTCATTCTTTTTGAAATAACAACTCTTGTTACTTTAAACCTGGGCAAACAAGCGCTTCAAGAGTCAATCTTTTCAAGCTATAGGGAAACAGCGAAAAACATAAAAGATCAAATCGAAACAATGGATACTTTTAACGAAAAAGTAATCCAAAATATTGTCGAAAATAAAAGGCCAGGAAAAAGCGGAATAGTTTTTGTTGTAGACTCAAACGGGACAGTCATTGCCCATCCTGACAAAACAAGGATTTACCTAAAACAAAACCTGAAAAACTTTCCCCCCGTAAAAAAAGCTTTAAGCGGACAATCGGGTTCCGGTCTTTTAGGGGAAGATGACTTTGGCCAAATAAAAGCAGGTGCTTTTTCTCCAATTAAAAAATTTGGCGGAGCGGTAATTATTGAAGAGCCATTAAAAGATGCATATTACAAAATGCGCCAACTCGAGACAAATTCTCTTTTGTTTGTAATTTTAGGAATCATAATAACCGTAATTACCGGACTTTCTCTGGCACAAAGCATAGAAAATCCTCTTCACAAACTTACACTAGGAACAGAATCCATTTCCAAGGGAGATCTTAACACGAAAATAGATGTTGATTCGCCTGACGAAATTGGGAAGCTCGCGTTTGCTTTTAATAAAATGATACGCTACCTGAGAGACAGCCAGGATCGGTTAATCCTTTCAGAGAAATTGGCAGCGTTAGGCACTATGTCAGCCGGGATGGCGCATGAAATAAAAAACCCGCTGGTTTCACTTCGGACTTTTTCACAGCTTATGCAAACTAGGTGGGAAGACAAGGAATTTAGAGAAAAATTTGCGCAAATAGTTCCAACCGAAATTGAAAGGATAAATAAGATAGCCGAAAGTCTTTTAAAATTTGGCAGGCCAAGCAAACCTGAAATGGGGAAAGCTGATGTTACTATGATTCTTGAAGAAATCCTGCTGTTATTTGAAAGCGAATGCAAAAAGAATAATATTAATGTCAGCACAAAATTTTCAAAATTGCCGGAGATTACAGGCGACAGTCAACAATTATCACAAGCTTTTGTTAATTTAATCCTAAACGCGATTCAAGCTATGGATAAAAATGGCGAGCTTATAGTAAAAACAGATACAGGGAAAGTAGTATATGCGGATGAAACAAAAGAGGGAGATCTAAAAGAAGACGGGTCAAGAATATGGGGAGAAGGGAAAACAAAGAAACAGCCTACATCTATTGATGCTATCTTTGTTGAAATCACAGATACCGGTCCTGGAATAGATGAGGAACATTTAAAGTCTCTTTTTGATCCGTTTTTTACAACAAAAGTAAAAGGAACAGGAATGGGACTGCCAATTACTTTACGAATAATTCAAGAACATGCCGGATCAATCAGAGTTAAAAGCAAACCAGGGGAAGGGACTTCTTTTATTGTTATGTTACCGCAGAAACACCAGGAGATATAGTTTTTATTTCAGGAGAATTATCATTTTTTGGCTCCAAAACCTTGGCTAAGGTAGTAAAAAATTCTATGTCAGTTTGTAAACTCTTAGGAAGCGGGATATTAGGCTTAACGGGAATGTAACCAGCAACGTCTATAACCCCGGAGGAAGGTATCCATTTTACTGATTGCGGTGTTATATTGGAATTAACTCCATCTAAACTCATTAATTTATCTCCTGATTCTTTTAATAATAATCGTAAACAATTGCCTAAAACTTGCGCAGATGTTATACTTTTTAATATGTTTGAAAGATTTTCTGAACACGCAATTCGCCTTATCATGGCTGCTCAGGAAGAAGCCAAAAGGACAAAATCCTCGCAAGTGGAAAAAGAACATCTTCTGCTGGGGATGTTAAAAGAAAACGAGCCTTCTATACTTAAAGTCATTGAATTATTTAATGTGGCTCCTGGTGATTTAAAAACTAAACTTGAAGATAAAATTATCCAGGAATCAATTACCGTAAATATAGAAATTCCATTCTCAAATACTGTAAAAAAAGTTATTGAATTATCATGGGAAGAGGCAAGAAATTTAGGACATAGCTACATCGGAGTAGAGCATCTCTTTTTGGCACTTTTAAGAGAAGGGTCAGGAACAGTGAGCGAGATCTTAAAGGATTTTAACATTACATTGCAGCAGGCAAGGACGCAATTAATTTCTATAATGACACAACAAACAATACTGCCCAAAAATTTCCCAAAAAAAACTGACACTCCGGTCCTTGATACTTTTGGAAGGGATATAACTCTGTTATCAAGAGAATCAAAACTTGATCCAGTAATTGGCCGCCATAAAGAAATTGAACGAGTTATACAAACACTCTCACGCAGAAAGAAAAACAATCCGGTCCTGGTCGGCGAAGCTGGAGTTGGGAAAACAGCTATAGTCGAGGGGCTTGCTCAAAGGATTGTATCAGGAAATGTCCCACACCTTCTTTTAGATAAAAGGATTATAGCTTTGGACTTGGGGCTGCTTGTGTCTGGAACCAGATTCAGGGGAGAATTTGAAGAACGGCTAAAAAAAATAATGATGGAAATCATAAAATCAGGCAAAGTAATACTCTTTATAGACGAAGTCCATACCTTAATAGGAGCAGGCGCCGCAGAGGGAGCCATGGATGCCGCCAATATATTAAAGCCCGCGTTAGCCCGCGGTGAAATCCATGTGATCGGGGCAACAACCTTAAATGAATACCGTAAAAAAATAGAGTCAGATCCAGCGCTTGAACGAAGATTTCAGCCTGTAATAGTTGATGAACCCAAGGTTCCTGAAACGATTGAAATTTTAAAGGGATTGCGCGCCCGATATGAAGAGTTTCACAAGGTTCGCATAACAGGAGACGCATTAGTGGCCGCGGCTCGCCTGTCAGATCGTTATATGTCGGAAAGAAAACTGCCGGACAAAGCAATTGATCTTATGGACGAAGCATCATCAAAAATCATGCTTAAAGCAAGTGTCGCCCCTCCAGAGCTCATAGAACTAAACAAAAAATTAGAAGAAATAAAAATCAAAAAAGAAGCTGCCGTCCAAAATCAGGAATATGAATCGGCAGCAGAAATGAGAGACCAGGAAACAAAATTAAAAATTCAATATGAAGAAATAGCAAAGAAAAGTTCTGCTATACCGTATGATGAATATCCAATTGTAAATTCTGAAGTAATAGCGGAAATTGTTTCTTCGTGGACAGGATTTCCAGTAACCCAACTCACAGAAGAAGAGACCAAGAGGCTGCTTAAAATGGAGGACGAGCTGGGATCGCGAGTCGTAGGACAAAAAGAAGCAATAACCACAATTTCAAAGTCGATTAGAAGGGCTCGGACAGGGCTAAAAAATCCAAATAGGCCCATAGGTTCTTTTATATTTCTTGGACCGTCCGGCGTCGGCAAAACAGAGCTTGCCAAAAGACTGGCAGACTTTCTTTTTGGGGATCCCGACGCGATGGTAAGAATAGACATGTCAGAATACTTGGAAGCTCATACGATTTCAAGGCTTTTGGGCTCTCCTCCCGGATATATCGGCCATGGAGAAGGGGGCCTTTTAACCGAACCTGTACGCAAAAAGCCTCATTCGGTCGTACTGCTTGATGAGATTGAAAAGGCTCACAAGGATATAATGAACATCCTTTTGCAGATACTGGAAGACGGGACAGCAACAGATGCCCAGGGACGCAAAGTCGATTTCAAAAATACTGTAATTATAATGACAAGTAACATTGGCGGAGAACTTTTTAATAAAGAAAATTCAATTGGTTTTATAAATCGAAACGACGCCCACGCGAATTATGAAAAAACCAAAAAAGACGTTTTGGATAAACTTTCAAAAGAATTCAGGCCTGAATTCTTAAACCGCGTCGATGAAGTTGTTGTCTTTGCGCCTCTTTCAAAAGAAGATCTGGGTGAAATTGTCAAATTAATGATAAATGATGTAAATGAACGAATTAAAGAAAAAGAAATGGAAATAACAATTTCTAAAAAAGCAGAAAACTTTTTAGTGGAAAAGGGATTTGATCCAAAATTCGGAGCTAGGCTTTTAAGAAGAACAATTGAAGATAATATAGAAGATGCCCTTTCTGAAGATGTATTACGCGGCAAAATCACCTTTGGCTCACAAATTAAGGCTGATTTAAAAGATGAAAAAATCATCTTTACCTCCAAACAAATTTCAACTTCAAAAGAAGCTCCAGTTAAAGAAGAAGTTTTACAGGAAAAATGAAATCCGGAATAAGATTTTTTTGCAAAGAGTGTGGAAATGATTTTCCCCGCTGGTCAGGACAATGTACAGCATGCGGAGCATGGAACAGCCTTATTGAAGAACCCTTCACCAAAAGCAAAAAATCTCTTCACAGCAAACAGTCAACCAATTCAGACGCAACTCCTCTTTCTATAAAAGAGATTGATTATCAAGATGGGGATAGAAAATCTTCTGGCCTTCCTGAATTTGACAGAGTTTTGGGTGGAGGAATTGTACCCGGAGCCGTTATTTTAATAGGAGGAGATCCCGGAATCGGGAAATCGACTCTTATGCTGCAGGTTGCAAACAATTCAGGCAAGAATGTTTTATACGCATCGGGAGAAGAATCGGCAAAACAGATAAGAATAAGGGGGGAAAGGTTGGGGACATTGTCGGAAAATTTGAAAATATATACTGAAACGGATATCTTTTTAATAGAAAAAGCGATTGAAAGTGAAAAGCCGGAGCTTGTAATAATAGATTCCATCCAAACAATGTTCCGCGAAGACATAGAGTCAGCGCCTGGCTCTGTTTCACAGGTAAGAGAGTGCGCGGCGTATCTTGTGGGTATAGCCAAAAAAAGCCATATTCCTATTTTTATAATAGGCCATGTCACAAAAGAGGGGAATATAGCAGGTCCCAGGCTTTTGGAACATATTGTCGATGCGGTCATCTATTTTGAAGGGGAAGAACACAAGCAGTTCAGGATCCTGCGCGGCGTAAAAAACCGTTTTGGCTCCATATTGGAAATTGGGATTTTTGAAATGAAGGAGAACGGCTTAATCCCTGTTTCCAACCCTTCTGAAATTTTCTTGTCGGAGCGACCCCACGGACAAAGCGGATCGGCAATTACAGCTGTAATAGAAGGTACCCGTCCCCTTCTTATAGAGATCCAGGCTCTTACCGCTTTTACCAAGATGGCAATGCCAAGACGGACAGCAGTCGGGGTAGATTATAACAGGCTGATGATGATTTTGGCTGTATTGGAAAAAAGAGCCAGTTTAGTACTCTCTTCTCTTGATGTTTTTGTGAATATAGCGGGTGGGCTTCGTGCAAATGAGCCAGCGCTCGATCTTCCAATCGCAATGGCAATTGCTTCATCTTACAAAAACAAACCCCTGCCGGAAGATTTGGCCGCCGTCGGAGAGATTGGCTTAACCGGAGAAATCAGGGCTGTCAATCAAATTGAAAGAAGGATAATAGAAGCAGAGAAACTGGGATTCAAAAAAATCCTGATCCCCTATGGAAATTTGAAGCAGGCAAAAAAATCCAAAATAGAAATCTGCGGCATAAGCTCAATATCGGAAGCGTTTACTAATATTAAATAATTAAAGCATTTCTTTTATGATGCGATAAACCTCTTCGTTCGCTTTATCCGAATCCTTGCCATATTGTTTAAGCGAAACAGGCTTCCCAATTTTTATTTGTACAGGCACACTATGAATTATATAACTCTTCTTAGGCATAATGCCAAAACTCCCCGATATAGCAAGAGGCAGAACCCTAACCTTATTTTTAATAGCTAAAAACATGCTCCCTCGTTTAAATTCCTGTAATTTTCCATCAGGGCTTCTTGTCCCTTCAGGGAAAATTAAGATGCTCTCCCCTTTTTCAAGCACCTCTTTGGACAAAACAAACATATCAAGAGCTCCCTTTCTCGTTCCCCTGTCAACTGGAATATATCCTGATTTTCTCAAATACCAACCAAAAATCGGAACGCTAAACAATTCTTTTTTTATAATAAACCGAAATCTGACAGGAAGAATCGCAAGCGCTATTAAAATATCCGCCATTCCCTGATGGTTTGATACCAGTATCAACGGCTCATTTAGAGGAATATTTTCTCTCCCATATACATTAATTGGAATCCCGCTTATCCAAACAAGTAAACGAGCCCAAACAATCGCAGCTCGCTGAAAAATAAAAACTTTATCTTTGGGGAAATAAAAAAAAGAAATTAAAATAGTCAGAATTGACCCGATAAAAAAAGTTATCAGTGCGACTAAACATAATAAAACTGTTCTAATTAAATTCATGGGGAAAAACCTTTATTTAAAAGGTGAAAGCTCACTCTATCTTTTCACCATAAATAAGCTTATTCATTACCATACCGGTTGTAAGTTTAGGATAAAAATAAGTTGATTTTTGAGGCATACGTTCAAATTTTTGCGCGATCTTTACAATATTCTCAATGTTTATAGGGTTAAGCAGCACGGACATAGGCGCGCCTCCATTTTTTACGGCCGCAATTGCTTCTTCTTCATTGTGCGTAAAAATATAGCTATCTTCATCTTGAATTCCAAGAATATGCTGAAAAACCAGAGTATGTAAAATAGTTGTATCCAGTTTTTTCCACTCTTCAGGTTTTTCGTTCTTCACAATATCACGCATAATAGATTCATCTTTCAGCACAAGAAGATAATAAGAATCGATTTTTTCATTAAAATAAAGTCCAAAAGCATGTTTACTTTGCATATCAGCAAGTTTTTTCAAAAGTTTCTTGCGAGCAAGCGATTCCGTTTTCTTGCCAAAAGAGAATTCTTTTACATCAAAATACAACTTAAGCTGCGACAATATATATTGGAGATCAAATTGTAATGGGATTTTAATAATTCTGTGAATCGGAAATACTACCAATCCTGAGCTCTGAATAGGAACAAAGCCCATCATTGCATAATTGTTGGGCTCTTCTTCTGTTATTCTGGTATTGCGCAATTTCATCTCATTTCTAAATTGCAAAGCTGCTTCATACCTATGATGCCCATCTGCTATAAACACGCTTTTATCCTTAAACTCTTTTTGAAGTTTTTTTATTACCCCTTTTTGCTTTATCCGCCACAAACGATTAATGACACAATCAATCCCTTTTGCCTCAAAATCAGGATTGCGCCTTACTACCTTTTTCATGATTTTTTCAACTTTATCTTTATCATCAGAAAAAATAGAAAAAACAGGGTCAAAATTGGCAGAAGTAGCGCGTATAAGTTCTATCCGATCCTGTTTAGGCCTGGATAATGTATATTCATGAGGAAAAATCTTACCCCTGCCAAAATCCTCCAGTTTTAAAAGACCGATAATACCCTTTCTTGAATAAATTTTACCTTTATGTTTAAATTGTTGTTCATAAACATACATATAAGGCTTTTCTTCGATTACTAAAATTTCATGGCGAAGCCAGCCTTCAAAAGTAGAGGCAGCTCTAACATACTTATTGTTGTATTCGTTATCTCCCGGAAATTCTTTGCCAAAAATCAGGTGGATAACATTAAAATCAGATAAGTTGTAAAGATCGTCCTGCTCTTCAGAAGATATCACATCATAAGGCGGGGAAATAACTTTAGATAGTTTTTTTACCTTTTTTTTGTTATATACTACCCCTCGAAAAGGAAATATATTAACCACTATGTTACTTATTATAGCATATATGATATAATTTTTCTACTATGGATATTATACACACTAATGAAAGAATGCGGCAGCAATTGGCTGATTTTTTTGATGTATATTCAGCTCTGACAGCTCAAGGGAAAGCCGCTTTTCAAGTACAAATAGGCTCAGTGCTTGCAAAATCCGATGAAAGAACAAGAAAAATTTATGCTGGCATGATAAATGCGGCAGAAAACAAGCTTTCTATACCAGAAACAATAGAAAGCCTTAAAAAAGAGCTCTCTTTGGCCAAAAACAATGAGTTTATGTTTTAATTTTATAGCTATTAATCCAACACAGCAAAAAAGATTAAACCCAGCAAAATCAAAAAGAAACCTAAACTTCCTCTAACCAACGATAATACGTCCCCCCACCAAATAACAAAAGTCCAAATGCCCAAAACAACAAAAACAGCTCCCAATATCAATTTAATTAATTTGCCTGTCAACATCCATCCCTCCTTCATTATTAACAGCATTAAAAACTTCATCAGACTGCTTCTTATCTCCCAAGATAATATCGAGTAGTCGTTCTAAATCTTCCTTAGAAAAATATTCTATTTCAATTCTTCCGCGATTTTTAGTTCCTCGCATTTTGACCTTTGTTGCCAGTAAGGAAACAAGCTTTTCGGCCCAAGGTTTTAATTCTTCATCAATCCTTTCAGCTCGTTTGGAACTTTTTTTCTTTTTTGAAAGCTTCGGCTCACCATAAATAATTAATTCGACATCACGAACGCTAAGTTTGTTTTTTATAATATCAGCAAAAACTGTTAGTTTTCTGTCATTGCTTTCTATTGAAAGGAGAGCTCTGGCATGTCCTGTAGAAATTTCGCCGCTTTTTAATGATTCCTGGATTTCCAAAGGCAATTCAATTAACCTGAGCATGTTTGCAACCGTAGAACGATTTTTGCTTACCCTTTTTGCGATTTCAGCCTGGCTCATGTTAAATTCAGATGCCAGTCTGGAATAAGCAAGCGCTTCATCTAAAGGGTTTAAATCTTCACGCTGTAAATTCTCAATTAAGGCAAGTTGAACGGACTCTTCATCACTAAAGTCCTTTATGATAGCAGGAACAACGTTTAATCCAGCTAATTTCGCGGCGCGCAGACGGCGTTCGCCCGCAACAAGTTCGTAAGTTCCCTTTCTCATGCGAACAAGAACCGGTTGGGCAATTCCGGAAATTTTAATGCTTTCTGATAATTCTCTTAAATTTTCTTCATTAAAAACAGTGCGCGGCTGGCGAGGATTAGGAACAATCTTATCAACTGCTATATTGACAATTGTACGTCCTCCCGTAAAAACAGACCCTTCAGGAATAAGCGCAGACAACCCCCTTCCCAATCCTTTTTTATTCATTTCCAACTACCTCCCTACTCAGTTGCTCATAAGCTAATGCTCCTTTTGAACCCGGGTCATAAAATATTATAGGCTGGCCAAAACTCGGAGCTTCAGCCAGACGGACATTTCTTGGAATAATTGTTTGAAACACCTTTGAGCCAAAATGTTTCCGCGCTTCCTCAACGACCTGATTTGCAAGAACAGTTCTTTGATCATGCATTGTCAGTAAAACTCCGCCAATTTTCAACATAGGGTTTAACCTCTCTCGAACAAGATCAAGAGTCTTTATTAGCTGGCTTATACCCTCAAGAGCATAATATTCGCATTGTATTGGAATCACCACTTCATCTGCGGCTGTTAAAGCGTTAACCGTTAAAAGGTTTAATGAAGGGGGACAATCTATCATTAAATAATCATAAACCTGTTTCGCGTCAAACAAAGCTTTCTTTAGTCTGAATTCTCTTTCCGGAGCAGAAACCAATTCAACCTCTGCTCCTGCCAGCCTGGCCGTTGCGGGAATTATGTCAAGATTATTAATTGCTGTTTTTTGTATAACATCAATAATAGGAACTTGATCAACCATAACATTATAGATACAGGTTTCAAGGTTTTGGCGGTCAACTCCGCATCCAACAGTAGCATTTCCCTGAGGATCCATATCAAGAACCAAAACTTTTTTATCTAAAGAAGCTAAATAAGCGGCCAGATTTACCGTTGTGGTAGTTTTACCAACTCCGCCTTTTTGGTTTACAAAAGCTGTAATAACTCCCATCAGGGTTCTATTATACTATGTGGGGTTGCGGTTTTCAATTTTATCTTTAGTCCTTTGCAATTATTCAAACACTAACGCACATCACAAAGCAAGTTTTACTCTGCAAAACTCGATTATATGCATGGGAGCCCCAAAATGAGATATTTAGCAGCCATATTAATTATTCTCTTTCTTTTGCCCGTTTTTGGTTATGCCCAAAACGAGCCATATAACATTGATGTAAAAAGCTTATATTCAGATCCGGACGGCAATTCAAAACTTGTATATGAAATACCTATAGAGGTAAAGCTACTTGATATTTCAAAGGATGCAAACTGGTATAAGGTTTATTTGAAATTCTTCTTGGGGCCTATAGAATTTAAGTCTATAGGATGGGCCTATATCCCTATTGGAACTATTTTGGCTGAGAGAGAAAAACAAAATAAAATTCTGGCAATAGAATAAGTAAAAATCATTACGAGGAATGATATCTTTGTCCTTTATCCCCACAACCCACAACATTCCCTCACAACTCTCTTAATTATCTCAAAACGATAAATTTCCCCTTGGCAATAACATTTAAACCCTGCACAATTTTATAAAGATAAACTCCATTTTCCAGCATCCTGCCGTAATGATCTCTCCCCTCCCATGCTATCTGATTAAGCCCTCCTTGCCCCCCATTAACCCCGGCAATAAATTCTCGTTTATATATAAGCCCTCCGGAAATATTGACAACATAAATAGAGGTAGCACTATCAGCATTTAACCAGTACCAAAAATATGCTGTATTATCTCTTTCCGGATTATATGGACTTGGGCCAAATGTAAATTGATTCGTCGACGCATCACCAAACGGAACAAATACCGTAAGATGCATGGTTGAAAAAGTAATCGAAGAACTTGTCACCGTTTCCTTAGTCAATCCGTCCTGGCTCCAACTACTGTCTGTCCAATAATAAACTTCCGGAGATTTAGCTCCTGGATATAAAGGCAAGGTAACAGTTAAGGGCTTCTGAAAGTTGTCCACATTTGCGGTCAATTCTATGATTTTTCCTGCCTGCCATTTATTTGACGGAGAGGAACCCGGTAAAGAATTTATTTCCGAAATAGATATTGAAACTTCGTCTGAAGTAAGGCCGGACGGAACTCGAACTGAAACATCCAAACTGTCTTCTGAAAATTCTTTTTCCGCGTTATAAACTGTTATTTCAAAACTGCCGGTCGCGTCAACTGCCAAAGCAGTAATCTTTCTTTTTCCGGCTTTAGACAAAGTAATGTTGCCGCTCCATATTCCATCATCAGAAAATTGAGAAGATTCAATACTGGATGGCAAAATTGTTCCATAATCAACAGATAAATTTGTTTGGGAGTTTACTTCGGTGGTTATGTCCCCCAGCACATTTCTTGCTTCAATAGTCAAAAGAAAAGAAGCAGCTGCTTCAGTAGTTGACGGATAATCAAATGTAAAATGATCAAATGTATCAGGAGATACTCTGGAATTGGCAACCGCAGCCACAACGTCTTTTTTAACAGCGTCATTGCTTGAAACAATTGTTATATAAAGGTTCTTTGTGCTTGTCTCGGAAGTTAAAGATTTCGCTTCAACCCGAAAGGTAATCTCTTCAGCTGTAGCCAAAACAGCAGTTTGCCATCCATCTAAGGTAACAGAAGAAGTAATATTAATTCCCTCTGCTGTAGCGCTATAATAAGTAACTTCCCAGCTTGCATCGCTTTTGGTTCCGTAAACTACAAATGCTTCATCTGTTGTTCCCTGATTTTTTGCTTTTATGTAAAACGAAGCAGTTTGGCCATAATAAATATTTTTGGTCTTTGTCTGGTTCAAGCCGGAAGCATTTATAATTCCACTCCCTACATAATCGGCCCCTCCCAAAATTAAAGCAATTTCACCATCCGGCCTATGCTCAACTCCTGACGAAACAACGCTCAGCTTAACCGCAAATTGAGAAGTATTAAAATTCCCATCCGTCTGGGTAGCGGTAATTTCGCCCTCATATGTCCCTGAAATGCTCATGAGCCAATTTCCAAGAAGGTCAGCTTCAGTTGACCCTATAAAAATTTTACCTTCACCCGCGGCATCGGTTTCATCAGTTACTGACTGGAAAATTTCAATATAAGCATTCCCTTCAGAAGTTCCAAATAAATATGTTCTATTAGATACGGGATAAACTTCAACAGAAGCAATTGTCGGCGGAACAATGCTGCGATTCGCGTAATTTAAAAGCTTAATCCCGGCACCATAATTAGAAAAGCTTTTATTTTGAGAAATAAAATTATCTCTGGTTTCTGTCCCATCCAACAATACCCCGTATGGATAAGAAGCAGTCCCATTAAAAGCGATAACGTTTGACCGAATTGTTTGATAACGAGATTGATTATAAAGGTATATGCCGGATCTTGTATTCTTAATTGATCCGCTTTCGTTGCTTGAAACTCCTATTTTATTTAAAAAAACATTATTATAAGTTGATAAATTTAAATATACGCCGTAACGTCCGTTTCCAGAAATAAGGTTCCCCTCCGAAGAAATAATCCCTCCAATAGTGTTATGATCCGCCCCTTCTATATAAATTCCGTCCGAAATATTGGGTTTGGCAGCTTCACCCGAAACAGTTGTTCCGATATAATTGCCAGACAACCGGTTATAATTCCCATAGCTTATAAAAACGCCATATCCCGGAGAACCATTAATTGCCAATCCTTCTATTGTGCAATTATTTACGGCATGAATTTTTATCAGAGACTCCATATTAGAACCGGACGCGGCTGTAATTTCAATTTCCGGGCCGCTTAAGTTTGAGTCTCCCTGATTTTCTTTTTGTGAAGAGCCATTAATAAATATCCCATCATAAGAAAGAGATAACGGAGAAGCTAATTCTATCCGCCAAAAAGAAACCCCTCCCTCAGTCACATACCCTGTTTCAGTTGTCGAAATATTAAAATTTATAACAACATTTGTGCCGCTGCTATTGGCCTGTTCAACCGCCCATGGAAGCGACCCATTAACCAAAGGAGAAGAAGCACAATTGGTTACTGTAAAGGTAATAGCATAAGAAGAAAATTGTAAAAAACACAAAAAGAAAAGCGCCAGAATTTTTTTCATGCAGGTTCATTATAAGTCCGAAAACAAAACAAGGTCAAGCAAAAAGAAACTCCAAAAATATCTCGGGGAAAAATCACTTTAAATCAGATGATTAAGAAATTTTGAAATATTTAATTATTTTTAACGATATAATAGCATGATGGTTACATCTTCATTGGTCAGATTCGGAACAACAGTCGAGAGAAGAGGTTTTGTGCTAACACCTGCCTACAAAAACATATTTATAAGCACATTGCCAAGAAGCTTATTAGATTCTAAAATAGGCGAAAAGAATGTAAGCCTTCTTATAGAAAAAGGCATGCTGCGTGTTGAACCCTTCTTAGACGGCAAATTAGACGTGAGAACTTTTTCTGGGTTTCTATCAAATCGTCTTCTCGGAAAAAGGTTAATGGCTGAAAAAATTCTTGGAAATTTACCTGAAAATATGTCTTTGCAAAGTGGGGATAAAGAACTTTTAACTCAAGGGAAAGAACAAGCTCTATTGCCTTTTTCTAAAGAAGAAGAAGAATTCTTAAAAGCTTTTCCAGTAATAAAAAACAATAGAGACAAAAATATTTTTATAACAGCACACAGGGTAATAATAGGACGGGCAGCTGCGACAAATTTATTCGAAAAATCAGCCGAACAAAGCAAAACTGTTCCTTTATGGATAAGCAGGCTGCAATTTGAACCTCAACCAAAAGGGTTTCTTAACAGCTTAGCATATCGGTTGCTGCAATCTCCATTCCTTTTGGAAGTACTGTATTCATAATATTCTTAATTTCCTGGAGTGGAATATTTTCGAGAAGCTTTATCTCCGCTTCGCATTCGTCCGAAGTTTCGCCAACTTTTAATGCCCGCGTTTTGTAAGAAATAAGCATTCTTGGATTAAATCCCTGCGAATAGGCTATCGGCAAGCCCGCACGGCGGATCGCCCGCTCCAAGGCGCGAATTAAATCAAGGTGAGAAATATATTTTATCTCATCCCCCTTGCTGTATTTGATTTTTATTACATGATAATTTTGTTCCATGCCAACTCCTTATTCTTCTCCTTTGCTTTCATATACTCTTCCATATCAATTCCGCAATTGCAAAATGCCTTTCCCCATGTTTCAAAATTAAAATTTTCTGACCATGCGTCAAGCCTTGCCCCAAGCTTCCACGCTTCGACAATTACAGAAGAGAGATTCTTGTCCCCCCGCGAAAATATCCCCTCGAGAAGAGAGGTCTTAGCATCATGCCAGCGGAGCTCAAGCCCTTTCCCCTTTAAATACTGTTTAAGAAATTTCTGTTTATCGATTGTCTCTTCTATAGAAATCTGCCTCTCTCTCTCAAAAGAGGTATGTGGCTTTGGGATAAATGTCGAGACCGCAGAAGTAACATGAGCCTTGCTGGTATAATGTCTGCCGACTTCAGCAATCTTTTTTGAAAGGTCGACAATCCCCTGCAAATCTTCTTCCGTTTCGGTCGGAAGCCCTATCATGAAATAAAGTTTTATTTTAGAAATCCCTTCCGAAAAAGCAGCGCTTACTCCGCTTAGAATTTCATCTTCAGATAATCTCTTGTTTGTTAAATCTCTAAGCCTTTGAGTCCCTGCTTCCGGCGCAACAGTAACAGACGATGAACGAACTCTTTGCGTCTCTTTCATTAGTTTTACACTCATAGAATCAAGCCGCAGTGACGGCAAGGCAAGATTGACCTTTTGTTTCGCAAGTTCGTCAGCCAAAGTTTTTGCAACATATTCAATTTGTGAGTAATCAGATGATGAAAGAGAAATCAAAGAGAGCTCGTCGTAGCCGGTATTTTTTAAAATCTCTCTCGCAAGTTCGATCACCTTTTGCGGCGATCGCTCCCGCACCGGTTTGTAGGCACAAAAAGCAGAACAAAATTTACATCCCCTAAAACACCCTCGCATAATCTCGACAACCGCCCTATCGTGGACAGTCTTGATAAACGGGACAATCGGCTTTGTGGGATATGGTGCCGCATCTAAATTCTTCACAATCCGTTTTTTTGCAACATTCCCAATTGACGGGACATAAACTCCTTCTATTTGAGAAAGTTTTTCCAGTCTATCTTTTCTGTACACTGTACACTGCACACTGTTAACAATTTCCCTTATTGCCTCCTCACCGTCACCGATCAGAAAAAAATCCACAAAATCTTCAATTGGCATGGGATTAGATGTAACACTCGGCCCCCCTGCAAAAATAAGCGGATCATTTTCGCCGCGATCTTTTGCATAGATTGGAATTTTTGAAAGGTGCAAAATATTTACCAAGTTTGTATATGTAAGCTCATGCCCCACAGAAAATCCGATCAAGTCAAAATCTTTTAACGGGCGAAAAGATTCGAGGGAAAAGAGCGAAAGGTCTTTTTCAATAAGAAGTTTTTCCATATCGATCATCGGAGCAAAAAATCTTTCACAAAGAATTTTTGCTTGAGAGTTCAGAATATGATAAAGAATTTGAATTCCAAGATTGGACATGCCGACCTCATAAAGATCGGGATACCCGATTGCGATTTTCAAATTGCAGGCAGACCACTCTTTATGGATAGAATTCAGCTCATTGCCGATATATTGGGCAGGCTTTCTAATAAGCGGCAAAATTTGCTCAAGTTTTTCTTTCATTATTAATCATTTTAGCATCTTTTTGTATGATATAATTTAATTAAATAATTGGAGGGTCATCATGCCTATAATAAACATCCAAATGTGGCAGGGACGGGATAAAGAGACAAAAAAGAAGCTGATTGACAACGTGACAAAAGCAACCTGCGAAGCAATTAAATGTCCTCCGGAAGCTGTTCAAATTGTCATAGAAGATATCCCAAAAGAAAATTGGGGCATTAACGGAAAACAGGCGGAATAATAAAAATCAGGAAACAAGATAAGCAGCAGGAAGCGCCCCTTCAGTTCGAATCGGCGACTCTGATTTCTGGCGGATTAAAATAAAATGCGTCATCAGAAACAATATAAAAATCACCACCAAAAAAATCTTAAATCTTCTTCTGTCAAACAGTTTAGAAAAAATATTTATAACTTGAGGAATAACCGCGCCAAGTAAAATTGTAAAAGAAAACATGGGAAAGTAATGATATCTCCCCCAACTTAAAAAAGCCTCAACACCAAGCGAAGCGCGGGCAAAAGCTAATAAAGAATAGCAAAAAAACATGGTTATAAAAGAAAAAATTGCAAGATTACGGTTGAAAAACAGCGCTATCCTGTTTTTTTGAGGAGTGAGAAAAAAATAAAGCAACATCATCATAAAAAATACTATAAAGAAAAATGTCAGTAAAACAGCAAGCCCCGTTGTATAAGGAAAAACTAAAATGCTATATCCAAGATTTTTGACCAGCAAACCTGTAAACCCTAATAATGTATAGGCAAGAACGCTATTTACATTAAAAGTAAGTGAAGGCGCGGTATCAGGTTGATTTAAAAGAACAGGAAGAGCAAATATTAAATAAACAACAAAAAACAGGAGCCATGCAAAAACATAAGGAAGAAAAAAAATAATTCCCCGCTTAAATCCTCCAATTTCTTTGTATTTATTTAAAACAAATAAATAATATAAAAAGATAAAACCTATGCCCGTAAACCCCATTGAATAATGCATCGGTATAAAGAAAGATGTAATAACAGATATTGCTAAAAACTTCTTATTTGATTCCAAAACTCCCCTATGCAAAAATATGAGGGTCAGCAAAAGCGGTAAAAAAGAAAAAGACTGCCCAAGCCCCGAAAACCAATGTAAAATCTCAAAATATACGGTGTTTAAGGAAAAATATAAAGCCAGCAAAAACGGCAGATATTTATTTTGAGGGAATATGAGTGTCAGCAAATAAAACAGAAGAGAACATGTTAAAATCTGCATAAATATGGAAAAACACATATAAGGGACAATGTTTAATCCAAACAATTTAAGCATAACAAAAAAAAGACCTGTAAATATGGGGGCAAAATGGCCATTAGTTGCAAAAAATAACGACCCAAAAGAAAAATTACCTGATTGAACTTTGTTGATAAACGTCCAATCGTCATAAAAAAACTCATTTGAGCAAATTGGATACCAAAATATTACTATAAGAATTGCAAGTAAAAATACCTGGAACCATCTGTTTAAAAATAATGTTTTCATTCTTCTAAATAGTATTTTATCATGTAAATTGTTTTTTTCTAGCTATGGCTGAGCTCTTGCAATTCTTCAAGCGACAAGGTCTCTGCTCTTCTAGATGAATCAATGCCTTTCTTTTCAAAATCTACATTAAAAGCCTTAAGGGTATTCCTTATCGTTTTTCTTCTCTGAGAAAATGCCGCGCGCACAACTTTTTCATCTATATCATAAAGAGGCTTATCGTAAGGCTTTAAGACCAATATAGCTGATTCAACATTGGGCGCAGGATAAAATGACCGCCTTGAAACAAGAGAAGCAATATTGGATTGTGCCTTATTTTGCACAAAAACAGAAAAAGATCCGTATTTCTTGGTTCCAGGGTTTGAAACAATCCTCTCCGCAACTTCTTTTTGAACAGTCAAAATTACAAGCTCTGGCTTTTTCTCCCACGATAAAATCTTCTCAATAATCGGGGTTGTTATGTAATATGGAACATTCGCAACAATTTTATTGAACGGCCAGCCTCGAAGGCAAGGATCATATTCCAAAAAACTCTCGGGGATAAATTCTATATTTCCATGTTTTCCAAGGACGCTTTTTGCCATCCCGAGCATCTCGAGGTCGGGGTCAAGTGTGATAACTTTGCAAACTTTCTCGGCCATTGCATTTGTTAAAACCCCGAGCCCTGTACCAATTTCCAGGACAATATCATCAGGAGATAATTGCGCGGTATCGACAATCCTTTCCAAAACTTGGGGGTCAACCAAAAAATTTTGACCTAAACTCTTCCGTGGCCGACGATTATGAACCGCAAGCAATTCTTTTGTGATCTTTAAAAGAGATGACATTTAAATTAATTGTTTTGCGCGTGCAAAATGGGCGGCGACTTTGATAGCGTGGATCAAGCTTTGAGGGTTTGCAACTCCTTTTCCCGCAATATCAAATCCTGTCCCGTGGTCAACAGATGTCCGAACAAATGGAAGTCCAAGTGTAACATTTACTGATCGGTTAAAAGAGGTGAGCTTTAGAGGTATCAAGCCTTGATCGTGGTACATTGCGACAACAAGGTCAAAAAGTCCAGCGTTTGCAAGGTTAAAAACAGCGTCAGGAGATATTGGCCCATAAACTTTGAGTCCTCTTCTTTGAGCCTCTTTTACGGCAGGCGCTATATGCTTTATCTCTTCATCCCCAAAAATGCCCCCTTCGCCCGCATGAGGATTGAGTCCCGCAACCGCAATTTTAGCCTTATTTTTACCCGCCATTTTTAAGGCTTCACTCGCAAGCTCTATAGCGGTCAATATTTTTTCCTGCGTTATATTCTTTGAAACAAGCTTTAAGGGAAGATGAGTTGTTGCAAGTACAACCCAAAACTTGTCCGCAACAAAAAGCATCGCATACTTTTTGGTGTTGGTATGTTTGGCCAAAATTTCGGTATGTCCGTCAAATTTATATCCTGCCTTATGGATAGCCTCTTTGTTGATGGGAGCTGTTACTATAGCATCAACCTTTTTGGCTTTTGCCAATCTGATTGCTTCTTCAATATACAAGATAGAAGCTTTCCCGCACTCCGCAGAAAGTTTTCCCATTTTAAGGTTGGAAATGTCTATCTTTCCAACGGTTAAAACATCAATTCTGTTACGCAAAAATCTGGCATCTGATATTTTTTCTATAGGGCTTATAACGACTCCAGGCAGTTTTGAAATTTTTATCGCGTGCTGGAGAACTTTGAGGTCTCCAATGATAAAAGAGCGGGTAAAGTTGTAAACTTCAGGGGTTGAGAGAGCCTTAACACAAACTTCGGGTCCGATTCCCGCGGGATCTCCCATTGTTACTGCAATTAGTGAACGATTTTTCATTTTAGCTCTAAACTACTTAAAACAAATCCCTGCTTTTTTAATGCGGTCGACAGCTTCAATAATTCTTGCTTCCGGCGCAACCATGGCAACCCTTATATACCCTTCACCCAAATCACCAAAAGCAACCCCGGGAGAGACAACAACTCCTGTCTTTTCAAGTAAATACATACAAAATTCTGTTGAATCAAAACCGGAAGGGACAGGCAACCAGACATACATTGTTCCTTTTGTTTTTTCTATATTCCATCCGAGAGAATTCATCCCGTCAACAAAAAGGTGCATTCTTTTTTCATAAGTCTTTCTGACATTATCAATGTAGCCGTTTCCCAACTGCAAGGCGGTAATAGCCGCTTTTTGAACCGCCGTAAACAAACCATAATCAAGATTGGTCTTTATTTTACGCAAGGATTCTATAAGCTCCCTTTTGCCAACCGCAAACCCACATCTCCATCCGGGCATTCCAAATGTTTTGGATGTCGTGTGAAACTCTATGCAAATATCTTTTGCCCCAGGAATCGAAAGCATGGAGATCGGCTTTTCATCTCCAAAATAAATTTCAGCATACGCAAAATCGTGGACTAAAATAATGTCATATTTTTTGCAGAAATCAACTGCCTCTTTAAAAAACTCTTTCGTTGCAAAAGAGGCTGTCGGATTTGTAGGATAGCTTAATATCATCATCTTTGCCTTTTGCGCAATAGCAGGATCGATAATTTTTAAATCGGGCATAAAACCCCTATGTGAAGTTGTAGGCAATATATAAGGATCGCCGCCCGCAAGGATTGTACCTCTAAAATGAGCCGGATACGCAGGCATAGGCACAAGAGTTATGTCGCCGGGATTGATGTAAGCAAAAGCAAAATGGACAACTCCTTCTTTGGATCCGATCAATGTTACAACTTCATGTTCGGGATCAATGTTTATGTTGTATTGTTTTTTGCACCAATCAGAGACAGCTTGTTTAAATTCAGGCGCCCCTTCAAACGATGGGTACCTATGATTTTCAGGATTTTTTAAAGATTCAACAAGAGAGTCTATAACCTCCGGTGGTGGCGGGATATCAGGATTTCCCATCCCAAGATCAATTAAATCAACCCCTTTGGCATACTCTTTTGCTTTAAGTTTGTCCAACTGGGCAAATACATATATTGGAAGTTTTAATAATCTGTCCGCTTCTTTTTGCATAAAATCAACTATTTTTGTATATTATATCACAAATGAAAGGCTTACGGTAAAATACGCTTTTAAATCCTAATATAAATCAAATCGCCGTTTTGAACAATATATCCCTTGCCTTCAAGATGGAAAAGTCCCTTGTTTTTCAAGGCTTCTAAAGATGGGAAATTTTGAAGATCGTCAAAATGAATAACCTCGGCCGCGATAAATTTCTTCTCCATATCAGAATGAATTTTGCCGGCGGCTCTTTGGACGGAAGTTCCTTTTCTAATTGTCCAAGCATGAGTTTCTTTGTCGTTTGATGTGAAAAATGTTATAAGACCAAGCAATTCATAGCCGGAAATGGTCAAAGAAGCGAGCCCGCTCTGTTTTATTCCTGACACTTCTCGATACTCCCGTGCGGAAGCTTCGTCCATCTCAGCAAGATCAAGTTCCAGTTTTGAACAAATCGGCACAACAGAGAATCCTTTTAAAGTTGAGAAATCTTTTATGTTTGCAACCCTATCCACATTTCCGGTCTCATCAACATTGGCAATATACAAAACCGGCTTAATTGTTAAAAGAGCCAATTCAGCCTTTAATTCTTCTTCATCCAAATTAAAGTCAAAGTGGATCGCAAGTTTTCCTTGGCTTAAATGATCATAAAGTTTCTCACAAACAGTAAGTTTGGCTGAATTTTTTTTATCTCCCGTCTTTGCTTGTATTTTTAAAACTCTAATTTTTCGGTCGACAAGTTCAAGATCGGAAAGAATAAGCTCCGTTTCAACAATTTCAATGTCTTTTATCGGGTCAACCGCTCCGCTTACATGCATAATTTGACCCGAATCAAAACACCTGACAACATGAGCAATTGCATCGACATTCCTTATTTGAGAAAGAAATTGGTTACCAAGCCCTTCTCCTTTATGCGCGCCTTTTACAAGCCCCGCGATATCATAAAATTCAATTGTTGTGGCAACAGCTTTTTTTGATTTCAAATTTTCATGGATAAACTTCAGCCGCTCATCAGGAACAGGAACAACGCCAATGTTGGGGTCAATTGTCGTAAAGGGGTAGTTTTGGATGTCAACTTTATTCGCGCAAAGAGCGGAAAAAAGGGTCGATTTTCCAACATTTGGAAGACCAACAATTCCTAGAGAAAATCCCATAAAAACATTATAACATACCACAAACCTTCCTAAATGGAAAACTACTGTGGAAATAAAATTTTAATTTTTTCGACATTTTTCAGAAAAGTGTCCGCGTAATCAGGCAACTCTTCTCCGCGTATAAGCCCATAAACCGGCATTGGTTGCCATTTATCAGTGTTCTCAATCATGACTTCTACCAAAAATCTTGATAAAAATTTATTTTCCCAATCCTTTGCATTTATATCATCATAATCATATTGGGGCTTTAGGAAATATTTAAACAATGGTGGCTTCCCTTCCGGCGTACCGTCAAAAACCGAAGGCATCGAAACAACCATCCATTGGGTTTTAATCCTTGCATAACTCATTTCGGGGCTTTGTGCGTGACCGGCTGGGATAATTTGAAATCCGCCGACCCTTCCGGCTGTTGAAGTTGAAATATCAATTACACCCGGATGATTTGCTCGAATTCTTCCAGGATTCAAATACATAGAACCCTCAAAACGTCCCACCCCCTGAACAGGCCTCAAGACTTCGCCAACAACATTGCTTTTTCCGTCGGGATAATTTACAAAAATTTTACCGGCAAATTTATTTTCAAAAACAATGCTCTCCGGCCATTTAACAGGTTTTTTTACAACAATAATAATTAAATCTCCGTCTTTTATCTCTTTTGTTGTCTTTTCTCCGTTTATGTAAACTTCATTCCCGACAAACGGGGCAAGCCCGCCGCCAAATATCGATTTACTTGCGGGGATATCGGTATAAATTGAGGAGTTGGAATTTAGATAAGACTTATAATTTTTAATTGAAGATAAAAATTCTTTGGGAACAATGGAAAAAATCCCTTTCTTATCATCAACTTTAACATGTATTGCGTTTACAGATGTCGCCGCAACTTCCGACGACCCGATCCACTGTGTCGCAGTAAATCCTTTTGGGTTAATCTTCCCAGCAGGATAGACAACATGCCCGACAACTTGAAAAGTTTCCCCAAAATTCTTACTAACAGAAACTTCCCCGTTTTTAGTGTTAATTATTTTTATGCGGAATTGCTCGACAAAACTTTCATTAGAAGTTTGTTTGGCATTTGAGAAGTTTGACAAACAAGTAAGAAGAAGAAAAAAAGCAACAAGCAGAAAGTATCCGAAGTTCCTGACCTCGAAACCTTGTTTCATGACCTTTTTACCCACTCAACAATAGTTCTCAAAGGAACCCCTGTCGCCCCATCGCTGTAAGGCTCATAACTTTTGCTTAGATAAGCAGTCCCCGCGATATCCAAGTGTATCCAGGGGATATCTCCTACAAACCTATGC
>Ga0208373_1000232_pt1 | contig 107088 bp, 78 predicted proteins | sample RifOxyC2_FD_184036 | JGI IMG/M metagenome (GOLD analysis project Ga0208373, IMG submission 184036) | Soil microbial communities from Rifle, Colorado - Rifle Oxygen_injection C2 (SPAdes) | ecosystem: Environmental > Terrestrial > Deep subsurface > Rock core/Sediment | place: Rifle, Colorado... | reverse complement strand
TGGTAACACAACATGATACAACAACACTGTGACATTATGTGACTTGTGTATGTATTCACTATTTGACATACACTAATTTAATTCTTTTCGCCGCAAGCAGCGGGGAATTTAACCCTTAGCGATTAAAGAAGGAAGAACATCCTTTTCCGGATAAATCGGCATCAATGAGTCAAAAACAAGAATTATAACAAACATAAATCCAAAAATTAGTTTTTGCACATTCCATTCTGAGTTACCTATTTTTTTATAATCGCGACCTTGTTTTAACCAATATATCAATGATGCCGAGGCATGAATTGTAAAACCAAATAAAAATATTACCCCAACTCTGGTAAAAATAAATCCCAAAGGAATAAATAATAAAGAAAGTGTTAGGCCCAATAATGAAGCGTAATAATAATTTGCGCCTTTTGAATTATCTCCAACCTCACTTGTATCGTTTTTAATGACATAAGAGATAATTCTCCATGCTTCAAATGCTGATAAATAAGCAGAAAGAATTATGCAAAAAATTAACGAAGTAAAGTATTGATTATGGGGTGTAATTTTGGAATAATTTAATATTGAAATCAAAATAACAACCACAAGGAGCGAACATAATTGAAAAACTAAAAAAGTTCTTTTTGTCATTGCAAAGAATTCCGAAATAAAAAACGATATGACTATTAAAGCTGTTGGAATATATGCTCGATAATCTTCACTTAGAAAGCTATAATTCATTCCAAAATATAAACTGATTGCAATTGAAAGAACTACAGGCCATATTAATTGATATCTGATGTGATTCAATTTTGATTTATTAGTATTCACAAGATAAAATAATGTCAGTCCATTAAATAATATTCCATATACTAAAATTGGAGTTAATAAAACATCGTCAGAAGAATAATTGTTTTTTACATTTTGATAGACAATAATTGCACCAAGCAAAGAAATTACAAAACCAATGCCGAATGGTTCATAGACTGAAAAATGTTTCTCTTCTGTCGAATAAGTATAAGTAAAGCCATATACAATAAAAAAAGGTATGGAGAGCAAAATGAGCATGGCTAATACACTAATATTAAAACCAGTTGATATACCATTCTGCATCATATAGCCGGAAAAAAGAGTAAGAATTGAGATTGAGGCATAGCCAAATCCCCGAACAATTTGTCCCCATACACTATTTCTATCAATAATCATTATGATTCCTCCAAATGTTTGGGTATAATTATTACTTTTGCTGCACCGATTCGTTAGTTATAGAATATAGTATGCGCGGTGCTGCATATCTACGTTCCATTTATTAAGAGTTTACTTCGTTTTCCCGACTTTTAAAAATAGGTTGTGCATGTATATCATCTTGTTAAAAAGTTTCTATGTACTCTTTTCTAAAATCTATTTGGCGTTACTTTATTACCAGAAACTAATCGCTAAGAACTAATCACTGCTTTTCGGTTCCCCCTGTAGTTGTTTTGAATGGAACCCCTTTGTTGCGTTTGCAACATACTTATTGAAGTTTTGAATATCAAGAGAGGGACATCTTTTAATTAAGTGGAGTCAAGCCAATAAAAATACACGGGGCGTCTCAAAACAAAGGAGACGGATGCGATCCGTCTCTACTTTTTTTTCTGGTTAAAAGTAAAGACACGCCATGGCGTGTCTTTACAGAATATTTTTAGATAATCTTACAATGTAAAGACGCCCTATAGGGCGTCTCTACTTAATTTTTTGGACAGTTTTTCATAACCCAATCGGTAAGAAAATTTAGCGGAGAAGCATCATCTTACGGACAAGATTTGTTTGGTCTCCAGTAAGCCGGTAAAAATAGATTCCGCTTGATAACTCTTTTGCGTTGAATGTTTCTTTGTAGTAACCTGCTTTGTATTCCTTTTCCGAAATAACTTCTACAAGTTCTCCAAGTACATTGAATATACTCAACGTGTATCTTCCGTTATTCGGAATTGAAAATTCAATTACTGTTGTAAGCGGTAAAGATTATGAGCAAGAGCAAGATTATCTCTAAATGAATAACTCTTTGGTGAGTTACTATTGCCAGTCCCATTCACAAATCCAAGAGTCTTCCATTCTCAATTCTAAATTGAATCCATAATTATTCGCGAACATCTTTTATTGGTTGCGTGAATACACTATATCAAATAATCCATAACAAATTTACCCAATACTGTTAGGTCAATGCTGCTTGCAGACTTACCTTGCTCACCAAACTATACCGCAATGAAAACGGTTTACCCCGCTTTGCGGGGCGGCGGATAGAAAAGTTTGTTATTTGTTGGAAATCTCTTTACTAATTTCTGCAATTCTTTTAACATGATGAACAACATGATCTGATTGCATTTGAATCACAAATCCCACTGGCACAGTTTCAATTTCTCCGTTGGCATCTCGAAACCGGGCTGACTTATTCCATCCGTCTGGTATATGTTCCAGTAATTGAAGAATGTGATTTCTATTTGCTTTAAGTAGTTCTAACGAAGTATCAATTGACCGGGTTTCATAACTCCATTTCTTCGCCCATTCTGTCTGCGGTAATGCCAGATACCACTTAAGAGAGAATTCACCTTGCTCATTACCCAATGCAATCTTGATGCAAGCTTTCCACAAATCATCACCATCGGAAATATGATGAACAATCTGACGTATAGACCAGCCCCCTTTAATTGGAACATAGTCTAACTCAATGTCACTCAAACCGGTCAAAGCGTTTTCAAGAATAGTAGGTCCTTGCTTAAATAACTCAAGGGCTTCTTTTTGATTTTCCGGGGCATTCATATTTAGTGCCTCATATAAAAATTTTTGACAGCACATAAAGATGTTGGCACTAACCAACAACTTTATAATTGCTCAAACCTGCCCACCGTTTTCCGCGCTGTATATGTATGATAAAACTAATCCTTAATTGTTTTTTCTTTTTGAAGTCTATCATAATCATTCAAAGCTAACTTGATACTAGCAATTACTGTTTCCGGTTCATCTTCTTGCATATTATGCCCGGAATTAGAACAGTAAAAATATTTACCATACTGCAAAGGATTTAGAAGAGCCAGCCATCGTTTCATTTTTAAATTATTGTCAATTCTGAACAACTTCACTTTATCGTATATCGTTTCTCGTTTCTCCGGATTTTTTGGATATCCGCCAGCTTGAATAAAATGAACTGGAACATCCGGCAGAGGAATACTATCACATTCTTTAAATTCTGTTTTAGTTAGCTGCCTAAGTATTTTAACTTCCTCCACATAGAAATTCGGCATATCGGCATAAAGATTTTCAACAAATTTTTTGTAAGGTTTGGCAAACATAGAATCGATTTGATGTTGTGTTAAGCCAATTTCCAAGTATGGAAGATCTCCATCCCCCTTCTTTTTCGTGAAATCTACGGGATCTACAAAAATAAGTCCGGCAATTTCATCCGGATAGTATGATGCATAACTTCTTATATACGCTCCGCCAAAAGAATGTGACACAAATAAGTAAGGAGGTTTAAAGCCTTTTTCTAATAGCATCTCTCTTAAATTTTCTACAATATGTTTTGTTGTCGGTGGAAGGCTATCATTTTCGGATTCTCCAATTCTTGGGCGGTTATAAGAAAATACCGCTGATGTTTTAGAAACTTCTTCAATTACTGTTTTCCATTTATCCAACTTAGTAGCCATTCCATTTTCGAATACAATTACCGGTTTATCCTTCTGGTTATTTTGTAACCCGGCGATAAATATTTCCATCTTCTTACCATTCACATTGATGAATTTTTTTTGTCCAAAACCAAAACTGCTAAATCCCAAAATCATTACAATTGCCGAAATCAATATTCGTTTCATTAAATTTCTCATTAACCATACTCCTTAGATGATATTAATAGATTGCAAACATAAAGACGTCGCGTTTAAACGTACACCAAAAGTTTTCCGCTGCAAATATTTAGTTTTGCGGGAACAACTAATCCGGAAGGCATAACTTCATGATTAGTTATGTTGCTCAATTACTTCCTTAAAATCTTCTCCATTGACTTTCCTTTTGCCAATTCATCAATCAGCTTATCTAAATAACGAATCTTTTGAATTAATTTGTCTTCTATTTCTTCTACACGGTAACCACAAATTACACCCGTTATTTTTGCAACATTCGGATTGATTTTAGGTGCTTGTGCAAAAAATGACTTAAAATCATTTTTGTTATCTATTTGTTGCTGCAATGTTTGTTTATTATATCCTGTTAGCCAAAATATAATCTCATCTACCTCTGCTTTTGTGCGCCCTTTTGCCTCTGCTTTTTTTATATACAAAGGATAAACACTAGCAAAAATTATTTTATATACTCTTTCATTATTCATTTTATTTATTTCCTATTATTAAAGGTTTATGTCTATTTATTGATAACGGTCCACGCAGCTTCATTGCGGGAGCGTACACCGTTGGGCTGGGTTAGGCAATTTATTCATAAAAACTTCCAGGATACAAAATGTTTATAAAGACTAAATGTAATTTCCAAAATATCAAGTCAAATACTTTCCATGCTATAAACAAACCTACCATTGAGAATACAGAATTACTTATGAAATCCATATACTTTCTACCGCTTTCTTCGTTAAGGTATAGAGGAATTATTCCACTACCGTCTAATGGTGGAACGGGTATAAGATTAAAAACAAATAGAATGAGATTTAGCGAAAACATTATGCTTAGTATTTGCGAAAGATATTCGAAAATGCCTGAATTATAGGATGATACAATTCTTGATATATTTATAGAATCCGGCGGATAAAAGTAACCTAGCCAAATACCAACATGTATTAATAGACCGGAAATAAATAATAATAAAAAATTAGAGATTGGACCCGCGACTGCCATGGCAGCTGCTTTTTTAGGGTTTGAATATGCCCATTCCAAATCATACGGTGTACTTGCCCAACCTATCATCCAACCACCAAGTAAAAAAGAAATTATTGGAACAATTACCGTTCCTACGGGTTCTCTTTTTATATGTGGAATTGGATTTAAAGATACTTGCCCGGCTTTAAAAGCAGTTTTATCACCCATTTTATAAGCAGACCATGCATGTGCTGCCTCATGAAAAGTAGTTGAAAACAAAAACACTACATACCATATAATTGAATTTGATATTTCCATATGCTATCAATATTTATTAATCTCTGATTTAACCTGTGCCAGATTCTTTGCGGATCTTATTTAAGCTGTTATGTACACTTTTAATAATATTTTCAAAGTAATTATTTCTTTTTGGTAAAAACTACTTCTAAAACAACTTCGTAATCGTTTTGATTTGATGGATACCTCATTTGGAGGATCATCTTTCCATCTTCAATCAGTTGAAATGTCTGAACAAGTAAACTGTTATGCCAATTTAAACAAAGAGTGTTCTCATTTAGAAAATTACAAGTTGCTTCACTAAATTCGCCGGAATCTTCGAACCACCAATATTTATAAATATTGTTTCTTTTATCCCAGACAAATATTGCGTGCGCTGCTCCTTCACCTTTTGATAGTTTTGCATGATAATCAAAAGTAACATACTGATTATTTAGAATACGTTTGAACTCACCTTCCCCCTCCCCACTATCATACTCGCTAAATTTACTCTTCGGCACTTTATATTCTAATTTCCATACACCAATTAAAAAATTAAACTTATCCATTGGGTTTATTACTTCACTCATAATTTCATCCATTTTTCTTAAACACTACTGCCTTGCCGCTAAACGGTATGATTACCGTTGAAATTTACTTCCTTGACAATATGTCATATCTGACATACCTTTACACCATGATAATTCAAGATAAACCTCTCATCTGGCTGCATGGAGAGATAAAAACTCCTCCATTTTCCTCTGCGGCTAGAATAGAAACCGGATTTCTTTTCAGACTCCTTCAGATGGGTGAGAAATTGAAAATGCCGCATTCGAGACCGATGCCAAGTATAGGTTCGAATTGCCATGAACTGAGAATTAATGACAAAGGAAATACTTGGCGGATTATCTATAGAACTGATGTTGATGCAATAATAATTCTTTAAGTATTTAAAAAGAAAACACAGCAGACGCCTAAGAATATTGTGGATATCTGTAAAAAAAGAATAAGGGAATATGACAATGAATAAACAGAAACAAAAAAACTTAGAGAAAAAAGGTTGGAAAGTTGGTTCAAGCGCAGAATTTCTCGGTTTATCATATGAAGAATCTGCGTACATTGAATTAAAATTAAAACTAAGCAACAATTTAAAAAAGTTGCGGACAGAGCAAAAATTAACACAAGTTGAACTTGCAAAAATTCTTAATTCAAGCCAATCTCGTGTAGCCAAACTTGAAATAGGTGATCCCTCTGTTTCACTTGATCTCATTATTAGATCCTTATTAGCTCTTGGCACATCAAACAAAGAAATTGCCAGAGCTATCTCCTCTTAATATTTTACGAAAGGGCTTACAACGTTGCCGCTAACCAGCTTACCCGCTTTGCGGGGATGTCCGCCTTGATTGGCTGGATATATGCGTTTACTATTTTAATTTCGTATCTAAACTTTTAAGAAACTCTTCCGCTGTCAAAATATCTATTTTACTACGTTTATAATCTATTTTATTTCTAGTAATAATAAGTGTAATGCCATTATTGACTGCTGTGTAATACTGAATTGCATCTTCAAAATCGTTGAATTCAGAATTAAGTGATTGTTCTACTACTCTTTCATCTATTGGAAGTATATTGATGAGAGTTTTAAGTTTTCTTAAGCTCTTTAATGCTACGAAATTTGTGGTTTGTTTCTTTAGAAGGTAATGCAGATTTGCGAAAATAAGTGGGGACGTATGAGCAATAATTTTGTTTTGATTAATTAATGTGAATAATCGAGCTGCGTGAATATAGTGCGGTTCCCTTTCAGCAAGTAAGTCTAATATTATATCCGAATCAACAAAAAGTTTAATCATCTGGAATATTTTGCCTCAATATGATTTCTATAAACCTTTTTCATGTTAATATTCTCTGGTAATTTGATAATCCCGGAAAGCTCAAGAACATTTGGTGATATTTCAATTTCCGTGATGCTTTCTTTATCAGATATAAGATTGAAATATTTTTCAACCATTACTGAAAGACTCTGCTTATTTCTTTGAGCATATTTTTTAGCTCGATCAATGGCTTTTTTATTGAGTTTTAGTGTTAGTTTGGTATTCATATAATCCCTTTATAATAATACGTAAATAATTTTGTGATAAGATACGTATCGTTAATCCGATTTTCAAGTTCAACGATTAACCATATAACTACGTTTCGCCTAACTGAGTTTACCCCGAAGTTTTTCTACAGAGCTGCCCGTGTTGCTTTGCGTGTTATATGCAGTGACCTCTGAAATATTAAGACTAAGTCATGGTGAGCCCGCCTGCCGGCGAGGCAGGCTTGTCGAACCATGACACTACAAACTAAATTGTCACACTTCGATCCGTCAGCCGACGGACTTCAGTATGACACTAAATTAATTATTCAGAGGTTTCATGCAATTACTTATCATTTTTATTTTTCTTATATGTGTGCATAAATTTTCCAAACTTTTTATCCTTCTGTCTCTTTTCATAGTACGACATTTCGTGATACAAAGATTCCTTATACATTTTTATATAATTCTGATAACGTTCATTTGAAATTATTCCTTCTTCTATGCCTTTCAATACTGCACAACCTTTTTCAATAGTATGAGTGCAATCCATATAGCGGCACTGTTTCGATAATTCTGAAATTTCATTAAATGTGTCATCAAGACCCGATTCAATTGATATTATTCCAAGCTCACGCATTCCGGGATTATCTATTACAATTGCCCCGTTTTCTAAAATTATAAGTTCGCGGCGCGTAGTGGTATGTTTTCCTCTTCCGTCTTTCTCTCTTATTGGTTGAGTTTTGTATAGGTCCTGATGTATGAGATTATTTAATAACGTAGTTTTACCAACACCGGAGGAACCAAGTAAACAATAAGTTTTGGCAGAGGTAAAGTATGTTTTAAGATTTTCTATATCAGTCAAACTGTTGTTGCTGAATGTTGCAATTTCAATATCCGGTATAATTTTATGAATAGCATTTACCTTGTTTTCAATTTCATCGGCGCTTATAAGATCGCTTTTACTTAGAAATATAACCGGAGTAATATTACTCTCGTTTATCATCACTAAGTAACGTTCCAATCTTCTTAAATTAAAATTGGAATCAAGTGATTGCATAATTATTGCCGTATCTATGTTGCCGCGATTAGCTGGTATTCGATTTTTTTACCGGAGGTTTTCCTTTTTAATAATGATTTACGGGGAAATATTTCGTGAATGATAGCTAATGAATCATCATCTCCAAGGGAGTCCTTTTGGACAAATAATTGCGCATAGACCCAATCGCCAACCGTTGGTAAATCCAAGGATGAATCGGAATTGAATAAAAATTTTCCGGTTAATTCCGCGTAAATATCATTCTTGCCGTTCGAAACGACAAAGCTATTTTTATTTACACTGATTACTCTTACTATTTGAAAGTAATCTGATTTCGATGTTTCAATCTTATCTTGAAACCATTTATCGAATCCAAGTTTTTTAATATCATTCATATTCTTTTGAGCACCTAACTATGTTGCAAATAACCAGCTTGTCCCGCAGTTTTATTGCGGGGGCAGCCCAGATTTACCCGCCATCTTTTTGGCGTGCAGCAATGATGAAATAAAAAGCTACTAGCCGCTGGCTTGCAGTTGGCTCTAAATCCTATCTTTACAAGTCTTACCTACCAACTACCTTCTTTCTTCATAGCAAAGTAAGTCCATGCGCCACCGGCAAAATCAAAGGCAGCAAATATCAGCATTACAGGTTCCATCATTTGCAGATATACAAATGCAGAAAAGAAAAAGATAATAGTGCAGCGAATACAAGCGGTAACTTTGAAAATGATGGAAAGTTTATGCCTTGCCGCAACTATATAGTAAACTGATAGCGCAATTAGTAAAATCCCAGATAATCTTATCCAAACTTCACTAGTATTAGCCACACCTATTACTGTTAGGAAAACATTAGGTATTATCAAGAGTGTTGCCCCAACAAGTGTTAGGTAAACACCAAATACGAGAACACTTTTAGCGGAATGCGTCATTGTCTTTTTTTGCTAAAGTTAAAAAAATAGCACTGAATATTTGTCAAAATTTATTGATTTATTTGTCAGTAAGCTATGTTATAAACTCATTTCTTAATTTCTGTTTGTTAAATCTCTTCGGTTCTAAGTTGGTCTTTCCACAAAGCTTGTGGGTAACGATGTTGTGTTTAGCCCGCTGCCCAAAACAACAACGCCGAACAGTTGCAACAACATTTAATTAAAAAATTATTTCTTAGGACAAATCACCTTAAAGAACAACTTGGTTTTGTAAACGAACTTTATAATTACAAAGATACCGCTCTGAAAAATGCTGTCCGTATTGAGCGGCAGGATATTTCCCAAAAGGATTTAGATTAATTTCAACAATCTTTTTTGGAGGTAACATGTTATACTCCGGCATCGATCAACACAAACTCTTTTCCGTCATCACTACTGTTAATGATGATGGTATTATCGTCAAACAAGCTGAACTCAAAAACAACGACTTCGATATTCTAAACTACTTCGCTTCTCTCGGGAGTGAACATTCAGCTACCGTCGAGACTACAGGCGGTTGGTATTGGATGAATGATCTTCTCTCTTCACATGGCATTAATCTTAAACTTGCTCACGCCAAGTATGTCAAAGCTATTGCTTATGCTAAAGTTAAAACCGATAAGGTTGATTCTCACATACTTGCCCAACTTCTTCGCATGAACTTTATTCCCGAAGCACACAAAATATCAGATGATGTTCGTCCTCTTCGCGATACCCTTCGTGCTCGTCTTCGTCTTTCTCAGAAGAGAACCAGCTGCTTAAATTTTATGAACCGTATGCTTGAGAAGTTTAACATCTCCGATTCTTCTCTTCTTTCCGACTTTTATAAGCTTCAATATGAACAGTTCGATTTTCAAGAACAATTACTTAAACAGCAAATGTTAACTCTGGAAAAATCTCTTTATCCAACTCTCATTCCTAACGATGATATTCAGCGTCTACTTTGGATTCCCGGTATCGGTAAGATGAACGCTTTTACCATACTGCTTGAAGTAGGTGATATCAACCGTTTTGCCTCTGAGAAGAATTTCTTTTCATACTGTCGTCTTGTTCCTTCTGCCCGTAACTCTGCCGGTAAATCAAAACAACGCTCTTCTAAAGACGGAAATAGATATCTTAAAGCTGTTTTCTCTGATGCTGCTGTTCACGCTCTGCAATATTACCCTACAATCAAGCGGTATCATGATTCTAAACTCAGAAGGAAAAAGAAACAAGTCGCTCATGCTATCATCGCTAAAGAAATTGCCCGTATCGTCTTCTACGTTCTTAAAGATAAATACGATTTCAACAATTATTTTAAGGGAATAAAACTGGATCATAAAAAATCCGGTCAGTGGCCGCGCATTACAAGCCCCGTCGTCTAACTAGTCGTGTAGTTAACAGACTTCCGCGCTGGAATGGGAAGTAATGCGCTAGCCTAATACATATCTGGGTTATTTCATTTATCATGAAAAGCTCTGTTGTTTAAGGAGTATACCCCGTAAGCGGTTTGGTTGCTGCTTGAATGCAACCCGCTCGATATCGTAGGCAGAAAGTAGTGTGTTTTATCAGCTCAACTTTTCAAAGAACAATTTTTCCGAACAACTCTCTAGTTGTTCACCTATATTTTATTGTCTATTGACTTAATCCTTTTTTAAGCGGTTATACCCAGCCATTATCCTTTTTAACGAACTTAGAAAATAAATTCAATATTTCTAGATAAAGCCAAATTAGTGTTACAGTTAGTGCAAATGAACTATACCACTCCATATATTTTGGTGCTTTTTGAGCTATGCCGTGTGCAATAAAATCTAAATCAAGTATGAAATTAAAAGCTGCTAATATGATGGAGTACACACAAAAACATATTCCCCAAAAATCATTTTCATGTAAATAGGGGAATTCCAATCCGGACAAATGAAATAAATATGTTACTAAGTAAATAATAACAACTGATATTGTAGAAGAAACTACACCCAGTCTAAAATATTTATTAAGTGGGATAAGATTAAATAGGTAAATTATCAATAGTATAACAAAAATTGAGGTCGTTATCATTATCGATTGAAATACCACTCCGGGGTGATTTTCTTCTATATACCTAGATAGACAGCCAATTAGCAATCCTTGAAGGAATGCGTATAATGGAGCAGTTAAATAGGTGTATTTTTTTATTAAAATCGTTGTAAATACCATATAGATGTTAATTAACATTATAACAATTGATAAAAAGCCAACACCACTACTTTCAATCCGATTAAATATGTACTGCCAACTAATAAATGCCGAATAGAACAGTATTGCTATGAATAAAAATGACTTATAAACAATTCCACGCAATGTCATTATAGGGGTATTATCACAGTACAAATTCTTAAATGTATCAATATTTAGGACGGGATTAGAAGTTTTATAATTTTGATATATAATGCTTGATTGGGTTTCAATATTATGATTAGGATTAAGAATGTTATCTGTTTTTGAGAGCCTACTTTCTATTTCTGCTAATAAATAATTGTACCTATCCGGATATTTTTCTTTATTGATGGCTCTTTCAACTTCATATAATTCAGTTAATGAATAACTTTTGAATTTTTCGTAATATTTTAAAGTTTCTTTATCCATACTATTGGGTATAACGGCGTGGCAAATAACCGGCGCCCCAGAACAAGAACGCCTATTAAAAAGACAACGCCAATAATTTAGCAACCGGATTGTAAATTTTACCGTACAAGCCGGTTGCAATAATTTAGTTTATTACACTACTGCCGAACAGCAATGTTTATTTATTTCACAAAACTTAAGAACTACACAATTACCGTTTATATCACGGCGTCCGGTTGATTTGCTGGTTATGTAGCAGTTCATCCATTTCTCTAAAATCACAAACGCTTGATTTATTTATTTCATCTTTTATGAGGGAATTTATTTTTTCATTTATTCCATCAAGAACTTCAAGACGTTTCAATAAAGCGGCAAAATACCCATTGAGTGATTCGACATATGATTTATCATCTTCATATTCAGTTTTCATTTTGATCAATGGAATGAAATTAAGATCATTAAAAAATATTTCGATCTTGCTAACATAAGTAACAATATACATCAATAAATTACTGTCATACTTTTCATAATTGTAAATCTGAGAGGTGCAATCTTTCAATAGATCAATAGGCAAATAGTTGTAGGGTTTGTCGACAAATAATTTCCCAGTATTGCTTAATATTTTTAGATGAGCATCAATTTCTTTTTTTAGTTCAGTAGAAATGTAATAATGGTTTGTTAAAATTGAATAAATTGAAAACAGAATTCCGCAATATTTTTTTTCTGACTCCAACTTTTGGTGGATTATTTTTTCATTTTCCAGAGCAATCTGTTTTTTATGGGTCTTATTAATTGAAAAGAAAGCTATAAGTGCAGCACTTAATGCACCAATGAAGGCTCCAATTAAACCTTGGTATTCTTCAAAAAATGTAGAATCATTAATAAGTTGACCATATGTAATACTATCGGATTTCTCTAATGTCATATTTTGAGGATATTTAGATGTGTCTAAACTAGTTGAATCTTGCGCATAATTGAGATGCAAGAATAGAATACCAATAATTATGATTAAATATTTTTTCATAATTTCACTTGCTACATAACTATTACTTATGCTGCACCGATTTGTTAGTTAAAGAACATATATATGCACGGTGCTGCATATCTACGTTCCATTTATTAAGAGTTTACTTCGTTTTCCCGGCTTTTAAAAATAGGTTGCGCATATATATCATCTTGTTAAAAAGTTTCTATTAACTCTTTTCTGAAATCTATTTGGCGTTACTTTATTACCAAAAACTAATCACTAAGAACTAATCACTGTTTTTTCGGTCCCCCGGTAGTAGTTTGATTGGAGCCCCGTTGCTTTTGCAACATACTTATTGCTGTTTTTATAATCAAGAGAACGCCATCTTTTAATTTTGTAAAGACGCGCCCCGTAAAAAGGCAATGGGCAAGCGAGCGCGTCTCATAAAAAAAGAGACGGATGCGATCCGTCTCTACTTCATATTGCCGCAAACACAGAGACACGCCATAGTGCAATGCCTTCAGATTAAGAGATATTCTTTTTATAGCGCTGACCTTTAGGTCAGCGAACAAATTAAAAACATTAATGGCTTTAGCCACAAATGATGTGACTATCCAAAGGAGTCCTTCGGGAAAGTCGGAAATCTTTTTTCTTTGCAACGAACTTAAGCTCGTTGCAATTTGCTTAATCTTACAACACTGTATCAACCCCTCTTCTTTTAAAAGGCATGCCCCGTGCCTTTTACTGGGAGTGGGACGTTTAAAATTCCTTCTCCTTACTAAGGAGAAGGTGCCCGAAGGCTTGTCCGCCATTGCGGGGCGTATGAGGTCGCTTTTGCTACTTAGTTTTCTGACCTCACCCTAAAAATCAATGGGTGATCGAGCGCGTCTCAAAAAAGAGACGGATGCGATCCGTTTCATGTTAAATGTAAAGACACGCCATGGCGTGTCTCTACAAAATATTTTCAGATAATGTAATTACGCCATATCGGGCGTCTCTCAAAAGATTACTTACTTGGTTCCGTAATTGGTTCCGCCGGTTTTTCTTCGATCTTCTTTCCCATACCCAAATCTTTTATCACTCTCGCGGCAAAATACTGGTTATAGAAAAGAGTATTGCTCTTCCGTATCAGTTCAATCAGCGTATCCATCTGCTCGGTAAGAATACCGTCCGCCGCATCAAACTTTTCCGTTAACGCTTTTCTAAGCGCGCTTTTGTTTGCAAAGCCGGTATCTTTTCCGCCGAGCGCGGCGCCAAACGCATCAATCTTTTCTTGCAGTTCTGTTAGTGTGGCTTCGGTAATTTTGTAGGGTGCTAAATCAGCTAAGTGCTTCTGCGCTCCGACTTTTATCAGTTCAGCTTTACGCAAAAATTCCGGGTCACGCATTCTCTTCAACGCGGATTCACTTTCCACAGTCAAAACTTTCAGTTCTTCATTCTTGGTTTTAACCGCGTAAGCATACAAAGCGGATTTAACCGGCAGAACCTCACCAATCAATTCATCCTCAAGAAGATTTTTTGTAACGGTTTTACCGTCGGTACTGGTAATGTACTTTTTGTCGGTTGCGTCAATTTCCGCAATCACACTATTGAAGCCGGTCAATGCTTCCCCGAGTGCCGGATACTCAGTTGTGACGGAATTGTTCTGCTCAAAAACCGCGTTTACAGCTTTGAACATGTTGTACTTGTTTGTTTCATAGCGATTCATAACGAATCCCTCCATGTTTTTGTGTTGTATTTAGTTATTTACCCCAAAACCCCCTTTATGAAGAAAAAACACAATAATTCCTTCATAATTCAGTTTTGCGGTTAATATATTCCGTTTTGCGCCATTTTATTCCACTTTGTTAGACATAGATTGTGCTTTGCGTCCATTCAATTTGGTTTTGCAAGCTCTCATTCCGTTTTGCAGAATTTTATTCCAATTTGTGAGAAATATAACGTGCTTTGCTTCATACAGATTTGATTTTGCACGGTTCTATTCCATTTTGCAGAGTTTTATTCCGCATTGCATAAATTAAATTGGATGCTGCAAAAATCTATTTACTATTCCGCCAATCCGGCAGCTGCTCCGCAAGATGATTTAGTATTGCGGAATACAAACCGCCGCTCCGGTAGTATATTCACTATTCGACTAAAGTATTTAGTATAGATATGTTTTTAATATGCTTCCCCGCAGATGAGTATTAAGCACTCAGTTTTATAGAGTAATGTTAAATCCGGTTTTCTCATTTCAGCAAATCAAAAGCCGAATTAATAAATATTTTCTTATTTCACAATCAGTAAAACCCTATAACTTATTTTATTATAATCTGTTGGATTATTCTGTCTAATCATTTTGATTGATACCTTTGCACCATCTTTATTCCCCTTCTCAAAGAATGTTTTACCATTCAAAATATCTTCTTCCTTTTCATTTTTTGAGTGTATTTCCGCTGAGTTCCAATCCCCTATGCAGTTTGTAATTCTGCTATATGTGTCATTAAAGCTTGTTTTCGCTCTATTTTCGTCTGCTCCTTCATAAATAGTAATATTCAGCGAACCATCCTTTTCATTTATTTCTGCATTCCCGTTTCGCCCCATTAATTCCATTCCGCTTCCATTTAATTGATCAACCGGAAACATCATAAAATGTGCGGCTGCGTGAGCAATCAAAAAATTAAGTGAAGAGCAGAAGTCCATATTACTACTTATGTTAAGGGAGTTTGAAGCGGCAAACGCATAGCGTAATGCAAACTCACCGGTATCATTCTTCCCTCCTACAACATATAGAATCCAGTCTCCGCTTATTGGTATTTCCGTTAGAATAGATACCATTCCATCCCTTGCTTCGCCGGATTGCTTATAAACTTTCCCTTTGGGATCAACAAGAACTAATCTCCCGTTGAAATCAGCAGAGAAGAGAGCAAAATTCGCCTTCTCCCCTTCATATAAAGGAAGCTCAAATCCATGGTATCTTCCAAAATCTTTTTTATACTTATCACTGCTTTTAAGACTTCCCCTAACTTCATTATATTCAACGTTATAGGGATTTTGCGCATAAGCATAGCTTGATAGACAAAACAGCAAAAACAATCCGCTATTTCTAATTCTATTTTTCATTAGTGCCCGGATTTTACGTTTTTCAAAGTGTCGGCAGCCGTTGATCTTGGTTCTTTTACAAAGGTCCAAAACAAAACGGAACAGCAAATAAATATTCCGCAAAGTATATATAGCAGCTGATAATTCTGTGTTTCAGAGATTATATTAGCTACTCCTTGGCTCATCATCTGAGGAAGCACGACTGCAAGATTAAAAATTCCCATAAACAAGCCCATTTTGGCTTGGTTAATTCTCTCCGTCATAATCGAGAATACAATTGATATTACAGCAGACCAGCCGATTCCGGTTAAGAACATTCCAATATAAAAACTGTATTCTTCTCTTCCCAAGAATGCAATGTAGAAATATCCAATTGCACTGAATGCTAAAGCGGCTGTATAAGTGTTCACCCTTCCTATCTTCTTAGCTATTTGTGAAAGCACAAATGGGAATAATGCTCCAACCGCGTTAAGTATCAAGAATCCGAGGGAAACTATGTTCCCCGTTGTAGCATCTTGGCTTTGTGTTGTAGAAGTTAAGAATTCAGCGAATTTGTTGGCAAACACATTAGTCAGTTCCAAATTTGGAACGATCTGTTTATCAATGAAGAAGCCGGACATAACAAACATGCTCTGGAATGCTACCCAAGTAAAAGTATGCGCCAGCATGATTTTCTGGAACTCATTTGAGTCTGACTCTTCCTTTTTCCCTTTTGCGATAATCCAAATTCCTATTACAACTGTATAAGCTAAACTCGCGATTAATAATGGGTTATGTATTGCTCTTAATTCGTTCTGATAGAAGTGAAATACTAGACTGAAGACACCAAACGCTAAAAATCCATACAAGGGGAATATTGATTTGAAAATATCCAGTACTGTGTGAGAGCCAGCGTTTCCTTCTTCACTTACTTTTAAGTCTTTTGGTTCTTGAATGAACAATATCGGGATCACGGAGCAGCAGAATACAAATATTGCGGCAATGAGCAAGAGGGTTTCGTTTCCGTAAACCATAGAAAGGAAATACGCCAGTACACCAAATGTTCCCGAAATAACTTGCATCCAAACATAGCCGGTTGTTCTCTTCTTCCCTTCCGGCGTTAAATCTGCGATTATACTTCTTGCCGGATTAAATGTAACGTTTACGGATAAATCCAGTAGCAGAGCTATAACCGAGGCAATTAGAATTATGCTGGTAATTCCGGTAGCATGAGAGATTACTCCAATCTGAGGCAGTGCTAAGAACATTAGAGCGCCAACAATGCCTCCTACCATAATAAACGGTCTTCTTCTGCCTCCCAGTGCCCACACATTATCGCTAATCATTCCAACAATAACTTGCCCGAAGATTCCGGCTAAAGGACCTGCTAACCAAACGAATGTAACTTCGTGGATATTCAGCCCGAACTTTTTACTTAGTATCCAGCTTAGTGCGGCTATTTGGGTGGAAAGTGCAAAACCTACAGCGGTAGCGGGTAACGCCAGAATTGCGTAGAATGAATTTGAGAGCTTTTTCTGAATCTCGAGCATGGTGCCTCCATTTAATTCGAGTATTGTATTTCTTTTTTCCTTGTTCCTTCTCTTACTTATTTCTTATTGCTAATAGCTTATTGCCTATTACCTACAGCTTCTCCTTCTTCAGCAGCACTTCACACCCAAACGAAATAAACTCTCGGATCAACGGGATGTTAGGGAGTTTAATAGTGGGCAATCCAAAACGGTAAGCGTATATTGGTCTAAACAAGAAGAGTTCTTTTTTAACCGGCTTGAAACTCTTCAGCATATAGAGCAATTCAAACTGGTCTATTACCATTCCGGTTGAGTAATGCATTTTAATCTCATCAACATAATCACTTTTCTCGCCAAGCTTCTTTGCAACTGGGCGCAATAATGTTTCCGGCAGAACATGTAAATAAGGAATCATTTTAAGAAAGCTTTTTGCAATCTGCTGATGCCCGGCAAATGGCGATCTTTTAGGAGGAAAGCTTACAAATAAGTAGCTTTCGTCTGTGGTCAGTAAATCTAAGTTTCTAAAAGCCGCATACTTATCGGGAATATGCTCTATTACTTCCCTCATAATTACAAAATCGAACTTCTTGCCCACTTTTTCGGTAAGTTTCTCATCCATAATGTCACCGACGATAATGTTCAGCTTTGGATTTTTCTCTTTAGCTATGTCGGCTCTCTCCTGGCTAATTTCTATACCGCAGACTTCCATCCCTAAATCCATTAATACTTCTAAAAGTCCCCCTTCAGCGCATCCAACCTCAAGAACGCTAAGTTTGTGGAATTCAGGTAAATGTTTCTGGAAATATGGGATGAGATATTTTTTTGTGTATTCTATCTGTTCGTAAAAGTGTTTTTCTGCCATAGGTATAAGTTTAATTTTGGACGTAAAGTTAAATAACTAATTATCAATTCTGAAACTCAAATTTCGTCCCCCATTATTTGTTGCAGAATTTGAGCGGGTAATGTTTTGCTTATTCAGACTTGGCTCTCCTCGAGTAAGAAATGTTAGCAAATAAATGCAGATTTCAGATAATTCCTTGCATAACTTCTACTAAAAGAATAAATTTTGCCATCATTTTTGAGATTATGGCAGATACTTCAACCGAAAAAAACATAATTACGAATCGTAAAGCCCAGCATGATTACTTTATTCATTATTCCTATGAAGCGGGTATTGTACTAGTCGGTACCGAAGTTAAATCGCTAAGACTTGGTAAAGCCGCTGTAGTTGATAGTTATGCTATTATTCAGCAAGGTGAAGTCTGGTTGTTAAATTTCAACATTAATGTTTACGATCAAGGCAGTTACAACAACCACGATCCAATTAGAAAAAGAAAATTGCTGCTCAATAAAAGTGAAATCAAAAAGATTTCCCGCGCAACATTAGAAAAAGGATACACTTTGATTCCATTAAGGTTATACTTCAAGGAAGGAAAAGTTAAGGTAGAACTTGGTGTTGCTTCGGGCAAAAAGAAGTATGATAAAAGAGAGGATATTGCTAAGCGAGATCTTCAAAGAGAAACATTAAGAAAATTTAAGTAGCGGAGTTATTATTGGATAAAAAAATTCTCTTCCCCCCAATCAACGAACAAATGGATTTGATAAAAAGGGGTTCGGTAGAAATAATTCCGGAAGAAGAATTAGTTCAGAAACTGGAAAAGTCTTACAAAGAAAATTCACCTCTAAACATAAAACTTGGCTGCGATCCTACTCGTCCCGATCTTCACCTTGGTCATTCGGTAGTATTAAGAAAGTTAGCTCAATTTCAAGAACTTGGTCATCAAGCTATATTAATCATCGGCGATTTTACCGGAATGATCGGCGATCCTTCAGGCAGAAACAGTTCTCGTCCCCCTCTTTCTTTTGAAGAAGCCCGTGCAAATGGTCAAAGTTATTTTGAACAAGCATCAAAAATCTTGCATCCGGAAAAAACAAATATTGTTCACAATTCCGAGTGGCTTGGCAAGATGACTTTTGAAGATGTGATTAAGCTTTCTTCAAAATATACTGTTGCAAGAATGCTGGAACGCGATGATTTCACTAAACGCTACAAAGGCGGCATCCCAATAAGCATGCACGAGATTCTTTATCCTCTTGCTCAAGCAATGGATTCAGTTGCTATTAAGAGTGATGTAGAACTTGGCGGTACAGACCAGAAATTTAATTTATTAGTTGGGCGCGATATACAACGCGAGTTTGGAGTTACCCCTCAAGTTATTCTTACTATGCCACTCCTTGTTGGAACAGACGGCGTTGAAAAGATGAGCAAGTCTTACGATAACTATATTGGCATTAACGAACCGGCAAAAGAGATTTACGGCAAGACGCTTTCAATTCCCGATAACATGATTTATTCTTACTTTGAATTAGCTACTAACGTTGCAAACAATGAGCTTATTTCTATTAAGGATGAACTTGCTGATCCGAATACGAATCCTAGAAATGTGAAGCGAGCTTTGGCAAGAAAGCTTGTAGAGATGTACCACAACGCTCAAGTCGCGGCTGACGCTGAAGCTGAATTCGACAACATCTTTGTTAAAAAGGGTTTGCCGGATGAAATACCTGAATTAGTAATCGAGAAAGAATTAAAAGAGATAGATATTCTGGAGTTAATTGTAAAAGTTAATTTCGCTCCTTCTAAAGGTGAAGCCCGCCGTCTTGTTCAACAAGGTGGTGTTACAATAGATGGAAATAAAATCTCCGATATGAAAGAAATTATTAAACTCGATCATGATATGATATTGAAGGTCGGGAAAAGAAATTTTATAAAATTAATTAGTAATCAATAGGAGGACAAAAACTATGTACGTCCCAACAAGACTATTCTTCACCAAAGGAGTAGGAAAACACAAAGAGTATCTCGCTTCATTCGAATTAGCACTTCGCAGTGCCGGCATCGAGATATGTAACCTTGTTTCCGTTAGCTCCATTTATCCGGTTGGCTGCAAAATTCTTACACGCTCGCAAGGCACAAAACTTTTGCGCCCCGGTCAAATTACACATTGCGTTATTGCAAGAAACGCAACCAATGAACCAAACAGATTAATTGCTTCATCAATAGGTGTTGCAATTCCGGCAGATAAGCATATGTATGGTTATTTATCCGAACATCATCCTTACGGACAAACTGAAAAAGTTGCCGGTGATTACGCCGAAGATTTGGCTGCAACAATGTTGGCTACCACTCTCGGTATTGAGTTTGAGGCTGATAATGCTTGGAATGAAAAAGAGCAAGTGTTTAAGATGAGCGGTAAAATCGTTCGTTCGTTTAATGTTACTCAATCAGCACAAGGTGATAAAAACGGTTTATGGACAACAGTAATATCTTGCTGCGTTCTTCTCCCCTAAACCGAATAGTGTTTATTCTAAAGAGCGGCTGCTTTAGCCGCTTTTTTTATTCCATACAAATGAATTATTCCCGCTGCAGCTATACCAACTATCATTGGCTCAATATCAGCAAACCAATTCACTTTGAATAAATCTTTAGTGAAGTACCATGTTAAACTCGCAAATACAGACACTATCATTTCGTACAAAGCTATAGTTTTACTAATCTTTAACTTCTCATAGTAGCTTCCGAAAATCAAAAAGATGATTGGCGGAATGCAGATACTTCCAATCAGGTACCAAATAGTTACTACTGATTGAACATATAGAGACATCGCAACGGCAAGGGCTGATGAAACTACTAATCCTATTCTTGTGTAAAGTGTAATTTTAGTTTCATCCGGATTCTTCGAAAGCTTGAAGACGAAATCTCTCCCAAAAGTAGTAGCGCTTAAAAATAAGAAGCTGTTTAGCGTTGATAGAATTGTGGCAAACATTGCCGCATAGAAGAGTCCTTTAATTCCACTACTAAATGTGCTCTCTGCAAATATTGGAAAAGATAGAAGTGGATTTTCTAAGTTCGGATGAACAGCCCGTGCAAATAATCCTGTAGTTGTAGTTAAAAAATCGAATAGCGCCCAGAGCAAAACAGAAATTATTATTCCCCATTTAGCAACGTTGCCGTTTTTAGCTGCGTAACATCTTTGATGAAATCCCGGATCGGCAAAAGTCCAGAGCGCAATCAGAAACCAAACAATTAAATACAGTATAGAAACGTTTCCGGTAAACTGAAGATGTGTAGCAGGTAATTCTTTTTTCAGAAATTCCATTCCTCCATAATTATTTACTGACACAACTACTGCAACAATAAATCCGGCAAACATTACAAAGAATTGAAAGACATCTGCGTAAACATCAGATTTGTAGCCGCCTCTGAAAAGATATAAACCGGAAAGCGCAAGCCCAATCAGCAATCCATAAAAAAGATGAATATTGAACATCAGGCTAATTAGGTTACCGACCATTAATAGATACGGCGCGGGTGAGACTAAAATGAAAACCAACACTGAAGAGATTACGCCAACTTCTTTTCCGTAGGTTTGTTCTAATTTATCCGGAATTGTATAGAGTGATGATGCTCTAACTTTTTTTGCTAATAAGAAAGCAAAGATTACCGCGAAGAAATAATATGGAAGTCCTTGCGTAACCCAGCTTAAAATTCCATATCTGTAAGTAAATTCACCTATTCCCAGTATTCCGCCATACCAGGTAGAAACATTTGTGAAAATAAAAAGCAGCAAGCCCATTTTTCTTCCGGAAAGAAGATACTCACTGCTGTCGTTTCCGTTTTTGGTATTGGCAAAGAAACCTATTGCTAGAAGGACTACAAAAAAAACAACTATTACTGTTAAATCAAGACAGCTAAATGAGATCATTCTTTTTCATCATTTCAAAATCTCTGATAACGAACATCTTTCCATTCTTGATGTTTAGCTTTACAAAATCACCCAAAGAAACATTACTTGTACTCTCCCGTTCACCAAAAGGAAGCGAAGTATTGTTCAGCGGGTATTTCAATCCTGCTGAAGTAACTTTTGTTTTCTTATCAAAACCATAAATAGAAATAACTTCATCCCGCGATGTTTGCAAAGTTACATTTCCGGTATGTGCTTCGAGTAATGAGTTATCGTGAAGTATTCTAATCTTAATCTTTGAAAAGAACTTTAGTACAATACCTAAATTGCAAAATGAATGATCTAACCGGCTTCCGGTTGCACCAAGCAGCATTGCTTCGCTGAAACCATTCTTAATTGCAAACTTCAAACACTTCTCTACATCTGTATCGTTCTGCCTCTTCATTTGGATTATGCGGCATCTATCCTTAAAGTAGTTTTTCACTTTCGGTTCTATCGAATCAAGGTCACCAATAATATAGTCCGGTTTTAGACCAAGCTTCAGAGCAGAGTTAGCCCCGCCATCAGCGCATATTAAAGTTGTGTAGCCTCTCTTTTTAAGAAAGGCTACAACAGATTTTTTTGGCATATCGCCGTTAGCTAATATGATGCACTTTTTCATAAGCTTAGTTTTATTCCACATAAGAAATTTCTTTCCGCTGCCGGGAAGAATTCATTCCCTATTCCATAAGATGCGTACAAACTATCAAAGACATTGTTAATCTGAAAGAACAATTTTATATTTTCAAAGTATGGTGCTGCGTTAAACTCGAACGAACCAAAAGCGTTTACTACGAGATATGAATCAACAACATTGTCTGCATAGCTTGTAAGTGTTGGATATTGATTTAGCAATGCCGGAAGCGCCTCAGCATAATTATCAGTGTAAAATTTGCCTACATATCTTGCCGACGCACCAACCAGAAGATTTTCCTTCCTGTACTGGATAATTCCACTTAACGTTGTTTGCGGAAAACCACTTATGGTATTACCGGCTAAATCAATTCTCTTCTGAAACGTAATATCTTCACTTCTTAAATATGAATAGCCTTTGCTGATATAGTTTTTGCTAACTGCACCGTTTACAATCAGCTCCAAAGCGCTAGTTAGTTTAGTGTTTATAGAAAGTTCAAGTCCGTAGTGAATTGTTCTATCCATATTTCCCGTAATCGGCTGACCGAATCTATCGAGTTGACCTTTCTTAACAATCTCATCATTGAACAGCATGTAATAACCATTCACTTGAACTGTGTAGCGTCCATCATTGTAATATGAACCAAGCTCAATGTTGTTCATTGTTTCCGGTTTAACTAACGGATTATTGAAATCATAAGCACCACCGGATGTTCTCTCAAATTGCGGGACTTCTCCGCCGCTCGATTCAGCAGCATCGTAATAGTTCTTCAGTCTCGGCTCTCTCGAAACTCTTGCAAAAGAGAAATAGAAGCTCGCGTTAGAATCATACTTGTAGTTAATTCCAAATCTCGGATTCAAAAACAAGTTGCTCACTTCAAAATCTGTATTCAGATATTTCTCATCGAACAATTTGTATTTGTGATAAGTAAGCTGAGCTTCAGCAAGAATGTTAATCTTATCGTTCAGTGAATAGTTTTCGTTAACAAAGAATCCAATAATATCTTTAGCGCCGGCATATTGATAATACCTGTAACTGCTTGGAATTCCTTCCGGCAAATTCTCTGCAAACTTTATACTTCCCCAATGTATTGAATTGTGAAATCTTAATTCACCGCCCAAAATCAATTCGCCGGAATTGTGCTTAATACTTACACGTGGAATCCAGCCCCACTGTTTATTGTTTACCATTGCGCGGATTAAAGCATTGCCGGGATTTGCTTTTGCGTTGAACCCAAAATCTTTTGTTAGACGGAAATAGTTTGTATCAGCCCACGAAGCATCGTAATCAAAGAAGCCGTTACCTAGCACTAAGAATAGCGCAGAGTTGATAGAAACATCGTCATTGAGTTTATATTCATTCAGCAATTCAAAGTGAGGCTGAGAAAAATTTTCAATTTCGTCGGCTCTTCTTTGAGTTGCATAAGTAATCTTATCTGCGTCAGCTTCCCAGTAAGAATAATTCGCTTTTCTAAGGACGCGGTCTTCAATTGCGAATTTCGGCAAGCCGGTATATGCTAAGCCATCCTCAATCGGTCCACCATATAAATTTATCTGTGAAGTTAATTTGTCATCAAACCTTACTGCACTAAGATAATATGATTTTAAATCTGCCCAGCTATAATCTCTGTATCCGCTGCTTTTAGTTTGTGAAAGTTTAGCAGAAAAAGAATACCTGTTCCCAATCAGTCCGCTCGATACCAAAAGAGAATTCTTTCTTGTGTTATAGTTTCCTATTGATGAAGTTAATTCGAAACGTGGTCTGTCTGAAAATGAAGAAGTAATAATATTGACCGAGCCTCCAATTGCCGGATAGCCGATCATTCCGGAACCGGCACCGCGCTGCACTTGAATCAAATCTGTGTTCTCAATTAAATCCGGAAAGTCTAACCAGTAAACATTATGATCTTCAGGATCGTTTTGCGGAATTCCATTTACCGAAACTGAAATTCTTCTTTGATCAAATCCTCGAATACTGAGATAATTGTAGCCAATTCCATTTCCATTTTCTGAATAGAAAGTTACTGAAGGAAGATAACTTAAAAGCTCCGGCACATCCTGGTTGGTGTAATTTGGAATAAATTCTTCCCGCTTAATTTTTGAAAAGCTAACTGGAGATTGTCCTTCAACACCAATGCTTCCTTTAACTAGAATTGTTTGGCTGGAAATTAATTTAGGAACGAGGGTAATAAATTCAACGCTCCGGTCTAATAATCCTTTTACCGAAATTCTTTTTGTTTCAAAACCAACATGAGCAATAATTAGAACATCTTGTTCGGTGAACTCCCCTTTCAGAATAAATAAACCTCCCTCAATAGTTGCTGCTCCTATTGCTTTTCCCTCAACAGTTACGGATGCGTATTGGATTGGGTGATTATCGGTAGAACTGACAACCTTAGCGGTTATTGTTTGCTGCGCAAAAATAGATTGCGCAAATAATAAAAGAACAATTAAGTATTTCATTGTACCTCCTTTAAAATGAAAAAGCCGTTCGAACTTGCCAAACTACGGCAGCGAAAACGGCATACTTAATTATTCTGCCCGTCTTCCTACGCTGGCATTATCCAGTTCAGGTTCAAGGGTGTGATCTCAGCGCCTCGGAATTAGGAGGGCACCCCTAACAGCTTTTATTATTATTTAATGAACGAATTAATTCTGAATTTTGAGCTTCTGACCAACTTTAACTTTTTCGTCTTTCAAATTATTCCATGCGATTAAATCGGCAACTTTAACATTATTCTTTTTTGCAATTGTCCAAAGGTTTTCGCCATTTTTTACTTTATAAGTTGTATATGCGATGTTTTCACTTCCCGCAGTTGCTTTCTTATCGGCTTTAACTGAAGTATAAACTAGAATTGCTTGTCCTTCAACAATTTTGCTGCTTTTCAAATTGTTCCAATCTTTCAATTCATCAACACTAACTTTGAATTTGTTAGCTATAACTTCAAGATTCTCACCTTGTTTTACTTTGTATAGCGTTACTTTGCTGTTTGTCGCAACTTTTGAAGAAGATTTATCAGTTGCAGCGCTCGCCTTTTCTACTATTGAAGTATCGGCTTTCTTCTTTTCAGTTTTCTGTTTAGCTGCAGTTTCGTTTGACACTGATGCGTCTGAATAAATCACTAAAGATTTTCCCGAAATCAATTTATTAGATTTCAATCCGTTCCAAGATTTTATTTCACTTATAGAAACATCAAAGCTTTCTGCGATTTCGCCAATAGAATCACCCGGCTTAATTGTATAGCGAGTTAAATTTCCATCTTTGCGCGGAGCGTTATCACCAATTGAACTAACAGTTTCTTTTCCGTGAATAACTAGGCTTTGTCCTTTCAGTAATCTGTTCGATTCAAGATTGTTCCATTTTCTAAGTTGAGCTACAGTAGTTCCATACTTCTGAGCAATCTTTCCAAGTGAATCGCCGTTTTTAACTTTATATTTTGTGGCTTTTCCGCTTGCGTTTGTTGCTACTTGTTTTCCAGCAGCATCACCATTATAAACCATTAATTTTCTGCCGCGTTGTATGCTGTTGCCTTTTATGTTATTCCATGATTTTAACTGAGCAATTGTAACACCATATTTTGTAGCGATACTGGAGAGTGTTTCTCCGGACTTAATTCTATGTTCTATTGAAGAATCACCACCGTTAACAAAAAGTAAACTTCCCTTCTCAGTTTCGCTCATCTTGTCAATGGATGCATAGTAATCAACTTTGTCATTAGGAACATAAATAGTTAATTCTTGACCAACTCGTGCGCGGGATGTGTAAGGCAAGTTGTTCCAGTTACGGATGTCGGCTATTCTAACACCAAACAAATCCGAAATGTTAACCAAGTTATCTTTGCTTTTAACTACATACTTAATAGCGCTTTTGCCTTCAGGAACTATATAAGCAATTGTATCGCCGGAAGTATTTGAGTTCTCCTGATATAGCTTTGCAAATTGTTCGGCATTAGTCGCATCTGTCAAATGCAAAGTGTAAGACGGCTTGCTTCCTAAAGAATGGAAATCATCTTCTACTGCCGGGAGTTCATCTGTGTTTACAACAAAATCATAATCGTTAATTTTTGAAGTTGGGATTTTTAATTCTCTTCCGCTAATTAATCTTTTACGTGTAGAAACATTGTTTACATCTGCCAGCTCTGAAATACTAACATCATACTTCTTGGCAATCTGAGAAAGTTTTTCTCCTGGTTTAACAATGTGAGTTAGGAATTGAACTTTAGCATCGTCCGGAATATTTTTTACATTTTCAGCGAATGCTTCGAGTGTTTTTGCCGGAATTTTCAACGGATATCCGCCATCATAATCCGGAGGTGTTGAGTTCTGAGTTAGTTCCGGGTTTAATTCCTTCATTAACTCCAAACTAATTCCAGCGCATTTAGCTAATATGTTTAAATCGTAAGCTTCGTTAACTGTAAATGTTGCAAAATCATGCGGCTTCATGTATTGAATATCGTTGAAACCAAATTTATCCGGTTGGCTGGCAATTAAAGTGACAGCGATATATTGAGGGACGTAACTTCTTGTTTCCTTCGGGAGATATTTTCTAATCGCCCAAAAACTCTTAATAGATTCACTATCATCAAAATAACTTTGCATTTCTTTAGGAGCAGAAGTACTTATGCCGGCTCTTCTGGCAGCCTTTTTAACTCTTCCTTCGCCGCTATTATAAGCAGCCAAAGCCAAATTCCAATCACCAAGAGACATATATAAATCTCTTAAATGTCTCGCTGCCGCTCTTGTAGCTTTTTCCGGGTCTCTGCGCTCATCAATATTAAAATTGATTTTGAGATCATAAAGCTTTCCCGTTCCCTTAATAAATTGCCACATACCCACAGCTCTTGCCCAAGAACGGGCAAATGGATTAAGACCGCTTTCAACCATACTTAAGAAGATTAACTGTTGCGGTACTTTTTCTTCCTGGAAAATCTTTGCCATCATCGGAAAATATTTGCCGGATCTTGAGAGCCACAACTCCATATGCTTACGTCCTCTGCCGGTGAAGTACTCAATCCATTGTTCTACGTGGTTGTTTACTTCAAGAGGAAAATCTCCAACGCGTACAATTGTACTTTTTTCTGCTTCAGCCGGTTCAGCATTAACTGTTGTTGAATCTTCTTCAACATCTGCAACAGCTTCAACATCGGTAATTTTATTGTCCATCCATTCTTTTAAGGCACTAAAGGAAACATCTTCCGGTAACTCATCAAAACTTGCAACTAATTTTTGGTAATCTTCTACAATCGAGCCTTCTAATTCATCGAAAGCTTCGTTGTCTTCAATTTCCGGGTAATAGCTAAGTTTATTTATTGTAGATAAGGAGGATTCAAAGTAGTTAACAGCTTCTGTCTTAAAACCAAGTTTCTGCTGGTAAAGCGCGTTAACATAATCACGGCGAGCGCTCTCCATCATCTGGTTTACCATAGATTTACTTTCTATAGTCTTTACGGTGTCTGGAATTGCTATTTGGGAATATTGTTGGGGTAAGTTGGTTGATGATTTGAGTGTTGAACAAGCGGCAATAACGAACACACTAATCACCATCATCGGTAAGATGAGCAGTTTCTTCACACACGACTCCGTAAGTTTGAATTTTGGTTGCAATTTAAGCCCATATCAAAATAATGTCAAGCTACTTGTTATTCTAATATGAATTAAGATATAAAAAACAACAACTTAGTTTTAGAGTGGAATATTGCAATGCTTCTTTTTAGGGTTTGAATCAACCTTAGTTTTTAGTAACTGAAACGCCTGAACAATTTTAAGACGAGTCTCTCTTGGAATAATAACTTCGTCAATAAATCCGCGTTCTGCGGCTATGTAAGGATTAGTAAACTTGTCTATGTAGAAAGATAAAACTTCATTCAATTTTTCTGCTTTATCTACTGCTTGCGAGATTTCCTTCTTAAAGATTATTTCTACCGCACCTTTTGGTCCCATAACTGCAATTTCTGCGCTTGGCCAAGCGTAATTAAAATCGCCACGTATGTGTTTCGAGTTCATTACATCGTAAGCGCCGCCATAAGCTTTTCTAACAATCACAGTAACTTTAGGGACTGTAGCCTCGCAGAAAGCAAAAAGCAGTTTAGCTCCGTGGCGGATTATTCCATTCCACTCTTGTTCAGTCCCGGGTAAAAATCCGGGCACATCTTCAAGTACAAGCAAAGGAATATTGAAAGCATCGCAGAAGCGGACAAATCTTGCACCTTTAACAGAAGCATTAATATCCAACACGCCCGCTAGGACGGCAGGTTGATTTGCGACAACACCAATAGAAACACCACCAACTCTTGCAAATCCAACAATAATGTTCTGAGCATAGTTTGGCTGAACTTCTAAAAAGTCTCCATCATCAATAAGCAACTGAATTACATCGTGCATATTGTAAGGCTTGTTTGGGGTGTCCGGAATAACATTATCTAATTTCTCGTTGATTAGATTCGATGCAAAATCGAACTTAGAATCCGGCGCATTGTCTTTCCAGTTTAAAGGAAGAAAGCCAACTAACTTTCTAATGTTTTCAAGGATTTCAACTTCACTATCGAATACAAAATGAGCAACGCCGCTTTTAGTTGCGTGAGTTTCAGCTCCGCCAAGGTCTTCAAAGCTTACTTCTTCATGTGTAACGGTTTTTACAACATTTGGTCCGGTAACAAACATGTGGCTTGTATGATTTACCATGAAGACGAAATCTGTAATTGCCGGCGAATAAACTGCACCGCCGGCACAAGGACCTAGTATAGCTGAGATTTGCGGAACAACGCCGGAAGCAAGTGTATTGCGAAGAAAAATATCGGCATAGCCGCCTAAACTGTTTACACCTTCTTGTATGCGAGCCCCGCCGGAATCGTTTAAGCCAATTACAGGGATTCCAAGTTTCAGCGCCGTATCCATAATCTTGCAAATCTTTTCAGCGTTTGTTTCAGATAGCGAACCACCAAACACAGTAAAGTCCTGGCTGAAAAGAGCAATTTGTCTTCCATTAATTTTTGCGAAACCGGTTACAACTCCATCGCCGGAATATTTCTGTTTCTCAAGTCCAAAATCACTGCTTCTATGTTTAACAAACATATCAACTTCGGAAAAACTCCCTTCATCAACTAAAAGCTGAATTCTTTCACGCGCAGTAAGTTTTCCTTTTTCATGCTGGATACGAATTTTATCTTCGCCTCCGCCGGTCTTGGATTCTTCACGCAGCTTTTCTAGTTGTTCTATCTTGTTTTTCATCTTAGAGCGAAATTGTGAATGACTGATGTGTGGCAAAACTTTTTGCTAGTTTTTCAGAACTGGTAAGATATTCGGAATAAGAAGATGAATTCATTCTATCCGAAATATTTGTAGAAGAGTATTCGACTTTTTCGGATGGCAGATTACCGGTGCTTCCCTTTTTCATAAACAAAATTGTTTGGGATACCAATAATGCTTCACTAAGATTTGATGTCGCAAGCAAAATTGTTGTTTTAGTTTCCTTGTTTAAATCAACAATTAGCTGAAGCATTTCCAATTTTGTTTTCTGATCCATCGCTGCAAACGGTTCATCCAGCAATATTATTTTGGGATTAACTGCTAACGCTCTTGCGATTGCTATTCTGAAGCGGAAACCCAAACTCTTGTTGTTTGGGTAATGATTCTCGTATCCTTCTAAACCCACCAAATGAACAAGTTTTTTTTGAGTTTGATCATCAAGTTTATCATTAGCAAACAAAATATTCTCTGTAACATTCATCCAGGGAAAGCTAGATGGCTGCGAAGGAATGATGCAAGCTTTAGTTTCATTCCGATTCCCGGCATCTTCTAATTCTAATCCACTCAGTATTTTGAGAAGAGTACTCTTTCCAGAACCGGTAGAAGCCAATAAGCTTGTTACTTCACCTTCCTTTACCTCGAAGGAAATATCGTCAAGCAGTTTTACATTCAAACCGTTTTCGTAAGTAAAGGTTTTATTAATATTCTCAAATTTCATTTTATGATTCCCAGAAAGCAATTTTCTTCTTTACAAATCTTATTGTAACAGTTCCCAGCCAAATCAACAATGCTTGAATAATCCCGATTACTATAATTGCGCCGAGGTCTTTGTACTGTAAAGCCAAACGCATTATTGTACCCATACCAAATGACGTTGCAACAAATTCATAAGTGAGAATAATCAGCCAAAGAATTCTTTGAAAGCGAATCGCAAGTTCGAGTAAGCTTGGTAACGAGGCTTGCCAGTAAACTTCCGAATATATTTTCTGCGGATTTAAGTTCATTCCAACGGCTATATATTCCGGTTTAATTCGGGAAAGCTCTTTCGCCAACACACGTGATAAACTTATAAAAGTTATTAGAATCGCAAAGATGATTTTGGCTAATTCTAATCCATCAAACCAAAACGCTGTCATAAGAATTAAAAGAAAAACCGGAATTGACTTAAAGAGCTGCAGTACTTCAAGAGCTTGAAAACTTAAGAATAACTTGATAATGAACACTCTGAAAATCCACAAAAGAATTAGACTAAATCCGATGGCAAAATAAATTGTGCCCGTTGTAATAAGCATTCCGGAAAGAAGGCTGTAATCTTGCCAAACGTGTAAAAACGATTCAAATAAAATTGTAGGTTTTGGAAGAAACTTATTAATCGGAAGTATAAACTCAAAAAGGATGATGTAAACAAATGTTAGTACTGAAAGAATTTTGAAGTTGTTTCTGGAGCTGTTCATTCTTTACGCCATAAATTTCGTTTTCAATATATTGCTTGAAACATGCTAAATCAATTAATCAAAAAAGGATTCCGCGCTCTTTCATGCCCAATTGTAGTTGATGATTCATGTCCGGGATAAACTTTGACATCGTCCGGCAGCACAAGCAATTTTGTTTTAATGGAACTTAATAATGTTTCATAATTCCCGCCCCACAAATCAGTTCTGCCAATACTTTCTTTGAACAAAACATCTCCGGAGAACAATACTTTTTCTTTCTCGAAATACAAACTAAATTCTCCGGGGCTATGTCCTGGCGTGCTTAAAAACGTTCCTTCTATTTCACCAAGAAATAACTTTGTAGATTGATCAATGTAAGTATCGGCATTGGGAGAAGGCTCTAAAGTGATGGCAAATTTATCCGCTTCTGCAATCATTAAATCCAATAAAAATTCATCTTCTTTGGGAATCAGAAGTTCTGTGCCAAATTCATTTTTAACAAATGCATTACCTAAGATGTGATCAATGTGGCAGTGAGTGTTGATACAATACTTTAATTGCAGAGAATTTTGATTGACAAACGCTTTGAATGCTTTCTGTTCGGATTCATCATACATGCCGGGATCTATAACAGCGGCGATTTTTGTAATTTCATCACAAATAATAAAAGTGTTTTCGTGGAATAGATTAAAAACAAAGCGCTGAATTTTTAACATCTATTTCCTTTTGAAATTCTTTTTAACATTCTCAAAATTTTGCTTGACGTAAGATTCATAGTTAGCTTTCGTTTCTTCCATTGAGTCGCCGCCAAATTTTTGTAGCACAAACTCCGCAACTACCCAAGCGACCATCCCTTCTGCAATTACTGCACACGCTGGAACCGCAACAAAATCGCTGCGCTCGCGTCTGGCTTCAACCTTTTTCATCGTAGCGAGATCAATAGATTTTAATGGTGTCATCAATGTAGAAATCGGCTTCATAGCACCACGAACAATGATCGGCAGTCCGGTTGTAATGCCACCTTCAATTCCGCCAGCATGGTTTGTGGTACGCCAAAATTTATCTTTCTTCAAAATGATTTCATCGTGAACTTGAGAGCCAAATAACTCCGCACCCTCGAATCCAATTCCAATTTCTACACCTTTAACTGCTTGAATTGACATAATAGCGTGAGCAAGCGAAGCTTCAATTCTGGTATCGTATTGAATAAAACTTCCGAGCCCAACCGGAACGCCGGAAACAACTACGAAAAATGTTCCTCCTAATGTATCGCCCCGCTTCTTGGCAACCTTAATCTTGTTAACAATTTTCTTTTCATGTGCTTCATCAAAAACACGAACGCTGCTTTCATCAACGGCTTCGTTTATTTTTTTTGCTGAGAATTTCTCCGGCAATTCGCATGAGAATAACTTATCAACAAAATTATCTTTCGGGTAAACTCCGCCAATGCTTTCAACATAGCTTCCAACATGGATTCCAAGTTCTTCCAAAAACCTTTTAGCAACCGAACAAGCAGCAACCCGCGCTGCTGTTTCGCGCGCGCTCGATCTGTCAATCGAATTTCTGATATCGTTGTAATTATATTTCTGAGAGCCCACTAAATCCGCATGACCCGGACGAGGAATTGTAATCTTCTCGATTTCCTTATCTATCGGTTCAACAGACATTTTCTCTGTCCAGTTTTCCCAATCCCGGTTTCTAATGAGCATGGAAATTGGCGAAGCCATTGTTTTACCAAAACGAACACCACTGAAAATTTCAGCAGTATCGGTTTCAATTTTCATGCGCAAGCCGCGTCCGTAGCCTAATTGTCTTCTTCTCAGTTCACTGTTAATATATTTCTCGCTCACCTCAAGGTTCGAGGGGAAACCGGAAACAACTGTTATTAATCCTTTGCCGTGAGATTCACCGGCTGTAACAAATTTTATCATTGGTTCTTCTTTGATGAGTTTCTGCAAATATAAAAAAAGCGCCCAAACTTTGAGCGCTTTTTTAGAATTAGATAAATTTATTTTTATTTAGGAATATCTAAGCCAACGAGACGGCTGTTACCTTTATCATCTACAACTTTAAGAAGGACTGCTTTACCTTTGTTATTATCAAAAATAGATTGTAATTCAGAAGCTGTATTTACTGCTTTTCTTGCAGCAGAAACAATCACAAGTCCCGGTTGTAAACTTTGGTTGTATGCCTTTCCAAATTGTTTTACATCATTAATCAAAACACCGGAATCAACTTTGTATTCTTCTTTTTCATCATCTGTAAGAGTTTTTACTTTCATTCCCAAACTTTCAAAGTTGATTTCGCGGGCATCTACATCCTTTCCTTTCTTATCCTTCAAAGCTGTTTTAACAGTTTTAGTTTCTCCATCATCATCATTTGCTTTCAAGGTTACATAACGTTCTACTTTCTTTTCATCGCGGTAGATTGTTAAGCGGACGGATGTTCCGGCTCTCTTGGTTGCTATATAAGATTGTAATTCATTAGGCTGATTAACTTCTTTGTCATCAACTTTTAGAATTACATCACCTTCTTTAATATCTGCTTTAGATGCCGCGCCATCTTCAACTAAACTTTGAACCATTACACCTTTCGGCTCATCAAGACCAATTGATTTTGCAGTTTGTGCATCCAACGGAGAAATTTGAACACCTATGTAACCGCGGTTAACCTTTCCGTGAGCAATTAAATCGTTAGCAACAGATTTAGCTAAGTTGATTGGAATAGCAAATCCGTAACCAATATAGCTTTGAGAAAATCCGCTTGTTGCTATGGCTGAGTTTACACCAATTACACCACCGTTTAGATCAACTAAAGCGCCACCACTATTACCCGGGTTAATTGCCGCATCAGTTTGAATGAAATTATTGATTTTATAATCACCTTTGTTAATCCCAATATCTCTACCAACTGCACTTACAATTCCCGCAGTAACAGTTGAAGCCAACGACAGAGGGTTACCAATTGCCATTACCCACTGCCCAACTTTTATTTTGTCAGAATCGCCAAGAAATGCGAGAGGTAAATTCTTAGCATCAATTTTAATTACAGCCAAGTCTGTTGATTTGTCTGTGCCAACAACTGTGGCTTCAAATTCCCGGTTATCATGCAGAGTAACACTAACACTTTTTGCATCCTCAACAACGTGGTTGTTAGTTAGAATGTAACCATCTTCCGAAATAATAATACCGCTGCCGCCACCCTGCTGCTCTTGTGGAGTATCATCCTTAAATTGGAAAAAATTATGAAACCGTTCCGGAAGTCCTCCCATAGAGTTCTTTGCTTTGGATACAACTGTAATCTGTACAATTGATGGAGTAACTTTTTCAGCAACTTGAACAAAAGCGTTGTTAAACGCAGCCGCATCAGCATTAAGTTGAGCTACTGGCGGATTATCGGCCCCAATTTTAACATCGCCGTAGCTTGGTCTTACCCAGCCAAATCCGGAAACAAGTACCGCCCCAAAAACAATCCCGATGAACACCAATGCAAGTGTTCCAAGAATATTCTTCTTACGCATTTTTATCTCCTTTACTTCTAAATTTTAATTGATTTGAGACCCTTAAACTCACCAACATTGTAAGCTAAAAACTTTTCCAATAAAACGAGGACTGTGTTCAAATCCTCTTCCGAGTAAGAACAAGGGCTTTTTTTTGTGTTTAGACAAAAAAGCAATTCAAAAAGTTCCTCTGAGAAATTAAAATTTGTGAGTCTATCAGCCCGGCAATCCGTGCATATCAAGCCGGTTTCAAAGTTAAATGATGCTTGCTCGCCTCTCACAATTTCTCTGCCGCAAATGTTACAGCGCTCAAGTTGAAACTCGTAACCCAGCTCTTTCAAGAAAAAGAAAAAGTATTTGGCAAACAAATACTTCGGGTTATCATTTGATGAATCAATCAAGGAAAGGATTTTCACACTTCCTTCAAAAAGTTTTGGATGAGGCTCACTTTCGGTAATCATAGTTGCCAGCAGTTCGATTACCGCGGATGCAAAACGGTATTTTTCAAAGTCATCCCGGATGCTTGAGAAGTGTTTAATCAAATCAACCTGGCTAACTAGCTGAACCTCCCGTGTGTCTTTCTTGTAAAGAACCAACTCTACAACATTTAATAAGTCAATTGCTAAACCGGTTTTGGATTTTGGAGATTTAGCACCCTTAACCATAGCAGAAAGTTTTCCATACTCTTCAGTAAAGAAATGTGCAATCCGGCTAGTATCGCCAAAATCAAGCCGGCGTAGAACAATCGCTCTGGTTTTTACAATTTCAGACATTAAAAATTAAACGGTGGTTTGTGAACTTCTAGTTCTGTTATGATAGCCATGATAAGATTATTTGGCGTTACATCAAACGCCGGACAGTAAGCCGGATAATTTTCTTTTGTAATTTGAGTGCCACGAACTTGCGCCAATTCTAAATTACTTCTCAATTCAATTTTAATTTCGGAACCGCTTCGGCAAGCTTTGTCAATTGTAGTTGATGGCGCAGCAATGTAAAAAGGAATTTTATGATAATGACAAAGAACCGCCAAATTGTAAGTTCCAATCTTGTTCGCAGAATCTCCATTAGCAGCAATCCTATCCGCGCCGGTTATTACCAAATCAACTTTGCCTTGCTGCATTAAAACGGCCGCGGTGGAATCTGTGTTAAATGAAAATGGAATACTAAGCTTGTCTAATTCCCAAGCCGTTAAGCGCGAACCTTGAAACAAAGGACGTGTTTCATCGGCATAGACATGTTCTATTAGACCGTTATCAAAAGCTGTCCTAATAATATTCAGCGCGGTTCCATTCCCGCCGGTTGCAAGTGCGCCGGTATGGCAATGAGTTAAAACTCTACTCTTCTTAGTAAATATTTGTAAACCGTTTTGCGCAATCTTCGAACAAAGTTGTTTGTCTTCTTCATGAATTGAAATTGCTTTTTGAATCAACACTTCCGGCAATCTCTCTTTAGACTTATTCATTTCAAAAACTTTTTTCATTTCATCTAAAGCGTAGAAAAGATTTACGGCAGTAGGACGCGTCCTAGCAAGCCTTTTATATGATTCTTCAAAAATTTGCGAATAATCTTTTGAGTTAGCTTTACTTACCACAATTGCAAGTGCGTAAGCGGCGGTAACACCAATAGCCGGGGCGCCGCGTACTTCCAAACGTTCAATTGCAACCGCTATTCTTTCCAAATTGTCCGTTACAATTTTTACTTCTTCGAAAGGAAGCTTAGTCTGATCTATGATATGAAGTTTGCCGTATTTATATTCTACGGCTTGTAGCGTATTCATCGTTGATTATAGTAAATGCATGCCGGTCATCTTGAGCGAAGTCGAAAGATGGCAAAACAATTCATTAGCACACCTCGACTCCGCTCGGTGTGACTGTATTATAATACTGCTTAATCGAAACTTGATAATTCTCTAAACTCAACAAATCTATTTTTGATTTCTAAATAGCTGAGATTTTCCAATCCCTTTGTACTGAATTTTTCTACACAGAACGAAGCCATAATGCTTCCGTAAATTACCGCGCGTTTAAGATTTTCAAACGAGAGTTCCATATTCTTGTGAAGATATCCGGTGAATCCACCTGCGAATGCATCTCCGGCACCGGTTGGATCAAAAATATTTTCCATTGGATAAGCCGGCGCTGAGAATACTTGGTTCTCTCCAAACAACAACGCACCATGCTCGCCTTTTTTAATGATTAAATATTTCGGACCCATATCGGAAATTATCTTGGCAGCCTTGATAAGATTTGGTTCCTTAGAAAGCAGTCTCGCTTCAGAATCATTAATTATGAGAACATTTACGCGCCCCAAAACTTTCTTTAAATCATCAAGAGCGCCGTTAATCCAGAAGTTCATTGTATCGCAGACTATAAATTTTGGATTGTCCAACTGCTCAAGCACGCTCGTTTGAAGCTTAGGTGCAATGTTGCCAAGGATTACAAAGCTTGCTTTTTTATTTTTGTCCGGAATAATCGGATTAAAGCTTTCGAATACATTGAGGTCGGTGAAAAGCGAATCGCGCGTATTAAGATCATAATGGTATCGGCAGCCGTAACGAAATGTTTTTCCCCCTTCTACAATCTGTAATCCTTCATGATCAATATTGTGATCTTCCAACATTTTGATATGATCTTTCGAGAAATCATCGCCAACAACTCCAACTATGCTTACGGGTCCGGTAAAATAACTTGCAGCAAGCGCAATGTAAGTTGTAGAGCCGCCGAGCGCGCCTTCAATTTTATCAAACGGTGTTTCAATATCATCTAATCCTATTGAGCCAACAATTAATAGTCCCACACTTTCCTCTCGTTATTTTTATGGGCGAAATATAAGTAAAGTAGCTTTCTTTTCAGATTGCCGATAAATCTATTTCTACAAACTTGAGAAAACTATTTTTCTCAGTAAAATATTCGTGAATTGTTTCAACAGCCTCTCTCTGCCCTTTCCAAGCTAAATGATTTTTCGCCTCACCCTTCTTCAACCATTTGAATTCAGAATGTTCCGGAGAAATTTTCACTTGGGACTTTGGATTCACAACGGCAGCAAAAACCGGTATCAAGCAAACCTCATCTCTCTCCGCAGAATAAAAAGAGTTGACTTGCGGTGCAACCCAAAACATCTCCGGTGTTAATCCTGTTTCCTCATCTATTTCCCGAAGAGCGGTTTGAAAACCTTTTTCGCCGGATTCAATTGAGCCGGTAACCATTTGCCAAAGGTTCGGATATTTTTCTCCCTCTGCTCTTTTCAGCAGTAAAAATTCAAGCTCTTCATTTACTAACCTAAAAACGTGAGCTTCTATAAGTGTTGAAACTATTTTCATAATTGCACCTTGCAAGAGTTTAGCTGTAAAGATTACAAATTAAAGTTCTGCCATGTTGAGTCTTGTTTTGCGAAACGAAACATCTCCTATAAATGTTACAAACAGATTCAACTCAGCCGTTGGCGCTTGGGCGTTAACCTAATTTTATATGATTTTTTAGATCTGTTTGATTGAGCTATGAAAATATAGGGAAACAAATCTTCTTTATTACTTTTGTTTGTATTACCTTATTTTTTTTACCGGGAATAACATAACATCCCTAAAGGGATTATTTGTTGGTGGTATAAATTGCTATATATATTTCATCCCTATCGGGATGAATTGCTCATAATCCCGGAGGGATTAGATATTTATAGAAGAAAGAATAAATAAAACAAAAATCCCTTTAGGGATGAAATCAAAAGCCCTCTTTTGTTATATGTACAAGACTTCAGTAATCTGCCAAATTCCAATTTCTGTTGGAGAATATTTTCTTAAGTGACACCTAAGCACTGTTGCGGAATCATGATAACAAATCAATCAAAAATATGCTTTAGCTTCTGCACGCATGGTGTGGATTACACGGCTGCTGCCAAGCTTTCTTGCATCGTAACTTACAGATGTTTGTATTAAGCTTGATACTCGGAAATCAAAAAAGGCTCTCCAAAAATAATTTTTGCCAATCACATTTCCGCGAAGAACTTCAAAAGGAATGTTGTAATCGGCAGAAGAAGAAGTCAGTTCTGTGCGTTCCACTTCAACTCGAAGCCTTCCGGTATTTTCAAAAGAATAAGTCGAGCGAAGAATGAACGAATTCAAATCAACAGTTGAAGGTTTTGCCGGATACTGATCTAAACTTCTGGCAACTTCAAACTTGAAGCCAACTTCCACTTCGCGAATCGGCCGGTAACTAAAATCTGAAACGAAACTGCTTTTAGAAATTTCTCTTGCCCGGCTTGTCGAAACGGGCGAAATCATATTATCTACTTGACTGATAAAATCAGTTTGGTTGTTAATTTCTTCAACCATCTTAAAACGAATTCTAAGCGAGCGCTCACGCAAATAGCCGCGCTCTACTCCGCCGGAATATTGATTAAGCGATCTGCGCTGGTTGTATCTAAGCCGGAAAGACAAATCGCTATTGTTCTGAAAAATATTCATGTCTTGCTGGAAATAATTTGTGCCCCGTATTGTGTTAGTTTCATTCAAGAACTTGGCAAAGTTTAGCAAGTAAATATCTTTTGTAAGCGGATCTTTCGAGTTTTCCTCTACACGCCAAAATGTTTCTGTTGAAATGGATTTGGCAAGTTTCGGCAAGAAGCCATCGCCTTCAACCAGACGGTTGAAATCAAGTTTCCACCTCGTGTTTGTTTTGAGATCAATTACCGGGAAGAGTTTATCAGTAGGAATAGTAACAAGAACAAAATCTGCTTCATAGAGTGAAAGTTGGAACTCACCCTCTTCCGGAATTCCATTATTGTTTTGATCACCGAGATAAATATAATTTCCGGTGCCAACCGGCACTTTCACGAACACCTTTTCCAGTTTAGCTGATTGCTCTGTTGCAGCTTGGTAATAAAGCTCTCCACTCAAAAAGTTATTCAGCAGATTTACACGGCTCTGAGAAAGCAAGAGAATTGTTTCATTGTTTCCAAAACCAAGCAGCTTGAATTCATCGGTGTAAGATTTGTTTCTGAAAGTAAGATTGAGACTTGTAGTAAACTCCTTGATCCCTCGATAGTTGATTTGATATTGCTGCGTTAGCGCGCCGGATTGCTTAACCAGTTTTCCGCTTAAAGGAAACGATTCCTCTCGGTAACCAATGTTGGCTTTTACATCAAAGCTTGATAAAGCGGCATACTGAATGAATGGAGACATCTCCAAATAACGTAAACTTGTTGAGCTGAGTAACCCTGTTGCGGTATTTTCCTCTAATTTATCTTCTTGTAAATAATCTAACCCAGTTGTAAAATCACCGATAGACAAATTCGCATTACTGTTTTGTCTAATCCATTTTGATTCCAGCAGATGATTCTTAGTTGCAACATAGTCGAAAGTATAATTAGCTGAAAACGACTTTGGAATTGAGTACTTGAGCTGATTTAAAAATCTATCTGATCGAAACGACTCACCTTGTTTCAAGAAGCCATATTTGGAAGTGAGATTCAGATTTTGAGTTGGTTCAAGTGTTAGCTGAACTTCTCTAAGTATTTGATCTCCGCCCGAAACACTGATATTATAGTTCCTACCAAACTCAACATCATCAATTCTATCCAGCGAAGAATATTTCGATTCGATCAAACGGTCTTTGTAGCTAAAGCCAATCTTGCCAAGCGAAATTTCTGCAATAGAGACTTCTTGTGGTTCAAAATTGAAATTGAATTTTCTCGCATAGCCGAAATTTTGAGAATCGTTTGAATCGGAAATTTTGTTTTTGTCCCATGAGCTGGCAGAAAGTTCTGCATTAATCGAAATACCTTTAGCTAAACTATAGCTGAGAGCCAAGTTTCCAAGACGCTTCTGTTCAGGCATTGGCAAGTAAGTGATTGGCAGATAAGAACCAACTTTAATTCCAACAAATTTATATCTGCCTAAACTTTCTTTTAAGTAATCGCCGTTGCCATCACCAACATAAGTGAATGAAACATTGTAAACAGATTGTTGATCGTTCGGCAAATATTTGTAGTAAGAGAAGTTTTGCTGATTAATCAGAGTATCAATTATAAGATAGTTGCCTTGCGTTCTTCCAAGCGAATCTAACGGCGCAATTGAAACTCCGCTAATCACCGCTTTATTTCTATCGTTTCCCGCTTCCCTCAAAATTTTTAATTGTTCATCTGTGTAGGAAAAATCAATCGGACTATTTTCATCATCACCTTCTTGAAAATAACTCACACCAATCTTTAGTTTATCGCTAAATAATTTTGTGGTAAAGTCTGCACCAAGAAAATTTCTTTTGAATTTTTGATCTGTGTATTCAAACTCAACAGTTATTCTGCTTGCGGAGGTAATAAGTCTTTTAGCGGTAAAAGTAACTTCCGCGTTTGAGTAATCAATCACATAATCATTGTTCTCGCCCCGCTTCATTGGTGCACCGTCAACAAAAACTTTCTCACTTCCGGCAATCACAAAAATTGCGCGCTCATTATTTGCACCGCTTAATCTGTATGGACCTTGATTGCCATCTTGTCCTTGCAGCAAATTAGAATTGTATTTTCCGCGTGAACCGGCAATGGCAACTTTTCCCTTTGTTTCATCGAACTTAAATTCTCCTTGCAAGCCTTGTAGCTTGCGCGTTATCTGCGCGAATTCCGATTCGCGAAGGTTGAATTCATAATCGCCAAACGTTCCCACAGCATTTTTATGTTTGAGCTCGATAAAAACTTTATCAAGCTCATCGAGCGTTTCGGTGTTTCCTTCCGGCTGAATTGGAGTGTTCTCATCAGAAAGCGCGGCAACTAAATCTATATCGTCCGAAAGCTTTCCGGTTAACTGCAATCGCAAACCGCTGTTCAAAGTAAAGTCGCGGTTGGTTCCAATTGTAAATCCACGCACAAGCGCGCCGCTCTTTTGCAAATCTTTTCCAAAAATTGATTCGGCATTTAATGTTGTATTGCGTGACTTTGCAAAGCGAAGCGTATCGAGAGTTTTTTCATCTAAGCGAATTTCCATATTCCGATGCTTGTACTCATCTTTCAAATTTACTTTTATGGATTTGTAAGTGATGATAAGCGTATCCAGCAAAGAATAATTTAGCTGCGAACTGAGTTTGAACTCGCCGGAGGAATAATTAGCCAGATAATCATTTCGGTTTAACTGCCTGTTGCCAAGAAAAACTTTTTCTGAGAATGGAATAATGTTTAACTGAGAAATCTTGTAGGAATTTCTAAGGTTTATTCTAAGTGAGTCTTTAACTTCTCTACTCTGCGAGAAATGCAAAGTAGGAACTAAAAGTTGTAGAAGTATTAGAAAAACAACTGAGTTCTTATTCAATGATTTGCTAAGTTATTATCTGTAGAAACAAATCTATACGAGAACTCCCTTTCTTTCAACCATAATATTATTCGTAACGAAGTGCTTCTATTGGGTCTAAGTTGGCGGCTTTTAGAGCCGGATAAACTCCAAAGACAACTCCAACAAAAGTAGTTACGGTGAGTCCAATTAAAATCCAATCAATTGGTATTACTACGTTAACACCAAGAGCAACCGCCACGATGTTACCGCCTATTACTCCGAGCAAAATGCCGATTAATCCTCCAAGCCAGCTAAGTGAGACAGCTTCTATTACAAACTGAGCCATTATGTTTTGTTTGCGAGCTCCAATTGCTTTGCGTATCCCTATTTCGCGAGTACGTTCCGTAACACTAACAAGCATTATGTTCATAATTCCTATTCCGGCAGCAAGCAGGGCTATGAACGCAACGACTCCGGCGCCAATTTTAAAATACTTAGTGATATCATTAAACTGTTCAACAAGCTGCTCGTTGGTAATTATTTCAAAATCATTTTCATCACCCGGGGCAACTTTTCTAATCTTGCGAAGCGCGCCGATTACTTCATCCTTTGCTTCTTCAATTTGCTCTTTATCTTTTACCATTACCGTAAAGTTAGCGCTTCGTTCCGTACCGAAACATCTTTGAAAAACTGAAAGCGGCAAACCAACAAAATTATCTTGCGATTGACCAAAAATACTTCCTCGTTTTTCGAAGACACCAACAACCTCTGCGTTAACATCTTCAATTTTTATTATTTGTCCTATCGGAGATATTCTCTTAAATAAAGTTTCGGCAATATCGCTACCAATGACTGTTACTGCCCTAGCAACATCGTCATCAGATTTTGACATACTTCTACCCTCAGCAATTTTTAAATCCCGAGCTATGAAAAAATCGAAATTAGCGCCAATAACGCTAACGTTTGGATTTGTCTTCTCATTTTTAAACTTAATAGTTCTTCCACCTCTACCAACAGTAATTCCTATTGCAGCCGGTATAGTTGTAATTTCCCGTAATTTCATTCCTTCTTTAATTAGAAGGTTTTTTCTGTTGCGTCTATCTCTGTTATGCGGACCCATTTGGATTGCAGGCCACTTCTGCACTATGAAATTATTGGTGCCAATAGAATTAAAAGTATCAACAACACTTTGCTGAATCGCACTTATCGCCGTCATAACTATAATAATCGAAAATAGACCGACGGCAATTCCAAGTAGAGTAAGAATAGATCTAAGTTTGCTAGTTCTGATTGAACTGAACGCTAGTTTAATACTTTCGAAGATTTGCATTATTCATACCTCAACGCATCAACCGGATTAAGTCTAGAAGCTTTCCAAGCCGGTAAGAAACCGGAGACAACACCAACAATTGCCGAAATCATAATTGCCATTGCTGCAACCGTCCATGGTAAGGTTGTTGGCAAGAACTGGTTTACAATCAGACTTAACGGAAATGAAATCAATAGGCCAACTAAACCACCCATCACACAAAGTAAGGCAGCTTCCACCAAAAACTGTAAAAGAATAGACCAAGTTTTTGCTCCAATAGCTTTTCTGATGCCAATTTCTTTGGTTCTTTCCGTAACTGTTACAAACATTATGTTCATAATTCCAATTGCGCCAACAAAAAGAGATAAAGCTGTAATTACTATACCGGCTATGGCTATAATACCAACTGTTTGGTCGTACATTTGTTTAAATGCTTCTTGTTGATTAATTGCAAAGTCGTCGTCTTTACCTGGGGGAACTTTACGTATAACGCGCATAGCGCCCCTTATTTCTTCCTTTGCATCTTCAAGTTTATCTACATCACCTACTTTTACATTTATTGTTAATCTTCCTCGTTCGTCGCCGGCAATAGTTGTAAATGCTTTCAACGGCATAATAATCATTCCATCCATACTGAAAGAACCTAAAAAGCCGCTTCCCTGTTTTGTCATAATGCCTATTACTTTGAATGGAATGCCGTTAAGTTTAACTTCTTTATTGATTGGACTTTCGAATGGGAAAAGCTCATCTACTATATCTTGACCAATCATACATACTTTTCTGCCGGCTTTAACATCTATTTCGTTCATAAATCTACCTTGTTCCAGCTCTATAGTAGATGTGCGCTGGTATTCTTCGGTTGTACCATAAACAACTGAGGAAGTAACAGATTTTCCATTATACTTTACAGTCAATCCGAAAGTCGAAATTGTAGGAGCGATTGCATCGTAAGTCTTAATCATAGTCTGCAATTTTTCATATTGCTCAAGAGTAATATTTTTTCTGTTACGGTAAAGGCTCCAGTTCCCTCTAGCCATCCAAGGACTTTTACTAACATATAGAACATCGCTTCCAAGTGAAGAAATTGAAGAGAGGAACGCTTCGCGTAAACCTATTATTGCGGTAGACATTGTGGTAACGGCAACAATACCAATGATAATACCTAGAGTAGTTAAAATGGATCTCATCTTATTTGCTCTAATTGCTCTTAGTGCTATTGCTAAGACTTCCCCAAATTCGATAAAGAAATTTTTCATTTCCGAGACTTGTGTTTTTCTTTTTAGCAATATAGTTAAGCAGCTTTTAAAACAAAAAAGGCTGCAATTTTATTTGCAGCCTTAAAAACATTTTTTTATTCGTACCGCAGGGCTTCTATAGGATCTAGATTGGAAGCCTTGTAAGCAGGATAAGTACCAAAGGTAACTCCAATTACTACACACAGAATAACTCCAATGATAACCCAATCTATTGGAATCACCGCCGCTGCATTGAGAAACGAGCCGGCGAGATTCCCAACAATTATGCCGAGCAAGATTCCTACAAGACCTCCTAACAGGCTAAGCACAACAGCTTCACTTAAAAATTGGAATAGAATATTAATTTTTCTTGCACCAATTGCTTTGCGTATTCCAATTTCGCGAGTACGTTCGGTGACTGAAACCAGCATGATATTCATAATACCAACACCGGCTGCAAGCAATGCAATCCCGGCAATAACTAAGGAACCAATTCTAACTCCGCTCGTAATGTCATTAACTTGAGAAAGAATACTTTCATTTGAGAAAATATCGAAATTGTCCGGTTCACCCGCTTTAACTTTTCTAATCGTGCGGAAATAACCGGTAGCAAGTTCCATCAAATCAGTGTAAGAAGCATCTTCAAATCCCATAACGGTAATGTTTATGCTGCGGAATCTTTTTCCATAAATAGACTGAAACGTAGTGATCGGCATAATAGCAAAGTTATCACGGCTTTGTCCAAATACATCGCCTTGAGATTCAAGAACACCAATAACTCTTAACTTCTTTCCATCAACATTAACATACTGATCTATTGCGCTGATATTGGGGAAAAGTTTTTTCGAAATATCCGGTCCTAAAACAATATAGTTTTGATAGCTCTGAACATCTCTATCACTTATACCACGTCCATCTTCAACTACCCATTTATTATTTGGGAATGCTTCCGGTGTAACTCCGGATATTTGAATATTAGGATTGGTTTCTCTGCCACCGGATTTAATTTGAACTCCAAAATTCCATTGTTCGGCACCAACATATTTTGCTTCGGTAAGCTTATCCTTTAGCTGAAAATATTCTTCCAACTTAATATCCGGGCGGTTTCTGAAGCGGGCGCGGTTATTACCTCCTTCATTTACAGCAGGCCATTTCTGGATTTGGAAAGTGTTCTGCCCTAATTGCGAAACGCCTTCTTCAATACTTGTCTGAAGCATCTCAATAACTGTGCTAATTACAATTATCGAAAATATGCCGACTACAATTCCAAGTATTGTAAGTATAGAGCGTAATTTATTGGCGCGTAAAGATGAAAGCGCAACTAAAATAACTTCGAGAATTCTCATTCGTACCTCAAGGCTTCAACCGGATCTAACTTTGCAGCTGTGTAAGCCGGTGCAAATCCGGATAGAACTCCGGTGATAATTGAAATTGTTATTGCAAGAATTACAGCATCAACTTGTACGGAAGTTGGTAAGAACTGATTAACAATTAAACTTAGTAGCGTTGCAATCCCTAAACCCACCAAACCACCGAACAAACAAATTACAGCGGATTCAGTTATGAACTGACCAAGTATTGTTCTGCGTTTTGCGCCGATAGCTTTTCGTATTCCAATTTCTTTGGTTCTCTCTTTAACAGAAACAAACATGATGTTCATAATTCCGATAGCACCAACAAACAAGGAAAGTCCGGTAATGAATAAGCCGGCAATTTGTATAACACCAACAGTTTCGTTAATTGTGTTGAGCAAACCTTCCTGCTGGTTGATTGAAAAATCATTCTCTTCGTTGTAAGCCAACCCGCGTACTCTGCGCATCAAACCAACTGCTTCTTCTTTTGTAGCTTCCACCATTTGGCTGTTCCTTGCACGTACATTAATTGTAACGCTGCGGAAGCTTTCACTTTGGAAATACTTAAATACATTTTGAATCGGGATGAACACTTGCTTATCGGGGTTGAAGTTACCCATCACCCAGCTGCCTTGTACTTCTAAAACACCAACAACCTTGAATTTGTGACCTTTCAATTTTACTTCTTGATCCAAAGCGTAGCCTTGAGGGAAAAGTGTTTTGGCAATATCGCTGCCAAGCACAATTACATTTCTGCCGCCGTTGCTTTCAAGCTCGTTAAAAAATCTTCCTTCACTAAAGGAAAGGTTTGTTGTTTTAATGTAATCTTCGTTAGTTCCTTGAATCATAACTTGATCAACAACTTTATCTTTATTCTTTACAGCTTGGAAACTCCAAACTGTAGGCGCAGTTGCTAACGGAAGTTTTGCAAGCTGTTTGTATTTCTCATAGTCTTGCAAATCCATATTCTTACGGTTGCGCAATTCCCACCATGGAGTATCGTTATTAAACCATTCCCATTTATCAATGTAAAGATTATCCGAACCAAGAGAAGCTACACCGGTTTGGAATGCGTTATCAATTCCTTTAATTGCTGTTGACATAAGCACGACCGATGTAACGCCAATTACAATTCCTAATGTGGTTAGAATTGAACGAATTTTGTTTGCGCGTATTGCGCGAAACGAAATCGAAAATCCCTCTCTCATTTCAAATAAAAAGTCTTTCATATCAATCCTTAGATTTTAGATTCACCGTTTTTCTTGGGAATGTATCTATCTTTTACATGTTCATCTTTCTCAATTAAACCGTCTCTAATTCTCAAAATTCTTTCTGCGTGCTCGGCAATGTATTCTTCGTGAGTTACAAGAATAATTGTATTGCCTTGCTCGTAGATTTCGTTAAACAAAGCCATGATGTCTTCACCGGTTTTTGTATCAAGGTTACCTGTTGGTTCATCAGCAAGAATGATTGAAGGTCTTGTAACAAGCGCTCTTGCGATAGCTACACGCTGACGCTGTCCGCCGGAAAGCTCATTTGGTCTGTGATGCATTCTATCAGCCAAGCCTACGTGAGCCAAAGCTTCTTTTGCTCTCTCTTTTCTATCGGCAGAAGGAACTCCGGCATATATAAGAGGAAGTTCTACGTTGTGAAGTGCGTCTGATCTAGCTAACAAATTAAATGTTTGGAACACGAAACCGATTTCTCTATTTCTAATCTTAGCCAATTCATTATCATTCATCTGGCTAACGTTAACATCGTTAAAGTTATAGATTCCTTTAGTCGGTGTATCCAAGCATCCAAGTATATTCATCAAAGTTGATTTACCGGAACCTGATGGTCCCATAATGGCGACGTACTCGCCTTTATCAATCTTTAAAGAAACATCAGCAAGCGCATGAACTTCTTCCGTACCTACTTGATAGATTTTTGCAATATGTTCTATGGTTATGATGTTCATTTTTTTTCTCGTTTTGGTTAATAATCCCGTTTTGCGGGGAAATTATTTTTTCTCTTTATCACCTGAGCGCTTGGACTGCAACGAAATCTTTGTTCCTTCTTCTAATTCTTTAGAGATAGCTCTATACGGACCGCTAACAACATCTTCACCGCCGCTTAAGCCGCTTTGAATTTCGATATATGTATCATCACTGATTCCGGTCTTAACTTCAATCATCTTTGCTTTATTGTCTTTAGTAATAAATACAACTTCTTTGGCTTTGTTGGCTTTTCCATTTTTCGGTTTTACTTCTTGAGCAGCCATATCGCCACCTTCACCTTCCGGTTCTTTCATCATCGGCTTATCCATTCTGGCAGTAACACTTTGAATTGGAACAGCTAAAACATTGGCTTTGGTTTCTGTCTTCACATCAGCATCGCAAGACATACCCGGGCGTAATTGTTTGCCCGGATCATCAATGAGAACTCTAACTTCAAAGTTTACAACTTCATCTTGAGTACCTAACCCTTTAGAAACCGCACTGTTACCAATCTGAGTAACTTTTCCTTTGAATTCTTTGTCGCCAAAAGCATCAACTTTTACTTTTGCTTCGTCACCAACCGAAACTAATACTACATCGTTTTCATCTACATCTACGCGGGCTTCCATTTGACTTAAATCAGCAACAGTCAAAATTTCTGTTCCCGGACTAAAATTACTTCCGAGTACACGTTGTGCTAATTCAACACTCAATTTGCTTATTGTTCCGTTCATTGGAGCGTAAACATAAGTTTTATTCAAAGTTTCGTTAGATTCTTTTAAAGCAGCTTCGGATTGAACTACAAATGATTTTTGTGATTCATAGCTGCCAAGAGTTTGTAAGTAGATAGCTTTGGATGCTTCTAGTTCGGAATCACTTGCAAGCTTCTTTTGGAATAATCCTTGAACACGTTTGTAGTCTGATTCAACTTTATCTAACTGAGCTTTTGTAGAGCTCAATGATGCTTTGGATTGTTCTAATCTAGCAGCAGAATTGTTTCGTTGTGCTTCGTAAATATCCGGTTTAATTCTAACAAGGAGCTGCCCTTTTCTAACAACGTCTCCCTCTTTAACACCTAGATAAACAATTTCACCTGTAGCTTCTGCGCTAATCATAACCTGATAAACCGGGTTTATTTTACCGGTTGCAGATACTACTTGTGTAATAGTTCTCTTCTCAACTTTTTCAGTCTGAACGTTAACTATGTTTTCTTTATCTCCGCCAAAAACGACCAGCAGAAGAATAACAACAACAAGCAGACCCAATCCGCCGAAAATAAAAAGTTTCTTTTTGGTTTTTTTCCCGTTAGCCATCTCGTTTACTCCTTGATGTAATTTTATTCAAATTTTGAAAAGTCTAATCTACCGATTGCGTTGTTCAGCTTATCATATTGGCGGTAGAAATCAAAAACAGTATTAATTTTATTTCTTAGCGCATCAACATAATCTCTGTTTGCTTGAAGAACTTCTAGAATGGTTGCCGAACCGAGATTATATCTTTCTTGATTAATCTTTCTGTTTTCTTCGGCAGCGGTTACATTTTTTAAAGCAACTTCCAAACTCTTTTTTGCAGCAACTAAATCATTATGTCCTTGCTTAACTTCAATTTTAATTTGTCTTTCCAATGCTAATAAATCTTCTTTAGCATTCATAGTTGTAATCTCTGCTTGCTGAATTGCTGTCTCGGTAGAAAAATTTGAGAAAATTGGAATGTTCAGATTCAAGCTAACACTAAGTGTTTTTCTATCAAACAATTTGTCCAAAGAAATAGCTCCAGTACCATAACGATAATCAGCAGATATTGAAGGCATAACACCTGACCAAGCAATTGTTTCTCCTTTTTTAGCAGTGCTAACTTCTAATTGCTGACTCTTGAAATCAAATCTCTTATCAAGTGCCACGCTTACTAATGTTTGGATGTCTTCAAAATTCTTCATGTAGGTATTAGTATCAATTGCGCGGTCTGCACCAAACGGATTAACCAATGCATACTCTTCCATTACATTCAAAGCGAGATAGCTTAACAAACCATTCTTAGCCTGGTCGTAAGCATTCTGCGCTTGTATCAAAGCTAGCTCTGCATTGCCTAATTGAACTTGTGCCGCGTAAACATCAGCCACGGCAACAGAGCCAAGTTTATTTCTTTCATTAACACTTTCATAAAACTTTTGGAAGTATTTTACATTCTCTTCACGTACACGCATCAAGTCTTCTGCATTAAGCACAACATAGTAAAAATCAGTTGTTTGATAAACTATGGTCTGCTTCAATTTTGCAATGTTGTATTGAGATGCTTCTAAATTGTTCTGTCTTTGTGAAATGGTAGCATAATTTGCCAAACCGTTGAATAAAGTTACTCCACCGCCAATTCCTGCACTGTAACTTCTGTTTTCTGCAGTAGATGCCGGAACTTCAACTAATTCACCAAGAAAGTTTCTTTGGCTGCTGCCCGCGTCTTCAATTCTTTGCCAGCTTAATCCCGCACTTGCACCAAGGCTTGGCAACAGTTCACCATAAGCATTTTTTAGCTGTGCTTTTGCACCATCTAAGCTGTTTTTAAGTTTAATAAGATTTGGGTTTTTTTGTAAAGCTATTTTTACGGCTTCATCAAGCGTAAGTTGCTTTTGAGCAAACGTTGGTAACGTAACCAAGAGTGCCGCCACAATCAATAAGTACTTCTTCATGTAAATTCTCCCTTTGAGAACATTTTTAATTTACTGTCATTTGAGACGATTTATATGCATTAAAAGTTACACTAAATTACTTTTTATTTATTCAGAAATTCATCTTTAATCTGCATGAAGTAAGCATAAGCTTCTTCGTAATTATTCCCGATTTGACCATCAAGAATTGCATCTTCAATTGCGGTTTTAATATCACCAACTAGTTTGGAAGGTTTGATTCCGCAGACTTGCATAATTTCTTCTCCGCGAACCGGTGATTGAAACGCACGTAGCTGATCTCGTTCTTTAACATCACGTACTTTCTGCATTACGATTTCATAGTTTTCCAAATAGCGGCTAACCTTTGTTGGGTTCTTGCTTGTAATATCTGCACGGCAAAGTGTAATCAAATCTTCTAAGTCTTCATCGGCAGCTACAATCAATCTTCGAATGGCTGAATCGGTTACAATCTCATCAGCAAGCGCAATTGGGCGAAGGTGAAGTCTTACCAGCTTTTCAATGTACTCTAATTTAGTAAGAGGTAATTTTAATCTTGTGAAAATACTTTTCATCATTCGCGCGCCAAGATCTTCATGCCCGTGAAAAGTCCAGCCGATTCCTTCAACAAATCTTTTTGTTGGCGGCTTTGCAATATCATGCACGAGTGCGGCAAAGCGAAGCCATACATCACCGCTAACGTTTGCAAGGTTATCAACCACTTTGCAAGTGTGGTAAAAAACATCTTTATGATGAAAATCTTTTCTCTGTTCAACGCCGCCAAGGTTATGAATTTCCGGAAAAACAACTTTCATCACACCGCTTTCGTACAAAAGTTTTAGTCCAACACTTGGTTTTGGCGATTCCAAAATTTTTAGAAACTCTTCTGTTATTCTTTCTTGCGAAACAATTTTAAGCCGTTCTGCCATTTCTGTTGCAGCAGCTATTACAGAAGATTCAATTTCAAAATTGAGCTGAGATGCGAAACGAAACGCGCGCATAATTCGCAACGGATCGTCATCAAAAGTCTTTAACGGATCAAGCGGAGTTTTGATAATCCTCTTCTCGATATCAGCGATACCATTGAATTTATCTACCAGCTCGCCAAAATTTTCTTTGTTCATCGAAACGGCAAGCGTGTTTATTGTAAAGTCTCTTCTATCTAAATCATCATCAAGCGTTCCGCTCTCAACTTTTGGATTGCGACTGTTTCGCTTGTAAGATTCTTTTCTGGCACCAACAAACTCCAGCGCCATTCCTTGAAAATCGAAATGAGCAGTACCAAAATTCTTGTAGATTACTATATCGTTAATGCCGAGAGCATTAGCAAAATCTTTTGCAAAAGCCGGTCCATCGCCTACTACTAAAAAATCCATTTCTTTCTTGGTTCTGCCAAGTAATATGTCTCTAACGAAACCGCCAACGAGATATACATCTTCACTGCGCGATTCTGCAGTTGAACTTAATTTTGATAGATAAGAGTATTGAACAAGATTTTCTTTCAGATTCATTTGAAGTGTTCTACTTTCAGCTTTGTTTCAACCGCAAAGTTAACAAACCAATTAACCAATCTTAAATTTTCTACGGCTCTAAATTTCTCCCAGTCCGCGGCAGAATTATCTATAGCCATTACGGCAAAATGTTTTGCACCGGAATAATCTTTTTTGAGTAACAAAAATTGCGAAACATCTAAAGCAATTTTTCTGGTTTCATCATCCATCGTTGTGAAATTCTTTTTCAAATCAGTTATCACCAAATCTACCTTTGCAGAGTCTAAACCGAGTAAATATGGAATTACAAAAATTGCCTTTGAGCTATAATAAGTATTGAACAATCTATTCGCCCTTACCGTTTCATTTTCGCTTAAGAAAGATTTAACTCCGGAAGAACCGTTTGTTTTCCAAATTAGTTTAATAAGCTTAACTCTGTTCGAATAGTTTTGATGTGGCTTCTGCTCTTCTACTAAACTATAATACTTTTGCGCGTTAAGAGAATCGCCACTGAGCATGTAAGAATCTGCAAGCTGCAATTCCAAATTATAAAGGAATTGGCTGCTTCTAAAATTCTTGATTTCCTTTTCCAAAACTGAACAGCTCGTTTTATATTTTTTCTGCTTAATCAATGAAGACGAATAGCCAATTAACGAATTAGCCGACGAGGAATATTCATAAATAGATAAATATTTTTCAGCGGCTATTGCGAAGTCCTTTTTAACATAATCATCTTTAGCTTCCTTCATATCATTAGACGCCATTCTTGGGCAAAACTTTTTGAAAATTGTTTGTCCGCCAAAATAAAGCTGTGCTTGATGACTTCTGTTTTTAAAAGCGCTATCGGCAAGCTGCACTTCAAACTGTTTAGAAAGAGAGTTCAGATTCTCTCCCATCACATTTTCGAAATCCAAATCACCATAAAGCTGAATAACTTTCTTTGCGCCATAGCTTTCTGCTAGAAACTCTAGAAATGCGCCGGAATAAATGTAAGCAAGAGATGAATAACTTGTAAAAAACTTGCCGGAGTTAAACAAATTTTCCAATTGGACTTTATAGCCATTGTTATAAGCTAGCTTTGCTGCATATTGAACAGGATAATTATCAAAATCATTTTCTATCCACATGGCTAATCCTTCAATCATAGCTACGTTCAAATTACCGGCTACTTTAAAAGGAGTTACACCAAACTTTGCCGCAACAGTGTGAGCAATTTCGTGCTTCAGAGTTTGCTGATAGTTGGTATAGTTAAGAAATATTCTGTCCATCCAGGGCTTGGAAACATCGGCATTGCCGGCGCCAAATAATTCTCTCTTCTGGTGTTTATCATTAAAAATGTACGAAACTATTTTTGGAGTTTCAGTAACATCTAATCTATTTGTTACTTGCTCGTAATAATATTCATGAAGCAGTCCAATGAATTCATACTCCGAATTCTTAGCGCTATCCCCAAGAAAAATTTCGAAATGGTCGGTTGAAATTTTTGTTTGCAACTCATCATGCAATCGTGAATCAGTTGTAGCGAATCCCAAAAGAGGTTTTAAAACGAACGACAAAGTAATGAGTAAGAGTAATCCGAAGACTATAACTACCTTCTTCATTTTAAGATAAATCTTCTTTCGTAACAGCAATAAACCCAAACCGTAAAGGATAAGATTAAACAGCTGAAACCAAATTAACTTCATATTGACGGCTACATCTTCGTCATAGATTGTCCCCGGAAAGAAACCAAACACAGGATTGTAAAAATAAACTTGCGGATAAAAATAAAGCTCCAATAGCGAAGTAAGAAGCAGCAATACCGCAACCGAGACAAAAATCAAACGATTATATTTTTTTGATACTAACGAAGAAAGAAATCCGATAATAATTCCTAAGGCATAAGAAGGAAGCGCAATTGCAATGTAAAACGCGAGACCATCTTTTATTGGACAGCGTGAATTGAACAAACTCGAAAAAGAACCAACAATTAATGGAATCAATACTACTGCCAGGACAGTTTTGTATTCAGAACTGAAGTAACTAAAAAAGTTGCGTTGACTTTCGGTTTTAAGTTTGCTGCATACAGTTATCCCGCCAACAAAAAAAAGAATTATGGAGTTAACCAACACAAATTCATATCCAAGTGAATTTGTTAGAGGCAAAGTAATTAAGAAAAGGTTGATCAGAATAAGAGAAGCGAAAAGGATTCCCCTCTTAACTCTAATATTGAGAGATGATAACAATTAAAATTCCGTTGTTGTTTCTCTTTGTATATCTGCGCCCAATGCCCTTAGTTTCTCTTCAATTTTTTGATAGCCGCGATCCAAATGATAAATTCTTAGTACTTCTGTTGTGCCCTCAGCAGCTAAACCGGCAAGGACTAAACATGCGCTAGCGCGTAAATCTGTGCTCATCACTTTTGCGCCACGCAAAGAATTTACACCTTTAACAATAGAACTGTTGTTGTTCACTTCAATTTTAGCACCTAAGCGGACTAGCTCCGGAACGTGATTAAATCTATCATGATAAATTGTATCTGTAACAGTTGAGGTTCCGTTTGCCAGCGACATAAAAGAAATCCATTGAGCTTGCATATCCGTAGGGAAACCGGGATAAACCGCTGTTGTTACATCAACACTTTGCGGATTAGAATTTGCCGCGTTTATTCTAATCGCACCATTAGATTCCCAAACTTCAATTCCGCTATCGCTCAACTTTGCCACAACAGAATCAATGTGTTCCGGTGAGCTGTATTCCAATTCAATATTACTTTTTGTAATTGCAGCTGCGCATAGCAAAGTCCCGGTTTCAATTCTATCGGAGATATTTTCGATTGAAGCAGCTTTAAGTTCATCAACTCCTTCAATTTCCAGAACCGTAGAACCTATACCGGAAATTCTAGCGCCCATCATGTTCAAATAATCTGCAAGCTGTGTTATCTCCGGTTCCATTGCAGCATTAGAAATGTGTGTTGTACCTTTTGCCAAAACTGCCGCCATCATTGCGTTTCCTGTGGCGCCGACTGATGAAACATCAAAATGAATTTTAGCACCGTGAAGTTTATTTGCTTTTGCAATTATGTAGCCTTCTTCAAGTTCTATTTCGCCGCCCAACTTTTTCATTGCTTCAAGATGTAAATTTATTGGGCGCGGTCCCCAAGCGCATCCGCCAGGCATAGAAACTTTTGCGTATCCATAACGGGAAAGCAGCGGACCAAGAACATAAACCGACGCGCGCATTTTCTTAACATGTTCGTAAGGAGCAAACTGACTGTTGATTCCCGTTGTGTTTAGCTTTACAACATGATCTTCAAATTCAGCCGTAACACCTAACTGCTGTAGCAATTTTATCATTGTATAAACATCATTCACTTGAGGTGTATTTGTGATTACATTAGTACCGGAATTGAGAAGTGTTGCCGGTAATAACGCCAAAACAGAATTTTTTGCACCGCTTACTTTTACTTTACCCGAAAGTTTTTTCCCGCCTTGTATAACAAACTTATCCACTGCCGCTCCAATTATTGGATTCTATAAATCATTCCATTGATGCCAACCAAAAATATTTTTCCATAAGAGCTAACTGCAATTCCATTAAGGTTAGAATAAATTCTGGAATCAACTACATTCCATGTTTCGCCCTTGTCTTTCGAAACCAATATCACACCTTTGCTTCCAATGATAATGCTGTAGTCCTCATTAATAAACTTAACTTTCTGGAAACCCCCGGAAAATTTTATATCCAGCTTTTCCCAGCTATTGCCAAAGTTTGATGTGCGTAGAATTGTTCCATCGCCGCCAACAATTAAACCGTAACCATTGCTCGTAAGATCTATTGATTTCAAATAATTATTGTCTAGAGAACTTTCATCAAGCTTGACTTTGTACCAGCTATCGCCGCTATTAGTTGTAGCTAAAATTGTTTCGTTCCAACCAACAGCAAATCCTTTTTTCTCATTGAAAAATGAAACATCAAACAAAATTTCTTTAGTACTTGTTTTGGTTTTTGTCCAACTATATCCGCCATCAAGCGATTTAAGAATAACTCCCTTGTTTCCGGTAACAAATCCCGTCTGCTCATTGAAGAATTTTACACGGAAAAATGTATTCCCTTTCGCTTGGGGTATCTGGATTAAGGAATCGAGATTGCTAACCCCGAAGTAGATTGAAGAAGAATCGCCAACAACTACCGCATTGCCGTTACGCATTAAGAAAACATCGCTTAGGTTCACTTTGCGGTTAGTTAATTTCTTTGACCAGGTATCGCCGCCATCTGTAGAAGTTAGTATTGTGCTGGAATCGCCAACTACTGCTGCAAAACTTACATCTGATGCAAAAGAAATTGAGTTCAGATTAGCTATTACTCCGCTTGATGCTCTGGTAATTTCCGAAAGTTTCATCTTCTTACTATCAGATTCAAACAAAGTTTGAATGCTGTATTTCTTAAATTTTTCGAGTTCGTTACTGTTTAGAATAGCAGAAACTTGGTTGATTACAAAATACATCAGTACAATGAGAAATATGCCTGCACCAATAAATGTAGATGCGGCAAAGAACTTATATTTTTTAGATCTCTCCGGCACTTTTTCAAAGTAGCTTGTCTGTATTTTAGAGAGCTGCTTATCAACTTCCAAAACTTCCGCATACATTTCTTCGCAGTTGGCGTATCTGGCGTTTGGATCTTTCTGCAAAGCTTTAGTAATAATCTTTTCTAATTTCTCAGGTAAGCCGGTAACACGTTCGCTTATCTTAGGAATAGTTTTTTTAAGGTGACCGTCCATCACCTCATATTCACTTGAAAAATCAAACGGCGGCTGACCAACAATCATTTCATAAATTGTGCAGCCGATGGAATAAATATCACTCCGGTTGGTAACATCATGCCCGCGTATCTGTTCCGGACTCATATAATAAACCGTTCCAACTTTGGAACCGGTTTTGGTCATGTTATTATCAACTAAAGATTTCGAAATTCCGAAATCCATTATCTTGGTAATGCCTTCTTTGTTTAAGATGATGTTCGAAGGTTTTATATCTCTGTGAATAAATCCTCTTTGATGAGCGTAACCAATTCCTTGAAGAAGGTGTTTTAGAATGTAAACAACATCTTGCAGATTAAACCTTCCTTGCCGGTCTATAACTTTTTCTAGACTCTCACCTTCAACATATTCCATCACAATACCAAGAAGGTTTGAGTATTCTATAAATCCGTAAACACCAACAATGTTCGGATGCGTAAGCTTAGCCTGGTTTTTAGCTTCGCGCTTAAAACGTTCAACAAAACGTTCTTTATCTAGAACTGAAGAACTAAGAAGTTTAATAGCAACGTAACGGTCAAGTCTGGTATCGTAAGCTTTGTAAACAATACCCATTCCTCCCTTTCCGAGGACGGAAACGACTCTAAAGTTATCAATCACTTTCCCGATCAAGTTTTCCATAAAAAGTATCGCAAAATTTTATTGCAATATAATAAATTCTATATGTGATTTAATTATAAGAGTGATTCTTTGATTTTATACAAACAATAACTAATTTTGCGAGCCAAAAAGCGAGAGTGGCGGAATTGGCAGACGCGCTAGACTTAGGATCTAGTACCCAAAAGGTGTGGGGGTTCGAGTCCCCCCTCTCGCACTAGTCTCATTATTTCAATAAAACAGAGGAATATTTGGAAGTAAAAGTAACCCAACCGAGTGGCGATCAACAAGAAGTTGAAGTAACCTTAACCTACGAAGAAATCCAACCAGAAATTCAGCAAGCCTACAAAGAAGAAGCAAAAAAGCTTACAATTGATGGTTTTAGAAAAGGTAAAGCTCCTATGGGAATGATTAAGAAGCTTTACGGCGAATCAATTGAATACAAGGCGAGCGAAGATATTTCTTCTAAGAAGTTTTGGGATGCCGTTGATCAAGAAGGTTTGAAACCGATTAGTACTCCTCAATTATTGGATATTGATTTTGTGCCCGGCGAAAAACTTTCTTTCAAAGTTAGATTTGAAGTTAAACCAAAAATTGAGCTTAAAGACTATACCGGAATCGAAGTTGAAAAACCAATTTTCAAATTTGAAGCCGCCGATGTTGACAAAGAAATTGACACAATGCTTAAGCCTCACTTTACTTATGAAGAAGTTGATACGGTTGCAGATAATCAGCATAAAATTACAGTTGATTTGCAGCGCATGGATGACCAAGGAATGCCGATGGTTGGCTCACGCAGCGAGAATATCCAAATTGATTTGAGCGATGAAAAAGTAAATCCGCAAATAAAAGAAAATGCTCTCAGCAAAAAAGTCGGCGAAGAATTTGATTTTGTTTTTACTGACGAACACTACCATGGTGAAGAACTTCATAAAGAAGAGTTCAGATACCGCGCGGATTTAATCAAAGTTGAAAAACTTACCAAGCCGGAATTGACCGAGGAGCTAATCAAGAAAGTTTCCAGAAACAAAGCATCAAATATTGATGAATTGAAAGTTCAGATAACCAAAAACTTTGAAGATTATTACACAAAGCAGACCGAAGAAATTGTTACAAACAGCTTATTGGATAAAGTTGTAAAGAACAACGACTTCACCGCTCCTCAAGGTTACGTTAAAACTTTGCATCAAAGAATGGTTGATGCTGAAAGAGAAAACGCTAAACGCTATAAAGCACCAAACTTTGATGAAGCTGCCGTTTCAGAATACTTTAAGCCCCGCGCCGAATGGAATGCTAAATGGCAAATCATTATGGAAGCTATAGCTGAAAAAGAAAACATCAAAGTTGAAGACTCTGAGTTGGAAGAATTAGCTAACAAGGAAGCTGAACAAACCGGAATTACGGTTGCTAAACTTATGAAGTATTACAAAGACACTAACCGCACAGATATATTAGTTGAAGAAAAAGTGATCAAGTTCTTGAAAGATAATGCAAAGATTACCGAAATTGATGCTGCTGAAAAAATGAAAGAGAATAAAGGACACACACATGAACACTAAAATCCGCAGTTACGAAGAATATCTTAATCAGCCGCAAATAATGAATCAGCTTGTTCCCTACGTTATTGAACAGACTGGACGCGGCGAACGTGGGATGGACATTTTCTCTCGCCTTCTCCGTGAAAGAATAATTTTTCTTGGAACTGCAGTTGATGATCACATTGCAAGCTTAATAATTGCTCAACTTTTATTCTTAGAAGCTGAAGACCCGGAAAAAGATATCAACTTGTATATCAATTCCCCCGGCGGCAGTGTTTCTGCCGGTTTAGCAATTTACGATACAATGAATTACATCAAGTCAAAAGTTTCTACAATCTGTGTAGGTATGGCAGCAAGTATGGGCGCGGTTTTATTAGCCGGCGGTGAACAAGGGAAAAGATCGGCACTTCCAAATTCCAAAATTATGATTCACCAGCCTTGGGTTGGCGGCTTGCAAGGTCAAACTACCGATATCGAAATTCACGCAAAGGAAATGATTAAAACACGCGATACACTTTATAATATTTTATCGGCTGCTACCGGTAAAACTTTCGAAGAGATTACAAAAGATTGCGACCGTGACCATTATCTATCTTCCGAGGAAGCAAAAGAATATAAACTGATTGATAATATTTTGATTCAGCGGGCGAGCCCCACGAACAATTCAAAAAAGTAACTTATCCTTGAAGGGGCAACAAAGTTTGCCCCTTTTTGTTTTAACCAATCCGGAGTTATAACCATGATTATAAAAAACTATTTGTTACTTACTCTCCTTCTAACGATTTCTCTTTCCGCACAACAAAAACTTTTCACAGTTGAAGATGTTGTTATGAGCGGCGGCAGAATGCAACAGCAAGCGTTACGTCAACTCAGTTGGATTCCCTCTAGTGATACTTATTCTTGCATTGAAGGCAGCGGGGATAAACTTGTTTTGCTTTCCTCTACACCAAAAGTTACTAAGATTGATACGCTTCTAAAATTATCTGATTTGAATACAAAGCTTAAAGAAACAAATGAGAAAACTCTTACTTCGCTTGTACCTACTTGGATCAACGGCGAAGAAATTACTTTCTGGAATGGAACTCAGTTCTATTCTTATAATGTGAAGTATAAAAAATTAAACAAGAATAATTCCCTTTCCGACAAAACAGAAAACCGTACAATCGCGCCAAACAATAAGTACGTTGCATATACAATAAAGAACAATCTTTTAGTTAGTATTGATGGCAAACAAGCAGAAATTACTTCTGACAAAGATTCCAATATTGTAAACGGTCAGTCGGTTCACAGAAATGAGTTTGGAATTAACGGTGGAATCTTTTGGTCGCCGAAGAGTAACTATGTAGCATTCTACAGAATGGATGAATCAATGGTTACAAATTATCCGTTGGTTGATGTGACTACGACGCCAGCCGTTGTCCGTAATACGAAATATCCTATGGCAGGACAGGCAAGTCATCATGTTACGGTTGGCATTTATGAAATTAAAACCGGAAAAACAGTTTGGCTGAAAACCGGTGAGCCGCTCGATCAGTATCTAACTTGCTTAACGTGGTCGCCGGATGAAAAAACTTTCTTCATTGCACATTTGAATCGCGATCAGAACCATATGGAAATGAAAAAGTATGATGTAGCTTCCGGCAATTTGCTCAAAGTTCTTTTCGAAGAAAAAAGTGATAAGTATGTTGAACCACAACAAGATTTAACCTTCCTTCCAAATTCCAGCGATAAGTTTCTCTGGCAGTCGCAACGCGATGGGTTTAATCACCTTTACCTTTACGATACCGAAGGAAAACTCATCAAAAAAGTAACTCAAGGTAAATGGGTTGTAACCTACTTTAACGGATTTGACAAGACAGCGAAGAATATTTTTGTAACTACGACTAAAGAATCTCCGATGGAAAGACACTTGTACAAAGTGAATATCGAGAGCGGAAAGATGGAAAGGATTACAAAAGAATCCGGGACACACAATGTGAGCATTAGTTCAAGCTCTGAATTCTTTATTGATTCTTACACAAACTACACTACCCCTCGCGTTACTAATATACTTAACGCCAAATACGAAGTTGCAAAAAATCTTGTAAAGGCAGATAATCCTTACAAAGATTACAATATGCCGGTTACAAAATTGTTTACCATTAAGAACTCTGCTAACATTGATTTGTATTGTAGATTGATCCTTCCGACGAATTTTGATTCAACAAAAATATATCCGGTTATTTTTTATGTTTACGGCGGACCGCACGCTCAAGAAGTAAATAATATTTTTGGAGCAGGAAGATATTTCAACTGGTTTTATTTGATGGCTCAGAAAGGTTACATTGTTTTTACACTGGATAACCGGGGCTCATCAAACCGTGGATTGGAATTTGAACAAGCAACTTTCCGTCGGTTAGGCACATTTGAGGTCGAAGATCAAATGACCGGAGTGAATTTCTTAAAAACTTTACCATATGTTGATCCAAACCGTTTCGGAGTATATGGATGGAGTTACGGCGGATTTATGGCAACGTCTTTAATGTTAAGAACAAATAACGCATTCAAAGTAGCGGTAGGCGGCGGTTCAGTAATTGATTGGAAGTTTTATGAGGTTATGTATGGCGAACGCTACATGGATACACCTCAAACAAATCCGGATGGATTCAAAGAAGCGAGTTTGCTCAATTATGTTGAGAACTTGAAAGGCAAGCTTCTTTTAGTGCACGGCACTTCGGATCCTACAGTAGTTTGGCAGAACACATTAACATTTGCTAAAAAAGCTCAAGAGCTAAACAAGCCGCTCGATTACTTCCCTTACGTTGGTCATCCTCACGGGGTCGGCGGTCGAGATGCGCTCCACCTTTACACGAAAATCACGAATTACTTTTTGGACAACCTATAATTGAAAGCGGAGATTTGATTCTCCGCTTGTTTCAACTATTGGCTAAAATCTTTATCTTTATTTGCGATAATAGATAATGATTCTACTCAACTATACGAGAAAAAATTGGTCGGTGTAAAATTTGATTTCCTACAAAAGCTGAATGAACTTGCCAGTCTTTCCAGAAAAGGCGACGCATTCTTTCCTGACGAACTAAGTAACTTCCTTTGTGAGGAGTTTGATCTTTCCGCAATAGTACTTTTTGATCTTAAAAGCGACGGCAAGTTGGAAGTTATTGGAAAATCCGCATCTGCTAAAAAGAATTTTAAAGTAGGCACTTCGCACAATTGCGCTTCTTGCCCGGCTATTAATGGGAATGAACCAAATAAGCTTCTCTTTGATAACAATTGCGCTATCCCCGTTTCCGATTTTATGACTTATGAGGGATGCTGTGTTATTCCACTTTCATCCACCGAAAAAATTTCGATAAAGCTTGGCAGAAAAGCCGCATTCACTCAAAGCGATAAAGATCAGCTTGAGAAATCATTGCAATTAGTAGCCATGCTTCTTGCTTCTTGGAAGGAAGCTAAATCTGCTTCTACTAAGCCATCGGCAGGCTTCTCTCACGTAGTCGAAGAAACTGCTCATGAACTTAGATCCAATTCAAATTCTATTATCGGTTTGCTCTCTTATCTATCCAACGAAAACCCAACTGCTTCTCAGCAAGAATACATTTCTTCTATCAAAAAAAATGCGCAAAGCATTCTTCTTAACATTAACGACCTTAATGAGCTTGCTAAGATTGATAAGAACAACCTGACGGCAAATCTGAAAAAAGTAGATTTAAATGTTTTCATTAATGAAATAGTTGAAAATTTTAAAAGCCGGTTGGGTGCCCGTAAAGTAACATTCAAAGTTTCTTTGGAAAGACCACTTGCACAACCAGTTGAACTAGATGAACAGAAGCTGAAATACATTATCAGCATGTTATTATTTGTATCCACAACACTTACATCTCAAGGAGAAATTTCTGTTAATGTAGGTGTTACTCAAGATGGTAAAATTCGTTTTGCAATTTCCGACACCGGAGTTCAGCTTGATAATTCAGTACATGCCAAGCTTTTCGAACCTTTCGTTTTGGCACGTCAACACGAGTTTAAGGCGACAAATATTACCGGCTTAAGTTTAACATTGGTTAAAAGTTTTGTAAACTACTTGGGCGGAGATATAACCGCGTCAAGAAATACAGACAAAGGGAATTCATTCATTTTCACAATTAGCGGAGACGTAATGCCGGAGTTCGAATCAACATTGTCCCAGCTTCCAAAACCGACAACAAAAAATAAAGTTCTCGTTATTGAAGACGATTATGCTACTTCCAAACTGTTGAGCAATTACCTCAATAAATGGGGCTACGATCCTACTATAGTCAGCACAGAAGCTCAAGCGTTTAGTATTATTGAGAAAGAGCATCTTCTCGCCGTTATTCTTGATATTGAGCTTCCAACAGCAAACGGTTTGGAAATGCTTAAGAAGATGCATGATCATCCCAAGACAAAAAATATTCCTGTAATTGTTTGCTCTGTTGAACCGGAACAGCAAAAAGCATTTTTGATGGGTGCAGTTGAATATTTTATTAAACCGATTAATTACAACTATCTGGTTGAAGTTCTTACCAGCTATAAATTAAAAAAGAATTCCAACATACTGTGCGTTGATGATGACTTGCCGACACTTAATTTGGTTAAGCAAGCAATTGAGCAAGCTGGCTTTAATGCAATAGCGATTAACATTTCCGCTGCCGTAATGGAAGTTATCAAAGATAAAGACATTGATTTGGCAATAGTTGATCTGGATATGCCGACTCCAAATGGATTTGAGCTGATTAAACTCATCAAATCCGAGAAACGTTTTGCAAAGCTGCCAATCATCATTTATACCGGAAAAGAAAATTACCAGGAAGATTTAAAACAGATTGAAGGCTTGTTCGAAGACTTACTCGATAAACGTTCCACCAACATTGAAGATCTTGCAGACACAATAAATGCAATGATTAACCGCTACGATACTCCTCCGCCTGCTGCCGAGGTAATTCAGAAAGAAGGCGGATTAAAAATTTTATTGGCGGAAGATTATAAACACTCTCAAATTATTGTTACCCGCCTTCTTAAGAAAAACGGCTTTGAAAGTATTGTAGTTGTGGAGAATGGTGAAGATGCATATAAGATGGCTCGCGATCAGAAATTCGATTTGATATTGATGGACATGCAGATGCCTATCATGAACGGCTTTGAAGCTACGGAGAAAATACGTGAACTTGCTGCTTACAAAGAAACTCCAATAATTGCTCTAACAGCTTTTGCTATGAAAGGCGACCGAGAAAAATGTATTGAAGCCGGCGCTACAGATTACATTCCCAAACCGATTGACAGTAAAGAGTTTATTGATAAAGTGAAATACTACACTAACACTCTTTCGTAAAAATTTCCCTCTTCGGAGGGATTTTTTTTATCTGCTCTTAATCAAGTATCCAGAAACCAGTATCATCTTTATTATATTTGCACCAAAAATTTGGAGATTTTGTGAACGAAGTACGTGTACGCTTTGCACCGAGTCCTACCGGCTACCTTCATGTAGGAGGCTTGCGCACAGCTTTATATAACTTTCTTTTCGCACGCAAAAACAATGGCAAGTTTATTCTTAGAATTGAAGACACCGACCGCAACCGTTATGTTGAAGGCGCTGTTGAAAATTTAATTGCGTCGTTGAAGTGGTGCGGACTTGAATACGATGAAGGTCCGGATAAAGAAGGCGGATTCGGTCCCTACATGCAATCTCAAAGATTGGATTTGTATAAAAAGTACGCTGATGAGTTAATTAAAAAAGGGCACGCGTATTATTGCTTTTGTACACCGGAACGTTTGCAAGTATTGAAAGAAGAACAAGCGGCACAGAAATTACATCAAGCCAAATATGATAAACATTGCTTATCACTTTCAAAAGCTGAGATAGACGAAAAACTTGCCGGCGGAACTGCTCATGTTGTCCGTCTGAATGTTATCCCGAATCAAAAAATTGTATTTAACGATATCATTCGTAACCGTGTTGAATTTGACAGCAGCAATGTTGATGACCAGGTTTTAATTAAGGGAGACGGCTACCCAACTTATCACATGGCAAATGTTGTAGATGATCACTTGATGCAAATCAGTCACGTAATTCGAGGCGAAGAATGGCTTTCATCAACTCCCAAACACGTATTACTTTATGATTTCTTTGGCTGGGAAAAACCAATTTTTGCTCATCTTCCCCTTTTGTTAAATCCGGATCGCTCTAAACTAAGCAAACGCCAAGGCGATGTAGCTGTTGAAGATTACAGAGCCAAAGGATTTCTTAAAGAAGCTTTAGTAAACTTTGTAGCTCTTCTTGGCTGGAATGCCGGGGATGATAAAGAGTTTTATTATATGAATGAACTGATTGAGAGTTTTTCACTGGAAAGAGTGAATAACTCAGGCGCTGTGTTTGATTTGGAGAAGCTGAATTGGATAAACGCTGAACACTTGAGAAAGAAATCCAACGAAGAACTATTGACGCTACTGAAGTTTGAAATTGAGAATTCCTCGCCTCACTTGGCGCAAGGCGAAGTGGGAGAATTGAGAATTGAGAATTATTCTGACTCTTATCTATTACAAGTTATTGAAGCAATGAAAGAGCGCGTAAGCTTTGTTAAAGAATATCTTACAAAGTCTCCTTACTTTTTTACAGCTCCAACCGAATATGAAGAGGCATCCAGACTGAAAAACTGGAAACCAGAGACACCGGAACAGCTTAAGGCTTTACGAAACAAATTCTCTGAACTTAATAATCCTTCAAAAGAAGATTACGAAGTTGCACTTAAACAAACAGTAGCAGACTTAAATATTGGCGTGGGAAAAATTATTCATCCATTGCGACTTGCTGTTTCCGGACAAAGCACCGGACCGGGCATGTATGATTTGCTTTTTATTCTTGGCAAAGAGGAAGTGATTAAAAGAATTGATAGAGCAACTGAGACAATAAAATAGATTCTGCAGTATAAAAAAGTAGAGACGCAAAAAGCGTCTCTACTTTAACTTACGATTTTTTCCCCCAACTGTCTTTCAAGGTTACAGTTCTGTTAAAAACTAATTTCTCCGCAGTCGTATATTTTGTATCAACACAGAAATAACCCAAGCGTTCAAACTGAAATTTATCAAGCGGCTTTGCGTTCTTAATAAATGGTTCAATCTTAGCGTCGCTAATTACTTCCAAAGAATTTGGGTTAATCTTGCCAAGCCAATCTTCTTCCGCGCCCGGATTCTCAACTGTGAAAAGCCTATCATATAATCTTACTTCAGCATCAACTGCATTGTTTGCAGATACCCAGTGAATAACTCCTTTTACTTTCTTTGTGCTGGCTCCGCTTCCGCTCTTAGTATCCTTATCGTAAGTACAGTGTAACTCAATCACTTTGCCGGTAGCATCTTTAATCACTTCCTCACATTTAATAATGTAGGCATAGCGCAGTCTAACTTCGCCGGCGGGAACTAAACGGTGAAATCCCTTTGGCGGATCTTCCATAAAATCACTCTCTTCAATAAACAATTCCTTACTAAAAGGAACAGTTCTTGAACCGGCTTCCGGTTTTTCCGGATTGTTAACTGCATCTAAATTTTCTTCACCTTCATAGTTAGTAATCACAACTTTGAGCGGTCTTAATACAGCCATAACGCGCTGCGCGTTTTTGTTCAGATCATCACGAATAGCAAACTCAAGAAGAGATATATCTGTGAGCGCATCGCGTTTAGCCACGCCGATTATCTCGGCAAAATTTCTGATCGCTTCAGGTGTGTAACCTCTTCTTCTATAACCGGAAATTGTAGGCATACGCGGATCGTCCCAATCATCAACATGTTTTTCTTTTACCAGCTGCAATAATCTACGTTTACTCATCACGGTATAGCTGAGATTTAATCTTGCAAATTCTATCTGCTTTGGATGATAGACTCCGAGCGAATCCAAGAACCAATCGTAAAGCGGTCTATGGTTTTCAAACTCAAGTGTACAAATCGAATGTGTAATTCCTTCAAGGGAATCTTCATTGCCGTGCGCCCAATCGTAAGTCGGATAGATGCACCAACTGTTTCCCTGTCGGTGATGTTCCGCATGAACAACACGGTACATTATCGGATCGCGCATGTTGAAGTTTGGAGAAGCCATATCAATTTTAGCGCGAAGAGTTTTTGCGCCATTCTCAAACTCGCCTTTGCGCATCCGCTCAAACAAATCCAAATTTTCTTCAACAGTTCTATTTCTGTATGGACTATCCTTTCCAGGCTCGGTTAAAGTACCGCGAGTAGCGCGGATTTCATCTGCGTTCAAATCGCAAACGTAAGCCTTCCCTTTTTTAATTAGCTCAACCGCCCATTTATACATTTGCTCAAAATAATCTGAGGCGTAGAGAATTCTCTCTTCAAAATCAGCACCGAGCCATTTTACATCTTCAACAATCGAATCAACATATTCTTGCTCTTCCTTTTCCGGATTAGTGTCATCAAAACGAAGATTGAACTTGCCCTTATAATCTCTTGCGATTCCATAATTCAAGCAGATTGATTTTGCGTGCCCAATGTGAAGATAGCCGTTCGGTTCCGGCGGAAAGCGTGTATGAACTTGCTTGCCGAATTTTTCGGTTTTGATATCTTCATCAATGATTTCGTATATAAAATTCTTTGGTTTGTGTTCAACCGGGTTTTCGTTTGTGTTTTTAATCTCTTCCATAAGTCCCAGATTTTTGTAATAACTCCGACAAAAATAAGAAATCGCTGGTTAAATAGTCTGTTGCCAAAACTTTAGACGGGTTTTCTCAAAACCGATATAGCAATGGGCATAGATGTTCTATGTATCGTCCCTAAGGACTTTGGTTCATTTGGTATTCTTTACTTATAGATATTCAATCCCTTCGGGATTTTTAGCTCCTTTAGTTAAAGGACTCCTTCGGAGGGCGACATATCTATAAGAATAATGGATACAAATTTGTTAAGTCCCTTTAGGGACGATATAAAGCTATTCACCAATTGGGTGAATTTTATTGCTCATTATTTCCGTCATCATTTTAATATTCTTCTATCCTTGTATTTCCTATCCAGCCTTTAGCGGGTTTTCTTTCTCTTTTTATTATTTTTGAGCGGAATAAAAACAATCAGAACATACTTGCGAGAATTCGATGAAACATATCATTCAATCACTCATATTCTTTTTTCTCATGGCGACTTTAAGCACTTTTAGTCAAACAATTTCATCTCCAAACGGGGCTCTAAAACTTCAGTTTGAGATTTTGAAAGATGGAACTCCGGCATACGAACTGAACTACAAAAATTCTAAAGTAATAAAGACTAGCCGTTTAGGTTTACTACTCAAAGATTCGCCGTCACTTCAGAGTGGATTTGTAATTTCCAAAATTGATTCATTAAAGATGGATGAAACATGGGACCCGGTTTGGGGAGAAGTAAAAACAATTAGAGATACTCACAATGAGTTAAAAGTTACATTAACACAGAAAGAGACCGATAAGCAAATAGTTTTAGCATTCCGCTTATTCGATGAAGGACTTGGTTTCCGCTACGAATTTCCATCTCAGAAAAATCTTTCTTACTTCATTGTAAGCGATGAATTAACTCAATTTAATTTAGGTGAAGACCATACCGCTTTTTGGATTCCGGGCGATTTCGATTCGAATGAACATGTTTATTCCAGAACTCCGCTCAGCCAGATTGATGGAACAATCGGGGTTAACGTAAATGAGATTACGGCAAAGAGAATCATCGGAAAGAATTATGTGCAATCGCCGCTAATGATGAAATCTAAGAACGGTTTGTACATAAACATTTTCGAAGCCGCTCTCGTTGATTACCCGGCAATGCATCTGGAGATTGACCAAAAGAATTTCATTCTCAAATCATGCTTAGTTCCCGATGCTGTCGGCAATAAAGCGTACATGCAAACTCCTTGTAAAACTCCTTGGCGTACAATTCTTGTAAGTGATAAAGCGACGGATATTCTTGCTTCCAAAATGATTTTGAACCTTAACGAGCCCCCGAAAATAAAAAACACTGATTGGATAAAACCAATGAAGTACGTCGGCATCTGGTGGGGAATGCATGTCGGTACAGAATCGTGGAATTATGCAGACGGCGGCAACATCAAGCTAAAAGATTTTGATTGGTCGTCTCTAAAACCAAACGGCAAGCATGGAGCTACTACAGAAAACACAAAACGCTACATAGATTTTGCTGCGCAGCACGGCTTCGATGGAGTGTTGATAGAGGGCTGGAACGTTGGCTGGGAAGATTGGTTCGGTCAATGGAAAGAAGAAGTTTTCGATTTTGTAACGCCTTACCCGGATTTTGATGTAGATGAGCTTAGTAAATACGCCGCCTCAAAAAATGTTAAGCTGATTATGCATCACGAAACTTCAGCTTCTGCTACAAATTACGAACGTAGAATGGATGATGCTTTTGCGTTTATGAAAAAGTATAATTATCCGGCAGTTAAGACCGGCTATGTTGGAAGAATAATTCCGCGCGGAGAATTGCACGATGGGCAGTGGATGGTTCAGCACTATGTTAGAGTTGCTGAGAAACTCGCTGAAAATAAATTGATGCTTGACGCGCACGAGCCGGTTCGCCCAACCGGCTTACACCGCACATATCCAAACTGGTTAGCTTGCGAAGCCGCACGCGGAAATGAGTTTAATGCTTGGAGTATCGGCAATCCTCCGGAACATGAAACGATTCTTCCCTTTACACGGTTGCTTGGCGGTCCAATGGATTACACGCCGGGCATCTTCCAGATTAAAATGAATTATTATGACAAGAATAAAAAAGAACAAGTGCATACTACGCTCGCAAAGCAATTAGCTCTTTATTTAACAATGTATTCTCCTCTTCAAATGGCTGCCGATTTGCCTGAGAATTACGAAAAACATTTGGATGCGTTTCAGTTCATAAAAGATGTAGCAGTTGATTGGGATGACAGCAAATATTTGGAAGCAGAACCGGGAGATTACCTTACTGTTGCCCGTAAAGCCAAACGTACAAATAATTGGTTCATCGGCTCAATTACTGATGAAAATGAAAGAACAACAACGGTTCAGCTTAACTTTTTAGAGAAGGATAAAACCTACACAGCAACAATTTACGCAGATGCAAAAGATGCGCATTGGGAAAAGAATCCAATGGCTTACGAAATCATAAAAAAGAAAGTTACTGCAAAGGATAAGTTAGAAGTGAAGTTAGCTCCCGGTGGTGGATGTGCTATAAGCATAATTGAATGAGTAAAAACTGAAACAGATTCAAAGCAAGAGCCGCCGGGTAGCGGCTCTTTTGTTAATTGCGTTTACTACTTTGTTAAGACCATCTTCTTTGTAATTGTAGCTTTTGGTGTTACTAATCTGTAAAAATAAATTCCACTTGGCAGAGACGCCATATATGGCGTCTTTACATTAAATGTTACTTTATAATTTCCAGCCTGTTTGTACTCATTAACAAGTGTTGCAACTTCTTTTCCAAGTGCATCGTAAACTTTGAGCGTTACATGCTGTAAATCCTCCCCTTCGAGGAGGTTTGGTGGGGCTATCGTATAGCTAATAGTGGTTTCCGGATTAAACGGATTGGGATAATTCTGTTCTAAAGAAAACTTTGTTGGCAATGTTTTATCTTCATTAATGTCTGTAACCACAAGTTCATTCTGAAGCGCTCTCCAAATACCCTCTGAAGTTACAATATAAATGAAGTTATTAAATGCTACACCATCGTTAACAAAGGTTGATGAATTTAATCCGTTAGTACGCAGTACCCATGAATTGCCCGCATCGGGAGAAGCGGAAAACTTATATGTAATATCTCCCATTAAGTAAAGAGATTGACCCGCAGCCGTCAGTTTTGTCCAATAGCCGTAATTTGCTCCAACCTGTTCCCATGGTTGACTAAGATTGTTTGAACGAAATATTCCTTTCTCGTAAGTTGAAACAAATGTAATTGCTACACTTGAGTATAAGGGATATACCGGCACATCGTTCGGCAGCCCGGCATTCATCAGAACCCAGCTTATACCATAGTTTTCTGAAAAATATAACCCGCCTTGAGTTGTACCAACAAACACATATTGATTGGAAGAGATAATTCCTCTCGTCTGGAGATTTGGCAGTCCGTTATTTCTTTGTGTCCATGTCTCTCCATCATTATCAGAAAAGCTCACACCTTGATTATCACCAGTAACAAATAGTGAGCTGGAGCTATTGCACATGGAAGTTACCGGAGCGTTGAGAACTCTTAAAAAAGTTTCTCCATTGTTAGAGGATTTAAATAAACCGTTTCTTCCGCCGATAAAGAGTGATGTTCCGGTTGAATGAATGAATTCAAAAGAAGCATACTCGGCTCCGTTTGCCGGCACACGGCTCCAGATGCCTTCATATTGATCAACTGCAAATGAACTGAAGAGCCCATATGTATTATCTCTGGTATAAATAACATATAGTTTATTATTGTGCTCACAGATATCTAGACAATACTCACCTTGCAAACCGTTCAGCCACCATTGTGCGTCAATATTATTATTAAGAGTGAAGAAAAAGACAGCTATTATTAATGCAAATGTATTTTTCATTTTTTAGTCCCGCTATTTTACCAACACCAATTTTTTAGTTATTGTTTTTTGGTTAATACTTAGTGTGTATAAATAAACACCGCTGGATAATTTTGAGTTATGAGTGCTGAATTTTGAGTTATAGTTACCGGGTTGTTTGTACTCATCAACAAGTGCAGCAACTTCATTTCCTAAAACATCAAACACTTTCAGAGTTACGTACCCGGGTTCGGGAATTGAATAACTAATCGTCGTAGTTGGATTAAAAGGATTGGGATAGTTTTGCTCAAGAGAAAACTTTGTAGGAATTACTTCCTCTTCTTCAACAGCGGTAACAATTTCTGATAAAACTCGCTTAAAGACACCAAGCTCGCTTGAGCCGGCAAAAATGTAATTACCAACAATTTCGAGACTCCAAACATCAACTGCCGGAAAGTTTGCTTTTATACTTGTCCAGTTAACTCCGGTATCAGTGGATAGAAAAATACCGGCTACTGTTGATGCGAACAGATTTGTGTTACCGTAAAAAGCCAGAGCCAAAACATTTAGATTAGTGATGCCGGAATTGATTTGCGTCCAGCTGGTGCCGTTATCACTTGAGACGTAAACTCCACCGCCATACGTTGCAGCGTAAATCTTATTGTTATTTACTTTAAGAGTTATCACATTTTTTCCTGTAAGTGTGGTTTGTGCCCAGGTAGTTCCATTATTGTTGGAAACAAACACACCGGCACTTCCGCTTCCGGCAAAGAGAAGGGCATCCTTAGCTAAAAGTGTGTTAATGTTCTTTTGTGTTAATCCATTGTTAATTGCCGTCCAGCTTGTACCATTATTTGCAGAAATAAAAACACCATCGCCGTTTGTTCCGGCAAATAAATTTGTTCCGCCTTTTGCTACTGTAAAGACATTTAGATTAGTAATACCACTGTTAATTTGCTGCCAGGATGTTCCGTTATTATTAGAAGTATAAACTCCGCCACCGGCTGTTGCAGCGTAAATGTTTGTTCCATCGCTTATTAGTTGAATAACATTAGATGAAATAGAAGTTAGTTTACTCCAATTAGTACCATTATCATTTGTCGAATAAATTCCGGTAGAATAATAGGCCCCGGCTAAAATACTGCTTCCAAATTTCAACAAAGTTTTAACTCCTGTGTTTGGAGGGTCGCCTGCTGTTTTATTTGGTCCGGTAGTCTGAACCCATTGTGTATTAGTAAGTGTTTTTAACGAGGTAATATTTGAATTGGGACCGGCTGAACCGTTATAAGCTCTTACTCGATAAAAATAATCAGTGTTGGGTTGCAAGCCATAAATTGTTATAGTAGTTAAATTGCCCACATCTTTATTTTCATAACCGCTTACAAAGTTTGTAAAGCTGCTATTCGCAGAGACATCAATAAAATATTTAGTAGCTCCTGTTACTGCATTCCAGCCTGCTCTAAAATTTGTTTGGGTAATTAAAGCTGCGCTTAATGCGGTTGGTGCAGCAAGAGTAGTAACTGCTGTTATAGTATTGGAAACTGCTCCTTCATTGCGTTGGTTATATGCCCTAAGTCTGTAGTAGTAGGTTGTTCCAGGTGTTAGTCCGGTAATTGAGTAACTAGTTACATTTCCAACATCTTTTTTTTGATAACCGGTTAAGTATGTATTGAATGTAGATGAAGTAGAAACATCTAACGAATAACCGGTAACATTACTCATACTATTCCATTTTGCAGAGAAACCATTTTCCGTTATAGAAACCGGATTAACGGCAACAGGTGCAACCGGCACATTTACTAAAAAATCTGATACAGCACGCTTAAAAACTCCGCTGCCGGTTGCAATAAAATATTCACCATTTATTTCCGCCATTCCATAGACATAATAATTTGTTAATCTGAAATCATCATTTTGCCAGTTTGAGCCATTATTAGAAGATGACCTTAAACTAAGCCCCTCCCCGCCGGAGAAAAGTGAATTACCGGATTTATACATAAAACGATAGCTTTCTTGCATCCCGTCAACAGCAGTCCAACTATCACCATTATTGGTGGACCTATACAATCCTCCCGGATTTACCCAAATCCAGATATTTTGATTTTCCGAATACAACGGACGTAAATTTTTATCTGCTGGTATTCCGTTGTTTTTTAGAATCCAGCTATCTCCATTATCTTCAGATATAAACAAACCGCTTTGCTGCGTTCCCACAATAACTTTTGAACCAATGGAAAATATTCCCAAACCTCGTGTATCTGTTATCCCATTATTTTTAATTCCCCATGTTGTTCCGTTATCAGACGAACGAGACACACCGCCTCCGTATATAGCAAGGTAAATGTACTGCCCGCTAATACTTAGTCCATAATCCTGGTCAAGGTGAACCTTTCCCCAGATGCTGCCGTTATCCAGTGAACGGTAAAGCCCATTGCTAACATTAATGAAGAGTGCGCTGCCGGAAGATTTTATAGAATAAGGGATTGGATTTGGGGAAGATATTGCATACTGAGTCCAGGTAATTCCATTATCATTAGACTCGTACACTCCATCGGAATAGGTAGCAACATAAATCTTGTTATTGTGGATGCAAATATCGCGGCATGATTTGCCATCCAAACCAACTTTTTGCCATTGAGCTTGAATACTTGAATAACTGACGACAACAAAGCATAGTAGAATTAACTTTTTCATGATTCCCTCATTTATTGTGTTTGTATATATTTCTTAATGATTGATGGGATAGCGCTTAAATTCTCTTTGTTGAAATATTCAATAGCTCCGCAAGCGAATGCCTCTCGCTTATATTCTTCTTCAGGATACTGAGATACAATAATGATTTTTGCTTGAGGGTTCATCGAAATTATTTTTCGTGTAGCAACCAATCCGTCTATTGGAGTCATTACAATATCCATCAAAACTAAATCCGGTCTCTTCTTTTGAAAGATAGATATTGCATCTTCGCCATCAATAGCCTCGAGTAACTCCACTTTCATTTGGGCGTTAAGTAGAATTTTCTTGATCAACTCTCTTACATTTTTATTATCGTCAGCTATCAAAACTTTCAATTAATGCTTCCATTAGAAGTCGAGTGAAACCTAACTCACTAATAATTGTTAACAAATAGAGGATTGTACTCAATTTTTCTGAGTACAAGTACTTAACTGAATTTAGAACGATGAGGTAATTTGTTTAGCTATTGTAGGCGGGTTTTGTGTTCAATTGCGAACAAAAGAAGTTTGTGATGACCGGATAGCCCAAGTTTGTGAGTTATATTATTCCTATGATTTTGCACTGTTCTAAAGCTTAAGAACATTTCGTCGGCTATCTGTTGACTGGTTTTGTTATCTGATAGTAATCTTAATATTTGTTTCTCAGTGCAAGTTAAAGTTTCAACTTGCGGTTGAATATTATCAGAGGCAGTTACCTTTTTCCTATTCTTAATGAATTGCTCTGAAAGTTCTTGACTGATATATAAACCACCTTGAACCACAATATTAATACAATCAACAATCTCTCTAGCCGTGGAGTCTTTTAGCAAATAACCTTTAACACCATTTTCCATAGCTTCGTCGAGATATTCTTCATCATTGTACATTGTTAATATGATAGGCAGTGTACTTACTTTTTCCGAATTAAGAGATTTTACAATTTCTAATCCGGAGAGCCCGGGCATAGAAATATCAAGTAATGCTACATTCGGTTGTAGTTTTTTGATTTGCTCGAGAGCATCTTTACCGTTACCGGAGGTGCCGCAAATTTTAAAACTACCTTCCCGTTCAATAATCTTTATCAACCCTTCTCTGAATACGGGGTGATCATCTGCAAAAAATATTTTTACTTGCCGGTTCATTTATTAATATCAATAGTAATTGTAATCTTAGTTCCTTTCCCTTTGCCGGAAGAAATATTTAAGACGCCATTCAGTAATCTGACCCTTTCTGATATGCTTTTAAGACCAAGACCTTCTCTAAATTTTTGTTCCATTTCCTTCTCATCTAAATCGAACCCCTTTCCATTATCTTCGATACAGATATAAATCTGATGCATACTACTTGTTAATTCAAATTTAGCGGTTTTTGCTTCTGCGTGCTTAATTATATTGTTAAACGATTCTTGAACTATGCGATAAATATTGATTTCCTTTTCAATCGGAAGTTTACCGCTCACATCATCAATCTGCGAAATAATTTCAATGATCCCAGACTGCGAAATTTTGTTTAACAAAGCTTTTAGTGCCTTACTTAGTCCAAGCCTTTCCAGCTGATGTGGGTGTAAGTCTGATGATATTTCTTTTACTTCAGCTATAGATTCCTTAATCAGTTGCGAAATATTCGCCAGCTCAGAATCATCTTTAGTCTGGGAATCTTGGTAAATATCTATTTGATTCTTTATTACCAACAGGTTTTGTCCAAGGCTATCGTGCAATTCATGCGATAATCTTTTCCTCTCCTTTTCCTGTGTTTCAATTAGAAGTTTCGAGAATAAATTCTGGCGCTCTTTTTCGTTTTTAAGTCTCCTAATTTTTGAATTAATTGTAAAGTAGAGAGCAGTAAAAACGGATAACAAAATTATAAAGCGGAAATAATTGTTTTGCCAAAAAGGAGGTTCAACTGTAATGCTTATTACTGCAGCTTTGTAATTCCACAAGCCATCATTGTTGGAACCTATGACCTTCAATTTGTACTTACCAACCGGTAAATTTGCAAAGGTAATTTCATTTTTATTCCCGAGAGAAGTCCATTTGTCATCTATGCCTTCGAGAATATATTTATATTCATTTTTTTCAGTATGTATGTAGTTAAGAGCAGCAAAACTTACATTGATATTTCTCTCACCGTAACCCAGAGACAATTCTTTTACATTACTTATATCAGTTTGCGGTCGGAATTCTTCACCAAATATTTTTAGTGATGTGAATTGAAGTGACGGAATGAGTTTGTTAACATATAAATCGTCCGGATGAAAAGTCAGATAACCGGAGTTGCCGCCAAAATAGAGATGTCCGCTTTCATCAGCAGTTGCTTCACCAAAATAGAATTCAAATCCGTCCACCTCTTCAGTCATAGAATATAGTTTCACTTGGTTTGTACTTGGGACAAATGAACAAATTGCAGACTTATTAGTTGAAAACCACAGAGTTCCGCTCCTATCCATTGTCATTGTAAATGCGCCATACTTGCGTTCATTTAATTTCACTTCAACGGAATACTTTCCTTCTTTCGAAGTACTAACTTTAGCTAACCCAGAGAAATGACTAAACCAAATATTATTTTGTTTATCAAGTACAATGCTGGTAGGAACATTTGCCGGACTCGCTAAATTCTTGTTATCCGAATAGATCATTTCAAAAGTATTTGAAGTGTGGTTAAATCTTTGTAGTCCCTTCGATGTGCCTAACCAAACTGATCCGCTCGAATCGCAAACTATTGCATCAATAAAATCACTTGCGATATGGTTTTCATTATTACCTTCCGTAGTAAAACGGGTAAATTTAATTTTTCCCAACGACTTATCTGCTGAACGAATTAAATTTAGACTGCCGTTCCAAGTAGAAATCCATAAATTGCCTTGAAGGTCAGCAGCAAAATCTCGAATAAAATTGCTGCTAATGCTATTTTTATTACTCTCATCATTATAAAAATTATCAAAACGTATTGCATCGCCAGGCGTAAAATTTTTCGGCAAAATAAATCGGCTTATTCCTCCTCCCCAGGTCCCAACCCACCATGTATCTCCATCGGAAAAAAACTTAATGACTTCTTCATTTGAATGTTGCGGAAATGACTTTGGTAAACTGTAATGATAAAATCTTTCCCCGCTTTTCTTTTTAACATTGATACCCTTTGAAGTTGCAACCCAAAGGTTCCCATATTTATCAGTATAGCATTGGCTCACCCGATTACTAGACAAAGTATGCGGGAGATGCAAATTTTGCGAGACCTTAATAAATCTCTCCGGTCTGATGTTCAACTTTCCAACTCCGCCGGATGTACAAACCCAAAGTATGTTTTGAGAGTCAATCGAGAGATGATTAATTGAATTATTTTGAATTGAATATTGGTCCAAAGGATTATTCACAAATCTTTGAATTTCGTTTTTACGGAAATTTAGGTTAGCTAAACCATCCAAAGTACCTACCCACAAAATCGAATCATTCTGAGGATATAACGCAGTCACTCTATCACTTGGCAAAGAATTATTTTGATAAGCTAAATTGCGCCATGCGAAGTGAGTGTAATCCTTTGTATTTATTTTTATCAATCCTTCACCACCGGTTGCAACAAAAACATCATCTGAATTTGGATAAGAATAGAAAGCATTAACCTGCTGATACTTTGGGATTATGCCCTTCAAATTGTTTTTGAGATACTTCAGTGACTTACAGTCAAACCTCAATATTCCTCGGCTTAACATTCCCAACCAGAGAACACCATTTCTATCTATATAAATTGTACTAACTCTGTCCGACACCGTCTCGTTTTTACTTTGTTCCGGGACTAAGTATTCTCCAATAACTTCCAAATTTAATTTTGTATGGATAATTCCCCGTTCAGTTGATAACCAATATGTATTGTCACCATCGTTTTTCACAATACATGTCAGTCCGCGCTCGCGTAGAGCGAAATTATTCTTACTTAAATTGGAAAATCTACCGCTACGATAATCATAACAATATAACTGACCGGAATAGCTAAGAAAAAATAATTGGTTCTGTGAGTGTTGAAAGATTTGAAAGAATATACTTTCTTCTAAACCATTTTGTGCCTTGTTCTCATCATTAAATACCGTAAACCGAACTCCGTCGTATCTGCATATTCCATCATCGGTAGTAAACCAAATAAATCCCTTAGAATCTTTTAGAGTGTAATGAACTACATTAGATACAAGCCCATTTCTCGTAGTTAAATTTCTAATTTTTATCTGTGGGATAATTGAAAGATTTGAGAGGAGCAAAAGCATGAGTATAAGTAACATATTTGCCCGGCTTGCCATTACAATCCAACGAAATTAATTATTGACAGTTATAAGACTAATATGAACAGTGTAGCAGTTCATTCAAAAACAAAATAGTAAAATCAATCAAAAATATCCTTGCCTGCTGCAGCCTTTACCAAATAAAGTAAATAGACAAGACATCATATGCTTTTATATTTTTGATTTGATAAAGAAGTGTAAATTTTGTTTGAACATCCGGAGAGATTACTATGATATATTTATCTCATAAATAATAACGAATATTTTTCCCGTTGCGAGAGTCATAAATTATCTAAATAGTTGCTTAATTTTTTCAAACTCACTTTTGGGGAGCTGGATAAGCAAAGGTCGTTTCTTTACGTCAATCCAATGCAAAAGTTTGAGAAGAGATTCTTCGTTCATAGCAGTGCAGCCAGCAGTTGGTTTTGGTTTTGGACCGGTTAGATGGAAAAAGATACATGAGCCGCAACCTTTTTCAACCGGAGATGAATTATGGCTTATCACAATTCCATATTTATAATCGGGATCGTCCATATTCTCAGAGCTTCTCCATGTTTTTTTCTTTTCCAAAGTGTTAACTATTTTGTTGTAGAAATCGGAAGCAGTATCATCAACGCATTCATTCAGTTTAGATATTTGCTGATAAGGAAATTTTAACCATTTCAAGCTATCAACAGGTAATAGTCCAAACACATACGGCAAAGAAAAAACTCCTGCCGGTGACCGTTTATCTCCTTCCTTTTTGGTTGGTCCGTTCGACTCTGAAAAATCAATTAATCCTTTGCCCCATCCTAAACCGGCTTTGCCTAGAAAGACATGAACACCTTCCGAAACCGCTTTGAGCTTTCCTTCACTTCTCTCGTAATAGCTCATCTCTGCAACCGGCGCGTTCCAATCTTTTGATACGACAATGATTACTTGTTCCGATTTTTGCAGCAGATTTTTCAATTTAACTGAATCTTGATTAGAAAAATTGCTTGCCAACGGAAGTATTCTACCGCCAAAAACAAGACTGATAATACAGATATATTTAAACGTCTTCACTTTATGTCCTACTTAATTCTTTGGGTTATGTTCAACCGGCTAAATTGATTCCGGCTAGATGCAAAATTTAGGCGCATCAATATTTGGAATTTATAATAAGAAAAATATTACTGATTGGGATAAGAATAATTTCCGGTAGCTGTAATGTTACTTTTTACGAAGTGTAAAAAAGAAAGTTGTTCCTTTTCCAACTTCACTTTCCGCCCATATCTTTCCGCCGTTACGTGTTATCATTTCCTTGCATAACGAAAGCCCCAGTCCGGTTCCCTCTTCGTTTGCAGTTCCTTTTGTACTTATTGATTTATCCAGATTGAACAAATTGTCTAAAACATTTTTAGTCATTCCAACGCCTGTATCGGCTATAGAGACTTCTACAAATTCGTCATCAGTTTTCACTCTAATTGAAATACTTCCAGCCGGATTTGTAAACTTTATTGAGTTGGATACCAGATTTCTAATAATCATTGAAAGCATATTCTTATCAGCATAGACAAAAATAGAATTACCAATTTCATAGTCTAGAATAATCTGTTTGTTCTGAGCCGTCTGCTTGAGGAGTCCCAAGGTTGGGAAAAGCTCTAACAAGAGATTCAAATTCTCCGGATCAAAAACAATTTTTCCGGTTTGCAGTCTGGACCATTCAAGTAAATTTTCAAGCAGCTTGAATGAATTCTGGCTTAACTCTTCGATGCTCTTTATAAAAGTGAGTTTCTCTTTTTCCGTAAGTGTTGTGTATTCCGCAGACAAAATTTGAGAGTAGCCAAGCAACCCTTGATAGGGAGTTTTTAAATCATGAGCTATAATTGAAAAGAATTTGTCTTTTGTTACAATTGCTTCTTTGAGCTGCCCATTTAGTTTTAACAGTTCCTCTTTTTGCTCTGTTATTTCATTGGAATGCTCAACCAGCAGGGCATTAATTTTTCTTTTGGAACGGTAGGCAATTGCAATTGATATTGCCGCTGCTGCAAGCAAAAGGGAAATTGCCAGTAAGAATATTTGTAAATGCCCTTGAATGGTATTCTCTTGCTGAAGCATTAGAATTTCTTTTTGCTGTTTCTCATTATTATAAGCTGCCTGATACTCTGCAATCCTTTTGTTTTTCCCTTCATTTATTAAAGAATCATTAAGGCTCTTCGACTTTTTAAAATATTCGAGTGAAGACTTATAGTCATTCATAGCACTGTAAACATCAGACAATCTGCTAAACGAAACTGCAATACCCCGCTTATCGCCAAGCTTCTTTCTCAAAGCCAAAGCCTGGTGCATATACTTAAGACTCTTTTCATATTGCCCCATATTATAATATGTTAAGCCAATACTCGAAGTAGATGAAGCAATGCCTCTCAAGTTTTTCATTTCTTTTTTGATTGCCAGCGAAGCGTTATAATATTTTAAAGCTTCTTCATACTTTCCCGTACTACGGTATATCACTGCAAGGTTTCCGTACGATCCGGCTATTCCGAATTTATCATTTTTAGCCTGATTCAGCTCAAGTGATTTCTTAATATGAAAGAGCGCCCTTCTATAATCTTTTTTACCGATGTAGATAATACCCAAATGCTCGTGAGAAACAGCCATTAGTATTTCATCATTCAATGCCTCATTAAACTGCAAAGCACGCCGGGCATTTTCCATTGCTTTATCGGAATTTTTTAGAATATAATGTAGAATAGCCAAAGTGTTATAAGTGCTTCCTAATGCTCGTTTATCGTTCGAATTTTCTAGAATACTAAGCGCTTTCAAGCAATTCTCCATCGCCTTTTCGTATTCACCGTGAACGTCGTTTAACTGACTAATTCTATTTAAGCATTTACCAACACCGGCTTTATTGTTGATTTTTTTACTTAGCTCGGAGGAAGATTGATAGTATTCCATTGCCTTTGCATAATTGCTCTTAGCTTGATAGGCAACTCCAACCAAATAGAGAATTTCTGCTTCCTCTAATTTGTACCCGCCGGTACGGGTAAGCTGAAGAGCCTTTTCTCCATACATTATTGAATTATCCGGCATGGTTCTATTATAATGCTGTAGGATCTCAACATAGGAGTAAATTTTTTCCTTCACATCAGTGCTATTTAATCGGGCAAGCATCGAATCCAAATTGGAATCAGCTTGAGAAAAAGAAATCCTTGCGAAAGAAAGGAAAAGGAGTACCGATATTGAAAGCGAAATTGTTTTATTCAGCATTAATTTTTACCAATTTTATATACTAATCCAATACTATAATCGCATTTCTCAGTCAAAATATTAGGGACAAATACTAAAATGATAAATGCTTTTACAAGCTTATAAAGCAACTGAAGAAGCATCGAACTGACTCCTTTAAGATCATTTAAATAGGCTGCGCCGAATGTCTATTATAGTTCTTTTGAATAATAACTTTCAGTATGCTCTAGCTCATTTACCAATGTTAGAAAGCATTCTCCAAAATGTGTCTGCTAACTTCTAGAGTTACCTCTCTTGTCTCCGAAAGTTCCGTCAAGTGTTTTTCTTTCAACCCTTGGATAATCTTATCAAAATCTGAAGAAGAAATATTATAATCCGTTAATCTAGTCTTGACATCAAGACTTTCAAAGAATTCTCTTGTTTTACGTATTGCTTGATCAGCTTTAAATTCATCAGTCCCATTTTCTATTTTCCAAACACGTTCTGCGTACTGAATCAATTTTTCTTTCTTTTGTTCGTACCGTACTTGAAGCAGAGCCGGAAGAATTACAGCCAGAGTTTTAGCGTGGTCAATACCGAAGAATGCGGTTAACTCATGACCTATCATGTGAGTTGTCCAGTCTTGAGGGACACCGGCTCCAATCAAACCATTTAATGCCATGGTAGAATTCCAAACAAGATTAGCCCGTAAAACATAATCAGTTGGGTTATCCATAGTCTTTCTTCCTATTTCAACTAGAGTCTGCAAAATTCCTTCTGCTGTACGATCTTGAAATCTCGCATCCACAGGAAATGTTAAATACTGTTCCATAACATGAACAAAAGTATCTATAACACCATTGGCAACTTGAGTCTTGGGAAGTGTGAAGGTAAGCGCTGGATCTAAAAAAGAAAATCTTGGAAAAGTTAACGGACAAATAACAGCGTACTTTGATTCCTTATAACTTATAACTGCCGCTGCATTCATCTCCGAACCGGTGGCTGGAAGAGTAACAACTGTTCCAAAAGGCATTGCTTCTTTTAAATCTGCCGGCTTAAAACTATGGTACAAAATTTCTTCCGGATCGCCGTTGTATTTAGCTGCTAAGGAAATAAACTTCGTTCCATCCATCACAGAACCGCCGCCAACAGCAAGGAGAAAATCAATATTTTCTTTTTTAATTAACTCAACAGCTTTCATCAGTGTTTCAAATCGCGGATTTGGTTCAATGCCACCAAATTCTCTGAAGTAATTATTGCTAAGTGCATTACGAACTTTTTGCAAAGTGCCATTTTTTTCAACGCTGCCGCCGCCATAAGTAATTAACACTTTTGCTTTTGAAGGTATATAATTTACCAGTTCATTTAGGCGGTCTCTGCCGAATATTATTTGAGTGGGGTTGTGAAAGTTGAAATTGTTCATAGAATCCTTTTGATTTTTACTTGTCAAAAATAGCAAATAAACCGCCCCACTACACAAATTAGAATTAGTGTGAACAATAGAAAAGCTGAGGCCTGTATTACTTCATCAAAACCAATTTCTTGGTTGCTGTAAAATTATCTAATCTTAATTGATAAAAATAAACTCCGCTATGTAGAGACGCGCCATGGCGCGTCTCTACGTTAAACTTTTCATAATACGTTCCAGCTTGCTTGTATTCATCAATTAGTGTTGCAACTTCTCTCCCAAGTACATCAAAAACTTTTAGTGTGACGTGTGAACTTTGTGGAATAGAAAAACTAATAGTTGTTTCCGGATTGAATGGATTAGGGTAATTCTGGTAAAGCACAAATTCTTTTGGCAAACCATTATCTTTTTCAACTTCAGTATAAACATCATTCAAATAACCAGGTGTTCCGTAAAGTTGAGAAGCCTTCCAATTTGAAGCTTGCGAATTATCAAGCTGAGGATCAATTAGCGATAGCGTTGATCCCTTTCCGTTTGGGAGGGAACTCCACAATCCGCTGGAAGAATAGCTAACTTCATCAATAATTTTATTCGAGTTATCAAGTAATGTTATTCGTTCATCGTTGCTGCTTAATCCAAATCCGAAATTGCCTATAATGTTTTTAACATTTGGTCTTTGTTTCTTGAACTTTGCTGTATCGCGGCAGACTACTACATAACCTTTAGCATTTATTGTTATTCCGGCTGCAAACACATGCTGATTTGATTTGCTATCACGCAAAATCCAGTTAGACAAATCAACATTCTTATCGTCCGGGTTATAGAGCTCAATCCAATCCTCAGTGTCAAAAACAGATGAGCAATTATAGTTTATTTCATTAATCACAATTGACTTAGCCGATAATTCAGTTTGCGTGAATAGGGCTCTTAATGTTGTATTGCTTTCAAGTGTAATTGAAATCTCTGGCGAAGTAGAATTTGAAACTCCTTCCCATTGAACAAACCGGTAGCCAGGCAGCGCTAAGGCTTTTATTCTTAAAGGGATTCCTTTAAAGAAAATATTTGTCGCACCATTCTTTTTCATCTCTACAGAAGAAACAAACACTTTACCCCACGCCGGATTATTTCTACTAATCACTAATGAATGTGAAGTTGTAACTCCAAACTTTGCGTAAATATGTTCCCTCATAAAAGATGGTCTCTTTTCGGCAAATGTTTTCATAATATCAATTTGACTTTGCCAGCCTGTACCGTAAGATATTGATTGCGGCCAGCGCAGTTTATGTCTTGGGACTTCCGAAGCAATGTCTTTAGCCATACTGTCAATCACTGCTAAAACATGATTCTTTTCAAAAGTTGTGTTCATGTGTGCAGCAAACCGCTGGATGAATTCATTTTTGAATTCAACATTCTCCAGCAGTTTCCGCAGCATTAATGTTGACCATGAGGGATTTGGCCAGGAAGTTCCGGTAGCTAAGGTAGCTTGAGCTAATGTATTTGTGTCAAACATTCCTTTCGCGTTGCCGCCAAAAGTAAAATCCATATCGTAGATCATCCAGCGCCATTTTCCGCCGGCTTTTCTTTCCCGCCAAAGTTTCATGTTAGAGCCGGGCCAATCGCCATTGGCTCCATAAATCTCCGCTATCTGATAATCTATATACTCATCAATATCCACGATTGATTTTATATACCCATAATTTGCCGGATCAGCCATGTTCTTTGTTGCAAGAAAGTTTATTATTTCATTGTATGCTATACTGTCGCCACTTGTAGCTCTTCCTACTTTACTTATTTCTATAAGATCAATATTATTTATATCTGCACCATGATGGTAAAAGGTATAATACTCATTCATTTTTTCTCTGATATTGTGAATTCCCCAATACTTTCCATTTATGAAAAGTACGGAAGGACGGTAATTTGAATAATCCAGTTTCATTCCTTGCTCAAGAAGAGTTTGTACCATGCCGTCTCTGAACATTGTACGCCACCAATCTTGTCCGGAACTTCTAAGAATAAAATTGTTAAACTCACTTAGCGGTGCGTCATCAAATAAACGGTAGCGAAGTTTTTCATCACCATATTCACTCCTCATATAAAACGCTAACGATTTCTGCGCATACAACCGGGTGCATCCGCCGTAGATTTTCACTCCGGCATTGACCTTAAAAGCCAATAACTTGTTGGTTTCAAAAAACTCAAGGCTAACAGGTCTTTCCCAATCTTGATTCCAATTTCTAGGTGCTGTACTGCAATGGCTTGTAACACCTCTTGTTCCAATAACATAAATCCCGGTCGTATCGGAAAAGAAATTTGCCGGATCGGTAACAAGTGAAAACACCGGCAGATCAGTTTTTTCATTAATGAAATAAGTTCTTGTTTCGGTGATGCTTGGTGAGTATCCATTCTTAAAAGCTCTGAACCGTAAAACTGAATTTGAATCTACTTGCAAAGATGTTTGGTAAATTTTGCTGGATATGCTCGGCACACTTCCGTCAATTGTATAACGAATTGTAACATCTGTTATAAGGTGTGTAATTCCAATATTCAACGATGAGTTATAAAAACCACTTTGGTTAGAAACAATTGGCGGTGGTAGTAGATTATAAATCCCGGATTCAAGATTTGCTTTACCAGGCGTAGCGGTTGAGAACTTTGCCCAATTATTAGGATCGCTTGGTAACCTTCCTTGCGAAACATCAGTTTGCTGTTCACCAAAATTTACTGTATCAACCAATTGAGCGTTTGGGTCGAACAAGCCAATGCTTTCACCGCTGCCGCTCAGTTTGAAGTTGGTATGAGTGCCGGTGTTCGCGTCATCAGCCCAAAGTAATACATAGCCGTTCGCAGCAACTATACAATCAATATTAATTTGATATTTTGTCGGCAGCTTAAGATCATCAGTTACATAATAGTTTTTAAGATTGATTGGCGGGGAGCCGGAATTATAAATCTCAATCCAATCCAAATAACTATTAAAATCTTTATCGAGAATTGTTTTCGAATTCGAAGCCATAAATTCATTTACGGTAAGATTCTGCCCATTTAAAACATTGGTTAGCAGAATAAAAATGAATGAAAGGATGATTCGCTTTCCGGTAAGGTAGAATGGTAACATCGGTGACTCTTCAGTGTAGACAGTTTGTAAGTAACTCTAAGGAAAAGATGTCTCAACTCATGTCAGTGGACATCACATTAATATTCATGTAATCCGCTGTGTATATTAAAATTCGAGAACACAAATAGTTAACAAGAATAATTTTTCGGGTTTGATTAATCAAACCCCTACAACTTTTTGTAGGGGCTTCATTCATGAAGCCCGCTTTTTAGATAAATCAGCAATTGATCATTCGATTGAATCTAATTCACATAACGGATTCATATTATATAATTAGAACGTTACGCCAACCGAAAAGTAATGAACGCTTTTCAGCCTTCCGAAATCTTGATATGCGTAATCAATCTTTGCTTTCAACATGTCCATAATTCGGTAGTTCAATCCAAAGCCAAGTGTTAATCCTTTTTCGCTATCTGTTTCGAACAGAGAATTGTAACCGGCTCTGAGAAAAACAATTTCATTCCAACTGAATTCCGTTCCGGCATTCAAATATTCTGTGTTATCGTTCGGATGAATTGCATCAACACCAATTGTTAATCTTGTAGTGGCTTCTTTGATAACATCAGCGGAAATACCGAATCTGAATATCAATGGTAGATCAAACTTATCCAGTTCAATGTTGGAGTTAATTAAATTTTCTTCACCTGCACCAGAAGGATAAATTACTGTTGCGTCTCTTCCGGTAAGCTGCATTTTCGTTCCAAAGTTGGAAACGCTGGAAGCGATTCTAAGTTCGTTCAAAACCGGGATTTTATAGAGTGTTCCGATATCAATTGCGAATCCTTCCGAACTCATGTGCCAGAGATTTTCGCTAATGTACTTCACATTGAATCCGATTGAAAAATTAGTTGTGAGATATTTTGAGAAGTTAACTCCCAAAACCAATGTGTTGTAGTTAAAGAATTCTCCGGTGCCTTCCGGATTTTCAATTGTTCTAACTTGCATGTCATCCATCGAAAGTACTGACACAAACGCTCCAATAGTTCCTAAGCCGGATAAACTTGTTGCGTATGCCGCAAAGTCGTGGTTTATATCCGAGTAGAGCGCAGTATGATTAAAGAATGCTTCGTTAGAAACAATATTCGCTGTCCCGCTCGGATTCCAATACACAGAAGTAATATCATCAGCGATTGAAGTAAACGCGCCGCCCATTCCAATTGCACGAGGGCCAACATTAAGCTTTAGAACTTGGGTTGCTGTTGTTCCGGTTTTATTTGTTTGAGCAAATCCGTTAAACGCAAACACAAGAGTTAGAATGATAATCAGCAAAGAATTTATTTTTTTCATAGAATCTCCTGAACCTACTTGATTAGAGCAAACTTGATTAACTTTTCGCCAACTTCAGGTGCATCTATATGCGCCAGATAAACACCATATGAAACACTAAATCCATCACGGTTCAAGAGATTCCAGAACTCTCTGCCGTTATCGAAACCGGAATCGTGATTCAGTGTTGTAACAAGTTCACCGCTCAAAGTAAATATTCTAATTGTGCATTTCATCGGAAGGTTTTCAAAATAAATCCTTCGCTCTCCCCTATTCTTACCGGCTAATTTATTTGCCGGCTCAATTTCGTTTGTTCCTATGTAAGGATTTGGAACAACGAAGATTTTATCAAGACTGTTAGCAGCATCAGCATTTTTAACAAAGCCGGCTTCAGTCTGCAAAGTAAAGACATCTGTCTTGCTAAACGGTCTCTTCGTGTAAATGAATATTGCATCACCCGGACCCGGCACTTTATTAGTTGTATCAGCAGAAACAACCAAGCTCCAGGAAATCTGAGCGCCTGTTCCGCCGGCAGAACCGGTTTTGTAAAACACAATTTCTTCACCCAATGTCCATGAGGAATCATTCGAGGTAGTAAGTTCTTGAAGATTTGTAACTACCGGTATTGGAACTCCGGAGGTTACATCTTCAACTTTGTATTTAACCGGTATATCAATAAAGCCTTTGCCTACAACAAATTTCTTTGCAGTAGAAATTGGAGTATTGGAAAATGTAACAATGTAATCTGCCGGTTCTGCTTTCGGATTTCCGGCTGACCTCAAGAAAAATCTAAATGGCAGCTTAAGGTTGGAAGACCATTTGGATTTCACGTCATCGAAAACCAACGAAGGATTGTCTTTCACTTTCACTAAGATTCCATCAAACACCGGATTTGAATCATCGCCGCTTAAAGCCCGGCTTTGGTAAATTTTATAGTTCTTGTATGTGATAGAGTATTCGGTAGCTTCCTTCATTGAACTGTTATCGGTTCTTTTGATCGAGCCCTTTTCTAAATTCAATTCATAATCAGTTACTTTAGAATAAACTTTGCCGGATGCATCGGTTACTTTTAAGGAAGCATCATCAATCAAATTTTTCTGAGAAAGACTTGTAAACTTTGTCCCATACAAGTAGAACGATTCCGTTTTTGTTTTCTCACTTGTAATTGAGTAGTTCTTCCCGAGAGTCGGCTTTCCGGCCACATTAAGGGAATCCTTAAATGTAAGAGTGTATTTATCACCTTTAATATCAAGATCGTTAATTACTGAGAAGCTCACTTCTCCATTTGCAATTCCGGTATTGTGAAGCACATCCGTGTTCTTTATTTCCGGACGGTTATAGCCGCCGGCTCTTGGTCCAGGAATAACTTGCACAGTGTTGTCGGAGAAAATCAATTTGCTGGTAATCGGATCAGAAGAAATTTTCTTTGTTGTTTCAGAAGGAGGAATTCCAAGCGAATCACCGTGATCATAAGAAACAACCGCATAATAATATGTTTGACCATTTCTAACATTGTTGGAATCAACAAACGTGTGAACCAAACCGGAATTATCACCAAGATAATAATTCAATCCTCTTCCCAAATAAGGAACCGGATGATAACCTTTCCAGTCATTATTCAAATCCCACTTTGCATCAAATCCGCTTAAGTCTTTAAGGGGCTCATACAAAAACTTACTACCCTTTCCATCTGTAATATTCTGTACATCGGCAAAGTCGGGACGTGTGCTTCTATAAATTGCATAGCCCTCAAAATCTTTTCCGGTGATCGGGTCAATACTGTTTTCAGAACTATTATCCCAATACAAGGTTACTTTTTTATCATCCGGAATTGCTGTTACTTTTGGAAGGCTCGGCGGTCTGAAAAACCGATAGTTTTTATTATAGATATCCTGAACAGTTTCGGCTGTGGTGAGAAGATCATCTAAGTCTTCACCAAAAAGGAAGGACATAGAAATTCTTTTTGTTTCGCCAGGTGCGAGAGAGATATAGCCTGAGCTAAAAATAAAAACTATATCTTGATCTTGTGTAATCTCACTAAAGCTTCCCGGTTTGGTAGCGTTCCAAATTTCCTCATCGTAAGCAATCTTTAAATCCGTAGCCCACTGAGAACTTTGAAAACTGGTTAATCCAATTTGATCCGATTCATCTAAATCTGTGTAGCCAAAATTTGGTTCGCCAGGCAACAACGGATCGGGTCTTCCATCAGCAGTTCTGTTTCCAAGTGTTGGAATTCCATCCTTCTCACCGGCATCTCCTGTATTTGGAATGCCATCTTTTCCAACATCATCTGTCTCTGGATTCCAATCTTTATCCTCATCAATATTATTGTCTTGCCGTTCATCAATCAATCCATCGCCGTCATTATCAATTCCATCATTCGGGTTTCCGGGTGATTCAAGAAACTTGCATCCCAAATAACCTAATTTCCTTCCGGCATCTCCAGTCCCATCCGGATCGAAAAAGTAAACCATATTGCGCGAGTATAATGGAATTGAAGTGTTGAATGGTGAAATGAATAAACCATTATCATCTTTATTATCTGCGCCGCCAACATCGGGATCGCCATAAATTCCAAACATTACACTGTCTAAGTTTTTATCGCTAACATTTGTGATAGACCAAACGAAAAAGACCGCGTTGGAAGCGAGAGAGTTACTCCACTGAAAAGCTCTTCCGTCAATTTGAACGCCCAAACCTTTGCGTGTCTTATCATTGTTGAAAGGGAAATATCCAAACTCTTTGTTGTCTCTATCATCCATTGCCCAATATGCTTCAAGATCGGCATTGTTCTCACCCTGAACTAAATATCCGGGCCAAACATATTGCCCTAAAGTTTGGTTGTACCACTCGCGCGGCCAGCTATCCGGTTTTCCATCACGATTAGAATCGAAAGTTGGATTTGAAGCAATGAAAGTTTGGCTTGGATCTGCATAGCCCGGTAATGGCTGCCATTGCCATTTGAATCCGGTTGCCGGATCAATTTCTCTCAAGCCGGCTCTGTCGTAATCGTTCATCGCATCAGTAATAATGTGAATTCTTTTTCCGGTTGTATCTTTAACAGAAGCACCAACAAGCGGGCAAAATTGAAAAATGTATGGCGCGTCTCTCCAAATTAGATTTGTAATTTCTCTAATTCCGCCGTAGCCGGGAGCTATTCCGCCATAGTTTTCAATTTCAACAGCAACATTGTTGCCATTCATAAAAAATGATTTTCTATCATCGTTCCCGGATATTTTTCCCAAAGAATTGCGCGATGAATACTTATCTAAGTTAGGATTAAAATTTTGTTTGCTAATCTTAGCGTTCAATAGTTTTGATCTTATGAGGTCTTTAATTGCCTGATGTTCAGATTGCCGCCGTTGTTTAACTGCTTCTGTCTGCGCAAATGTTGGGTTGAACAGAAACGGCAACAAACAAATCAAAATGCTCGCATATATTAGTTTAGTTTTCAACATTGATTGCTCCATAAATTTCATTAGAACTCAAAAGTGAAACCGACTCTTACTTCTCTTGGAGCCGAATAATAATTTGGTCTATTAAAGTATTCGGTTGCAGACTTAACGCCCGGATATTTTTCCGCAATTTTATTTGTGGCTTGAGGACCGCCTTTAGATTCTTCGAGCGAGTATATTGCTCGACCGGTATCATCGTAAACAAACCGCTCGTTTTGTGTATCAAATAAGTTGAATATCTTCACAAATAAAGTGAGCGTTGAGTTATCGAAGAAGTTAAATGACTTGTCAAACAATAAATCTGCATTAGCGTAAACCGGTTTTCTTCCGCTGTTGGTTCTCAAATAAATCTGCTGTTCATACAGTTGCGGCGAATATGGAAGACCGGTTCCAATAGAACCGGTGAGTGTTAGATTCCAACTTTTGCTTCCACCAAATGTAATAACGCCATTCAAAGTATGAGACTGATCCCAATCCAAAGGGACCGGAACTTTTTCACTTTGTCTTCCGGACTGAAGATCAATAAAGAAAGCATCCGCCCCGGTTTCATTTCCTTCGGCAACCTGGAAAGTATAATCAAGCGAAGCGCTGAAAAGATCATCAGCTAATTTTCTTTTTGTTAAAGAGAAAGTTATGCCTTTGATATTGCCGTAATCTTTGTTCACATACTTTTGATAGATAGAATTACTGCTGATTCTAATTTGCTGAACAGCTAAAAGATCGCGAACATCTTTATAGAAGCCGGTAATATTAAACGCCATAGTTTCGGTCATTTGCTGCTGCAGACCAACTTCGTAAGTCACAGTTCTTTCCGGTTTGAGATTTGCGTTACCGTAAACCGGCTGCGCTGCAATGTCTTCAAACTCGGGATTGGTATATAAATATCTGTATGGCGGTAACTGATAAAAATGCCCGTAAGAAAAATGGATTATTCCTTTGTCTGTAATTGGGAATGAAATACCAAGTCTCGGACTAACGGTGATTTTCTTACCGGCCTCAGTTAGATTTTCAGTCGGCTTGAACTGATCCGGTGCGTAAACGGAATTCGCGTTAAAGTAATCAAACCTTAATCCCGCGTTAAGAATCATGCTGTCGAATTCCATCTTATCTTGTAGATAGCCGGAAAACTGTTTCGGCGAACGGGAATAAATATCTATAGAGCCTTTTTGATTAGTTGCATCGGGAATGGTTGGAGTTAAATAATTATTTCTATCTCTCAACACTTCAAAAAAAACGAAATCCATTGTATCCCACTTGCTCTTCAAACCAAATTTTATTTCGTGTTGGTTAGTAATCTGGCTGGTAATATCAAACTTAATTTCTGTTGAATAGGAGCGTTGATAAAAATGTTCGGGCTGAGTCCCGCCGGAAACGAATGTGTAACTGCTGTAACTATTGCCTTTATCTTCCGGCTGGTATCTTGGATCCGCATGTAATCCATCTAAACTCATAGAAGGATTAAAAGAAACTTCGCCGCCGGAAGCATCAAGCAGCGGATACAGGTAACGCTTGAAATCATAAACGTTGTAAGAACCTTTTAAGGAGAAAAAGGTTGTGTTGCTAACAGCGTGTCTGTATTCCAATGAGTTGATTAATCCCCACTGGAATCTCTGATAATTTGCATCCGGATTATACTTATAATCGTGAGCGTATGATTGATAATCCGAGTTCGAGAATACTACATCATAATTTATTTTTATTGCCGCGATTGGCTTGTAAGTAATTTTCGCCGTAAGGTTTAAATCATCACTTGGATTCATAGAAACAATTTTGTTATCGCCGGTTTGCGCTAAATGCAAAACATCCGCTAGCTGCGAATCTCTCGAAAGAGAATCAAAAACCGTGTGCTGTCTTATTCCGTACAAATATCCTTTATCATGATTATAGCGCCCGGAAAGGAAGAAAGAAAAATTATCTTCCAATAGCGGAATTGGTCCGCCGAGTGTTCCTTCAAAAACTTGATTGTTAATCGGGTCAACTTTATCAATGTTAAAGAATTTGTCTTTTGCTTTGCTCAAATAATCGCCGGTGTAATAAGTTAAAGTACCGTTGAATTTTGAGCCTCCCTCTTTTGTAATGGTATTAACAACACCGCTTAACGCGTTTCCATATTCTGCATTGAATGTTCCGCTTACAACAGAAAGTTCTTGCACAGCGTTAGTTGATATTTGAACAGTGCGTCCAAAATCATATGGATTAATTGCCGAGACGCCATTTACATTGTAAGCAATTTCGGTTGATCTGCCGCCGCGTATGTGCAACTCTCCGCTCGAGCCTTTTGTAATACCGGCTTGCAGCGAAAGTATTTGGCTTATGCTTTCAACCGGCAGTGCTCTTATTTGCGATTCATCTATTGATGTCTGGGAAGAGGTTAAGTCTTTTCTGATGAGCGGCTTTTGCGCTTCCACAACAATGGTCCCCAGATTTATTGCTTCAGATGCAAGCTGAACATCTATTCTTGTTGTGAAGTCGCTGGATACTCTGACATTGGTAATTATTTTTTTTTGATAACCAACGCCTCCAATATTTAAGGAATAAACGCCCGGTTCCAAATTGTTTATTACGTAATCGCCGTCAAGGTTTGTAGCGGCGCCCATTGTTGTTCCTTCGATAAGTACACTGATGCCAATCAAGCCTTCTTTGCTTTCAGCATCGGTAATTTTACCGGCTATTTTACCGGTGCCGCCGGCAAAGATTTGAATATTGAGAAGCAAAATGATTAGCGAACAAATGAGGGATTGAAAAAGTTTTTTCATCGTTACCTCTAAAACAAAATTAGGTGTATGAAAATCAATTTTGAACTGCATGCGGTTTTCTAATTGCTGAAACTGCCTTTAAAAAAGAAAAGGGTTCTCAGAATGCTTTCTTGCTCGATTAGGCAATAAACAAATACTGATCACCCTTTTAAACATAGCTATTACTATTTCATCAACTGCATTTTCTTTGAAATCGAAAGATTACCGGTAGCTAATTTGTAAATGTAAATTCCGCTTGCTAAATCAACTGCGTTGAATTTAACATTATAAACTCCGGCATTCATAAACTCTCTATCAATCAAAGTAACAACTTCCCTTCCGAGAATATCATAAACTTTGAGCTCAACATTAGATGCTTCTGTAATTCCAAACCGAATTTGTGTTGAAGGGTTAAACGGATTCGGATAGTTTTGTTCAAGATAAAATTCTGTTGGAATGTTGCCCGTAATCTTTTCAACAGAAACCTTTGTGTATTTGCTGTCAAGTACAATTAACGGCATACGGTCGTCGTTAGCGTTTCCACGCGAATAGCCTTGAGTGTAAAGAACTTCAGCTTCTTTATCACCATCTACATTGGCAACCACAACAACATCCATATCACCATTCTTTGTCCAGTACGCGGAGTCAATTACAGAAGCTGTATAACTTGCAGCGGCAGTAATATCTCCACTTTGGTATTCAACTCTAAATACCGGCACTTTTCTGCTATTGTTTGCATCATATCTGGCTGCGCAAACAAAATCTAATTTACCGTCGTTATCAAGATCGCCCGAACCAGCACCATTAAGACGAACAGCACCTAGTGGTTCTAAATCAACCAATGCAGTTCCTTGCAAAGTATCAGCGTTTTGCTGTAACAACCAAACTTTTGCACCGGCTCCTTTAGTATTGGTAAACCAATCAGCAAGAAGTATTTCTTTTTTGCCATCGTTGTTAATATCTACAACCTGACTCCCTTTGAAAGAGCCAATTGCGTTTAAGCTTGTTTGTACTTTAACAAGTTTCCAAGCACCACCTGTATATTTTACACTGACAACTCTGCCTGAGCCATCCCATGCATAAATAACTCCATTTAACACGGCAACATCATACTTAGCACTGGTAGTCTTAATTTCCGCTATTGTTGATGCATCAAATTCAACGGTCCATTTTTCAGTACCACCACCTAAGTTTGGAATATCACTGACCGAAAGGACACCAATGTGCATCGTTGGTTGTCTATCAACAAAAATAAGTTCATCCTTTCCATCATTGTCCGGATCGGCAATTGCAAACTTAATTGGGCGAATATTCAAACCAGCACCGGTTAAAATGTTAGTCATAGCATTTGGCAAAAATCCGCCAAGTCCATCAGCAACACCCATGTTGTCGCTTCCGTCACCGGGATATTCATAAACCAAAATTCTGGCAACATCAGGATAAGGACTGAAATTGACCGGAGCCCAATATATTTCCGGTCTGCCATCTTTATCTAAATCACCCCAGGTAAATGCGGGCCAGGTGTTTTGTTTTTCGAGTGGAGAAGTTGCCGACCAAACAGAATCCCATTTAGCTGTAACCGGGTTCAATTCGAATTTATATATTCTCGGGACTAATTCGTATGCGCGGTCAACCATGTTTGTGTTACAAGCGTAAATTTCGGGTTTGCCATCTTTATCAAAATCAACACCTGCGATTACGCCGCCAAAACCACCAACCTCTTTACCGGAGGGTTCTTTAATTTCTGCTGTTCTGGTAAGTAATTGTGCTTGTATATTACATACATACAGCAATGAGAATAACATGAAAAAGTAAGACAGTTTTTTCATTAACGCCTCCTATTTGTTTTTAGATTTATATAGAAATGTGAAGATGAATAATTTGCGTCTGTATTTAAGGATTAATTTTGATAAAGTAAAACGACTATTTAGTACCACTGTGTAACAAGTTGAAATTAGCAGATTGGTTTTCCTGTTCCACTACACTTATGGGTAGTATTGTTCAGCTCAAGAAAACACCAATGCTGTCAAGTTAAGAACAATAAGGTTTTTGATCATCCGAAGGATTTCTATAGAAAAGTCCATTGATACATGGTTGTTGAATAATCACACGCATAAGAGTCAGTGTTAATAATGAAATCTTTATCGTAGCCGCAAGCTCTCGCCTCGCTAAGCCGCTTGGCGAAGCGGGTCAGCTTGCATTTCTTTATTAAAACCGCAACTTGAAAGTTGCGCCTACCAACTTTTTTGCCATTTTCACACATCCTTTCAACATAATGGCATTGCACGTAAACACTAACTCTCTAAAAGTAAATTAAGTAAAACACCACCGGGATTAGTATTCCGAGCGCTGTTAGCCACGCGCCTCTGCCGGTAATTCCCTTTTTCCCTTTTATCATAAACAAACCGGATATCGCTAAGAAAATAAGAGCCGCAGCAAAAATGTCGGCTACAAACGTCCATAACTTTTTTGGTGCATTAAGATGAAGAAAGTTCGTTTCTCGAAAAACCGTTCTACTTTTAATTTTTTCTTGAAGAACTTCGCCGGATTTTAGATTTGCAGTAATCGTATTACCTTCTACAAATATTTTCACCGAAGCCGAATCCGGGTAAAAAGTGTTCTTCAACTTTCCGGTCTCGCCAACTTTATTTAAAATGTACTTAACAAGATTGTTGGAATTAACAATGCTGTCCGGAATATGCCCAATCATTGTAGTAGTTTCGGTTATTGAATAATTCGGATTCCAATCTTGCACGTGGTTAACCGCGATGCCGGAGATAGAATAAATTACAGTAAGTCCGGTTGCTATATATCCAATATCTCTGTGAAGAATTCTGAGCCATTTACGCCAATGCACCATTTACACCTCATAAAAAAATAGGCTGCAACAAAATAAATTATTGCAGCCTCTCTATTGTACAAACAGTTTATTTAATTACAGCTCCAAGACCTTTAATTTGATAAAGTGTAACCGGACCTTTAACACTAGCCGGATCGAACTTAGTACCATGTTCTTCGGCTTCATGTTTTGCAGCTTCAATTGCTTGTTCTTTTGTCATTTTTATTTCGTAAACAGTGCCTTCAACCAAAGCAGTCTTTCCACTTTCTTCCAGCGGGAACACAATTTCTCCATCTTTCACTTTGATTTTTATTTTCTGGAATTTTTCATCACTGGCTAATTCCATCCAGCAGCCTCTCTTTTCGCATACAGCCACTACAGTTCCTTCAACCAAAACTGTTTTGCCGACATACTTCTGTGGTTCAGCAAGAATAGAAGAAATCTTTGTCTTCTCTTTTAAAGTAATTTCTTTGCCATATTTATTTCCGTTTCCAGCATGTATATACGAAATTGAGATAACGAAGAATAAGATTGCTAACATAGTTTTTTTCATAGTTGCTCCTTTTTATTGATTGTTCTTTTATTTAGTAACTCACGTTACGAAAAATAATATTTTGAATTGCCACGACCTTCAGGTCGTGGGATACTAAACAAGAAAAATAAATGGCTTTAGCCAAAATCACTGCTAAAATTGGGCTAAAGCCCATTTCTTCTTATTAATCTGAGCCCCGACATAAATGTCGGGGCAATTCAATTACAAGTTTTGCGTAAACGAGTTAGTAATCTAACGCTATTTTCTCATTCTCAGTTTTGAATGTCATTTATCGCCTTCTCAACTTTTCCATCCGGTTTAATATGGAATGGATTTGGAATATCCTTCGTCTCGGTTTCGGTTACAAAAATAGTTAAGTTCTTCTTTACCAGAGATGCTTTAATTTTATCAACTGTAGTTTGCGACGGATCGAAATATATTTGCCCAACCGGCTGATCTTTATAGCTTGTTCTTAAGCGGACAATTCCATTATCTGCCGATAAGTGACTTGAGAGCGAGCCCAAATATCTTCTCAAAGCGGGCATTCCGGCTTCCGGCATCGGGAACGAGAAAACACTTAGCTGTTCTAACTTATACTTCTTGAAGTCGTTGAATTTTTTATCATAAGTGCGGAATATTTTTTTTACATAATCGGCAGCCGGAATGAATCCTTTGTTAATCCCCTCGTTTTCCAGTCCGAAATTCAGTTCTACCTTTTCTTCACCTTTCCCTTTTTTAATCATCGTAAAATCTTTTTCAATAAGAGCGCCTATTTGTTTTGAATCAGTATTAGCCGGATCGTAATAGATTTCTGTCTGAACAGGCTCTCCGTAATGAGTTACAAATCCGTAAATGTCTTTGTTCTCCTTTAACAAATAGAAAAGATTATTGTTGTCAATCAAATCGAACAATCCGTTAATTCCAACTTCATACACTGCCAAAGAATCAATCTTTTTGCCTTTTAGTTTTCTAATCTCTTGCTGGATTGGCGTGAACAGTGATCTTTTCACTTTCTCCAGAGATATTTCTGCCGGGTTGTAAGAAATTTTCACTGTGTGTGAAGCCGCATAAGTATCAAGTCCATAAATGCCATCAATATTTCTTAACTGGCTTTCCAAAGCCTTCGCGCTGCCGTAACATTTAACACTCTTCAAACCGGTTTGTTCGTAAACAGCCATGTTTTCAATGGAGGAATGATTTCCCCACATTTCCGCGGTTGTTGTAAACTCTACACCGGTTGAAGCACCTATGCTTACCAAAATAAGAACAACAACGGCAATTGGTGCAAGATATTTTAGTTTATTCGTTTTGTTGATTGTAATAGTGTCTTCCTGAGGGCAAGCATAAACACAGTCTGTACACAGCATACAATCCGTATGATTAACTTTTTTGTATTGGGATATTTTAATTCCTTGAGGGCACTTTAGATCGCACAAACCGCAATCTGTACAAGTATAATCGTTGCGTACAATCTTTGCAGCCGGCAAAATGAAACTGCGTAAAAATCCAACTTCCGTTAGAACTCCAACCAAAACAAGCGCACCAACTAACCACAACAGACTAATGCCTGCACCGAGAGCGTTGGCAATAATAAATAGAATTATCAATGCCGCTGCCGGGACAACATTTAAGAAAATATTGCTAAGTGCGCCGAGCGGGCAAAGATATTTACACCAGAATAATCTAAAGAATACCGAGCCTAAAATTGTAATCACAAAAGCCGGAATTGCTAAGTATAAGACCATATCGGTATTATCAAACAAGTTTACAGAAGCGAAGTAGGGATCAAATTCTTTGCAGAAGAGTTCGCTGCTTGTCATTGTTATGTATAGTGTGTAAAAGAGAATTCCATACTTTAGAATACGCAACGGTCTGTCTGCCGCATTAGGAATATTTCTTCTTAGTTTGAACTTGTCTCCTAGTTTTCCGAGCCATTCGGTTATGGTTCCAATTGGACAGATATAACTGCAGAACAACTTACCCAGAACAATAACACCAACTAATAAACCAATACCAAGCACAACTTGTGTTTCGCTCATGTTGCAAGACATAGTACCCTGGAAAAGTTTGCTGCCTAATGATGAAAGTCCGCCGAAGGGACAGTAAGCTTCGAAATCAGATGTATATGCTTTATCGAAAACCGGGCGCAGCGCAACGTAACCAATTAATCCTAGTATAATTGATTGAAATGCAATTCTAATGCTGTTTGTGAATTTTAATTTTCCTTTCATTTTTTTTGAGCTCCATAAAAGAACTAAATGAATTCATTAATTATAATTGTTCAGATAATTTATCCAACGAATTTTCCTCGATTGGTCCATCTACTACTACAACGTATTTATCAAGAGTGAAATACTTCTTTGCGATTCTCATAACATCTTCTTTTGTTACTTTCTGAATGCGCTCTGCTTTTTTATCGAAGAAATTAAACGGCTTTTTATCTTGCAAGAGTTCGAACACTCTGCTTGCAACATCGTCCGGTGTTTCAACAAAAAACGGAAGCAGCCCGAGTTGCCTGTCTTTTGCAGTTTTTAATTCTTCATCTGTAATTCCAAACTCGAAAAACTTTTTAATCTCGCTGAAGATTCCTGTAATAACTTTCTCAACATTCTTAGGAGCTGTTTTAGTATTGAATTTCCAGTAGCCGATTCCTTCGTTGATTGACCAGGGCTCGCTCTTGATTCCGTAAACAAGTCCCTGCTTATCTCTTAATTCAACACCCATGCGGGAAGTAAGAGCGCTGCCGGCAAGTATGTAGTTCATCACTGTCGTAATTTCTTCTTCATCAGGATCAACATTATTGTTTGGTGCAAAGCCAATGTTTATAGTACACTCTGTGTAATCTTTTTCAGGAAAGACTTTGATGACCTTCTTATTCAGCTCTTTTACCTTTGGTGCTTTGACCATTTTGAATGATTCTGCATCGCTCTTCCAATTTCCAAAATATTTATCAGCTAACTCTTTCATCTTCTGCGGACTCATATCTCCAACCATCAGCAGTGTTGCATTCTTCGGCTGGAAATATTTTTTATGAAGCTCATTAATATCTTCTCTGGTAATACTTTTAAGGGTTTGTTCAGTGCTAAAATATTTTGTCAGAGGATGTCCTTCGAAAATTGTATTGTACATGTGATAGAATGCTTTCATGGATGTTGATTTCATTCTGCTCTTCGCTTGAATTATGTGGCGTACGCGAAGCTTCTCCATTTCATTCTGAAGAAGAGCCGGCTCTGTTACAATTGAAAATCCGGTTTTCATCATTTCATCAACATTTTCAATTAACGAGTTGCCCTGGAAGTAAAATGATTTGTAGCTTCCGCCGACACCAAATGAGAATGGAACGAAAGCCATTCTTTCTGATAATTGTTCGTACGAAATATTCTTCGGACCGCGGTTCATTAAATCTGCCAACAACCCAACCAAACCCGGCTTTTGCCCCTCCAAATTTTCCGGAATGAATCCGGTTTCAAAAGTTCCTACTATTGATAACGATGGCGTTAAATGATTTTCAATTGCATAGAGAGTCATTCCGTTTTTCAGCTTCATTGTTTTAATCATCGGGGCTATTTGTTTCGGCTTAACAAAATCATCTTCGGAAGCTTTTACTTTCTCCAACAATTCATTTTGGAATTCAGGCGATTGGTAATAGAAAACATCTTGCATTAGATTTATGTTGTTGCTCTCCATCTGATCATCTTCTTGAGAAGCTGCCTTAATTTTTTTCCCACCTTCTTTTGGATAAGCATAAGCAACCGTCACAATTTCTTCATCGAAATACTTTTTCATCACACTTATAATATCTTCTTTCTTTACTTCCATCACTCTTTTCTGAAATTCAGCTAAAAAATCCCAGCCGTAGTAAGCTTCATATTGGCTCATGCGTGTACCGATATCGGAATTCTTTATATAGCTTGTTTCTTGAGCAAACTTGAATCGGTTCTTCACTTTCTGTAGTTCATGGTCGGTCACCGCTTCCTTCTTCATCAAGTTTATTTCTTCCCACAACATTTTTTCTACTTTGTCAATGCTGCTGTCCGGCTTTACTGTTGCAGAGATTTGGAACATTGTCGGGTCTTTACTAATACCAAAACCGCCGGCAACAGAAACAGCAATAGATTTCTCTTCAACTAACTTTTTATGAAGTCTAGCATCACGGCTGCGCTCGCATAAAATCATTCCGGCTAGTTTCAAAGCTGCTGCATTAGAATCTTTATAGTTTGGTGCAACGAAAGCTAAGCGAATAGAACGCTGGGCTATATCGTTGTGATAAATCGTAAAAGACTTTCTAACCTTTTGCGGCTCTTGAACAGCCCAGACCTCATCTACTTTTGGTCCGGCTGGAATTTTGCCATAATATTTTTCTACGAGAGCTATTATTTTATCAGTTTCAAAATCTCCGACCAAAACTAAGAATGCGTTGTTAGGCGTGTAATATGTTTTATAGTATTTGTATGCATCATCTCTTGTGATATGACGAAGATCGCTGGGCCAGCCGATTATAGGATCGCGGTTAGGATGAGTATTGAAAAGCATAGAGTTCATTACTTCCCGCATCACTCCGCCTGAATTGCTCTCAGATCTCATTCTACGTTCTTGAATGATTACATCAATTTCGGATTTGAATTCATTCGGATTGAAAACGCAGTTCATCATTCTATCCGACTCAATATCAAGTGCCACTTCCAATTTGTTACTTGGAATGTATTCATAGTAACTAGTCATATCGTTGGAAGTGAAAGCATTAAAAATTCCGGAGTTCTTAGAAATAGTTTTCGAAGCTTCACCTTTTCCATACTTTTCAGTTCCTTTGAACATCATATGCTCAACAACATGAGATATACCGGTGATTCCTAATTTTTCATTTCTTGAACCTACATTGTATGTTAACTGATGGTAAACTAACGGCGCTATATGTCGTTCCATTGTTAGAACTGTAAGACCGTTTTCTAATTTGTGTCTGTAAACTTTTCCTTCTTCATATTTAATCGGCTGTGCATTGAGACCTAGAATAAAAGTCAACGCAACAACAAATACCAACACAAGATTTTTTTTGAAATTTGTCATTTTTCTTCCTGTAATTTCTTTTCTGAATCTTCTAGTGATTTTATATCCGGAATAATTTTTTTCTGTTTTTCAATTGAGTCTTTTACGAGTTTGGTTTTTTCTTCCATAGAAAGTGCTCTGTAAGCCGGCTTAGAATTTTGGTTTGCAAGTAACCATGCCGATAAGTAACCTAATTTGGAAACAGATTCGGCTTTATCGAAATCGCATTTATCTACGTCATCATTCGGTGTGTGGTAATCATCATGATCACCGGCAAAAAAGAATACCGAAGGAATATTTCTGCGGATGAATCCGGCTTGATCGCTCGCGAAAGTATAAAGTCCCACATTGTAGAGTAATTCAAATCCTATTTCTTTATTGGCTTCTTCAACAAGCAGTTTCATATCGCTTGAATAAAACGGTCCGCCAATCCAAATGATTCTCTTATCGTTTCTACTTATCATATCTAGATTAATCATTCCGACTGTTTTTTCCAGAGGGAACAATGGGTTTTGATAGACATAGTGTTTAGAACCAAGCATTCCGTTTTCTTCCGCGGCAAAAGCAATAAATATTATGCTTCGTTTGGATTTAGCTTTGGAGAATGCTTCGGCTAACTCAATCATTCCCGAAGTTCCGGAAGCATTATCATCAGCGCCATTATGTATTTTTCCCGCATTGTCTTTATTCATTGCACCGTAGTAGCCTAATCCAACATGATCGTAATGGGCACCAACAACAACATATTCGTTTTTCAATACCGGATCAGCCCCTTCTAAGAAGCCAATCACATTTTGACTTTCAACAAGTTTGCAATCGTAATTTACAGTAAGCTCAATTTCGGTATCGTTGAATTGGAAGGAAGCCGGTTTTAAATCTTTGTCAATGTTTTTCAGTAAGTCGCTGTTCTTTTTGCCGCTCCCGTTAAAAATATCAATCATTACATCTTTGCTTATATAGACCAGCGGGATTGATTCAACAACACTCAATTCGTTTATGGAGTATTCGGTTCTAGAAAAAGCTCTTCCTAACGGTTCCATTTTTATTGGAAACTGAGCCTGATTCTTTTGAGGTGATTGAACATTAAGCACAGCTAGCGCACCTTTTTCTTGCAACGATGTTACTTTTTGTTTGATACTCCTTATGAACTTGCTTTTGGATTTATAGAAGTAGCTAGATGTATCAGCCTCGCGAGGAAAGCCTTCAACTATAAAAACAATTTTGTTTTTAACATCTATTGCTTTTCCTTCGGCATCTAGAAAATCGTTATAGCCGTTTCCATCTTTTTCAATTCCATAGCCAAGAAATACAACCGGAGCTTTAATGGAAATATTTTTATTGGCGTTATAATCAATAATGAAATCTTTTTGATATACATACGAATAAGATTTTTTCGCACTATTCTTAATAACTGCGAGCTTCGATTCCGATTGATTTAGCTTAGTCTCATTCAGATCAAATCTCTGCAAGTATTTTTCCGCCGAGAACACTTTTGGTGCTTCTTTTTTCGGTTTCGAAAAAGGAGGATTCGCAATATCGTTGTAAGGTGTCAAGCCATATTCATAGAATTTTCCGGCGATATGCTTTGCAGCCTCCAAAGTTTGAGGAGTACCGATACCGCGTCCCTTCATTTGATCGGAAGCTAAGTAGGTAACATTTTTTTCTATATCATCTTTATTGATGTACTGTAAACCATCTTTGTAATTTCCACTCAACTGCGCAAAAGAAATAGTATAAGCGTAAGAAAAGAAAAAAAGTATCGGAATAATTTTGTTAATTACTTTCATTAATTGGATTCCTTATTAATTATCATGTTACACAAAAATATTTTACAGATTGAATACACCTCACTTTGATTCGCCCGGGTCATCATCAAAATCTCTAATTATAAGCAGAGCTATGAATCCATAAACTCCTGTCATCAGAACCAACAGATAATAAGGTACAACACGTTTTACCGGAAGGTTTTTCTTTCTAAGATATATAAAGGTAGCGCCCAGCATAATTAACGACAATATCAAAGAGCGGGCACCTGAGAAGTTGAAATAAAAGTTAACGAACGGCGTAGTATCTTTTTCTATTACTATCGTGAAAGGGAATAGATAAGACGCAATTACTCCGGCAGCCATTTCATCTTTTGTTGGTTTGGTTTCACTGTAGCTATCAACAACTTTGTAATTTCTATCGGTTACAACAGCGTTAAATCCGTTCTCTTTGTAAACAACAATGCTTCTGTAGAACAGATCGCCTCTAAATTGCAATTGATGTTCCTGATGGTCGTAACCGGCAACAGGCAATTTGATAAGCTTATAATGATCATATGAAATCAGAAATACTTCATCATTAGTCGTAACTATTATACCGTAGAATTCCCGCAACTCAAATTCATTAATTGCCATATAAGCGATCCCCAGATCAGAAGGTATATTAGTTTTTTTGCAAAATGGTTTTCCCTTTATCATTTTTATATGGAATACATTGTTGCCGCTATCAATAACAAAATAACCTTCGTCAAACGGTTTTTTTGTTGATGGATTACCATATATGAATTTTGATGGGAATTTGAATCCTTCGTTAGTTAAAGCGTCTGTAAACAACTTGCTCTTCTTTTCATTTATTTCATTCGAAGAAGAAGTAACGAATTCCATTCGGTTGGAAATTCTAAAGTAATCTAGCGGAAGCTCAAGACGCACTCTACCGGATGCAGATTCAATCAAAGGATATAATTGCAATGGGCGGGAGTTAATTGCCAACGGATTAACACGCAGTGTAACATTGTTCAGGTTAATTTCTTTCGGTATCAGCTTAACTCCGTCAAGAGAATCCGGTAATTTTCCTGTAAGCATTAGCTGGCGGAAATTTACAAATGGAATCAACTGCTCAAAATCATCTCGGCTATAAATTTTTCCTTTTGGATCTGTATAGACTACCCCATGCACATCGGATTTCAGAAGGAAAAACGATTTGCTTATCGGGCTGAAGTAAATACCGGTTCTTTTTAGTTCATGCTTATTTGCTTTCCAATAAAAATCCGGGATAAATATTGACGCTGTTAAAACAATAATTAGCATCATTACAATTCGAACAAGATTTATTTGTTTTAACATATTCCCCTCTTAAAATTATAAGCGGAAAGAAAAATTATTGCGCTGCAGAAAACTGCAAGCAATATGAAATAGAAAATTGAATTTGAGTAGGCACTGAATCCGCTGCCGGCATAGAATAGACTAATAATTCCTAATGCGAGAAATATCGAAATGATTCTCTTAGTCCAGTTAGGCTCAACAAAAATTATTATCACCCAGCAATAAGTAACAATGCTTCCAACATACCATGGAAGTGTCGTCATCAACATACTGTCAAAAAATTCTTTTGGTAACAGTTTAATGCACACTATTGAGAGTAAGAATGCATCAATAATAAAGATTAACAGAAGAATAAAAACGCCAACGCTTGTCATTTGCAGCATTAGTTTGTTTTCTTTTACAGGCAGGTGAAAAGTGAGTTTTAATCTTGACTGGCTAATTTCCGGAAAGAATTGGAAGACACCGAGAAGCAGACCGGTTACAAGTATTATATTCTTAATATCATAGTAAAAAACTATTTCGTATGCTTGGAACTGACCAACGACAGAATTAGCGGCAAGTTCCTTGAAAGTATTTGACAGGTCGAGGTAAATGTTTAGAATTACTAAAACATTTATCAGAGCCAGCCCTACTACTATCCATTTGATTTTGAGCCACTCTTTGTACATCAATGATTTAAACATGTTATTGTCCTTAATATTTTCCGGTTATACCAATAAACGCATCTTCAAGCGACATAGGCACTTGGTGAAGATCGTTGAAGTCTATGCCCTTGCTATTTAAGTAGCTAGCAACGTTTGGCTGCTGTTCGAAAGTAAAAATCACTGCTTTGTTTTTTATTATTTCGTAACTCTTTACAACGTCGTCTTTTTCCAATTTCAAGTCTTTCACAGAGGTCTCAAATTTGAATTGCTTGAAAGTGCTCATAAATTCTTTTATCGGCATCGTCATCAATACAGATTTGTAATCAAGGATTACGCAATCATCCAGAAAGTTTTCCAAATCTTGGATGATGTGAGAAGTGATGAATATTGTTTTCTTCTCAGCCTTTGCATACTCTGTCAAATAATCAATAAACAATCTTCTGTAACCGGCATCTAGTCCCATCGAGTAATCATCTAAGATTAACAAGTCGGGATCTTGCGCTAGAATTAAACCGAGTGCTACTTGAGATCTTTGTCCGCAAGACATCTTGGAAAGTTTTTGATCTTGAGTTACGGCTAACTTAGACATGAGTTCATAGTACGGTTCTTTTTTCCACTTAGGATAGAAAGCTGAATAGAATTTTTCTATTTGGATAATATTCATGTTGCTGTACTGAATGTGCCCTTCTATAAGAAAACCAACACGGGCTTTGGTAGCTGGAGAAAGATTATATGAGTCTTCTCCAAACATTAAACACTTACCCGATTTTGGTCTGAGGAATCCATTAAGAATATTTATCGTTGTTGTTTTCCCCGTACCGTTTTTACCGAGCAGCCCAAAGATTGAACCTTCCTTTATATTAAAACTTAGATTCTCATACACTAACTTTTTACCGTAATAATGAGTTAGGTCTTTAATTTCAACTACATTTCCCAATTTTTGTCTCCTAAAAAGTAATTGTCGCCTAATAGCCAGTCGCTTAGTAACGATCAGACTTAAAAAAAGAATGACAACAAATGAATTAAAGAAGAGGGAGGTTACTCCCTCTTTAACTATTTATAGTTAGTATCATATGATACCCAAAGGAAGAAGAGTTATTTTATAACACTTCATTCGGAGGTATCATGATTCATAATAATGTTGAACAGCGTCTTAAAAGTAAATCTGTTAAGAACGCTATCAT